>Ga0307472_100000061_pt1 | contig 29263 bp, 20 predicted proteins | sample atmos_gasesAM5C__2_FD_204582 | JGI IMG/M metagenome (GOLD analysis project Ga0307472, IMG submission 204582) | Hardwood forest soil microbial communities from Morgan-Monroe State Forest, Indiana, United States - atmos_gasesAM5C_05 | ecosystem: Environmental > Terrestrial > Soil > Temperate...
GAATTGCGCTTGCGCACTCACCAAGAGTTCGCGAAACGCTGGGACCTTGCGCTGTGCCAAATTGGCGGTCCCTTCTTCAGGGAGCGCCGCCCTCCTCAGTTACGAGGCCGCTTCTTCTTCACCGAGAAAGAAGCGCCAGAAATCCTGAAGTGCTTGCGTGAGCGGCTCCCCGAGGTGGTAGAGGGAATCGTGCGACAGGCGGAGCAGATTTGCGAGCACCGGTTCGACCTGCTCGGGTACGTGGGCGTGGATTACGGAACGAAGATCGACTGGCATCTCGATGCAGTGCATGGCAAACGGGCTCCACGCCGCCCATGGTTCCGAGTCCGCTACCTCGATTTTGACCAGGTCGGGGACTCAAAGGTCACTTGGGAACTGAATCGCCATCAGCACCTGGTCACTCTTGCCAAGGCCTATCGCTTAACAGGAGAGGCTCGCTACGCGCGCGAGGTGTTCCGGCAGTGGTATGACTGGCAGGACCAGAATTCATACGGGATCGGAATTAACTGGGCAAGTAGCCTCGAGGTGGCGTTCCGAAGTCTTTCCTGGCTGTGGGTCTGGTATTTGCTAAATGGCTGCTCCACTGTGCCGCAACGATTCCCTTCCGACCTCCGCCGGGCCCTGATGCTGAACGGGCGCCACATCGAGCGATTTCTTTCCACTTATTTCTCACCCAATACGCATCTCCTGGGCGAAGGAGTAGGCCTCTTTTTTATCGGTACTCTGTGTTCCGGCTCTACATTGGCTCAGCGATGGCAAAAGCTTGGATGGCAAATTGTCTTGCGCGAAGCGGAATGCCAGGTTCGGCCCGATGGCATGCACTTTGAACAATCGACCTACTACCACACCTACGCACTCGACTTCCTCCTGCACTCCCGAATTCTGGCGGATCTAAACGGAGTGGCAGTCCCCGCCGTATTGGACCGGAATATAGAGAAAATGCTTGACGTGCTCTGCACGTTGGGTCGAGCAGGGTCTGTTCCCCAATTCGGAGATGATGACGGTGGGCGAGTGTTTGACCCGAGACGTAACCGCGCGGTGGACTTGCTCGATCCCCTTGCAGCCGGAGCGGTACTGTTTAATCGGGGCGACTTCAAATCGGTGGCTGGTTCCATTCGGGAAGAAACAGTTTGGCTGCTTGGAGCCGCGGGGGCGAAGTGGTTTGAGGGACACTCTCTCCAACAACCAACGGCGACTTCCATTGCCTTGGAGCACAGCGGAATCTACGTGATCTCCAGTCAGAGTCCTTTGACGCGCCAACTCGTGATCAATGCCGGTCCTCACGGAGCGGGCAGGTTGGGCCACCGCCATGCCGATGCACTAAGTGTGCAGTTAGCTGTCAACGGACAACCGTTGCTGATTGATCCAGGCACGTTCGCTTATGTCGATTCGGATGCGGAGCGCAATCAGTTCCGCGGAACGGCTTGTCACAACACGGCTGAGGTGGACGACTTGAGCCAGGCCGAGCCTAGCGGACCGTTTGGGTGGGAAGCCCTACCCAACGTAGGTGTGGATCGCTGGGTGACTGGCAAAACCTTTGACCTTTTCGTCGGCTCCCATCGTGGCTATTGCCGATTGAGGCAGCCGGTCCATCATCGCCGTTATGTTTTCCACTCAAAGCCAAACTTCTGGTTGATTCGCGACGTTCTTGAAGGCGAAGGGGCGCATCGGCTGGAAGTTTCCTGGCACTTCGCCCCGGGCTCACTTTCTCCAATTCCCGGAGGTGCCATGTTCGTGAGCGGCGAACACGCAGCCCTTGCCGTGCTGATCGCCTCGAGTGAAGACTTCACGTGGAAGATAACACAGGGTTGGTATTCGCCTATATATGGAAGAAAAGAGCCCTCCCCGATTCTTAGGGTTGGTTCCCGGTCGGAGTTGCCGATAGAGTTCGCAGCACTGCTGATTCCTGTCGCGAAGGCCGACGCGCCCCTAGGTCTCTTCCAGCTGTTCGAACCAAGACACAGGGGCATGCCCGTTCGAGCTTATCGATATTCGGCCGCGGATGTGGCCAACTACATGTTTTTCGCGGATGTGGCGGGGACCTGGCAGGTTGGGCCGTGGGTTAGCGACGCACGGTTTCTGTTTTGCTCGACGAGAGGCGAGGAAAACGTCCGGCAGCTTGCTGTTTATGATGGCAGTTATGTTGAGCTTAGTGGCCGCCAGGTCTTTAAGTCCGAAGTGCCTCTCATGCGCGGGGAATGGCGCCCCGATGCACCCAAGCTCCCCGCCGGAGTTGGCCTCGAGTCCTCCGTGCCTCCGGAAACGTGCCCCTACTTGTCTAACCGTGATACGAGTGCACAACTACCTCTGTAGCAAAGGCCGCGCCGGCAAAATGCTGCCGAAGTATCGATTTCAAAGGAAGCGAAGTTAGAGCCATGTGCGGGATTTGTGGAATTGTCGGCATAAGAGGTCGTAAGGTTCCAGACCGAGATTTGGAGGTCATGTCGCGTGTCCTCCACCACCGCGGGCCTGACGACCAAGGTAGTTTTATCTCCGGCAATGTGGCGCTTGGGTTTCGCCGGCTGAGCATCATTGATCTACCCGGGGGGCGCCAGCCGATGAGCAATGAGGAGGGGGATGTCTGGATTGTGTTCAACGGCGAAATTTACAACCACCTCGAACTCCGCGCCGCCCTGGAGCAGCGGGGTCACCGCTACGCGACCAAGAGCGACACGGAAACGATCCTGCACCTATACGAGGAGTATGGGGAGGATTGTGTACATCGTCTGCAAGGTATGTTTGCGTTTGCCATTTGGGATGCCCGTAGTCAGAGGTTGTTTTGCGCCCGAGACCGCTTGGGCATTAAGCCCTTTTACTATGCGATCGTAGGGGATCGCTTCGTGTTCGCCTCAGAAATCAAGGCGCTCTTTGAACTCCCTGACTTCCAGCCGCGACTTAATCGGCGTGCTCTTCCCGAGTTTTTTGCCTTTGGTTATCTCTCTTCAGAAGAAACACTTTTCGAAGGCGTCCGCAAGCTCTTGCCCGGGCATTGTCTGCGCATTGATTTGAAAGCACAGGACAAAAACCCCGAGGTCAAGACCTACTGGGACTTGGATACGTCTCCGTCCGAGTCCTCGCTTAGTGAATCCGATTACGTCGCGCAATTTCGTGACCTGTTCACGGAGACAGTGCGTGCTCACCTCATGAGCGACGTTCCAGTTGGAGTTTTCTTGAGTGGGGGCCTCGACTCCAGTTCAATCGCGGCCGTGATGGCGGATCTTCGGGAAGAGCCTATCCAAACCTTTTCGGTGGGATATGCAGAAGACGAATACAGCGAGCTGCCCTACGCCCGGCAAGTAGCCAAGCACATCGGGGCTGAATATAACGAGGTGATCCTTGGCCCGCAAGAATTCTTTGCGAGTTTACCACAACTGATTTGGCACGAAGATGAGCCGCTTGTGTGGCCGTCGAGCGTAGCCCTCCATTACATCTCCCGCCTGGCTCGCGAGAAAGTGAAAGTGGTGCTCACTGGCGAGGGCGGAGACGAGATCTTCGCGGGTTACTTGAAGTATCGCGTCACGCTCTGGAACCTGCGAGCTGGACCGCTGTACCGAAAGCTCGTCCCGCGAGCGCTCCAGCAGCTAGCTCAGAAGACACTGAGCGCGGAATTGATCCCGGATTGGGCGCGGCGCAAACTGCGGCATTCTTTTCTCTATTATCCGGACAGTTTCGAAAAAATCTACTTCGACAATTTCTATTCTGTTTTTCCTCAGGACCAGCAGTCAGCGTTGTTCACTAGCGAGTTGGCCGGAGAACTTCGCGACATTAATGCCTATGTGAATTCTATGCGATTCTTTCCCTCAAACGGGTCGAATGGAAATTTGCTGAATCAACTGCTCTATCTCGATACCAAAACGTACCTGGTCGAGCTTCTTATGAAGCAGGACCAGATGAGTATGGCCACTTCGATCGAGAGCCGTGTTCCGTTTCTGGATCACAAACTTGTCGAATTTGTCGGACGCATTCCTCCACGTTATAAAGTTCGTAATTTCTCCGGGAAGTATCTGCTCCGTCGAGCCATGGCGGATCGATTGCCCGCTGAAGTGCTTCGACGCAGCAAGAAAGGCTTTCCCACCCCCATTCGGCCATGGTTGCGAAATCAGCTGCTCGATAGGCTGACAGCAGTCCTTACGGACGGGCGGATGGCGGAGCGGCGACTCATCAAAGCTAGCTACGTCCAACATCTCCTTGAGGCGCATCGCGGCGGCTGCTCGGCGGCTACTGAAGGTTGCTGGCGACTCTTGAATTTCGAGCTTTGGAATCGCATATTCCTGGACCGTGACAGTCGCTTGCTGGAATCCGAGGTGGTTCGGAACGAAGGAGCAGTCCTTCACGCCTGACAGATTGGCGCTTGCCGGATGCGTTTGCTTCCTAGTGGCTGTTAGTACGATGGCTATGAAGATCCTGCTGACGTTACCTCGTCCTCTTTTTCCGCCAGATACAGGCGGAAAGATAAGATCGCTGAACATCCTTGCGCGTTTGGCACGGAGAGCCGAGATTCATGCCGTTTCTTTTGCCGATCCGATTCTCGATGCCGCGGCCATAGCCGAAATGAAAAGCACGTTCGGAAGCTATACACCCGTGTTCTGGCGAGAAGCCACGAAGCGGTCACTAAGGTTCTACCGGGAGGTTCTGACGAATCAATGCAGTGCTCTACCGTACTTCCTGGCCAAGTGTTATCGCCCGCGTTTTCGTTCGACGGTAGAAGAATTGGCGGCTCGCAAGCACTTCGACCTAATGTTTTGCGATTTTTTGCATACCGCTGCTCCCCTGCTGGAGTCCACGTTCAGGCCAAGGATAGCATTCGAGCACAACGTTGAATTCTTGCTGAGGAAGCGAAAATGGGAAGTGGAAGAAAATCCCCTACGAAAAGTCGTCTTGGGCCCTGAGTGGAAGAAAACGCGAACGATCGAAGCCAAAGTGTGCCGCTCCTTTAATCACATCATCGCCGTATCAGGGCAGGATCAGCAAACCTTGGCATCCGAGTTTGGGATCAAGAACGTGTCCGTGCTTCCGACGGGCGTCGATACGGATTTCTTCCGTCCACTCGATGACCGACCGCAACCAGGTCGCTTGGTCTTCGTGGGATCGATGGATTGGGATCCGAACGAAGATGGAATCCTGTGGCTGCTGCGTGAGGTGTATCCACGGATTCGGCAGGCGGTGCCGGATGCCAGCCTCTCTGTTGTCGGCCGCAATCCTTCCTTGCACTTACGGGCCGTCGCCGCAAAAGAGCCCGGCGTGGAAATCACCGGATGGGTTCCTGATGTTCGCCCCCATCTTTCCCGGGCCGCAGTGGTGGTGGTTCCATTGCGCGTAGGCGGAGGAACCCGGATCAAAATCCCCGAAGCCATGGCGATGGGGAAGGCTGTGGTTTCAACTCCCGTCGGTGCCGAAGGCCTACCCTTTTGCGATGGCCGCGAAATTCGCATCGCGGAGCAGCCCGAAGAATTCGCTCAAGCAGTGATTGAGCTTCTCTGTAACGCGCCCCTACGAAATTCGATTGGAAGGCTTGCCCTTAAAGAAGTAGCCAGCCGGTACAGTTGGGACGTGGTTGTGGATAAGCTTGAAGAAATTCTGGAGCAGGTAACGCGGCCCGGAACTCTAGCGGTGGTTGCCTAATGAACGTGTTACTCAGCTCAGGCGAATGGATGAACGATGCAGAATCACTTTCACTAGAGAAGGAGAATTGCCAGCAGCAGTTGGTCCCTACGGAATCTCGAGAACACGAACGCAAGGATACGTTAACTTTTCTCTTCCTCTGGCTTTTCACCATTACTGTTTTTGCGCGGCCGGAGGACATCTTTCCGTTTCTGGCTCCTCTTCATCTCACGTTCGTTTTTGGCGCCTGCGCAGGATTGACATATGTTCGTGCCCTTCTGTCAGGCCGCACTAATTTGCGGTGGACACGGGAACTCAAAATCGTCCTGCTGCTCACGGGTTGGTATATCGCAGGTGTGCCCTTTGCTTTATGGAGGGGCGGCAGCTTTCAAACGCTGACCGATGTGTGGTTGAAGACGTTTTTGATATTTTTCCTGCTTACCCAGGTGCTTGTAACCGTGGAACGAATTCAAAAGCTGCTTTGGGCCATTATCCTAAGCGAACTCGTGGTAACGAGCACCTCGATCTTCCTGTCATCCCAGGCCATCTGGGTCGGGGAACGCCTGCTGGGTTTCAATCTCGGGATACTCGGGTGGAACTTCCTAGGAATTGCTGAGGCTTTGACGATCCCTTACATAGCCGCAATCTTTGTTGTCCGACGCTCCATTCTTGAAGCAAGCCTGCTGGGTGCGGCTCTTATCTCCATGACGTGGATGCTCGTGTTGACCGCCTCGCGCAGTGGTTTCCTGGACGTTGTGTTTTCGGCAATATTGACGTCGCTTTTAGTGTTACGCGGCAGCTCGCGCGGCAGGATCATTGGGCTGGCGATGGCCCTAGCGCTCGTTGTTTCCATTTGCCTGGCACCCCAAGTCTTCTGGGAGCGGTTGGGAACTATGTGGGGCGGGGACGACACTCCTACCAATGAGGTTGCGGCGTCGGCACAGGAGTCTGGAGAAAACCATCGGGCTGTATTGATCCGGTCGCTCCAATACACTTTCGAGCACCCGGTGTTCGGTTTGGGCCTGGGGAATTTCACAATTGCCAATGGGACCGAACTCGGTGTGCCCAGCGCATGGGTCGGGACACATAACACATTCACGGAGATCTCTTCGGAAGCGGGGGTGCCGGCGCTATTGTTGTTCGTCGGTCTGCTGGTCACGACTTTGCGCAACATCAAAAAAGTAGTGAACACATCGACTAACAATCCGGAAGGCCGCGAGTTAAACCTCATCGCGCGGGCCACACAGGCCAGCCTTTTGTCATTTGCATTTGGAGCGCTTTTTGCCCACCTCGCCTACGAATACTACTTCTTCTATCTGGTGGGAATTGGCGTCGGGATTCAACAAATCGCTGGGACGATGCAGGCCATATCATCCGCTCCTGCCGGCGATTTCCCTTCGACACTGCATTTCACGGCCACAAATTGAGCCTCACAAGCACACAAGTAGTGGAATTAGCCGTATGGATGTGTTTCTCGCTAGTTGTGTTTCATTATGTTGGTTATCCGTTGTTGCTTTTCATCTTTTCAGCATTCTCCCAGGCCAAGTCAGACTTCATCTATTTAATTCATCGAGCCAACCGCCGTTGCCCCTCTCCGGTGGACCACGCTCCAACGGTTGCGGTTCTGATGTCCGTCTATAACGAAGAAGCAGTCATTCGAGCGAAAGTGAAGAATCTGCTCGAAACCGATTATCCGTCCGATCGACTGGAGTTCTTGCTCGGGCTTGATGCGCCGGTCGATTCCACGGCTGAACTTCTAAGTCAGACCCCATCGAGTCGGCTGCGTGTTTTCCCCTTCGAGACCCGACGCGGAAAATTGGCGGTGTTGTGTGACTTGGCTGGCCGCACCTCAGCAGAAATCCTGGTGTTTACGGACGCCAATACGATGCTTGAGAAGAATTGCGTTCGTAATCTTGTGCGTCACTTCGCTGATGGGCGAGTGGGTGTCGTCAGTGGAGAGGAGATTCGCGTCGTAACTCCAGGCACTGACCCAGCAGGGGAATCTCTCTATTGGCAGTATGAATCAGCCTTAAAAATCCTGGAAAGCCGCCTTGACTGCTCACTTGGAGGAAACGGCGCTGCTCTTGCGATCCGCCGTTCTCTTTTTCGCCCGAGAAAGCAGTCGATTGTTGAAGACTTCCAAATTCCTCTTGAAATCCGATTCAAGGGCTACCGTGTTGTTTATGATCCGGAGGCAGTTGCAGTTGAGGAAATTGCGCCAACCTTCTCGGCTCAGTTTGCGCGTCGCGTCCGCATTAGTGCAGGCAATTACCAAGCGTTGTTCGCAAATCCGGGATGCCTTAACCCAATGAGAGGCTTAGTGACATTCTGCTTCTTCTCACATAGAGTCCTGCGCTGGTTCGCGCCGTTCCTCCTGCTAGGTGCATTCTTCTGCAGTATTTTGCTGGCCACCCAGCCCGAATATACTGTTTTGCTCGCAGCACAGTCTGCTTTTTACTTGGCCGCTGGCCTCGGGTACTGGCTAAAAAAGAGCGGAAAGCCGGCACGGTTGCTCTCTTTGCCTTTGTCTTTCTGCTCTATGAATTTCGCTCTTCTTCTCGGATTCGTCAGATATCTGAACGGTCGCCAAACGCTCACCTGGAAGCCGACGCTTCGCCAAATCAGGCCCGAGATGCTCTTGGATAAAGGGTCAGACAGTCGGTGAAATCGCATGCAGAGGTTCTCAGTGATGTTGGTCTCTCCGGTCCCGGTAGAGCAGGTTGCAAGCTCTGCTGCAGATGCGGAGATTTGCCCCGCCGGTAGCCTATGACTCAAGTTTTTGCTTTTCTCAAAATAAGAAAAGAGAGCTAAGCCTCGAACCCCCGCTCAGAAGGAGATCCGCCAAATGCTAAACCGGAAGCCAGTCCTCACAATTACGCGCCGCCCGCAAGTGCATTCCCCTATCACCGACTCTCACGGCTATTTTGGGAATTACAGTCGAGTTGTGGCAGAACTCCCTTACGCCAACATCGAACAAGTTGCCGATGAACTTCATCGAGCTTACGAGCAAGAGCGGAGAGTATTCTTGTTTGGAAACGGTGGAAGCGCCGCTTTGGCTTCCCACTTCGCGTGCGACCTCGGCAAAGGAACCACAGCTCCCGGCAACCACCATAAGCGGTTCCGGGTCTTGTCGCTAACTGACAACATACCGCTCATTACCGCCTGGGCGAATGACCTTTCCTATGACCAGGTGTTTGCGGAGCAACTGCGCAACTTCATTCAACCTTGCGATATTGCGTTTGGGATAAGCGGGAGCGGATCGTCACCCAACGTGTTGCTGGCTCTCCAAGTAGCGCGCGAATCCGGTGCTTTCAACATCGGGTTGACCGGCTTTAATGGAGGCAAGATGCCCGGGCTCTGCGACATCTGCATCATTATCCCGTCGCACAACATGCAGATCATCGAGGACTTCCAGCTCAGTATTACGCACGCCTTGTTTACTATGGTTCGTCATCGAATCAACGAAGCTGGCAGGGACTCTGCTTGGGCTCAAGAAGTTAGTTGCGCACCTACCGTAACTGCGGTGGGTTCTCATGGGCAGAATGATTTTCCATCCGCCCAATAATTTTCTTCGGCTTGATCACCGCCCCGGCTTCTGGGAGACGTTAATGTTCACCTCCGAACGCATATTTGAAAGCTATCCCGGTACTAGACACCTCTGCAAATCGGAGAACCTGCACATGCAGCACTTCCTCAAGCGATGCATTGACTTGCTTGGCGCCGGGATTCTAATCGTTGCGCTCTTTCCTGTCCTCATCGTCATCGGGCTGGTTGTCTTTTTTGATGATGGTTGGCCCGTCATTTACCGGAGGCGCGTTCTCGGCACCACAGGTGAGTTTGACGCTTTCAAGTTCCGCACAATGAGGCGGGATGCGGATTCTGTCCTGGCCACGAATCCTGCTCTAAAGGCTGAGTTTGAGCGCAACTTCAAACTCAAGGACGATCCGCGGATCACAAGAGTGGGAGCTTTCCTGAGAAAACTCAGCTTGGACGAGCTGCCCCAACTCTTCAACGTACTACGAGGGCAAATGAGTCTGGTCGGCCCCCGCATGATCACCGCCGCCGAACTCCACAAATACGGCCCCTACAAACATCTCCTGCTCTCGGTAAAGCCTGGCTTGACAGGTTTTTGGCAGGTCCGTGGGCGTCAGAACGTCTCTTATGAAGAGCGGGTCCGTATGGACCTTCATTACATCGAAACTTGGAGCCTAAGCATAGATGTGAGAATCCTCTTCGAGACGCCAATGAAAGCACTTAAGAGGGAAGGGGCTTTTTGATGGATCGCATCTTGGTAACAGGTGGCGCTGGGTATGTGGGCTCGGCCTGCTGTGCTCAACTTTTGTCCAGAGGATTTTCCGTGGACGTGGTGGATGATTTGTCGACCGGACACCTTGAGGCCGTTCCGCAAGGAGCGACCCTGCACCGATTTGATATAGCCAACGTTGACGCGCTTGAACGCTTGCTCGCTCGAGAGAGGTTCGACGTTGTGTTCCATTTTGCCGCGAAGGCGCTGATTTCTGAGTCGGTGATCAACCCTGGCCCTTTTTTCGATGCTAACGTCGCTTGCGGCGTGATGATGCTGGAAACTCTTCGGAAGCACGGCATCCGCAAATTCGTCTTTTCCTCTTCGGCTGCCGTGTATGGATCGCCCAACGTAGTTCCGATCCCTGAAGACCACGTTAAAGAGCCAGTGAACGCGTACGGTGAAAGCAAGCTTATCTTTGAGCAAATCTTGAAATGGTATGCCGGGTCCTATGGCTGGAGCGTGGTTGCATTCCGCTACTTCAATGCTTGTGGCGGTCAGCGACATTGGGGTGAACGACACGATCCAGAAACGCACGTCATTCCTTTGTTGCTGCAAGCCGCTTCCGGGAGAAGGGAACGTTTTGAAATCTACGGAACGGATTATCCAACGCACGACGGCACATGCTTGCGGGATTACGTACACGTACTGGATATTGCCGAGGCCCACTTGCTTGCCCTGCAGAAAATCGGGTCGCCAGGTTTTCATGCCTATAACATCGGCACTGGCAGAAGCCATTCGGTAAAGGAAGTCTGCCAAACGGCAGAGAAGCTTACCCAAAAGGGCTTCCGAGTGCACTACGCCTCAAGGCGACCAGGTGACCCTGCGATCCTTTGCGCCAGCCCCAAGAAACTGATGCAAGAGTTCGGTTGGGAGCCGTGCCACTCTGAACTGGAGGAGATCATCAGGGGCGCGTGGGAATGGGAACAAGCGCAATGCGAACAGACGCTTGCCAAGCCAGCCAGCGCTTGATCGGAGACCAGGATTTATGAACCATAAGCTGAGATATTCGATTCTAGCTGTTGATCTGCTATGGATTGCGGCAGTCCTCGAGGCCGCGCAGATAATTCAAAACCGCTTGATTCTGGGAAGGGCCGGATTGCCATCAGCCTCTCATGCAGCGGAGTTTCTCTTAGCATTCTCGATTTGGACAGTCCTCTACTTGAGAGAAAAATTGGACGGCTTCGGTGGTGAACGATGGTTCCCGACTGTCTTTGCTCAAGTAGCAACCGCAGTCATCTGTATCCTTGGCGCGCAGCTGGTCCTGGCACTCCTCTCGAAGAACCACGATTCACGGTTGGAGCTCCTTTACATGGGGGCTCTGCTGCCATTGGGATTTATGGTTATCCGTTCTTTGGCGTGGTGGCTGGTTACGTCACGACTTGGCGGCAAGACAAAGCGGCGCGTGGTTATTCTCGGCTGTGGACAGCTCGTACACGACTTAGCGCGCAAAATCTCCAGGCACAGGGAAATGCCGATGGAAGTGGAGGGTATCCTGTTCCCCGCCGATGCCGAGCCTTCCAGTCGAGTCTCCGCCTTGCCGGTGGGGGCAATCTCGATACGGACGTTGAACATTTTGGGGCTCATGCAGGAAAAAAAGGTGCAGGAGCTCATCGTTGTGGAGCCGCTGCCCCCGGGCCTGGAGAGCGAGAAGCTCATCTCCAATTGTCGAAAGGCCGGAATTAGAGTGCAGCTTGTACCTCAGCGCTATGAACTTTATCTCTCGAAGGCCAAATTGACAGAAATCGAGGATGTTCCCCTGCTGTCTCTAGAAGAACAGACACTCTCGACAGTGGGACTAAAGGTAAAGAGGATCGTCGACTTGCTGGGCGCATTACCTCTGCTCGTTCTCAGTTTGCCTTTGCTGGTCCTATCCGCGGCCGCATTGCGCTCGAAGAAGGACATGGTGTTAAGGAAGGAGCTGCGCTGCGGGAAAAAAGGACGCCTGTTTTGGATGTACCGTTTGAATGTTGATCGTGAGGCTCCAGATTTGTCAGGTTGCGAGTGGGTTCTTGTCCGATTCAGTATCACTGAGCTACCGCAGCTCTGGAATGTTTTGAAAGGGGACATGAGCCTGGTCGGCCCCCGGCCGGAATCACCCGAGCGCGTCAAACATTATTCCATGTGGCAACGCCAACGGTTGAGCGTCACGCCGGGGGTGACGGGACTCGCCCAAGTAAACGGGCTGCGGGAAAGTCATTCTTCTGAGGAAAAGGCTCATTTCGATCTCCAGTACATCTTTCATTGGTCTCTATTCCTCGATCTTTCCCTACTGTTGCAGACGATATTTACGCTCGTGGCCCGATTGACCGAGAGAGATATTCCCGTGGCTGTGCATGTAGCGGAACCGAAAGGCAATGCCGTGTTTGGCATCCCGAAGGTCTTGAATGCTGATCGTACGTAGCCCAGTGCGTATTAGTTTTGGCGGCGGCGGAACCGACCTGCCAGCCTATTACGAAAAATTCGGCGGCGCCGTCCTAAATGCCTCGATCAATAAATACTTCTACACGATCCTACAGAAAAGAAGTGATGGCAAAATCCAGATCATTTCTTCTGACCTGCGCGTGGTAGAAAACTGGCGAGATATCTCCCGGATGGACATCAAGCGCAGCGAGCTGGAAATACCCCTCGCAGTCATAAAAGAGCTTGGATGCGATCTCTCGGTTGACCTTTTCCTGGCTTCAGAGATTATCGCCGGCAGTGGATTAGGCTCTTCCGCCAGCGTCTGTGTCGGGGTCTTAAAGACATTGGCAAACTACCTTGATCTGTCATTGTCCAAGTATGAGCTAGCCGAACGATCGTTCCACATCGCGCGAAATGTTCTCGGCAAACCGGTAGGGAAACAGGACGAATACGCGGCTGCCTTTGGAGGATTGAATTTCATAACCTTTCGTCCAGACGGGAGCACCGATGTACAGCCTGTCCTGCTACGAACTGATCGTCTGCGCGAGTTCGAAAGTAATTTAATGTTGTTCTTCACCGGAGCAGCCCATAACTCCTGGGAGCTCCTCCAGCAACAAGAGCAATCGATGAAAGGCGGAATCCCCTCTACGATCGATTCGTTGCGGGAGATTCGCGAGCTAGCTGACCATCTGCGTGGCGCGCTGTTGAAAGGCGACCTACAGACGTTCGGCGCCCTTCTGCACCAAGGTTGGGAAGCGAAAAAGAAGATCTCTTCTCATATTTCGAATCCGCTCATCGATCAAGCGTACACTTCGGCGCGCCAGAATGGGGCTCTGGGCGGCAAGATCACCGGAGCAGGCGGGGGTGGCTTTCTTTTGCTCTTCTGCGAAGAACGGCACCAGGAAAAGGTCCGCGACGCCATGGCGCAGCTCGGTCTGCGCGAAGTGGCGTTTGGGCTTGATTTCCAGGGCGCCCACGTGGTGGCGAATGATCCGTTCATCGACGGCGACGAGAAGTCCGGGACACGCTGGACCTTTGTTCCCGGGTCTGCGTCACGAAGCTCCGCCGAGCTTCCTTTGAGCTGATTGTCCCAGCTTCATGACTAACACCAAATCCGCGGTATGAAAGCTTTCATCCTTGCAGCAGGAAAGGGCGAGCGTTTGCGGCCGCTGACCGACGCGATTCCCAAGTGCCTGCTTTCAATTCAGAGCGTGCCCATTCTAGGGATTTGGCTCGAGCTGTGCCGCCGGCACGGTGTAGACGAAGTCCTTGTAAACGCACATTCTCACGCAGACAGCGTAAAGAGCTATCTCCGAGATCACCACCACGGAGTCAAGGTACACATCGCCGAGGAGGGAACTTTGCTCGGCAGTGCAGGGACCCTGTTGGCGCATCGCCGTTGGATCGGCTCCGAGCGCGATTTCTGGGTCCTTTACGGCGATGTCCTGACGAATACTGACATCACAAGCATGTTGGAATTCCACCGCCGCCGGAAGCAGATAGCAACGCTGGGAGTCAATGAAGTTGCGGACCCGCACCAGTGTGGCATCGCGACGGTTGACCGGGAGGGCATCGTTCAGGAATTTGTGGAAAAGCCGACGAATCCTTCGAGCAATCTAGGCTTCTCCGGAATTCTGGTTGCGACTCCAGCCATTTTTGATGTGATCCCGGATCGCATTCCAGCCGATATCGCCTTTGACCTCTTACCCAAACTCGTCGGAAAGATGGCAGCCTACCCCATTTCCGACTATCTGGTGGATATAGGAACGCCCGCCAGTTACCAATACGTGCAAGGGACCTGGCCCGGGCTGGGTGTTCCGGCGTCGTAGGACCTTTCCTCATGCTGAAGAGCGTTGTCTTTGATTTCGACGGAGTCATTGTAGATAGCCATCCGGCTCATATGCGGGCCTGGAAGAGATTTCTCGAGTCAGTGGGCAAGTCAGCAACCGAGGCGGAGCTTGAATTTGTTCGCGACGGGAGAACGAAAGAAGACATCCTGCGCCATTTTCTTGGAAACCTCGACCAGCATCAGACTCGGGCGTATGGCCGCGAGAAAGACCTGTTGTTTAAAGAAGAAGTGGGGAGTGTAAGTACAGTTGCCGGCGTTCGAGATCTGTTGAACGAGCTCAACCGTGCTGGCCTCCCCATGGCCGTTGCATCGTCTGGCAGCAGTGAACGAGTCCATTACATTTTGGATCTCCTGGGTCTCGGAGACTATTTCGCGACAGTGGTGACCGGGGACGAGGTCGCCAACGGTAAGCCCGACCCGGCCATTTTCTCTAAAGCGGCTGAAAAGTTGCAGGTCTCGCCGGGCGACTCACTCGCATTCGAGGATTCTGTTTCAGGAGTTCGTGCCGCAAGAACCGCGGGCATGAAATGCCTGGGAATCGCGACACCACCCCGCTCACAGAGCCTGCTTGAAGCTGGCGCCCACGGCGTACTGTCCGATTTTCACGGGACATCACTTAGTCAGATTCGAAAACTCTTTCTGTCGTCTTGAATCAATACCGGCCTGGAGCGTGACGATGAATAATGACGAATCTTCCACTTCGAGACTCGGTAGGGCCTTGGGTATATAAGGGTACCGATCCGGGAGATCAAAATGGAAATCCCAGGTTGATTCGGCCAAAGTGGAAAGCATGCGATCAGATGTACCTGTTGTGTTGATTGAAGGAACGCTCAACCATCTAGGTGTTGTTCGCAGCCTGTCCATCGACCAGATGCCAATCTATGTCGTAGCAACGAGCCGAAACTGCGCCGCGGGATGGTCCAGGTTCTGTAATTTTGTTCAAACGCCGAGTTTGAAGAGCCACGCCCTAATCGATACCCTGGTCGCGCTTGGACGCCGTTTAGGACATCATGCGGTCCTATTTCCGGGCGGGGATCAATCCGTCGATACCGTTTCCACGTATAGGGATGAAATCGAGCCGCTGTACCGAATGAACTTGCCAGCCGCTGAGACGGTCCGTGCTCTGAGGGACAAGACCTTGTTCCAGAACCTAGCTGAACGCGAAGGCTTTCCGGTGCCGCGAGCAGTGACTGTCGCGGCCACATCTGAGTTGAAGCTGCTGCAGTCTTTGATGCCACCGCTCATCATTAAGCCGGCAGACAAAACTCTGGCGATTAACGGCCTTCTGGAACGCGTGGTGCGCGCAGAAACGTTGGAGGACACGGAAATGGTTGTAGCTCGGATGCTGGGCGGTGTGCCACGAGTGATTGTTCAGGAATGGATAGACGGTCCGGACAACGACATTTTCTTTACGCTGTTCAGTTGCGATCGCCAATCTAATGTTATCGCAATGTTTACTGGCCGGAAACTCGTGTGTTCCCCGCCGCTAATCGGGAGTACCGCGATTTGCGTGGCAGCGCCGGAGGCAGCGGGCGAGTTGCAGGCGTTGGCTTTAGAATTTGTCTCGCGAGTCCAATATCGCGGTCTCGGGAGCCTCGAATTTAAACGCGACAGTAGAACCGGGCGTTTTCTGATCATCGAACCCACCGTGGGGCGCACAGACTGGCAGGAAGAAATTGCCACACTGTGTGGCGTCAATCTTCCGTTACTAACGTATAAGGTAGAGCTTGGTCAGCCTGCCTGTATGAAAAAGGAAATCGCTACCTCGGTCGCATGGCGTTCGAGTTTTGAGCATCGTCTACCTCGGGCCGCGACGACGTCAGGAACCTGCATGGTCGACGGTTTTTTCCGGTGGTCCGACCCACTGCCGGCTGTCTATTACTACGTTATCGATCGCTTTGCTTCGCGGATCTTACGACGCGGAAGGAATTACTATCGCCACCTAAGGGTGGCGCAGAAACGGAAAAAAGATGCCTGATCTAGATACGACAATTGTCGGTGCAGGTCCTTATGGGCTCACGATTGCCGCGCATCTGCGCGCCGCAGGGTTACCTTTTGAAATGTTCGGGGCACCAATGGAGAGTTGGCGTCGGTACATGCCCGAGGGAATGATATTAAAGTCGGAACGATTTGCCGCCAACCTCTGGGACCCCGACCGGCGCTTTACGTTTGCACGCTACTGCAAAGCCAAGAACTTGCCATATCTTCCGGTCGGTCACCCGCTGAGCTTAGCTTTATTCCTGGAATATGCGGAGTGGTTCCGGCAGCAAACCGCCGCTGAACCGCGGGACATTCGCATCGTGAGAATCTCTCATAAGCAAAACGGGTTTTCGGTGGAACTCGCGGATGGTGCAAGGTTCACCAGCCGCCACGTCATTTTAGCCACTGGGCACATGGCGTTCCGGGTGTTGCCGACACAGTTGAGCCATCTCTCGGAGCCCTTGCTCTCTCATACTTCGCGCATGGGCGACGTCAAAACATATGCGGGACGTAACGTCACTATTATCGGAGCTGGGCAATCGGCACTTGAAACTGCGGCTCTTCTGAATGAAGCGGGAGCTCGCGTGCGAATTCTGGCAAAGTCCGGACGGATCGAATGGAATGCTCCCTCGAAACCAAGGTCGCTGTTCGAACGTATCCTCGCTCCAGACGCCAGCGTTGCAGCGGGGTGGAAATCGTTAGCGGTTTCTGAGCTTCCGCAAACGTTCCGGTGGCTTTTTCCCGCCCAAAAAAGGCATCGGTTTGTTGCCGGCGCGTATGGCCCTGGCGGGTCATGGTGGTTGCGAGACCGTGTCGAGGGCAAGATTGAGACACAGCTGAACTGCGAAATAGAAACGGCTACTTCAGAGAACGGCCGTCTGCGAGTAATCTCGCGTGGAGCCAGCGGTCGGGACGAGTTTGTGACCGATCACATCATCGCCGGTACGGGTTTCGAGGTCAATATCGACAAGCTAGATTATCTGGAGCCTGGATTGCGTGAGTCGATCGCGCGAGAAAGTGGCGGGATTCCGGCGCTAAGCGCACGATTTGAAACCTCGCTGCCAGGACTGTTTATTGTGGGCGTGGCAAGCTCACCAGTATTCGGGCCAATCATGCGCTTCATGTATGGCGCAAAACACGTAGGGCCGGTTCTGACGCGGTGCTTAAAATCGCGCAATCCACTGACTGCTCGTAGAGCCAGGCAGAGCGATGTGAGACCGAAAGCGGCCGACAAATACGCCTACTTCGAAAGCACGAGTAGGCGTTAGGTTTGGGGCATTAGATTTGATTAGCAGGGTTAGAGCGGTGGATTACCTTTTAAGCTTAGAGGTTGCTTTCGTTATTTAAGATACGGCCTGCCTTATCCCCGAACACGCCAAGAGTCGTTCTCAATGCCTGATGAGTTTGAATGGACTCTTGGGGCGCAGAGGCACAGACCGTAGTCCCCAAGTCTTGTCGGTGTTGCTCTTAGTGAGAACTGTTTCGTCCTGAGATTCACAAACCAATTGAGATGAGCCCCTTCCGAATTCTGGTCTTATCCAGTGTGCGTCCTTCTCGAGCATGGAGGATGGCCAATCGAATTATTCGAGAAGTACCAGGCGCCGAAATCTGCGGGATAGTCCAACAACCTGTCGAGCGGCTTCCTCTCGCGCAGCGACTTATCATTAACGGCGGCACACGCTCGGCGTTTTCCTCGTCACGAGTGCTTTCGAAAGCTAAAGTTTGGTTTTGTTCCTTGGCAGAAAAGCTGATGCATTGGGCATTCTGGTGTATCCACGGCTGTCCGCCGCGAGACGGTGCGAAGAAATTTACAGTGGAAATGCTCGCAGAAGAATGTATGCGAGCGAGATGGTCATTCCTGCTGGCAGCTGATGTCGGGGACGCGAAAGTCTTAGATTTCTTCCGTAAACGAAGAGTCGATCTAGTCATTGTGCTAGGAGAACTTTCGCTGAACCCAGAGCTCTTATTGATTCCACGACGCGGTACTACACGAGCGTTACAAAGCGAAGGGGCGGAGACTCCAGGGCTTCATATCAGAGTGGAACACCTCCCGAAAGGCGCACAGAAACCGCTTGCCATTGCTTCTCTAACGGTTCCGTTGCAACTTTACGATGGCTTGCTGTCTTTGACATTAAAAGCAGATCTGATCACAGATGACCTCTTTGTACAAACTGCGAGGAACCTGCAAGCCGGCGATACGACGAACCTGTCGAATGAAATAAACAACTGGATACACAGGATCTTGTCTCCGTACTTGAATCAGGTCGAACTCAATTCGGTTAAGAATGTGCAACGAGTCCCGATCCGACACCGATGCCGGGCCGTTTGGAAATTGTCTATCCAGACGTTGTTACTCTTGTGGCCCTCGATTCTTGCGCGCAACTGGTACCGATCGTTGCGCGGCCGTTACCCCGTGCTCATTCTTGCGCATCACCTGGTTGCTGATCGCGTCCATCGGATGGGCGTCTCTACAGAGACTTTTTGGCGCCAGGTCCGCTTCCTGCAGAAACATTATCAAATTGTGAGTCTTGCAGAGAGCATTGAACTCCTGAACTCCGGTACAGCGGGAGTCCCTTGCCTTGCCCTAACTTTCGACGATGGCTATGGAGACAATTTTGTGAGTCTCCGAGCGGTGGCGGAGGAGGCAGGAATCCCGGTCACGTTGTTTGTGCCAACACGACCTGTCGAAAATCACCAGGAATTCCAGCACGATTTGGTCAAAGGGACCAGGGGTTTCTTCCCCCTTACTTGGGATCAAATCCGCTACTGGAGTCGGAGCGGAGGTGAGTTTGGCAGCCACACCCATACGCACTTTGACTGCGGTTCAACCGATCGAAAGAAACTTGAAGAAGAGATCGTTGGATCCAAGAATCTGATGGAACATCGTCTAGGGCAGCCGGTCAGGTTTTTTGCTTTCCCATTCGGTGATCGATGCAACGTCTCTTCCGAAGCGATGCAGTTGGCGGCGTCTACCTATCCTCATGTTCTATCTGATTTTGGCGGAGAGAATCTGCCCGGCAGGGTGGCCAGCACGCGACACCTATTTCGCAAGAACTCTTACTTAGATCTGTGGGAACTCATACTGGAATTACAGTCTGTTTTTGATCTGATCGCTGCCACAAAACGGCCGCTCTCCCGTGGCCGTGCAGATGTTTCCAGCTTCGTAGCTAGATTCGGTGCAACTTCAATCTGCAACGCGCCTGACAATGCATCACCTAACCACTGAACTGATGCCAGTCGACATCACAGAAGCCCTGTCTGGTAGATTCCGCTCAGAGTTCGGGCAAAAGCCATCCCGGTGCGCCTCGCGTGGCCGAACGGAACAGCCAGTGACTAGCGAGCTGAAGAGTGCAGTGGAGTGGACGGTGATTCGGGCAATGGCGGCTGCGGACAGCTCTCTAGGTCTGGGCCAAAACGTCGGTTTGGCTATGGTCTCTGGAGAAGACCAGGCGAGTTATGCGCTCCACGCAGAGGAGGCGCGAATTCTGTCGCCTCGTGCTTGCGGAAGAAAACGGGTGGAGTTCGCCTTAGGACGAACTGCAGCGCACTTTGCCTTGGGACAGATCGGTTTTGGGAATCCTGCTCCCGTATTGCGTGGCCAAAAGGGAGAGCCCATATGGCCCGACGGAATCGTTGGCTCGATTACCCACTGTCATCCTTGGAGTGTTGCCGTTGCAGTCCAATGTTCGAATGGATTTGCAATCGGCGTGGATTTAGAAACCAAGGAAAGGATGCACGGAACGGATATCAGCGACCTGGTTTGCCGTGAGGTGGAACTCGACTGGGTTCGTGGTGGCGATTTCCAACAGCGGCTCACCATGATTTTTTCGGCAAAGGAGGCTGTCTACAAGGCACTCTATCCTCTCTGCCGAAGGTACATCGACTTTAAAGAAGTTGAGCTCACTTGGTTTCCTGAGCAACACCGTTTCCAGGGTAGATTTTTGACGCCCCTTGGCCCTAACGTTCAGCAAGGACAAGCATGTGCAGTTCATTGTCGCTGCCACGCCGAATTGGTCTTCAGTTGTTTGGTCCATCAGTTCAAATGAAAACGGGATTCGTCAAGCGCCAGAATCTTGACTCACTCGTTCTATTGAGTCCTATCACGAGGGTGCCTTGGCATGCCTGAAGGAGATGTGTGATATGTGCAATACCCCAGTGGGTTCATTACGAGAGCAAGCATCACTTAGACAAGCGGGCCAGAAACGGCTGGAAATCGGGCACCGCATGGAACAGGGCGATTCGCTGCACGCACTTGTCCCGCAGCTGGTAGCTGCTCAAGCCGCTGCCGTGCCCGACGCGCTAGCAGTCATGCAGGGAAAACTCTCACTGACCTATCGTGAATTGGATCAGCGGGCCAATCGGTTGGCTCATTTCCTGCAGTCGCTCGGCGTTGGTCCCGATGTCATCGTTGGGCTCTATCTAGATCGTTCTCTAGCAACGATTGTGGGAGCTTTGGCCATTCTCAAAGCAGGTGGCGCCTATCTTCCCCTAGACCCAAGTTACCCCAAAGAACGCTTGAGGGTGGTGCTGAAGGATGCAAAGGCCCCCATTTTGGTGACCGGGCAATGTATGGTAGACGCGTTGCCGGAACACACAGTGCACGTGGTCACCTTAGACCCGGAAGGACGATTGCCTGTCACTCAGAGCTCCGAGCCGCCTATCGCTAGAGCGAGGCGGGAAAACCTGGCTTACGTGATCTATACCTCAGGCTCAACCGGCCAGCCAAAGGGCGTTGAAATCACTCACGGCGCGCTGCTCAATCTTGCCTGCTGGCATCAACGAGCTTTCAGAATCACTCCCGACGACAGGGCGAGTCAGCTATCGGCTCTAGGGTTCGATGCTTCTGTATGGGAACTGTGGCCTTACCTTACGGCGGGAGCGTGCGTACATCTGTCTGATGGTGTCGCCATGAATGACCCGGAAGCAGTCCGCGACTGGCTTATCTTCCAAAAGATTACCATTTGCTTCCTGGCTACACCCTTAGCGGAGCGGGTGATGACCCTGGAGTGGCCAAAGAACGCCAGATTGCGCGTGATGCTCACGGGGGCCGACACCCTCCATCACTATCCTTCGCGAAAGCTGCCGTTCCAGTTGGTGAATAACTACGGTCCCACCGAGTGCACGGTGTTGGCCACGTCAGGAACTGTTCCTTCTATTGAGCACCCGCACCGGCTGCCCTCGATTGGCAGCCCGATCGATAATGTGCAGGTCTACATCTTGAATGAAAGTATGCAGCAGGCTCCGATCGGAGAGTCTGGCGAAATCTACATTGGGGGCGCGGGTCTCGCACGCGGTTATCGGAATCAGCCCGACTTAACCGCAGAAAGATTTGTTCCTGACCCCTTCAGTTCGGAACCGGGGGCGCGCCTCTTCCGGACAGGCGACCTAGGCTGTTATCTCACAGATGGCCAGATCGCGTTTCTCGGTCGAGTTGACGAGCAAGTTAAGATTCGAGGCTTCCGGATTGAGCCAGCGGAAATCGTAAAAGTGCTCGACGAACACCCGGCCGTGCAAGCAAGCACTGTAGTGGCCCATGAGGTCGAACCTGGCGACAAGCGCCTCGTTGCATACTTCGTGCCCGCTGCGAAGGCTCAACCGACGCACACGGAGTTGCGCAATTTCATTGCCACTCGTTTACCGGAGTACATGATTCCGGCGACCTTCGTGAAGTTGGAAGCTTTGCCTCTGAACCACAGCGGCAAAGTGGACCGCGCCGCACTCCCAGCGCCGAACGCGGAAAACACGTTGCGCGACAGCAGTTTCGTCGCACCCCGAACACCCATTGAGGAACGCCTAGCGGCTACGCTGGCATCGTTGCTCGACCTGGACCGAGTCAGCGTCGAGGACAACTTTTTTCTGCTCGGTGGCCACTCTCTGCTCGGGACGCAACTGATCGCAAGAATACGCGATACGTTCGGTGTCGAGCTCGGGCTGCGCAGTCTCTTCGACTTGCCGACGATTTCAAAGCTCTCGGAGCAAGTCGAAGCGCTCCTCCTTGCCAAGGTGGAAGCCATGGGCGAAGAGGAGGCGCAGCTTCTTGTGAACGAAACGGAACCAACAACTGCTGAGAGGCTTCGGGAATGACGCCGCAGACCGAAACAGCCTCTGCCGCGAGCCAATCGGGCGCCACCCTGAGCCTCTATCAGCTGCTTGACCCAGAGGTCCTTGCCAATCCCTATCCCCTTTTTCATCGGCTGAGAACCGAGGATCCGGTGCACTGGGATCCTTTTCTGCATGCCTGGGTAGTAACCCGATACAAGGATGTGGTTACGGTGCTTCATCACCATTCCGCTGCGCGCACTCCGACACCGGAACAGCTCACCGCGATGGGCCTCGCCTCGCTGAACCCGATCGCTGAGATCATGGTGAAGCAGATGCTTTTTCTGGACCCGCCCGCTCACACGCGATTGCGTAGCCTCGCGTCGCAAGCGTTTACTCCTCAGCGGGTTGAAGTCCTGCGCGGACATATCCGCGACATCACCGATCGCCTGCTGGACAAAGTCCAGGCTAAGGGTCGTATGGATGTGATTGCTGACTTGGCTGAACCTCTGCCGTGCATCGTTACTGCCGAGATGCTGGGCGTACCCGTAGAGGATTTCCTGCAGTTGAAAGCGTGGTCCCAAGATTTCGCTGAGATGCTCGGCAACTTCCAGCACAATCCGGAGCGCGCGCCACGAATTCTAAAGAGCGTTCTGGAGATGGCTGACTACTTCCGTTCTGCCATGCGCGAGCAGCGTCTGCACCCTCGTGAGGGCCTTGTAAGTTCGTTGATGAATGCAGAAATTCAGGGCGACCGGTTGAACGAGGAGGAAGTGGTTGCGAACTGCATTGTGACCATGGTGGGCGGGCAAGAGACCACCACCAACCTGATCGGAAACGGTGTGCTCGCCCTGCTCCGGAATCTCGACCAACTCGAAAAACTCCGCTCCGATCTCTCACTGATCCCATCGGCCGTAGAGGAGTTGCTGCGCTACGAAAGCCCCAGCCAGCATACTGCCCGGCTGGCTCCGGAAGATACGATTCTAGGTGGAAGACGGATTCGAAAGCGCCAGGCTGTAATTGCGGTAATGGCCGCCGGGAATCGAGATCCGGAGAGATTTCCTGATCCGGACCGTTTAGACATTACCCGCCCCGACAACCGGCATCTTGCGTTCGGGTGGGCGGCGCACTTCTGCTTCGGTGCGGCGCTGGCGCGCATCGAAGGTCAGGTTGCCTTTGAGTTGATGTTGCGACGGCTGCCCAATTGGGCACTTGAGCCCGGGCCGCTCGTCTGGCGTTCGAATCTCGGGTTGCGGGGTTTGACGAGGTTGCCGCTCCGCTTCGGCGAGGCCGGCAGTGCCACGACTCCAGCACCGGGAGGACGGTGATACCTTTCATGGCGGTTGGAAGCGCCCTTTCCGAAGCTAAGCGCAAGCTGCTGCAGAGCTATCTTCGCGGGGGCAGGGCACCAACATTCCCAGCCCCGCGCCTGATCACTCCCAGGTGCTCCGATGAGCCTGCGCCGCTTTCGCTATCTCAGGAACAGCTCCTCCTTCGCGAAAGGAGCATGCCAGGCATTCCACCCCTCTACAACGAATGCATCACTCTCCGAATGTCAGGTCCCCTCGACGTGCCTGTCCTGGAGCGAAGTCTTGCCGAAATCATTCGGCGACACGAGATTTGGCGGACGAGCTATGAAACCAGGAACGGCCGGGCGGTCCAAGTCGTCCATCCTGCCCCAGATGAGGTTCGGTTGCCTGTGACCGACCTGCGAGGGATGCCTGGAGCCAGGCAGGAGGAGGAAGTCCAGCAAGCCATCGGTGAAGTGGTTCGGCAACCTTTCGATCTAACAAATGGCCCGTTGTTGCGAGCCAGACTGGTCACACTTGGGCGTTTCGAACACCGGCTGTATCTTATTGCGCACCTGAGCATCGTGGACGGGGTCTCGGTATATCAAGTTTTCCCCTCTGAATTGGCCGCTCTGTACAGCGGCTATGCTTCGGCTCGTCCGTCACCGCTCCCGAGTCCCGCCATCCAATTTGGAGATTACGCCAGCTGGCAAAGGCAGTGGCTACAAGAAGAGGAACTTGGTAAGCAGGTGGCTTACTGGCGAAAGCAGCTCGCCGGAGAAATCCCGGCGCTCCGGTGGCCCACGGACCGCCTCCGGCCGACCAAGCAAACATTCCGCGGAGCGATCCGCCTCTTTGCCCTACCCAAGCCTCTCGGCAAAGCAGTGAAAGAGCTGAGTCACAGAGAGGCTGTCACGTTGTTTATGACGCTTCTGGCAGCCTTTGCCGCCTTACTACGTTGCTACACGCAGCAGGACGAAATCGTGGTGGGCACACCCTCACCCGCCGGCCGCAAACGCTCCGAGGTGGCAATGTTGTTGGGTTACTTCCTCAATCCGGTTGCGCTTCGCTTCGATCTGACAGACGATCCAACCTTTCGCGAGCTGCTGCTCCAGACGCAGAGACTGACTCTGGAAGCCATCTCAAACGACGATGTGCCGATCGAATTTTTAGCGCAGGAATTAAAACCAAAAGTCGGTCCCAGCTACAATCCATTTTTCACTGTGGGAATTTCTCTCCAGCCTCCGACGCCGCAACTGGACTTGGAGTGGACGGTGACCTCAATGGACATTGAGAGCGGTGGCGCTCCGTGGGATCTGTACATTGCTTTCATCGACAGGCCGGAGGGTATCATGGGCCGCGTGCAATATAACCCCGATCGGTTTGACTACGAGACGATTGTTCGGATGCTGCGACATTACCAGAGATTACTTGAGTGTGTGTGTGCCAACCCCGCGAGGCGGCTCTCCGAACTGAATTTTCTTTTTCAATAGGATCACCCGTAGGTCTTGGCTGAGAAAGACGGGCTACTGCGAGGCACATCTTGAATCGGTTGCGCCGAATTGACACGGGCCACCATGAGCATTTTGCGAAGGACCAGCGACTCACGTTTCCGGCCATCTGACTGTGAGAGAGACAGTGATACATCAACAGGAAAGCGACGCAAAGCCTGACCCTGCCCGACTTTCTGAAGCCAAGCGCAGGCTCCTTCAAAAATATCTACTCGGCAGAGTTGAAGAAGACGGGCCGGAGCGGGGTCTGATCTGCCCTCGTCCACCTGGGGAACTTGTACCTCTATCTTTCGCTCAGCAACAGATATGGCTTCACGGACAAATGGCGGGTGACGTCCCCTTCTATAACGAGACTATGACTGTTTACCGGCAAGGTCCGCTCGACGTGGCGGTGCTGGAGCGATGCTTGCTTGAAGTGGTTCGACGGCATGAGATCTGGCGGACCACATTTGAAGTTATTGCTGGCGAGCCCTTCCAGATTGTTCACCCAGCTCCCCGCGCGTTTCCGCTGCCAGTGATGGATTTACACAAGCTTCCAGAAGCAGAGCGCGAGGCGGAAGCGGTGCGTTTGGCAACAGAGGACGCGCGGCGTCCATTCGACTTGAAAACGGGTCCCTTACTGCGTGCCTTGCTGATACGCACGGACGATGAGCGGTATCGTCTTTACATGACTGTCCATCAAATCGTCTTTGATGCAGTAACCGCTTATCGTGTATTCCTTCCGGAACTGGCGACACTTTACCAAGCCTTTGTGGTTGGCAAGCCCTCGCCGCTGCCGCACCTTCGTGTTCAGTATGCGGACTTTGCATACTGGCAGCGGAAAAGGTGGTCGGATCACATAGGGTCTGAACACATGGCCTACTGGCGCAGGCAGCTAGCGGGCGAGCTTTCTCCGCTCCAATGGCCCAGCGACCGTCCACGACCACCGATGGAAACGCATCGCGGTGCGATTCAAAGATTCACACTGCCCGCAGACTTAGTCAGGACGCTCAGGGGCCTGAGCCAGCAGGAGGGAGTATCGGTTTACATGGCTTTGCTGGCTGGGTTGGTCGCCCTGCTCCATCGCTACACCAACCAGGAAGATATCACCGTGGGCAGCCTTACTGCGGGCCGTAAGCAAGCTGAAGTCGAGCCTCTACTAGGCTATTTTGTAAATCCACTCGCGCTGCGGATCGACCTCTCAGGCAACCCGACCTTCCGGGAATTACTGTCACGTGTGCGGGGAGTGGTTCTGGACGCCTTGGCTCACGAAGACGCTCCTTTCCCGCACGTCACAAGAGAGCTCCAACATAGGCCTGATCCCAGTCGAAATCCTCTGTTTCAGGTAATCCTTTCTCAGCAGCCTCAGATGCCCAGCATGGCCCCCGGGTGGGATCTGGCGACCGAGGAAATCTGCAATGGGGGGTCGAAGCTCGACTTGATGGTCGTGCTGGACGACCGTAGAGACCGCATCTTTGGGCCCATCACTTACAACCCCGATCTGTTCGACCATTCAACTATCACTCGAATGGTCGGAAATTGGAGAACCCTGCTTACGGGCGCGGCAGCTGAGCCAGGAAAGCATGTCGCGGAATTGCCTGTCTTGAGCGACGCAGAGCGAAACCAGATTGTCGTCGAATGGAATGACGGGCGGGTGAATTACCCCAGGGACCGCTGCCTGCATGCACTCATCGAGGCCCAGGCGGAGCGGACACCCGAGGCCATAGCGGTTTTGTGCGAAGGAGAACCACTCACCTATCAAGAGCTGAATGCTCGTGCTAATCAGCTTGCGCATTATCTTCTCAAGTTAGGAGTGGGTGCCGAAGTCTTGGTCGGAGTTTGCATGGAACGGTCGGTCATGATGATGGTGGCTCTGTTGGGCATCTTGAAGGCTGGCGGAGCTTATGTACCGCTTGACCCAACGTATCCGGAAGAACGGCTCGCATTCATGATCAAGGATTCCGGATTACAACTCTTGATTACATGCGAGCCATTCCACAGCACGTTGAGCGAGCAAGTGGAGAAACTCGTCCGCATCGACAAAGATTGGCCAATCATCTCTCAGGAGAGCGGAGAAAATCCTCCGACCAAGATTGAACCGGAAAACCTGGCGTACGTGATCTACACCTCGGGATCAACAGGTCGGCCCAAAGGGGTTCAGATTTGTCATCGTGCGCTCGTCAATTTCCTGACCTCCATGCGAGCTAGGCCAGGGCTCACCGAGGAAGACTCTCTGCTGGCCGTCACCACGATATCGTTCGATATCGCTGCTCTCGAGCTTTACCTGCCTCTGATGGTGGGCGCTCGCTGTGTGCTCGCAAGTCGCGAAGCGTCGCAGGACGGGCAGCAATTGTCGAGGATGCTCGACCGTTATGAGATTACGGCAATGCAAGCAACGCCCTCCACTTGGAAGTTGCTGCTTGAATCGGGATGGCCGGGAAAAGCGGACCTAAAGATTCTATGCGGCGGTGAGGCGATGCCCAGAGAACTAGCAGAGCAGTTGATCCCTAGGGCACGCTCGGTATGGAACATGTACGGCCCCACGGAAACCACCGTGTGGTCAAGCTTCCACCACGTCACATCATCCGCAGGCCTTATTCCGATCGGCCGCCCGATCGGGAACACCCAAATGTACGTGCTTGACCGCAACATGCAGCCAGTGGCTGTAGGTGTGATTGGGGAGCTTTACATAGGCGGTGATGGTTTGGCGCGGGGCTACCGAAATCGTTCCGAATTGAACGCCGAGAAATTCATCCCGAATCCTTTCGATTGTGAACCGGGTTCGCGCCTCTACAAAACGGGTGACCTCGCGCGCTATCGAATGGATGGAAATATTGAATGCCTGTCGCGGATAGACAGTCAGGTGAAGATTCGTGGATTCCGGATCGAGTTGGGTGAGATCGAGTCCGTGCTGCGTGAGCATCCCGCCATCCGTGATGCCTGCGTCATCGTTCGCGAGGATCTTCCAGGTGATCCGCGCCTGGTGGCTTATGTCGCACTGGCAAATGGAGGATTCTCCTCGCTAAAAGACCTGCGCAACTTCTTGAAAGAGAAATTGCCCAGCTACATGATCCCCATCGTTGTCCCACTGGAAAGGCTCCCATTAACAGCGAATGGGAAATTGGATCGGCGCGCACTTCCGGCACCGGATCATGTGGAAGTGAGCGACGACCGATCTTTCGAAGAATTTCGTGAACCCATCGAAGAGCTGTTGGCGGGCATATGGACGCACGTGCTCAAAGTTGAGCGAGTGAGCATCTACGACAACTTTTTTGATTTGGGAGGTCACTCACTGTTGGCTACACAGGTGGTTGCCACGCTGGAGAAGGAGCTGGGTTTGCGTATCAAGCCCAATGAACTCGCATTTCAAACTCTCGGGCAACTCGCAGCAAGTTGTAAGGAACGTTTGTCCTGCCAATGAGGCTTGCGGAAAAAGTCATGCCCTTCTATTTCGGCTCGCCCGATAAACTGCTCTTCGGGTGCTACCATGAGCCGGCCAGCGAGAGGCGTCGGAACTGTGCAGTTGTTGTTTGTCAACCGGTGGGGCACGAATACATCAATTCTCACCGGGCCCTTCGTCAGTTGGCCGCACGCCTGTGTGACGCAGGATTCCCAGTCCTGCGGTTTGACTACTACGGCTGCGGCGACTCGTCGGGCAGCAGGGAAGACGGCACAATTCTTCAATGGCTGGAGGACATCTCTAGTGCCATTTCCGAGGCGAGGAGTAGGACGGCCGTGGCTCAAGTCTGCCTTATAGGACTCCGACTTGGCGGAACCTTGGCAATGATTGCTGCTGCTGAGCGAGCCGATCTTGGAAGCGTGGTTCTTTGGGATCCAGTAGTGAGCGGAAAGGGTTATCTCGACGGCCTGTTGCGTCTGCAAAAAGAAATGCTCCGCTTTCGCCCGAAACCAGGCACTGCACAAGAACCCCAGGGCTCCTTGGACGTGCTCGGCTTCCCTTTGTCGCGCTTCCTCCGTGCCGAACTCGAAAAGATAGAACTTCTGCCAATTATGGGGAGTCCCGCCAAGAATGTTCTGGTCATTCAAAGCGACCAAATGTCCAGCGAAGCGAACTTGGAAAAACATTTCTGCAAAGCGGAGGCTCGCCTCGTCGAGTATCAGCGCTTCGACGCCCCTCAGATTTGGCGCCCAACCTCCGATGGCAGCTTGCTCGTACCTAGCCAGATACTAAACTCAATTGTTTCTTGGACACAAAGAGTATACCCATGAGGGAAGAGGCCGTTCTTTTTGGAGAAACGAAATCCTTGGTAGGGATTCTAACCGATCCTCCAATGAGGAACGGGAATCA
>Ga0307472_100000062_pt1 | contig 29113 bp, 22 predicted proteins | sample atmos_gasesAM5C__2_FD_204582 | JGI IMG/M metagenome (GOLD analysis project Ga0307472, IMG submission 204582) | Hardwood forest soil microbial communities from Morgan-Monroe State Forest, Indiana, United States - atmos_gasesAM5C_05 | ecosystem: Environmental > Terrestrial > Soil > Temperate...
GGGCGGAAGCAGTCGAAACAGCCGTGAAGACGGCTCGCAAGTGGGGCTACAAGGTGAAAGGTATCCCGGACGGCAAAGCCGAGATCATCGTGTGCGCGAACAATTTCCATGGTCGCACCGTGACGATCGTGAGCTTCTCGACCGATGAGCAGTATCGCGACGGCTTCGGTCCCTTTACCCCGGGATTTAAAGTCATCCCGTTCGGCGATGTCGAAGCCTTGCGCCAGGCGATCACCCCAAACACCTGCGCTTTCCTCGTGGAGCCCATCCAAGGAGAAGCCGGGATCGTTATCCCGCCCGCGGGTTTTCTAAGTCAGGCTGCGGAGATTTGCCGGCAGCACCGGGTGTTGCTGGTGGCAGATGAAATTCAATCCGGACTTGGCCGCACCGGAGAACTGTTCGCCTACATGCACGAGCACATCCGGCCCGACGTGCTGATTATTGGGAAGGCGCTGGCGGGCGGCTTCTATCCGGTGTCGGCCGTCCTCGCATCGAAGGAAATCCTGGGCGTCTACAAGCCCGGAGACCATGGCAGCACCTTCGGCGGAAACCCGCTGGGCTGCGCCATCGCGCGCACGGCTCTTCGCGTCTTAGTGGAAGAAAGGCTGGTGGAGCGTTCCGCGGAACAGGGCGCGTACTTCCTCGGCCTGCTCAAGAGTCTGCACAGCTCCCAGATCAAAGAAGTCCGCGGCATCGGGCTCTGGATTGGTATCGAACTCCACGTTTCCGCGCGACCATACTGCGAGGCGCTTAAACAAGAGGGAGTGCTCTGCAAGGAGACGCATGACAAGGTCATTCGCATCGCGCCGCCGCTCATTATTCGCAGAGAGGAAATTGACTGGGCCTTCGAGCGCATTCGCCGCGTCATCGAGAAGGGCTGAGATCGGAACAATTACTTAGGCTGAACCTCTACCGCTTCAGGCACTTTCACCGTATGCTCGGCATGCGCGGGCACCACGATGGTCTGGCCATTTTTGGCATAGTTCGAAATAACGCCCGGTTTTGACCAATCAAGATCCCAGCCATCCGCAATCGCGGTCACGGTGTAGCTTCCGGGGACCACATTTTGCAGTGTGAAGCTGCCATCGAGATCGCTCTGATCCCTGCGAAAGAGTTCGCGATTGGCTTCGGGGTGCTTGGGCACCAGCACGATCATGGCTCCAGCAACCGGTTTCCCCGCCTGCTTTGCAAATCCCTCCACGCTCGCGCTGCCGCCCACCAGGTAGAGATCGACAGAAAGGGGCGATCCCGGCGTCACCTTCAAAGTATGGCCGGATGTATCGCGTCCCTCGGAGGAAATTCGCGCCACCGAAAACATTCCGTCGGGCGAACCGACCTGCAAGTCGTACGTACCGGCTGGGATCTCACCAAAGTCCACCTTTCCTTCGCCGCTTACCTGGCGAGCCGCTACGGTCCGCCGTTGCGGGTCACGGAACATAAGGAACAGTTGCGGAGACTGAGTCTCATCGCCGGGCAAATGAACCGAGACGCTGACACTACTGAGAGCTTCGCCGCTGGAAGGAGTGAGTTCCTGGCGGTCCTGGTTAATGTCGACTTCCATCATTTTGCTTCCCATGCCCGGCCCACTCAGGCGAACATCATACTTGCCGGGCGCGGTCGTAATCTGAAACACGCCAGGCGAGACCATTTGCGAATCGGTGGGATTCTGGAGCTCGGCGCCGTCAAATATCCGCCTTTGCAGAAATGGCATCTGGAAGCCGTTCTCCGGTTTCTGATCGATGTGAAAAAAAACGTGAACAGCCGGGACAGGTATCAGGCGGAAGTCGAGTTCAAGACGGTCGCCGCCACGGATGGGAATGGGACTCGCATCCTCCGCTTCAGTCGCGCCCTCGTAGAACGTAGTGGGATACACCACATCCAGGGAACGATCGACGGCCGCGGGCGGCATGCCCTCTTGCACGATCGAAGGAGGATGCACGGCATACCACGGGCTAGTAGTCACGGATAGAAAGTAGGAGCCGGAATCGAGTGGAGTGAACTCATACGCCCCGCGGTCGTCCGTGGTCTCTATGCGAAATTTCACGATCCGGCTCAACCCGGCGGAGTGGTCGTCGCGCCAAAGAGTCACCTGCGCCTGACGGACGGGATCTCCGGATTCATCCAGGACTTTTCCCACCAATGCGGCCGAAGGCGCCAGTTTCAGAATTAGCTCTTCCGTGTTCAGACCCGCGCCGGTGACGATCGCAGTCGAAAATTGTTCGTGCTCGTTATAGTCGCCGGCGATGAACCCGCGCTTCGCGCCATGCAGGGCATACTTGCCGGCACCAACATGAAACTCGAAGCGCCCATCCTCGGCGGTCAGCACCGACTGCACGTCTTTCCGATTCTTCACGTTCATGATGCTGACGCGAGTTTGAGCCAGCGGGACGGCACCAGCAGTACTTACGACAGTTCCGGCGATCCGATAGGGGCCATTAGCTTGAGGCCAATTCTGTTGCGCAACTCCGCCGCTGTGCGTCGAGATCAAGCCGAGCACGACCAGCACAAAGCTGAATTTCGACCGCAAAGTACTCATCTTCACTCGTTACCCGAAATAACCTGCAGTTTCAACTCTTCTTTCTGCCCGGCTGCCAGGCGGACAACTTGTCCCTTGCCCTCGTAAGCGCGCATGCTCGCGGCATCCTGGTATTCGAGATCGTTTTGCGGCTGATTGAATGCCAGCACACGATAAGCACCAGGCGGCAGACGTTGCAGAGAGAACTTGCCGTCGGGCGCCACCCAGGCCTCGCGAAACTGTCCGGTGCTCTCCGGCAGTGGCAGGCAATAAACGTGAGCTTGCGCCCCTTGCGCAAATCCAATGGACATGCGGGATCTCAGCGGTCCATCACCTGGTCCTTCGGAAGCTCCATCCAGACCTTCAACCGAACCGGCGATTTCCGCGCCATCGTCACGCATGGTTACATCGACCACCAGATTTGCTCCAGCACGCACCGTGAGCGGATGCCGCAGCAAGTCAACATCTCCCGCGCTGATGGCAGCGGCAAAACCACGCGGAGAGTCAACCCGAACCCAATAGCGGCCCGGCCTGACATTTTCAAGGGTGACCGATTCGTCATCGGGTCCATGAGGCGGGTGCGTTTCTGAACGGTTCCTTTCATTCACGTCTTCAACAGGTTCGAGTCGAACATTGAGATTCTGGCCTTGTGCCTGACCATTGTGAAAGACCACCGTCGCAGATCCTTGTGACTGCACATCCGTGTCTGGACTATTTTTGAACTCCAGTTTCGCATTGACCCGCACGGTCCCATTGGGGACCAGCGTCATGGCAGGACCTTGCACCGCAGCGCCTTTCACCTCGATGTTCATCGACCCGCTGGCGGAATTCGCCCCCTCGCTGAATGCTTCAATGACGTAGTTGCCATTGGGCAGCGAACCCGAGATTTTCTGGTGTCGAGTGTCGTAGCCCAGCGCATAACCCGGTCCCTTACCACCTTGCATCGAAACACTGACCTCAAGCTGCCCATCCGACGGCCCATTGGTCACGGGCAGTTCAACTGAGTAGTAACGCTGGCGCACCGGAGTAAGCTCGACCTGAAATGTCATGCCGGCCTTTAGCTGGATAGCTTCCGCCGTCGCGAAGTTCACCGCATGCGGGAAATAGGCCGGTGGATATCCATACATCGGTCCGCCCGGTTCGAAAGTAAGCGGATCGCGATCCATCATCTCACTCGTCAGCAACTTATAAGTCCCCGGTTCAAGATCGAAGAAGCGGAACTCCCCGTTCGCGCGAGACCGCTGTGCTCCAGCACTGATCCAGTGCGGCCGACCTTCCTGAATCACACGCCGGTACAAATTGACCTCAATGCGATCACCAGTATTCGCCGGAAGCACGATCTGGCCCACGATTAAGGCTTCCGGCACGATTGCAATGGTGAGTTCCTTCCCATTGTTGATAACACGTTGATTGGCCATCGCGTTGCGTTGCGGGTTCAGGAATCCTGGCTTGAAGGCCATAAACATTCCAAAATAGTTCCCGGTAACCATTTCAAACTGCGCGTTTGCGACGGTTCCATCGGATTCGCCTCCGGGGCTAGCGGGAAGCTGGGGCACAGTCAATTCAAAATGCCCTTGCTCGTCCGTCATCGCAGCCAATCGTCTATCTGCTGAAGACACCAGCGCACGTGCCACCGGCTCATGCGTTACGCTGTTCACTACTATCCCTCGGATCGTTTTCTTCTGCTGATTTTCGGATGCGCCGTCCTGGGCGGAAGTCTGCCCGGCGCCGAGCATGATCACAAGCAGCATGGAGCCACCTAGAACGCGAAGGGCCGCATGCGAGACAAATGCGCGCCTGCGCCTCCAGATACTTCTGAGCCCACGACAGTACACCAAGCGGTGGGAACAGCTTCTCACGGACCTACTCCTGTGCTGGCGACAGAAGCTTACTACAAGAGCATTCTCCTGAGTTAGTCGCCTGCCATAGGTTGTAATAATTCCGGCAGCGTTCCTGAGCTATACCCTGAGGTACTTCCATTCAGAAGGCTAGTCTATGGAGATTAGTTACGCACCAAACGACGCGGAAAAACGTGAGTGTGGAAAGATATATCTGAACTCAGAAGACGAACAAGTCAGAACTTAGCGACGAGAATGCTGAAAGGTTCGCCACTTTTCTAAAAGGGACACACTGATTGTGCGAAGTTCTCTGCCCGGCATCGCCAGGCTCAAGCCCGCCGTGAAAGGCAGGGGGCGAACGCTGACATTCGGACGACTCCCGGCCTACCTCCTCTTCTACCTTAGTTCTCGATGGGATGTCAGTGACATGGAGTTTGGATTGTCGGACGGATATGCGATCCCGATGACAAGTATTCGTAAAACTACCTGTAACTTCTTGGGCGGCAGTGAAACAAACAAATCCGCCGCAGCCGAACATCTTCGGCTGTCACCAGCCCGGCAGTCCCGAAACACTACCTTGGGCACATCACTTGCTTTGCACCAGGCAGTATTGACCAATCTTGTCGCCTGGTGCAGCATTCGGCGCCTTGCGAAAGACTTCCGCGTTCGCACAGTCGTACAGCCCGCGGTTTTTCGGAAGTCGTACCATCAGGTAGTCTCCGGCATCCAGGGCCACACAACCGGCAAATTCCTTATTGCATTGGAGCTCTAAGGAATTCTTTCCTTCCTGAACCGTAAGAATTACGACGCCGTTATTTACCTCTTTGCTCTTGACTGTGATTTTTTGAGGCTCCGTCTGTTCCTGTGCTGAAAGCGCTATGGGGCTAAAAAGAAGCACCAAGACGAGGGCCGCGACGAAGACTAGGATGATTTTCTGCATAGATCACCTCCACACGGGCGGTTCATTTCTGAACGCATGCGTGACGTCTCGCCTGAGCGACTGCTCCATCTGTGATTCCATTGCCGAAGTCCGCCGCTCAACGTCAACCTGCAAGCACCGCCAACTTTATGATTGCCCATCGATTCAGGACTGTCTGTGATGGGCGTTACTGCCGGGAGTGCCGAAGACAATAGGGCTCTTCTGTGCGCTTGGTCGCTTAATTCGCACATGCTATACGGGGCTGCTAGAGCGCGTGATTTCCGTGTGGGCACAAGCTGAAAACGCGCTTCCTGTCTTTCGGGGACGGCTGTCGTTGTCTTGCCATCATGCCGCCCTCAACCCGATTGGTATAAGCGGTCTTCAGTGTGGTGCCGGCACCGGGAAGAAGCGGTATGCTCATTCTACGGAAGTCATTGATAAGACTGGTGGCGGCGGTTGGACTCGAACCAACGACCTAGGGATTATGAGACCCTCGCTCTAGCCACCTGAGCTACACCGCCATTTCAGGAAAATCGAATCAAGGAGGAGACGGGACGGCGCATTCCCGCTGCTGGGCAGCGGCGTGGCTCGGCTCGCTGCGACTAACCTCTCGATTCTAAGAGTGCCGGCTCTGGGGTGTCAAACCTCGGGTGCGCTCCGCAATCAGAGCCGCTCCGCTTCGGAGTTGCAACTCTTGCTCGTTCGAATGAAACTAGCCACTCCCATGAAAGCAATCGCAGTCATCCCGGCGCGGCTCGGTTCCACGCGCCTCACTCGGAAGGCCCTTCGCGACATTGCCGGCGTGCCCATGATCGGTCACGTGTATCGCGGCGTTTCCGCATCGCCCTTGCTCGACGAGGTCCTCGTCGCCACCGACTCGGAAGAAATCATGAATGTCTGCCGCGGGAATGGCTGGCACGCATGCATGACCTCTTCCGATCACCGCAGCGGCACCGAACGAGTACACGAAATCTCCAGCGCGCATGCTGCCGATGTGTATCTCAACGTGCAGGGCGATGAACCGCTCACCCGGCCCGAGCACGTCGCCTCGTTGCTCGCGGTAATGCGGGATCCGGGAGTCCAGGTCGGCACGCTAAAAACGAGGGCCGCTGTCGTGGATATTACAAATCCCAACGCCGTGAAGGTCGTGACCGATGGCTCCGGTCGAGCCTTGTACTTCTCCCGAGCTACGATTCCCCACGATCGCGATGGCACCCAACCCGTCTATTACAAACATCTTGGCTTCTACGCCTACCGCAAGCCAGCGCTCGATCGCTTCGTATCTCTTCCGGAGTCTTCCCTGGAAAAAAGTGAGCGGCTGGAGCAGCTTCGATTCCTGGAGAACGGCATTCCGATCCATGTCGGCGAGACGCCCTATGACACGGTGGGGGTCGATACCGAAGAGGACTTGGAGCGCGTCACGAAACTGATCCTGCGGAGATGATTTGTTGATTGCCGCGAAAGCGGCCGGAACTTAGGAACGCGAACTGGCTGCCAGCGTGGGCCTTTGCCACGCCTCTGCTGCCGCAACCCGGCGGGAGATCGCCGGATGCGAATGGAACAGCCATTCCACCCATCGTGAAGGAGTCCGTTCGGCGAGATTTTGCGCCGCCAGTTTGTTCATCGAACTGATGAAGGGCTGCACGCTACGGATCGATTCAAACGCATAGCGGTCCGCCTGCCGCTCGTTGAAGCGCGAATATGCGTTCATCGCGGGCATCAGCAAGAGAGAGAGCATGGTCGAAACCAGCACCAGCAAAGGCAGGTTCGAGAAGTCCGAAAGCGTATCAAACATCCCCCACTGCTCGATCGACAGGTGCAGCACATAGTTGGCAGCCCAGAAACCAAACAGCGTGATACCCGCCTGCACGAAGATGCTCTTCAGGATGTGCTTGTGCACATGATGACCCAACTCATGGGCCAGGACCGCTTCAATCTCCTCCGCTGAGTAATGATCAAGAAGCGTGTCAGCCAGAATGATGCGGCGGGTCGCGCCCAGCCCCGTCAACGCGGCATTCGCCTTCTTGCTCTTCTCAGAAAGATTCCACTTGTAAATGCCGCGAATCCTGGTTCCTGCGCGCTCGCTGAGGCGCACCAGCCTTTGCTTGAGATCTTCGTTCTCGAGTGGTTCGAATTTGTAGAAGATCGGGAACAGGATCAGAGGGGCGACTTGCGCCAGCACAATAAACAACACCATGAACATGGCCCACGCAATGAGCCACCAGTGCTGGGGCGACTGGCGAATCGTGAAGTACAGCAGTTCCGCGGTGAAGCCCGCGAGCACCAGTGCGACCAGGAAGCCCTTTACTTCGTCCCACAGCCATAGTCGTGTTTTCTGGGTGGTGAGTTGGAACCGCCGCTCCAGCCGCAATCCGTAATAATCAAGCCCGAGCCCGAGCACCTTCCCGCCGAGCATCAAAATGAAGACATAGAAGAAGACGGAAAGCGTGTAGTTCTGGAACGCGGCCCGGTAGGCCCAGTCGCGCAACACGCTGTTCCAACCGGTGAGCAGCAGGGCCAGCAGGAAGGCAAGGCCGAGCACGAAATCGCTGATCTCCAGCCAGCGATGAATGCGGTTGTAGCGGCGCGCCTCGGGCGTATCGGCAGCTACCGTCGAATTTTCCGCAGCCAGTTTCATGGAAGAATCACTTATGATTATCGCCTAACTCCTAGGTATCGTGGCACGACCCATTCCGCCCGAAAGTCCAATGTCTAAAGGACAAGTAAAAATCGTGCAATGAGCCAAAGTGTTCTACCCACTGGACATGACAAAGGTTTTCGCCTGTTCGAGAATCTCCGAAACCAGCTCCGGCGTGGCTGCCTCCGAGTAAAGCCGCAAAAGGGGTTCGGTGCCGGACGCCCGAAAGAGAATCCAGGGAGCCGCTCCATTGTTGTGATCGGGAGCATTCAGAAAGAACTTCACTCCATCCATGTTTTCTTTTTTTACTACTTTGTAATTACCCAGGGCGCTGGTGGCGCCGTCGCGCGCTCTTTGAATGGCAGCCTGTTTCACGTCCTCGGGAATGTGCAGGTCGCGGCGACCGTAAAAGTGTGGACCAAAGTCACGCTGCAGGTCGGCCACCAGCTCTCCAAGCGGCTTGCGTCCTTCCGCCATGACGTTGGCGAGCAGCAGTGAATTCAGCAGGCCGTCGCGCTCGGGCAGATAGCGTGAATAGCCAATGCCACCCGACTCTTCTCCTCCAATCACGATCTCATGGTCCATCATGAGGTCGGCGATGTACTTGAACCCGATCGGGCACTCGTGCAGCTTCCTGCCGTGCTTCGCCGCAATCCGGTCCACCATTCCTGTGGTGTTGAAAGCGCGTACTACGTCGCCAGACCATTTCTTGCTCTCCAGCAGCCAGCGCGTGAGAACGGCAAAGCACTTATGCGAATCGACGAAGCTCCCATCCTCCGCCACTGCTCCGATCCGGTCCGCGTCTCCGTCGGTTGCGAGCCCGGCGTGACACTTCTCCTTCGCGACCGTCGTGCGCAACAACTCGATGTGCGGCTCGATAGGCTCGGGGTTAATGCCCGGAAAAAGCGGATTCACCTCCTGCCGGATGGCTACGTGGTTGATTCCATGGTCGGTGAAAATGCGCGCCATCACGCCGCGCCCAGAGCCGTACATGGAATCGATTGCGAACTTGAAATTCGCTTTCGCGATGAGATCCAAATCCGCGAAATTGCACATCGCCTCGATGTGCGCCTGCTTGAAATCGACCTCGTCGATGGCTGCCGCCTTCGCAGCCGCAGGAGCGCCGTTCGGTAGTTCGGCTTCCACTTTGTTCATAATTGCTGGCGTCGCCGAGCCCCCAAACTTGCCCTTGAACTTCACTCCATTCCAGTTCCAGGGATTGTGGCTGGAGGTCACCATCACTCCACCTGCTGCGCCCTGCTGTTTTACCGCCAGCGAGACGGCGGGCGTCGGCGTGTAGTCGTTCGCGAGCTTTACTGGGATACCTGCATTCGCGATGACCTCTGCTACCAGGCGGGCAAATCGCGGCGACCCGAAGCGCGTGTCATAACCGATTGCTACGCCCTGACGGGCGTCTTCGTACTTGAGCACGTACGCCGCGATCGCGCTCGCCACTCGGCGTACGTTCTCAAAGGTGTAATCATCGGCGATGACGCCGCGCCAACCGTCGGTACCGAACTTGATCTGTGTCATACGAGCTTTGAGCTACGAGCTTCGAGCGAACTTCGCGATTTAACCATTGTCGTCAATCCATGCCCAATTGCGTGTACGAGTCTAGCGAGGTGCTGGTTAATTGTAGAGGCGATTCGCCCCAGGGGCTGAAGCCCCGATTTTTCAGAGGCAACTGGCGGACGGCCTGAAGGCCGTCCCTTTCAAAGCACACCTAATCAGACCCTCCCCACGCCATCGAAAACTATGAGGAACAAGCTCGTCGGCCGAAGTTTGTGGCTCGAAGCTCGTAGCGCGCAGCTACGTCAGTTTCGAAAGCTTCTTCTCATCCAGGTACTTCACGATTTTGCCTACATCCTGCGCCCGTTCCCGTGTCGTGACCAACAAGGCGTCGTCCGTCTCCACGATCACCAGATCCTTCACGCCCACAGCCGCCACGAATTTTCCGGGGGCGTGCACGTAATTACCGCTTGCGTCCAGGGTGAAGGTACCATCGCCCATGAGCACGTTTTCGTCCGACCATGTTTGCTTGACGATCTGATGCTCGTGCAAGGCGGTCCACGATCCCAAATCGTTCCAACCAAAGTCCGCCGGCAGGCAAAAAATATTCGATGACTCTTCGCCTTTCGACGAGCGCGGTTCTAACACCGCATAATCGATACTGATGTTTTCGCATTTGGGATAGAGCTTCCGGAACGTGCTCTCAAATTTCTTCGTGCCAAACGCAGCTGCGATTTCTTCCAGCAGGGCGGCTGTTTTCGGCAGATGCTCCTGCAGGGCACTGGCAAGCGTGCGGGCACTCCACACGAACATTCCACTGTTCCAGAAATAATTGCCCGCAGCCAGAAACTCGCTGGCCCGCTGAGCGTTGGGCTTTTCCGTGAACCTACGCACCCGCAGGGCTTCCCCCTCGAACAACGAGCCCGCTTCAATATACCCATAGCCAGTCTCAGGGCGGCTTGGCCGGATACCAAGCACGACAATGTTCTCAGCCGCTTCGGCGATCTCGATTGCGCGTGTAATCGTTTCACGGTAACGCTGCTCATCGCGGATCACGTGATCGGAAGGAAACAGTCCGATGACTGCCGTTGGATCGGTTCGCAGCAACAAAAACGCGCCCAGGCCGATGGCTGGCGCCGTATTCCGTCCAACCGGCTCTGCGAGGATCTGCCTTCGATTCAAGCTCGGCAGTTGTTTCGCGATCGCATCCCGCAAATCGTCATTCGTAATCACCCACAACCGGCCTGCCGGCGCGAGCGGCAGCAAACGCGCCACGGTTTGCTGGATCATCGTCCGCTTGCCGTCAAGCGGAAGCAATTGCTTGGCCCGCCGCTTTCGACTCAAGGGCCAGAAGCGCGTGCCTCGTCCGCCGGCCAGAATCACAGGATAGAAGTTTGCTTGTTTAGCCACGCGATTTCGCCAACCACTTCAAGCCAACACAGCTTACAAACGCGTCTCCGGTTCAGGCAGCACCGTGCCCGGCACGTACGCCTTCAGAAAACTCACGCCCCATTGCGGTCTCACGCCGAATACCGGCACACTGGCAGGGATCACGGCAGCGTCTCCCTTGGCAAGCGTGACCGGCTCCATGCCGTCGGCTTCGACAATTCCGCAGCCTTCCACCGCAACCAGAATCTGTACCGAATTTCCGCCCGCCTCATCGGTCGTGCGAAATGTCTGCCTCTCTTTCAGCTCATACTGATCGACCACAAAGTATGGCGCCCGAATCATGGGCGACAGTGTATTCTTCGTCTGCCCTATTTGCGATGGCGCCGGGCGCACCACCTTGCCGGAAGCGACCTTCTCCTTCACGGCAGCCAAGCCTTCCTTAAGATGCAATTCTCGAGGCCGGCCGTAATCATAGAGACGATAGGTGCAATCGGATTGCTGCTGCGTCTCCACCAGGATTGGACCCGGTCCGAGCGTGTGCACGGTTCCGCCAGCGACATAAATCATTTCCCCCGGATAAATGTTGATCCAGTTCAGCAGCTCTTCTGCGCGCTTTTCTTCAATGGCTTGCTGCAGGGCAGCGCGGGTGACTCCGGGCTTCAGTCCCATGGCCACCTGCGAGCCTGGCTTCGCCGCTGCCACGTACCAGCACTCGGTTTTTCCCCACGGCTGCCCTGTGCGTTGCGCATCGGCATCGTCGGGATGCACTTGCACCGATAGCTTGTCATGAGGGAAGAGGAATTTCAGCAACAGCGGAAACCGGTTCCCATCGCGCGCCGCCTGCCCGACCAATGCACGCCCACATTTCTCGCTCAGCTCTGCGAGTGTACATCCCGCGAGCGGCCCGTTCGCGACTTTGCAATCGTCTCCTGTCAACCAGGCCTCTCCGATTTTCTCGTCGAACTTGTGGTCGGGATAAATGGGAGACAGATCCGTCGTCCCCCACGGGCGCGGATCAAAGGCAGGCTGCATTCTCAGTGGGTACAGTTGCGTCATTCTCGAAAGTTGAGATGCAATTTCACTCAGAACGGAACATCTATTTCGTAGCCGACTGCTTGGGAACACGCTGCCAGACGAGCTTTCGCTCGTGATCCTCCCCCATTTCGTGCGTTTTCGCGGTCAGGGTAAGGCGATCACCGTCCAACACATAGCGCCGGACAACATCTTCGCCAACTTCTCCCGGTATCAAGGATTGCCGGATGTGGTGCCTCACCACTTGCTGGGCAGTGTCCAGCGACCAAGTTCCGCAGTAGGTGTAGTAACTATCGAACGCGCTGCTCTTTTCTGCGGTCGGAGCTGCCATTACCTCTTCGCGTGAGCTGCGAGACGGCGCCTTGGCGGGAGGATCTGAAACAACTTGCACACTCATCCACCCGCTGTTGTCATACATGATCAGTCCCTCCGGATGCTTGCCATAGAAGGGATAAATCACTTCGCCATTCGGTCTTATCGTTTCAATGCTCACCAACCGCCACGCACCCACAAACTTGTCCCGGGCAGAGGCCTCTGACCCCTTTTGTCCAGCCACACTCGGCCCCAGCAGGACAATGTTCATCATCACGAGAACCACAAGAGAGCGGTTCCGGGTGGTCATACAAGCGCCTCCAAGCAGATCGGGTTGGGAGTTCCCCAACCCGGTGTCTGCTGAAACCTGTGTTGTAGAAAAACTGGGCTTTCGCCTACAGCGCCGCCAGAAACTTGCGCATCCGCTCCAACCCGCGGTCGAGTTCCCGTATCGAGGTCGCGTAGGAAACGCGAATGTGATCTTTTGTCCCGAAGCCTTCCCCCGGCACGGTCGCCACATGCGCCTCGCGCAGAAGCTTTCCGGCTACGTCCGCGGCCGAGTTCACGTTCTGGCGGCCGAAAAACGCCGACACGTTCGGATAGGCGTAGAACGCCCCTTCCGGCATTGTGCATTTCAACCCTGGAATCGTGCGCAGGCCTGCCACCACATGATCCCGCAGCTTGATGTACTCCTGGCGCATGTCCTCGACACACTGTTGCGGCCCCTTCAGCGCAGCCACGGCGGCCTTCTGCACGATCGACGTGGGGTTTGAGGTGCATTGGCTCTGCAGCTTCGCCATCGCGCTGATGACGGCCGCCGGCGCCAGCGCATATCCCAAGCGCCAACCCGTCATTGCGTAGGTTTTCGAAAGCGAACCCAGAATCACCATGTGATCCCTATACTCCACCAGCGAACCCGCGGAGAAGTTCCGGCTGGCGTAGTTGAGATACACGTAGCACTCGTCCGTCGCGATCCATATTCCACGCTCGTGCGCCATGCGGATGATGGCGGCCATGTCCTCCGGCTTCATCACCGCGCCTGACGGATTCGAGGGCGAATTCAGGATGATCAGTTTCGTGCGGGGGCTGACCGCCTTCGCAACCATCTCCGCGGTGAGCGCGAAATTTCGCGACTCATCGGTCTCGACCAGCACGGGTTTTCCGCCCGCATAGCGGATGATGTCCTTGAAGGAAACCCAGTACGGAACTGGCAAAATCACTTCGTCGCCATGATCGACGAGCACCTGAATCGCGTTGAACAGCGCATGCTTCCCACCCACCGAGGCCACGACTTCCTCGCGCCGATAATCAGATCCAAAGTCGGCAGCATGCCGCTGAATGATGGCATCGCGCAGTTCCGCGGTGCCGGCCACGGCCGTGTATTTCGTAAAATTCGCCTGGATCGCGGCGATGGCCGCATCCTTAATATGCTGGGGCGTGGCAAAGTGCGGCTCTCCGGCGCCAAAGTCCACCACATCGATGCCCTGGCTGCGCAACTTGTCGGCCTCGGCCACAACGGCCATGGTGGCGGAGGGCTCAATCCGGTTGATGCGTTCGGTCAGCTTGATGGCGTGGATGGCTTCGGTCGTCGTCATGCTTTTTTCCTTGCCCTGGATTTCCGAGTTTCGGATCTTTCTTCTCTCGCCGGCGCGAACTCTGCCAGCTTGTATGCGGGATCGAGCTTGCCCCGCAGATTCTGCTCGACCAGCTCCGGCACCAGCCCCTTCACCGAGCCACCCAGCTGCGCTACTTCCCGCACCAGTCGTGAACTCAGGTAGGAGTACTTTTCCGCCGGCATCATGAACACAGTCTCGAGTTCCGGGCGCAGCTTGCGGTTCATCAACGCCATCTGGAGTTCATACTCATAGTCACTCAGCGCCCGGATGCCGCGTAAAACGCTGCTGGCTCCCACTCTCACTGCGTAGTCGACCGTCAGGCCGTCGAAGGTGTCCACTCGGACGTTGCTGTAGTGCCCCGTCAACGCCTCCAGCATCGCAGCCCGCTCGCTCACGTTGAACAAGGGGTCCTTGTCTGGATTGCGCAGGATCGCCACGACCAGTTCGTCGAAAATCTTGCTACCGCGTTCGATCAGGTCCAAATGCCCGTTCGTGGGCGGATCAAAGGACCCCGGATAAATCGCAATGTTCTTGTTCAATTGTCCTCGCGGACCAACGAAGGCTTGGCGAACATCGATTTTAGTGGTCAGGGAATGGAGATGGCAAACAGATTACATCCACGACCGGGTGCGAAAGCCTGCTAAACTGCTGAAATCAAGCCCGCGGAGGGATGTGTGAGTGGTTGAAACAGGCGGTCTTGAAAACCGCTGTACGGGAAACCGTACCGGGGGTTCGAATCCCTCTCCCTCCGCCATCGATCTTCCTGATTTACAGAGGCTTCCACTTTCTACAACCGTCCCTCTCTTTTCGATTTCCCCAAATCTGGGGAGGAGAAAAAGGACCGACTGGTCGAGGTGCTCTCGAAGCATCTACAGGCACAAATCTCCGAGATCAGTGAAATCCTAACCGCGGATTTGTGTTGAAGCCGATTCGACGGCGCAACAACCTCAGTGGGTGACCAGAGGTCCATGAGTGCAATCGTTTTACGCCAACCATGTGGCGTCAGTGTGCGGGCGACAACTCCTTAAATCGAGTTATTGGGAACCGTTCGGCCCGAAGTATCGGTAGTGGCCAGTAATCTTCCAACTAAATAGAACGTCCTCCATTTTTGGGCCTGCTCCGATGTTGTGCACCACTTTGTATCGGTCGCTCCCGCGGGCGTTCTGATCCACAACAATGCCAATATGCGGTACACCTCCGCCCAAGTCCCAGGTAACGAGATCGCCGGGAGCATAGTCTGCTGCTCGATTTGTAATAGGGAGAGTCTCTCCCTTGCTTCGAAAGAAGACCATGAGATTAGGCACGCGGCGGTGGTCGATGCTGGAATCGGGATGAACGAGCCCCCAGCGTTTTTGGTTCGGGTAAGCAGAGAAGTTCCGAACCATGTCTTCGTGGACTTCCTTCTGCAAGTCAACCCCCACTGCACGGTAGGACCGAATGATCTCATCGGTACAAACTCCGGTGTCTGCCGGGACATCACCGTTGGGGTAAGGAATCCGGACATAGTCTGAGACATAGCGGACCGGATGTTGGGTTCGCTCGACCGCTGCGGCAACTAATCGCTTCGTGAACTGCTCACGCGAAAGGGTCGTTACTGTCTGCGGTGATGCCAGACTCCAGATACTCCAGACTGAGAGCACAATCAGAACGAGTTTCTTGGCTCTTGCTTTGAAAGCGGGAGGCATGGCGGGATTGTAGCAACACGCGCAGCTGAGTACAGGGAGGCGACTTGCTCCAGTTATTGTTACCAGGTTACACCAACTGGGATAGAGGATCCTTTATTCCGAGGTGTCTTTTGCGCCGGGAAGGCGACGCTTCAGGAACTTGATCTGGCCGTCATGATTGGATTCATGTTCGGCGACGTGAAACCACTTGGCATAGTTGTTGGCTGAGAAGTCTTCCTCGGTGACCACCGTCGCCAGCCACTTATCGTCGCGCTTGCGAAACTCGGCGAGGCTCTTCTCTCGCGCTTGGTGCAAAGCGTCCAGATAATAGTCGAGGCTATTGCCCTTGATTGCCTTGCGGGCTGGTTCTCCCAGATTCATGGGAATATCCCATTTTTTCTTGACTTCCGCCGACCATGAGTCCCACTTCATTCCGTCGAAGCTGTTCATCTGGTAGTAAGTCTCGGTGGCTGCCAGATGCAGGAGCATAGCTCCGATGGTGTTGGCCTTGGCATCGAGCAGAAAATCTAGATCGGGCTGCGACAAACCTTTGACGTTGGCTAGCACCTGCCGACGCGTGAAGGCGAGCATCGACGTCAAAGTCCCAATCTCAGGTGTAAAGCCGGGCTGCGGCCCCACGATCCATGCATTGTCGGAAGCAGTGGCGGCTTGGGGAGTAAGTATGAGAGTGGAGAGCCCGACTGCAAGTCCAAGGCCACCTTTAAGAAAACTCCGCCGGTTTGGAATGCATTCGAAAGGCAACATTGACCGACCTCCGCAGATGTGTCCTCGGGACCATCGGATGATACGCCGATTCGGGCAGCCTTGGGCGGATTTGAACACCCTCGAAGGGTACTCGGCGGGTTTTTCAACCAGCACGGATAGTTGTCGAAGAAGGCGATTTCAGACATTGAGAATTGCTGTGAAATTATGGGAACAAAGTGGGGAATAATAATTGCCGAATGAGTGCCCATATATCCATTTCAGCCACGTCCAGCCCGCCGCTAAACATCTGATACGTCTGAGAACCCCCTCAATCCATATATCCTTAAAAACCGCTGTACAGGAAACCGTACCGGGGCTTCGAATCCTTCTCCCTCCGCCAGATTTTCTTTACAAGTCCAATCCCGTACGCGCTAACGTGGGCAGGTGCCCTAAGGCCAGTTCCTCTATCTCTGACCCCTTTCCAATCCGCGCCGCCACTTCGAATTGCTTTTCCGCCCGCCTAAGGAATGTGACGTGATTTGTCTGGTCTTCCAAAGTTCGCCCAACGATCCACAATCCCCCGGGTTTAAGGCTCTGGAAGGCAGCATGCACGCCCTCGAGCAATTTCTGGATGGGGAAGTAATCCTTGTTGAGAACATTCATCGTGCGCAACACGTCGAGGCCTGAGGACTGTTCGAATACCGATCGTATGCAAATCTGGAAGCGCGAATCCTTTTTGCTGAGGGATACTGCTTCGGGGTGAATGCAAGAGATCTGGTCGATTTTGTGTGTCCGACATACCTTCGGGAAGCACAATTGCCGAAACAACCTCTTCCCCTGGGCCGCGATGATACGCCTCAACGGACTTCTTTCTGGCTTGTACGCGTTCAGAGAAACCACGAAAGGAGGACAAATGTATTGGAGCGGTTCGCCGTCGGGCTCGATGATGTAGGCCTTCCCTTTTGCGAGAGAGATCCGAAACACCCATAACAGCCGGTCAGATGCCTCGAGGTTAGCGTATGGAAACGCACGGAACAAGCAGCCCGCGAATTCAGCTGAGGTTAAACAACTGGAGGCACCGCGATCTTGCATCAGGAGGTCTGCGCGCTGTTGATGACAACGCTGAAGCAACTCCAAAGTTGCAGCGTCCACATCCTGCATGCGCTGGCGACAGGTCGTGCGCCTGGTTCCGTTCGACGTGCAGAAGATGAGACTAATATCTTCGAACCGGGATATTTCCTGTTCAGTCGGATTGTCGTCGATCTTCAGCAGCCCGTAAGAAACAGACGCCCCGCTCAAGTGACGCTTTCCACGCGCTCGAGCATACTGCTCCACCGTATAGATTCCAAATGTCAACACAGCTTTCTTTCCCAGTCTGTAAGAGCATGCGTTTCACCCTGTCCAGAGTCGACCGGTCTGAACTCCCTACATAATTGCCATCATTGAGCAATGCAAGGCGGGGCCAATAAACTTGCCTCGTAACTTCCGCCATTCATTCACATAGCGACCGGTAAGTTTGCAGCCAAGAATCGCGAAGAGCGCTCCAGGAATGAAATTCTGCTATTTGCCGGGCGCGCCGCGCCAACTCCTGGGCGAAAGCTTGCTCATGGAGAATACGGGCCACATTTGATGCGAGAGCATTCGCGTCGCCGGGTGCACTTAAGAGACCTGTTCGTTCGTGATCTACGAGGTGGGGAATGCCGCCCGCAGCTGCCGTGACGACGGGAAGACCACAACAAAAAGCCTCCAGAATCGATACCGGCGAGCAGTCAACATAGGAGCCGCTCACGAAGATGTCGTTTTGCTCATAGACTGAGGGCATCTTGTCGGGAGGTGTGGCACCTTTGAAATCCACATTTCTTAAATTAAGTTCCCCAACCATTCGCCGCAGCGTGGTCTCGCCTGGACCTTTTCCCACCAAGCACAAAGTGGCGTCCGGAAATTCTTTTTGAATTCGCGCAAACGCTAGAACGACAATTTCGACGCCATAATGAGGTTGGAAATTGCGCGTACATAACAGTCTGGGCCGCAACGGCTCGCGAGATCGGTATTCAAACCTGGCAGGATCGACCACGTTCGGCACAATTGCAGCGCGAATATGATGTTCTTGAAACACATCTGCCAGGAAGGCCGACGGCACAACCACCAGGTCACACCCGCTAAGCACGAGCCGTGCGGCAGGAGATCGGCGAAGGTGATCTTCAGCCCGGCCGCTGTGGTAGTGAATCAGGACTCGTCGATTAAATATCTTTCCGACCAGGAAGGCTGGTGCAGTTGCCACCAGAAAAGAACTAAAGGAACCTGCAAAGACGTGCAAAGCATCGACCTTATGCGCGGTCTGACAGAGGCGCCTAAGGTACAACGGAACTCGAGCTATCGTCCGAACATAAGGAAGTCTTTCAATGATCCCCAGCGCGAGCGGCAATTCTGGGCGGCTAGAGACGAAATCAACGTCCGCGGCGGGATCGCCGCGCCAATAGGCCACCAAGTCACAGGCCTGCACCTCTTGCCCGCCGAATAGGACCCTAAGTGGTGGTCCGATCAAAGCAATCCGCAAAGACTTCCGCGTTGCTGTGCTGGATCGCTCTCCCCTTTCACCAGCGTGGGCTAACGGGAAAGTTGCATTCGATCCAGGCTGACCAGCGAACCCAGGACTGTGTTGACCTTCAGCCATTGTTTGATACCAAAATACCGGGGATAGAGCTGCCGCATCATTCGATGCCTGAAGGCGAGTCCATCAGTTTCGGCAACAGTGAGTTCGTAGCCGAGCTCCTTTAATAGCGGACCAATCGCTGATTCAAGCGTTTTCACCTGCGCATCCGACAACTCACGGCGCCACCTTCCAATTGGTTGAAACATACCCGCTTGGCATTCTTCTTGAAAAGATGTGTTGGGGCTAGAGATTGTGCCCACGGATCGATCGAGGATTTGATCGTAATCCAGCTCTTGCCCCATGAATCGGCTGATCTTCATGATGGCATCACGCGGCCGCGTGATCAGATCTTCAAAATTAACTTCCAGGTAGTCCGGTAAGTGGGACTGGCCGGATTGGATTCCGGTTGTAACCTTCCATTCCCAGTGCAATGCCGCTGTGACCAGATTCTGCGTGCGGTCCCACGGAAACGGGCGTATCCAGAGTTCTTTGCTCATGGACAGCGCGACATCACGTCCGTCCCGAATCATGTGGATAAAAAGAGCGTCGGGAATCTCTTTCTTGATTTGCTCCATGTAAAGCAGATTGTCGGGGCCCCAGACAGCCCAGCGTTCTTTCCCTTGCAGCTTCGCGATCTCTCCCATCACGAGTTGGAGAAAACCGCCAGCGCTACGGCACTGACTCAGAACCTTATTCCGGATAGAGTTGCCGTCGAGACCGGAAATGCGGTACATCGCACTCTGCAGCCAGACGTCCATCAATCTTTCCCGATTACGGCGTCGTGCTGGGTCGCCAAACTTGGGAAGCATGAGATCAAATACCGCGGGCTCTGCACGATAATTAGCGAAACTCCCGGAGGACAGGAGGATATGGTAAAGAAGAGTCGTACCGGAACGAGCGGAGCCAACCACGAATACGGGCGAGCGGGCGCGGCGTGTCGTGTGGTTGGGCATTTTCAATTCTCGCTGCTAGCTAACGGCGAGAGCGGTGGGACCATGACAGCTTGCCTTGTCTTCCGGGGTTGCGTCGGGCAGTTCGAGGCTTGGAAAGCACGCGAAATTCCCTCGGCCGTCGAGGCCCGAGGGTTCCAGCCAGCAGCCCTAAGCCGCTCATTGCTGAACCTGTGACCGCCCCAAGTGGACTTGATTTGGTAAGGGGTCAGAACTGCGGGTATTTGACCCCTAGAGAGTGCAACACATCGGCTAAGGATATGTGCCAGCAACAGGACTGAAGACCGGGATAGTCTTACCGATGTGATCTTCTCAACCAGCGATCGATACAACCGAACGTATTCGGCGGCCTTGGGCGGGTTTTCGTCTACAACATTGTAGCTGCCCTCGGGTAGACTTAAACCCGCCAGCGCAACAGCCGTCACACAATTGCTCACATAAGTAAGAGGAAGGCGATTTTGGGCGGCGATCTGTAAGATTAGAGAGCCAAGCCGCAACCCTGCCCGGGAAGGTAATTCCGGTCGACCCTCCCCGTAAATCACCCCCGGACGCAAAATGACCAGGTCGAACGAATGATTGCGACGGTACTGCTGGAAGAGCTTTTCCTGTCGAATTTTCGCAAACGCATAGGCGTCTCTTCTTTCAGGCTGCGTTTCGAGTTCTGTGTCCTCCGTCACTACAGTCTTGCAGGGTAAGTGCGCGACTCCGTACACACAGATGGAACTCACCAACACGACTCTTCGAACTCTGTGGCTGACAATGGCTTCCAGGATGTTCCTGGATGCCACTACCGTATTAGCAAATACCGTTGGAGCCGTGCCTTTCATCTCCGCTGCGAGGTGATAAACAAGTTCGATTCCTTCCATTGCCCGGTACGCGTCTGTCAGAGAAAGCAGATTACCCACAACGTATTGCAGGTGCGTCGACGGATACTTGTCGCGCAGTTCGTTCAGCTTGGCTAAATCGCTGCTTGGGCGGACAAAACAGCGCAAGTGTTTCGCGCCCGAAATGCACAGGTGTTCCGCCAGGTGGGAACCCAGAAAACCGCTTGCCCCGGTGACGAGGATGCTCATTGATACACCGCCTGGGCGTCGCGTATTCCGTTCAACACGTGGTCGATCCAGGTCGACACGCAAAGGATGTGCGCATAAGGAATCGGAACGTCCTCGTCGCGCTCAACGCTACGATAGAACGCAGACAGCAGGTACCCCAGCCCCGGCAGCGCCTGGAAATCCGGGCGGATGACGCGAGCAAGGTTACTGAAACTCTGAGACGCTAATTGCCGAGTCTGATCAAGTCCACAGGCTAACCTCCCCAATGGGCCAGGCAGCCGCGAACTGGAGTCCTCCGTCAAGGTCTGGTTCGCGAGATTCAGGCGAAGCGTGTTCTTCGATCCTACGATGGTAAAGAAGTGGCCAAGCGGCCTTGCCCTGCATGAAAATCCGATCTGGGCACAGATCCGCTCGCCCGCCAGGGTGAGGCGAAGTTCGTCCACAAGATCCGGATAAGGCGAGTGCGTGGCCCGCCAAGCACTGAGGTTCGACACGGCGCTGTCACGGTCCACGAAATCAACTACGAGGCTGAGTAGGTGGTCCAGATTGTTCTGCACCAATTTCCCTCTCAGGCCGTGCACCCAGTGGGCCGCGTCGTCCAGTACAGCAGCGCCAAAACGGCCGTGAAGATCGTAAGCCAGAAACGCGTCCAGATGGACGGGATCTCCGATAGTGCCTCGTGCGACTCGTTCTCGCATCGACCTGACGACAGGGTCGAAATAGTATGTCCATCCCACAGTCAGCTTGCAGCCGTTACGCTCAGCGTAGCGGATCACCTCGGAAGCTACGGCACTTGACTCTGCCAGAGGCTTCTCCACCATGACATGGCAGCCGTTCTCCATGGCAGTTAAGGCGAGGTCGGCGTGCGACTGCGGTGGCGTCGCAATATGTACAACATCTGGTCTTTGCTCAGCTAGCAGTTGTACGAAGTCGGTATAGGAAGCGCCCACACTGTGTCGAAGACAAAACTGCTCGGCCATCAGCGGCTCGGAGTCGCAAGCAGCAATGAGGGATACATTGGACAGTTTCTTGATTTCGGCGACATGATTTTCAGCGGCTTTGCCGCATCCCACGATAGCAACTCGGAGTGTCATCTCGGAGCCTTTGGACGGGCAAACAGCAACTCATCTGTCGCGTGTCGGTGCTTACGCGGCATTCCGAAATCCATGGCTGTTTCTGGGCCACTCGGATATTTCTTTTCGACTTCCGCGACGGGCAAGCCACCGGTTGAGATCACGCATCAGAAGTCCCGCTCCCACGACAAACATCAGGGCTACAGTGACAGCGATGTAAAGCGATGAGATTCCGTGCGACGAGTTGCCCTCTGTTGGGTTCGGGTTATACAGACGACTAAGGAGCGGGCTAATACGCTCGGTCTTGAACATCGCGACTATGGACAAGAGGTCCATTTTCGTGAAGCCCACAACAGCATGGCAACCACGAAGCAGAAAGATGATGCGTCGATCAGTGGAACCACTTGGCTTGTCGAACTGGCTTTCGCCGCCTCGTACGGCCCGACAGACCGGGGGAACCACTGGCGAAGCCCGATTTAGGCGAGACAATATCTATCACGTTGCTGCGACAGTCAAGCTAAATCTGCACAGTGGCAGCAGGCAGACCTTCGATGAAAACAAGGCGTGGCGGGCTGTTCCAGCATCCTGCGTACCCTTAGGCTTTCTATGAACGGAACCGCTCATACTCGCCGGAATACTACTTCGATAGCAGTTGCCAACTGCGCGCCTCTTCCAAAGTGATGGAGCGAGGTCATGAGCCTGACCCGTGAGCGCGTCGTCGCTGCGTGGTTGACGACTTCACATCGATTCCAGTCATCTTCTGTTTCATTAATCTCGCACTCGGGAGCGCCCGGTTCAGCACGTGGTTGGCATAGGATTCCGGCATTTCAAATCGCTCTGCATGCTGCTGAACGAGGTTTCTGGGCACTTCGCCGGATTCAGCGCGGGATTCCAGGCACCTGCGGTTCAATCGAGTCGACCGGCCAAATTCGTCCTGATCGCCTACGACATGACCTTTCAATTTCGCACGTTCAAGCTCCAACTCCTTGACTTTTATGTCCAACTCGACAAGTCGTTTCTCCGCATCTGTTTTAGTAGCCTCGGCGAAGCTCTTTTGAGTCTCCGCTGCAGCTTTGCGCCAACTGAGCACCCACTCGACAACACCTGCACTCTCCAAGGCGACTCGAGTCATCACAGGAGCTGTGGGAGTGCCGGTCAGCCCGGCTGCACACGCCACCAGCAAACCCAAGCCCGAGGAGAATAGCCCCCCGCCTACTGTCACCTGCAACGAACCGGGGCACAGATTTATCTCGGGAGGGAGCATCTGTATCCCGCAAGGCTGATTTGCGGCGCAGATGTCAATAAACACTTGAAAGAGAAACACGGAACACGCAGTTATCTGCGTCAGTCCAAACGGCAGATGAACAGGTCGCTCTTTCATGGCATCGGAAGAAACTGAAAACACGATTGTTTGCTCAGACGAGCCCTTTGACGGAACCAGAATGTCTCCGTCGGAGACTAGACCCGCAACTAACTCATCGGGCAGATCAACATGTCGCAGTAGAACGGGCGTCAGCAGCGACCGATGTTCGCGTACCCAAGCCTCTCCCTCGTGCAGGTAACCGGATTTCGAACGCAGCGCAGAAGGCCGATCTTCTTTGTGAAGCGCTTCGCGAACAACCGCCAGTTGTGTATTTTGAGGAAGCCAGTGCTCAAAGATTCTGTAAAGTGTTTTTGCTTCTGGCATGCTTTTGTCTCCAAAAAGAATCGGCAGTCCAAGGATTACCGCAACTCCACACTTCAGCTCTGCACACTCGGCGCTCTGCACATTTTCCGGGATTGTCGCGACGAATGATGTTCAAGCTAGAGCACGATGACGAGGGCGGAGCCCAAGAGTTAGTTCGAGCAGGTGCGGGCTGTTTCCGTACGAGCGAAGGATTCTCGCAGGTCATCCCCGAAGTCGGGAACTCCCCCGCCTGATTCTGCTCCTATTCGGCGGCATCCCTAACAGCCCTAGTGTTCTCAGAAGAAATGGCGTTCAAAAGGAATGCTAGTGCGGTGTTGTGCCGGCCGAAAGTGACCGAGGTCGTAGCACGGTAGGGGCCTGAGGAGGCGCAGTCATTTCGCTAAAGAAGTTGAGCTTGCAGCGGGGAAGGGGCGCCCACAGCTTCCGAAAAAACTTCCGCCGCCAATCTTGTTTGCGATACGAGTCTACCCAGGAAGCGCGCTACTTCGACGCAACCTCCCCAATGAACACTCCAAACGCGGGCAGGGTCACCTCCGGTCCATTCGCGCCGGCGCCGGGGGTAGCCACCAGTGGGTCCAAGCTTGCGGGAGAGGACCCCTGTGCCCCCAGATGAAAGCTCGCCTTCTGCCCCGATCCCGACATGTTCAATGCGACCAGCACCGACTTTCCCTTGTAGGTGCGCAGGTACGAGAGCACGTTGGGGTCATCCTCATTCACCGCCGAATAATTCCCCTCCAGCAACACCGAATTCGTATGCCGCAGCGCCAGTACCTTCCGATAGAACTCCAGCACCGAATTCGGATCCTTCGACTCAGCCGCAACGTTGTGTGTCTTGTAACTGGGCGGAGCCGGCAACCAGGGCTCATGGGTGCTGAAACCCGCATTTTCCGCGTCATTCCACTGCATGGGCGTACGCTCTCCGTCACGTCCCTTGTCAGCGGGCCAGCCGGTTCTGCCTTTGGGATCTTGCACGTCCTCCTTCCGCTTGGGATCGTTATTCTCCATGCCAAGCTCTTCGCCGTAGTACATGATGGGCGTGCCGCGCAGGGTGAGGTACAGAGCGGCCATCAGCTTCGCGATGTCGTCGTTGTGGGCGCCATCGCCGTACCGGTTATAGGAGCGTTCAATATCGTGGTTGCTGATTACCCAGGTAGGCCAGCCACCGGCAGTGTCCGCGGCCGCGATCTGCCGGCGGAATTCCGGCGGCGATAGCTTGTCTACCCGCGTGAACATGAAGTCCATCGGCAATTGCAATTCGTTGTTGTGCTCCCCGTAATACTTCTTGAGTTCGTCAATGTCCTTAGTCCAGGTCTCCCCGATCAGCACGGCATCATTCTCGTCAGCAACCTTGCGCAGGTTCTGCAGAACCTCATGGACGCCGGGCAGCTTCGTGTTATAGATCCGCTGCGTATTGGGATCGCCGAACTTGTTCTTGCCCGGTAGCACGGGATTGTCGCGCAGGTCGGGATCTTCAAACAGAGTATCGACCGCATCCAGCCGAAATCCCGCAACTCCGCGCCTGTACCACCAGCGCGTGACGTCGAACATCGCCTTCTCGACCTCGGGATTGTTCCAGTTCAGGTCCGGTTGTTCAGCGTAGAAATAGTGGTAGTAGTACTGCCCGGTCGTCGGATCAAACTTCCACGCCGAGCCCCCGAATTCGGAGATCCAGTTATTCGGGGGCTGATTCGGCCCCTTGCCGTCGCGCCACACGTACCAGTTCCGATACGGTGACTTCTTCGACGACTTGGACGCAATAAACCATTTGTGCTTGTCCGAGGTGTGATTGATGACGTAATCCATGATGATGCGGATATTTTGTTTTTTGCCCTCGGCCGCCATCCGGTCGAAGTCAGCGAGCGTGCCGTACATGGGGTCGATGTTCTCGTAATCGGAGACGTCGTATCCGAAGTCCACCTGGGGCGATGGATAACAGGGCGTAATCCAGATGGCGTCCACACCCAGGTCGTGGAGATATCCGAGCTTCGAAGTAATTCCGTTCAGGTCGCCCACGCCGTCGTTATTACTGTCGGCGAAACTGCGGGGATAGACTTCGTAAAAAACCGCATGCTGCCACCATTGGTGGCCTTCTGCATCCACGGGATTCTTCTGCGCGCCGGCTTGTAAGGCGACGAGGCTCACGGCCAGCAACAGCGTTGCTTTGAAAAGGAATCTGTTCATGAATGACCTCCAGGATGAGAACCTTCTTTTATATTCCGCCAAGCTACGGAGCAGGCTCGAATTTTCATTGCTTGCGGCGAAATGCGATCCCTGATTGGAACCGTCATCGCGCAGCGAAGTAGAACACCATCTTCTGGCGCGTGTAGTTTGTGGCCGGGGCACCCTCGTCGGCGTTGTTCGAGGTCCGATCCGGCGCAACCGCTACATGAACCCGAACCTGCCCGTGCCCACCGGCCCCTTTATTCCACTCCGCGCCCTCCACACGACTGAGCTGGCCTGCATTCCAGACGCCCAGTTCATATGTGGAACCTTGCACTCCCGCTATCTCGAGTTCCAATCGATCTTTGGCTGCGGTCCACGTCTCCGCCAGCACCCGCAGCCCCCGGCTCGTGCTCCCTAACTCGGGCAAGGCAGCAGGCACACTCAGGCCGAAGTCGTTGTGCACCACGAAGTGCAACTTGTTCGTTCCCTTATTGACCGGAAAACGCACGACCACGTGCTGATCCACCACGCTCTTCAAGACACGATGTTGCACGAGGTGCCCATTCATCTCCACGGTCATCACCTCGGCCAGAGGGCTGATTGCCGGCGAGAACTCCAGGGTGCACTCGCCCGACCCGCTGCGATCCGCCTCCAGCGTGAAGCCTTGCTCACTTCGTTCATACTTAAGATCCAGCGCGCATGATCCTACATGCACGTTCCTGATCGCGAATGACGCCCAATCCGCGGGCACGTGCGGCGCGAAACTCAGCAAGTGCGCATTCGCGTCGACCGATAACCCAAACAATCCGCGCAGCAGCGGGCTGACCACCATGGCTGCCGACCAGATCTGGTGTGGCGAACTTGTCGAAAGCGGTTGGTAGTAGTCGCCCGACAAAACTTCCGTGACATGGCCAAGGGAGCCATCCAGGCCTAGCAACGCATTTGCACGCAGATTCAGATACGCCGGCAAGGCGCGATGATATCGATACTCGCCCACCGACGCCCATCCCGTGAACAGCGGCCACACGGCACCGTAGTGGTAACCGCCGCCGCTATACTTCGGCGACTGCGCCGAAATAATTCGCATGCCCCAGTCCGTTTCATGCCCCGGAGCCCCCAACTCGCTGATCATGGGCTGCGCCCGGTCTTCGCGTAGCAGGTGAAACCACATCGGCACGGTTGCCAGCACCGTGGGCTCATCCACCGACTTGCCCGCTTGATCCAGAGCGAACGCGTATCGCTTCTTCTCCGCGATCCAGAACGCCTGGTTCAGCAACTGCTCGAGCCTCGAGGCTTCCTGCGCCGCCTGCCGCTCCGTATCTTCTTTTCCCACCAGCCGCGCAAGATTCGCCAGCGCTTGCAGCGCTGCGGCTGCCACGCCGCTCTGATAAATCTCGGCCTTTACCGGGAGCAACGGCCCGCCTTCCACCCAGCCATGACCAATCCCAAAGTTCTGCGGGACGCCCTGGGCATCGTAGGTGGAATGCAGGTATTGGTAAGCCTTCCACACGCTGTCCCACTTTTCCCGCGCGAACGCCACATCCCCGCTGCACGTGACATAGTCGTTCATGCCGACGATATAAAGGGGAGCGGCATCGGCGGAAACATATGGATAGGGATAATTCTTGAACCAGTCCACCAGGGTGGCCGTTTGTGCAATCTCATGCGGGATTTTTCCATCCTCGCGCTGAAACTTGCTCAGAAACTCCAGCGCCGTCCGGGTCGTCGCAAAATCTCCTTCAGCGTCAAGCGCGAGCGAAGTCCACATCGAGTCGCGCCCGAAAAACCACGCGAATCCCGGCCGCTGACTCATTCCCGAGGTGCGATACCCGGCAATCAAGCCCGTCCCGAGAAATGGATTGTTGACCAGTCCTTGCAGCATGCTGATGCGTGACCAGTCGTAGGCTTGTTGCATCTGCGCATCGGGAATTTCGACGCTTACCGTCCGTGCCAGATAAGAACGGTAGTATTCCGCAGACTCGCTCAGTAGCTTTGGATAGTTCGCCGTCAGCTGCTGATACGTCGCTTCCGCCTCCGCAGGTCCGTGAACCGAGCCCGACATCACCACGATCCGGCTCTCGTTCTTTTGGGAAGTTGCGCCTAGCTCGAAAGAATTTTCGTTCGATGCGGAGTAGTTGGTCTGATACTCCAGGCTCTCGTTGGTCGCTGTCGGAGATCCAATGAGCGCCGCGTAGCGCTTTTGCTCCTCGCCGAAAGAGAACGCGTGCAGCTTCGGATCCCACGCGGAAAACGTCGCTCCGAGTGCTGCCGGCCACTCCAACTGAAAATCGCGCTCGAACGACACGCGCACGTTCAGCGGCTTCTCGCTTTCGATCTCGAGCAGCACAACCGCGCCCGCTTCCTGCACCGGAACGAACAACGTTTCCCGCACGCGGAAGGTGTCGCCTGCATAAATGATGGTAGAAGTTTCGGGCCGCGCAATTACGGTCCGCGCAACCGCTTCCGCCGGCACCAGATGCCCTTCCGCCTCAAACTGCAGCCGAAAATTCCGCAGCAGCTTCAGCGGATAGACCCACGCTTCCATCCGTCCCGATTCGTCGCCGAACAACCCCGCCCGCGTTCCCACTGCCGTCAGAAACTCCCACGACCTGTCAGTTCGCGACAACTCCAGCGAGCGCTCCTGCGCGGAGCCCAGCACGCACAGCGTCAGAAGGATCAGGGATAGGCCCTTCAGTCCGGAAAAATGTCTTTGGAGGCGAAAACGAGGCGTTCGTGGCATCTTTATTAAGGAAGATCTGGCGGCATCGTCCGGCTTTATGATGCCGCGCTCAAACTTGCTAGCAGCGCAGGATTCTCAATAAAGTAGGGGCGAATTCTAGCACGGGCTCCTGCAGGAAAGGTACCACGCTTTTGTCCTCCTCCCGACGTTCGTTCCTCCAGTCGCTGAGCCGATCTGCGTTCGTACTGTCACTGGAGAGCGTGCTCGCCATGGCGCATCCCAGGCGTGTGTTCGCGGCCTCACCGCAGGCGAGTCAGGCAGCCGCGCCGAAGCCCGAAAACGACCTGGGACTGAGCTTCGTCAACATCGCTAAAGAATCGGGCCTCAATGCGAAGACCATCTTCGGAGGCGAGCACAAAAATAAATATCTCCTCGAGACTACCGGCTGCGGGGTCGCCTTCTACGACTACGACAACGATGGCTGGCTCGACATCTTCCTCGTCAACGGCTCCCGTCTCGAAGGCTTTCCCAAAGGACAGGAACCCACTTCGCATCTCTTCAAGAACAACCGCGACGGCACTTTCACCGACGTGACCGCGAAAGCCGGAGTCGCGCATTCCGGCTGGGGACAAGGTGTCTGCATTGGAGATTACGACAACGACGGCTACGAGGACCTGTTCGTCAGCTACTTCGGCAAGAACGTTCTCTATCACAACAA
>Ga0307472_100000063_pt1 | contig 29040 bp, 19 predicted proteins | sample atmos_gasesAM5C__2_FD_204582 | JGI IMG/M metagenome (GOLD analysis project Ga0307472, IMG submission 204582) | Hardwood forest soil microbial communities from Morgan-Monroe State Forest, Indiana, United States - atmos_gasesAM5C_05 | ecosystem: Environmental > Terrestrial > Soil > Temperate...
CAACGTCGCCGGGGAAACTGCGTCGGTGGGGATGAAATTAAATGGACAGGCTATGCCTGTTCCTGATCTGGAAGGAGTGCTGCCGGCAGTCGGCGTTACGCTTCCGTCAGGCGCGGCGCTGAAGACAGGATCGCTCGATGCGAACCTTGCGATCAATGGCCCAGTCGACAGGCTCGTAATCACCGGCCCGATTAATTTGACGAATGGGACGCTGGCGGGCTTCAGCCTTAGCTCAAAACTGGGAGCGCTCGGATCGTTTACCGGGCTCGGCGGCGGAAACAAGAGCTCGGACACCGTGATTCAAAGCTTGACCGCGAATGTGAGAGTGGAACCGGCCGGAACCCACGCACAGAATCTCAACCTCGTGGTGCAGGGAGTCGGCACGATTACGGGCGATGCCAATGTTGACGCAGCAGGAAAGCTCGACTGCAAGATGGTTGCTCATTTGGCCGGCGCGATGGGCGGGGTCTCGCAGATAGCTTCGCTGCCGTTTGGTGGCGGAGGCAAAGGGGGCAGCGGCGGTGGCATTCCATTCAGAATCACGGGCACTACGTCGAATCCTATTTTCGTTCCCGACGTCGCCGGAATGGCCCAAGGCATGGCAACGGGTGGCGCCGCTTCAATGCTTAACGGCGGCAAGGGAGCCACTGGTGCAGCGGGCGGTGCGGCTGGCGCGCTTGGCGGCTTGCTGGATAAGAAGAAATAATTCGAGGCCTACTCCCGGGGTTTAGGCACTCAACTCAAATGAGTGTGACCTCGCGGAGCCAGCGCGCGTTCGGTGTCTGCGAATAGATTTCGCATCGCGCGGATGACTATGCGAAACATCAACACGATTACGAGGGTTGCAATAAGGACGATGGCAGCCGCGGCGTAAGGATGTTTGGTTGCGAGCCAGATCAGGAACACGACTGCTGCGTCTTCGCTAAGGCTTAGCGCGGCATTCGAAATCGGTTCGGGCGAGTGCAAGACTGCTGCGCGAGCAGCCGTCTTTCCGCCGTGGGCGGCGAGCGCGATCAGCGATCCGGCCAGCGTGGCGAGTAGTTGCTGCCATTGTGGCAACTGGGAAGTGGCGGCGTAGGTGATCAAGGCTGCTACCGGTACCCGAACGAATGTCTGTAGTGCGTTCCACAGCAGGTCAAAGACAGGAATCTTATCGCCAACAAATTCGACAAGAAACAAGATCGCGCAAGCGCTGATTACGTACCAGTTTTCGACGATTCCGAGCGATGTTGGCAGCATCAGGACGTGGACGCGCGCGAGAACGCCCAGCATCGCGACCGTTGCATACACGTTCAATCCCGCAGAAAAACAGATCACGACCAGCAAGGCAGTCAGCGTGTGACCGTCGGGGACGAATGGCGAGAGCAGAGACGCGATCATGTTGATGTCCGATTCCTCCGCGTGAGTTGCGGCGGAGTCCGCTGCGCTGCTCGATCCTCGCCACCAGTTTTGTGGCTATTGGACGTTGACGGAAAACGGTAACGAATGCGTTGCCAAACCTAGGGTGAGCGAGACGCTTGCGTTCGGATCGAGACCCACAGGCGTCCCGGGATCGTGAACGCCACCGCCGCCACCTCCTCCGCCGCAGGCCGCAAACGTGAGGAGGGCAGCAAATACGATGGCGCTGAGTACGAACTCGAATTTGCGGCGTTTGCGCAGCAGTCCAAGCAGCGACGAAAGTGTGAGTAGGCTGATTGCGGTCGCGGCGTCCATTCCGATCCCCGCTCCAGGAAAGTGCGGGCGCCGGTTGGGAGCAATGTTAGACGGTGCAGTCGTCGAGATCGTCAGCATCACGCTCGCCGTCGTCATTGTTGAGGTGAAGGTGATGCTCGTAGGCGAAACGCTGCAGGTGCTTTCGGACGGCAAACCAGCGCACTGAGGAACCAGATTAAACGAACCGGTCAAGCCGTTCATCGACGAGAGTGTGAGCGATGTGCTGCCCGGTTGCCCGGGCTTAGCGATCGTGATCGATGCCGGATTCGCAACAATGGAGAAGTCCGGTCCAGGGTTCACAGTTACATTGACTGCCGCGAAGGAAGTTTCGTAGTTTGTATCGCCCGAATAGGTAGCGACAATCGTTTGTTGTCCGGGAGGCAAAGATGTGGTCACGCACTGCGCTTGGCCGTTGGCGATGGTGGCTGAGCATAGCGTCGTAACGGCAATACTCGACGTGAATCGGACGTTCCCTGTCATAGCAGGACCGCCGCTTTGCCCGGGAGTGACGGTAGCAGTGAATGTGATGCTCTGAAATTGGTTAATCGTGGAGGCCGAGGTTGTGACCGCGGTCACCGTAGAAATCTCGACGTCCGTCGTCGCAGCTGGAGACGTGGAACCCGCGTAGTTGGCATCGCCGTTATATTTTGCTGTGATTGTGTTGTTACCCAGGGGCAGCATCGTCGTGGCGATGGTAGCAGTTCCACTCAACGCGCACGTTCCTTGGTTAATTGTTGATTGGACGTTCCCGCTCCCGATTTGTGTCGTTCCCGTAAAGAACGTCATCGTTCCCGTCGCGGGGTTTCCGCAGCTTGTGCCGTTTATAGAAGCAGAAATAGAAGTGGAAGAACCAAATGTGCTGACGGCGGGGATGGAGGGGGGGCTCGTGGTCGTAACCGCAGGCGTGATTGTGATGACAGTAGAGGCTGCGGGGCCAGCAGTGAAGCTTGCGTCTCCGCTATAGGTGGCCGTAATCGTGTGCTGACCTCCGCCGAATGTGAAAACTCCGTTTGGCGTCGCGGTGTTGCCTTGCGAGTTTAAAGCAAAAGGGCTGCCGGTGATTGAGGTGCCGTTGTCCTTGATTGTCACGGTGCCGGTGGCGTTCCCATTGCCCGACTGTCCAACCACGTCGGCACGGATATAAACAAAGGTGCCGTACGGTCCAGATGTAAAAGGAATTGGATTGCCGTTCGCATCTGCCGTCAGAGCCTTTACGGTGGTGGTGCTCGGCTCAGGCGAGACTACTACCGAAATGGGCGGCGTGGAGTCGCTGGCAGAGAAGGCGGAATCCCCGGGATAATGCGCGGTTACTGTGTAGGAACCGCCAGGGAGATCGCCCGTAGTGCCGGCAACCACGGCGCCATTTGTGAGAGGAAAACTTCCAACGCCCAAACCGGTGCTGGTCAACAGGGATATCGCTCCGGTGGGCGTGGGTGTGCTCGCGCCTGCTTGCGCGGGAGCAACAGTGACGTTTAGGCTAGCCGTCGCACCGTGAGCAATGGTTAAGGGTGTCGGCGTCATGGAGAGTGTCGTCAAGCTTCCCTTCGAGCCGGTTGCTGCCGTTGCCCATGCATTGACAAGATTGGCCGCATTTACTGTGCCTAAGCCAGTGGCAAGGTCATAGCCAGCCGTCGTCGGGTATCCTGAGAGCACGCCGAATTGGTGCGACTTTATATTGGTCTGGCAATCGGGGGTGCTTCCTGTGAAACAGGGCATCGCGATCGTACCCGAGGTCACGTCATTGAAAACGCATGTGTTCGCAGGCGCTGTGCTCGAGGTGCACGCGGCGGCGGACTGCTGAGCTGCAAGCCGATACAGCGTGTAGTTAGGATTTCCCTGGCGTGAATTGGTCTTTTGAAGGACAAGCGCCATGATTCCGGCGAAGCTGGGAGCTGATGCCGAGGTGCCGCCGACACCTACAACGGTGCCGTTGGGATCATTGGGATCGCAATAGGCGCCATTGGTGAGATTTTTGGAGCACATCACGTAAAAGTTGCCGTTGAAGCCGTCGCTCGCGAAAAGCGAAACGTCCGGGATATCGCGTTTACCATCGTTGGGCACCCCCGGTCCGGTTTGCCAGGAAGGTTTTGGATATCCACCCGAGCAGCTGGTGATGTCCTGGCCATCGCCCGTCGTACATCCGCTCTTTCCACCGCTGCCGCCGATTGCGATATCCGCGAATGGGATTTGGGGGTTATTGCAATTGGCTTCGACATTCGTGCTGCCGGTAAAAGTGGACCACTCGGAATTGGTACAGGAATCGTTCCAGGTGGTCTCCGGAATATACCCTTTGGCGGAGGATTGGTGCGCGTCGTTGGTAGGATTCCAATACGTTGTCGGGTTACTCAGATCACTGAAGTCGGTTCCGCCCACTGCCACCGTATACGGCGTCGAAGCAAAGCCGGTAACCTGCAAGCCGAATTGCGCCGGCTCGCCAGGGTCGCAACCGGCCGAGCCACTGTCGCCGCTCGCAAGAAACACCGACATGCCCTGCGCGGCGGCCTGCTGCCAAAGTTGGTTGAAAAATTGATTGCCCGCAGTTCCAAGGGCGGCCTCGCAGATTCCGTAGCTCTCACTGACAATTGGCGCGACATTGTGATCGACGATATATTGCGCCGAGAGGTCAACTCCGAGAGTCGAGTCGGTCGTCGCGTCAATCACAAGCTTAATCGTCGCATTGGGAGCGACTGCGCCTGACCATTCGACGTCGAGGTCCGCTTCGATCTCATCTTGCTGAACTCCTGGATCGGGGCCGTCGATAATGAAAACAGGATCCTTCGCCGCTATGCCGAATAAACTGCGAAACTTTTGGACATCCTGAATATCGATGTCGGTTTCGCCCACGATTGCGATCGTCTGGCCGGTGCCGTCAATTGCGGGCGTCGCGTTCCAAAGCGGCGACACATTGTAAATTTTGGCAAAGTCGTACGGACCCACGCCGTAAAAGGTAATGTTTGCGAAAAAATTCGGAAGGGTGAACAGCGTCCCCGTCGGTGTGAGCGCGCTCGACCCCTTCGATCTTTCGAACGTGCCGACCACATGGTTCATCGGATTTCGAGGGAAGTTATGCAGCGTGAGGATACCGGCGACAGCGGGCACGAGCGCGGTTGGAATCTGGGGATCGCTGGCGTTAGCCCAGTGGTCCTTTCCGTTTACAGTGTACTTGTGAATCTCGGTATGAAATGCGTTTTGCACCTGCGCCGCCGTTCCCGAAAATTCGATTACCGTGCGGCCATTTGAGACGTGCGCGAACTGGAAGCCTTGAAGCTGAAGCCATGAGGAAATCGCTTGGATATCCTCGTCGGCGGGGCCGAATTGCTGGCCGAACTGCTCGGGCGTCAGCCAGGCATGATAATTGGGCGAGGATTTGTCTTGTTGCTGATCGAGCAATGCTTCGAGCGCTGTTTCCAGTTCCGGGCTGCGCTTCATCACGAGCAACATCCGCTGCATGGGCAAGCTCGCCGGAGCGGCGCCGCGATCATATTCGGCACGCGCGAGCGGATACCTGTTGCCACGCAGGACGGTGAGCTTCGATTCTTCGACGGGCTGCGTGACGAGGGCTCGCTTGGGACCTGTCTGACCGACGCTAAAAAGCGGAGACGTCGCTGCGAGCGACATCATCACAATGGCGCGCAACAAGGTTGGGCGAAGACGCTCGAAGACACTGCAACTTACGAGGGCTGGGAGCCTCATAGCTTTCACCTAGTTTTAGCTCGGAAAACTAAGACTTTGTTTATAACAGGCGTATAGCTCGAATCAAGTATTAAATAGGTGATCAGGGAAAGCCAGACTCTTTTCGCCGTGCCTTCGCGGCCAATTCCCAGCTCAAGGTTGAATGCTTCTATCGCATCTGGCGAAGGACGTACTGCAGAATCCCCCCGTGCCGGTAGTAGGCGACTTCGAAGGGAGTGTCAACACGGGCGATAGCGGTAAAGTGCTTCTCCTTGCCTGAGGTGTCGCGGGCGCGAACTTTCATTTTTTTGCGAGGCTCGAAATTATGAGCGAGGCCTTCGATTTCGAAGATTTCGAGGCCGGCGAGGCCGAGTGTTTTTGGAGTCTCGCCCGGAAGGAATTCGAGCGGCAAAACGCCCATGCCGACAAGGTTCGAGCGGTGGATGCGCTCGAAACTTTCAGCGAGCACGGCGCGAACGCCGAGAAGAATCGTTCCTTTGGCAGCCCAATCGCGAGACGAACCCGAGCCGTATTCCTTGCCGGCAATGACGATAAGCGGAACATGCTCGTCGCGATATTTCATCGCCGCGTCGTAAATGGTCATTTTTTCGCCGCTCGGCTGGTGAATCGTCCAGCCGCCTTCGGTACCGGGTGCGAGCATGTTCTTCAGGCGGATGTTCGCGAACGTGCCGCGCATCATTACTTCGTGATTGCCGCGACGCGCGCCATAGGAATTGAAGTCTTTCGGTTGAACCCCGTGCGCGATCAGGTATTTTCCTGCCGGAGTGTCCGCTGGAATCGAGCCGGCAGGAGAAATATGATCGGTTGTAACGCTGTCGCCGAGAACTGCAAGCGCGCGCAAACCGTGGAGGTCGGCGAGTGGTCCCGGTTTCTCGGGCATTCCTTCGAAGTACGGGGGATTCTTGATGTAGGTGGATTTCGGATCCCATGCGTAGAGATCGCCTTCGGGAATTGGCAGGGCGCGCCAGTGTTCGTCACCGGTGAAAACGTCCGCGTATTCCTTGCGGAACATTTCGCTCGTAACTGAATCGCGCATCGCAGTTTCGACTTCCTGAGGCGTGGGCCAAATATCGCGGAGGTAAACGGGCTTCCCGGACTTGTCGTTGCCAAGCGAGTCTTTGACGATGTCGATGTCCATGCGGCCGGCGAGCGCGTAAGCAACGACGAGCGGCGGCGAGGCCAGATAATTGGCGCGGCAGAGGGCGTTGATGCGGCCTTCAAAATTGCGATTACCGCTGAGGACGGAAACGGCCACGAGGTTGTTGTCTTTGATCGCTTTTCCAATGGCTTCCGGCAGTGGGCCGCTATTTCCGATGCACGTTGTACAGCCATAGCCGACGAGGTGGAAGCGCAATTTTTCGAGATAAGGCCAAAGACCGGCCTTCTCAATGTAGTCGGTGACGACCTTGGACCCGGGGGCGAAGCTGGTTTTAACCCAGGGCTTAGAACTGAGACCGCGCTCCACCGCTTTTTTCGCAAGCAGTCCTGCGCCCAGCATCAGCGAGGGATTCGAAGTGTTCGTACAGCTTGTGATGGCGGCGATCACTACGGAGCCATCGGCAAGATCAAAATTGTCGCCATTGTTCTTCACATTGACGTGTTTTGGCGCCGCGCCTGCCAGAGATTTTTCGAAGGATGTCTTAGCCTGCGTCAGCGGAACACTGTCTTGAGGACGCTTCGGCCCGGCCATCGTAGGGACGACTTTTGCGAGGTCGAGTTCGAGTCGGTCTGAGAAAATTGGATCGGGAGTCTGGTCCGTGCGGAACAGGCCTTGTTCCTTGGTATAGGCTTCGACGAGCCGAACTTGATCTTCGCTACGGCTGGTAAAGCGGAGATATGCGAGCGTCTCTGCGTCGACAGGGAAGAAACCCATCGTCGCGCCATACTCCGGCGCCATATTCGCAATCGTGGCGCGGTCGGGCAGCGTGAGGCTTGAGAGTCCGGTGCCATAGAACTCGACGAATTTTCCGACTACGCCTTTTTTGCGCAGAATTTCGGTGATGGTGAGGACAAGGTCCGTGGCCGTCGCGCCCTCGGGCAAACGTCCGTGAAGTTTGAATCCGACGACAGCCGGAATCAGCATCGAGAGCGGCTGGCCGAGCATGGCTGCTTCGGCTTCGATGCCGCCAACGCCCCAGCCGAAAACGCCGAGGCCATTAACCATCGTCGTATGCGAATCGGTGCCGACGAGTGAATCGGGAAAAGCGGTCCACGCACCATTTTCCTGTTTCTTGAAAACGACGCGGGCGAGATATTCGAGATTCACCTGGTGGCAGATACCGGTGTCCGGCGGAACGACTTTAAAATTCTGAAAACCTTTTTGGCCCCAGCGCAAGAACGCGTAGCGCTCGATATTGCGCTTCATTTCAAGGTCGGCGTTGAAGAAAAACGCGCCCGCGGTGCCAAACTGATCGACTTGCACGGAATGGTCGATGACGAGCTCAGCGGGCAGGAGTGGATTGATTTTCTTTGGATCGCCGCCGAGATGGCGCATCGCGTCGCGCATGGCGGCAAGATCCACGACGGCTGGAACGCCCGTGAAATCCTGAAGCAGAACGCGAGCGGGCATGAACGAGATTTCTTTTTCGCTGGCGCCGTCGGCGCTAGTGGGGTCCCAGGTAGCAAGAGCATGAACGTCGTCGGGATGAACGAAGCGATCGTCTTCGTGGCGAAGAAGATTTTCGAGAAGCACTTTCAGCGAAAACGGCAAGCGTGAAGGCTTGCCGATGCCGGAGCGCTCGAGCGCATCGAGGCGGTAGATTTCGAACGATTCGCTGCCGACTTTCAAAGCGGCGCGAGTCGTAAAGGAGTTCTTTGGCGAAGGGCTCATGCTGTGTCGAAGGCTCCTGTATGAGTAACAAGATATTGTAACGCAGCCAGTAACCGGCGAAGCGTGACATAATTTCATGCGGACCAGGAATGAATATTGTGCTGATTTCGACGTACGAATTGGGGCGACAGCCGTTTGGGCTAGCTTCGCCAGCTGCGTGGCTGCGCGCAGCGGGTGCGGGCGTTACCTGCGTCGATTTGTCACGTGAAACTTTGCCCGAAGATGCGGCGAGAGCGGCCGACTTAGTGGCATTTTACGTTCCGATGCACACGGCGACGCGGCTCGCGGTGGCGGCCCTGCCTGCGGTGCGCGGGCTGAATCCGAAAGCACATCTGTGTTTTTACGGTTTGTATGCTCCGGTGAATGAGCCCTATCTGCGCGGATTAGGTGTAGAGACAATTCTTGGCGGCGAATTCGAGGAGGGTTTGCGCTCACTCGCGGAGAGGCTTAGCGCAAAGAACGCGCGAGCAGGGAAAGAGGTGCGGCAAGAACCCGTGATTTCGCTTGCGCGACAGAAATTCATCACGCCTGACCGAACCGGAATGGTGGCGCTCGAAAAATACGCGCGGCTGGTAATGCCGTCGGGCGAGACACGAACGGTGGGATACACGGAAGCGAGTCGCGGGTGCAAGCATTTATGCCGACACTGTCCGATCGTGCCGGTTTACAACGGCGCGTTTCGGATCGTTGATCGCGAAGTAGTAATCGCAGACATTCGGCAGCAAGTTTCAGCGGGGGCGCAACACATCACCTTTGGCGATCCGGATTTTTTCAACGGCATCGGGCACGCGATTCCGTTGGTCGAGGCGTTGCATCGGGAATTTCCGAAGGTCACGTATGACGTGACGATCAAAGTAGAACATTTGTTGAAACACTCTGATTGCCTTGCCAAGCTGCGCGACACGGGATGCTTGTTGGTGACGAGCGCGGTGGAAAGCATCGACGATGCAGTGCTGCGTCAACTAGAAAAGAATCACTCACGCGCGGATTTTTTGCGTGTTGTCGAGATGTTCCGAGAAATTGATTTGTTGCTGCAGCCGACGTTTGTGCCATTCACGCCGTGGACGACAATCGAAGGCTATTGCGAATTGCTGGAAATGTTGCGCGAGCAGGAGCTTGCCGGGAACATGGCACCAATTCAGCTTGCGATTCGATTGCTGATTCCGGCGGGTTCGCGGCTGTTGGAACTCGATGAGATTCGGCGAAATGTCGCGACGTTTGATGAAGCGGCGCTCGTCTATCCGTGGAAGCACGCCGATCCTCGAGTGGATCATCTGTGCGAACAGATTCAGGGAATCGTGCATTCGGGCGAAAAGATGAAGCGCGATCGCGCTGAGATTTTCGAACGAATAGAAGATGTAGCGTTCGGGGTCGCGAACGGCGGGATTACTCGGAGCGCTTTGCCGGCGTTAACATCACGGGCGGCGATCCCGCATCTTAATGAGCCTTGGTACTGTTGAGCCGAGCCAACCGGGGACCAGTTGGTTCCCATCGTGGAGGCGAGAAGAAAGACGCGGCAGGCAGACACGTTTGTGTGATGCAGGCGGGGTGAGCCTCAAGTTAGGGCTGAACTGATGAACATTGATGAACGCGAATAACAGAGGATACGGCGATGTGAGACGCCCGAAGCGCGTGCTGATCCTTGCGAGTAAGCTCGGTTATCAGACTCGTGGATTTGCAGAAGCGGCAGCGAAACTCGAGATCGAGATGAGGTTTGGCACCGATCGCTGCCATAAACTGGAGGATCCCTGGGGCGACGAGGCGCTCGCGCTTCAATTCGAGAAGCCACGAGACGCTGCGCAAGAGATCGCAAAGGCTTTCAGCGGCGGCGACGCGGTGAGTGAGAAAGCGATTGATGCGGTGATCGCTCTAGGCGACCGGCCTACGCCGACGGCAGCGTATGCAGCCGAGGCGCTGGGGATTGCCGGGAACCCGCCGGTAGCAGCGGAAAATTGCCGAAGCAAGTTGCGGCAGCGCGAAGTGCTTCGTGCGGCGGGCATTCGCGTACCGGACTTCTTTTCGTTTGCGATTTCAGACGACTTGGCTGATGTGCTCACGCAAGCGAAATTTCCATGCGTCGTGAAACCGCTTTCGCTTTCGGCGAGCCAAGGCGTGATACGAGCGAACGATCCGGATGAATTTGCCGACGCTGTCCGGCGGATTCGGCTGTTGATGGAATCTCCAGAGATTCAGGTGCTCCGCGAGCCGGAGCGTGATCGGCTTTTGGTCGAGACGTATATCCCCGGACGCGAAGTGGCAGTCGAAGGGCTGATCGATCGCGAACGGCTGCGTGTTCTGGCAATTTTCGACAAGCCCGATCCGCTCGAAGGGCCATATTTCGAAGAGACAATCTACGTGACGCCATCGCGATTACCGGCGGAGACGCAAAAGGCAATCGAAGAGTGCGCAGGAAGCGCGATTGGGGCGCTTGGCTTGACGACGGGCCCCGTGCACGCGGAATTTCGAGTGAACGAAAGTGGGCCGTGGATGCTGGAAATTTCGCCGCGACCGATTGGCGGGCTGTGCTCGAGGGCGCTTCGCTTCGGCCCGGACGGCGTGTCGCTCGAAGAGTTGCTGCTGCGTCATGCCCTCGGCATAGCGGGAAGCGATTTGGAGCGCGAAGAAGCTGCTAGCGGCGTGATGATGATTCCGGTGCCGTGGAGCGGAATCTTTGAGGGAGTCGACGGGATCGGGGAAGCCGAAAAAGTTGCGGGTGTGATGGAGATTCGAATCACGGCGCGAGTGCACGATTACGTGGCAGCTTGGCCGGACGGATCGAGCTATTTGGGATTTATTTTCTCGCGGGCTGATTCGCCGGCCGGCGCGGAAGAATCATTGCGCGCGGCGCACGGGAAATTGCGGTTTCGATTCTCTCCGCGACTACCGGTGGAGCATCCTGTGAGCCGGAAAATAGGAAACTGAAGTGGCAGCGGCTATCGTGCGCGCTAACCTTTCGAATGCTGAGGAACGTAGCCTTCGGGTAGTTTGGCGCCTTCGCCAAAGAAAAACTGCTCCATTTGCTCTTCCATGATTTTCTGTGAACTGGGATCGAGAGGATTCAGGCGGTACTCGTTCATGACCATTTTCGAGTGCTCAAGCCACATTTTCCAGGCGTCTTTAGAGACGTTCTCGTAGACGCGTTTGCCGATTTCGCCTTTCCAGGGTACGCGGTCGAGGCCGGGTAGTTGGCGGCCGAATTTGACGCACTGAACCATGCGGGCGCCTTGCGCTGCAGGCTGCGGTACGGGCGATACCGGCGTGTTGTCTGCGCATTTGTCGTCGGCCACGAGTGCCTCCTGAGCAGGTAGGGAAAGGTTACAATCCCAAGATACTTCATTCACCTGCAAAATTCCAGCCAACGCCGAACTGAAACTTGCCAGTGAGTGCAAACATCCGATGAAATCGTGACAGCCGCTTGCGGTCTGGACACGATGTGGAGAGAAAGATAGACTCGCTTCTCCACGCATTCGAGGCTTCCGGAGACCATTATGAATACCCGCGCAACAGAAACGGTTGAGCTGCCCCAAACGGATTCCTATTACTGCGAAGTTCCGAATGATCCCTGCGCGATCGTGATGTTTGGCGCGTCCGGCGATTTGGCACGGCGAAAACTGCTGCCCGCGCTTTACGACCTTGCTGTGCACGCATGCTTGGCGCCGCGGTTCCGTTTGCTGGGGTATGCGCGAACAGCGATGAGCGATGACGATTTCCGAAAACGGGCGGGAGAATTCTTGCCCAAAACAGCGGGGGGCGACGGCGAAGGCGGTCAAGGCAAACTCGATGAGTTTCTGAAACACTTGCAATACTTCAGCGGCAACTATGACGATCCCGCCGCGTTTCAGCGGTTGTCTCAGCGATTGGAAGAAATCGATCGTGAAGCGGATCTGCATGGGAATCGGCTTTTTTATCTTGCCACGCCGCCGGACGTCTATTTGAAGATCATCGAGCAGATCGGAAAGGCGGGGCTCGCTAAACCCAAAAGCGACAAATCGTGGACGCGCGTGATCATCGAGAAACCTTTTGGACACGATAAGGCGTCGGCGGTGGATTTGAACGCGAAGGTGCTGAACGTATTCAGCGAAAATCAGGTTTATCGGATCGATCACTACCTGGGCAAAGAGACAGTGCAAAACATGCTGGTGTTCCGGTTCGGCAACGGAATTTTCGAGCCGCTTTGGAACCGGAACTATATCGATCACATTCAGATTACGGCGGCAGAATCGCTGGGAGTGGAAAGACGCGGGGGATTTTACGAAAACACGGGCGCATTGCGGGACATGATTCAGAGTCACGTGCTGCAATTGACGTCGCTCGTAGCGATGGAAGCGCCGGCGACGTTCGACGCAACGGCAGTGCGAAACGAAAAGATCAAAGTGCTGCAATCGATTCGGCCGTTTTCTGCGGAGTCGATTTGGAAATTGGTCGTGCGAGGCCAATACGGGCCGGGACCCGTAGGTGGGAAACAGGAGCCGGGTTACCGGCAGGAGCCGGGTGTGAATCCAAACTCGGCAACCGAAACGTTTGTTGCGCTCAAGGTTTACGTCGACAACTGGCGATGGAGCGGCGTGCCATTTTATTTGCGCACGGGAAAGCGACTCGCCCGGCCGGATACCGAAGTCGCAATCGAGTTCAAGAAAGCGCCGCACATGGTTTTCCAAGGCGAAAACGTGGAATCGAATTCGTTGGTGCTAAACATTCAGCCGGATGAGGGGATTTCGCTTTCATTTGGAGCAAAGGCCCCTGGCGGCCACATGCAGATACGCCCGGTGAAAATGGACTTCAGGTACAAGCAGGCATTTGGCGGCGGCTCGCGCGATGCATACGCGACTCTTATCAACGATTGTATACGCGGCGATGCGACGCTATTCGATCGCGCGGACAGTGTCGAAGCAGCGTGGGCGCTCGTGGACCCAATTCTCGACGCATGGCAAAAGAGCCCACCGCCACCGTTTCCCAATTATCCAGCGGGAAGCCAGGGGCCGAAAGCTGTCGATGATTTGATCACCACCGATGGACGCCACTGGCGGCCGTTGTAGGCTGCTTACCCATACCCAAACTAGGGCGATACTATTCCAAGCGCTTTTTACGGCGGAGGATCCTCGATGATTCTTGCGGGCGACCTGGGTGGAACGAAGTCCAATCTGGGTCTATTCGAGATTCAAGCGGGGAAGCTCGCCACCGTCTGTACCAAACGATATGCGACGCAGGAACACAAAGGCCTCGAAGAAGTGGTTACGGATTTTCTTGGCGTGACAAAAGCCAAGGTGACGGCAGCGTCGTTCGGGATCGCGGGGCCTATAGTGCAGAATCGGGTCCACGCAACGAATTTTCCATGGATTGTGGACGGCGCAGCCATGGCGCGGCACCTGGGGTTAAGTCGCGTACGTTTGCTGAATGATTTGGAGGCTGCAGCGTATGGGATTGGGGTGATGGAACCGGACGATCTAGAGGTCATTCATCTCGGTGTCGCCACCCCGGAGGCGAACCGCGCGGTGATCGCGGCAGGAACGGGCCTGGGCGAGGCTCTTCTTTTCTGGGACGGCAAACAGCATGTGCCGATGGCCACAGAGAGTGGTCACGCGGATTTTGCGCCTCACACGGAGCAGCAGGCGGAGCTGTGGGAATTTTTGAAGAAGCGAGAGGAGTTTGTGAGTGTTGAAATGATTTTATCGGGCGGGGGATTTAAGCGCGTTCATGAATTTCTGGATCCGTCCGTTCGTCACGATCTCGACGTGCCTGGAATCGATCCAGCGCCGGGCATCACGGAGCGCGGGCTTTCCGGCGAGTGTCCGGTGTGCGCGGCGACCCTCGATTTGTGGGTGGATATTTATGGGTCGGAGGCGGGAAATTTGGCGGTGCGAGCGATGGCTCGCGGCGGGATTTTTGTGGCGGGTGGGATCGCGGTGAAGGTTTTGCCGAAGATGACGAATGGCCGGTTTGCCGCGGCGGTGAAGGATAAGGAAAAGATGGGCGCTTATCTGGAACAGATTCCGGTGGTGGTGGTATTGAATGAGAAATGCCCGCTGATGGGTGCGGCATACGTGGCCTGGAAGGGTCTGTAAAAAGCTAAGCTCACTGGCACGCGGGGTGGACAAACGCTGCTGAAACACACAAGAAAGTTACGCTGCTTGGCGGGCTTTGCTCTTCTTGAAGTGGAGTTTCTTCCTGTAATGAAAGAGGATGTACGAACCCAAGATCACTGACACGGCGATAAACGTGATCAGGATTGGTTTTGCGTGATTGGTGATGATCGTAAGAATCAATCGGCCATAAAAAGCGCTTAAGCACGCAAGGATAGTAAATCGGATCGCACGGCCGATCGCAAGCGCAGCCAGGAATTTGTTGCGCGAATATTGCATGGCGCCCGCAGCGATCAGAAATGGAACCATCGGCGCTGGTGGCGGAAGAATCGCGGGAATTAGAACTGCGCCAAATCCCCACTTCTCGAACGTCTTCGTCACTTTGTTGATTCGTCGGCGGGAAAATCTACGCTCCATCGCGCCTTTCCCCTGGCGTCGCGCGATGCGATAGGTGACATAACCACCGATGACGGAGCCGATCGTAGCCATCAGTGCGTAGTAAGGCCACAGCTTGCGCTGGTTCGCGGAGAGAATGATTGTCAGCGCGTCCATGCTGCCGGGCACGGGAATCACCGAGTTGTCGATCAGCCCCAGGACAATCAACCCCGGACCGCCTAGGTGATGCAGCCAGTGAAAAATTTCACGGGCGGGCTTGGCGAATTCGATGGTCTTATAGGTCAGCATCGGTTTCTAACTGCCAGAATAAACCGAAACCAGTACTTCTGCTGCCGATTTCATTCAAAGTAAAGGTGCGAAAGATTGCCTACAGATGAGCTCCGGTACAAATCCATTTCGGTATCAGGAATTACGGCGGGATTTAGCCCGGAATTGTCTGGATGTTTGATTGACATTTCTTGTCATCGCCAATTCTCTCCCAGTGAAAAGACGGCTAGCTACGACGTGCGGTTTCAACATGAAACCTGCCCAGCGCTCGGCGGGATGGTATTATCCCGCCGGATTTTGCCACTGCATGAAACATGAAAACGGTCGAACAGCTTGAGGTTCGAACTCCGCCGCAGGGATTGAAGCGCGAGCTGGGAGTTGGCTCGGCGACAGCATCCGTGGCGGGCGAAATGATCGCCGTGGGGATTTTTCTCACTCCCGCAGGAATGGCAAAGGCGCTCGGCTCGCCCATGTGGCTGCTGATTGTGTGGGTGACTGTAGGCGCTATGTCGCTTAGCGGAGCGCTGTGCTACGGCGAACTCGCGGGGCGATTTCCGCGGGCAGGCGGAACGTATATTTTTCTGTGGGAATGCTACGGCGCGAGGATCGCGTTCCTGTTTGGATGGATGTGCCTGCTTGTGATGGAACCGGGTTTAACGGCGGCGTTTGCGACGGGCCTTGCGGGATATGCTGCATATATTTTTCACTGGTCGCCGATGCAAATAAAGCTCGGAGCCATGGCTGCGATTTGGGCATTGTGCGCGGTGAATATGGTCAGCGTTAGGATGAGCGCTGGATTTCTGCGCTGGATAACATGGCTGAAGTTTCTGGTACTTGGGACACTCATATTTTGGGCAGTCGCCTTCCGGCTGGGTACGTGGTCGAATTTTGTGCCGTTTGCTGCGCAGCGTCCGGGAGCTTTACCGCTGGCCCCGGCCCTGGGAATTGCAATTGTGTCGGCGTTCTTTTCGTTTGGCGGCTGGTGGGACGCAGCAAAAATCGCGGGCGAAGTGCGCGATCCGGAGAAGACCTTTCCGCGCGCCCTGACACTTGGAGTTCTATCTGTGACCGCGGTTTACATTCTCGTGAGCGGTGTGTTCTGGTATCTGATTCCTTTCGACAAAGTCACATCGGACGGGGCGGTCGTCGCAATGGCCGGCGCGGTGCTTTTCGGCGCGTCGGGCGGAATCATCGTCTCGGCGATTGTGGTCACGTGCGTTTTGGGCAGTCTTTCAGCGGTGATCATGTCGTCGCCTCGGCTCTACTATGCGATGGCGAAGGATGGACTTTTCATCCCAGCGGTGGCGAAAACCCATCCGCGATTTGGCACACCCGCGCGAGCCGTAGCGATTCAGGGAATTCTGGCGACGGTGCTCGTGGCGGTTGGGAGTTTTCAGCAGATTGTGTCTTATTTTCTGTTCGTAACGGTCGCGTTCATCGGCCTTGCGGTGGCGGGACTGTTCGTTCTGCGAAGGCGGCGCCAGCCGCTCGGTGGCGCGGTAGCTACGCCTGGATACCCGGTGACGCCACTCGGATTTTTGCTCCTGACAGTAATCATGCTTGCGCTACTTGCGACGCATAGCCCGCGAGAAGCGCTAACAGGAAGCTTAATAGCACTGGCTGGCCTGCCGGTTTTCGAATGGGTGAACAAAATCACACCACGCAAAACCGCAGCCATCTAACGCCCAGTAGCGCATTCCTTGTACAGGCTCCGTGCGTTCGACGCGGCGGATAGAATGTGATTGACTTAATTCCATAGATAGTGCGAAGAATTGTTGAAGGTCGTTTTCGAGGATTGGGAGCACATGAGCCTCAAGGAATATCGCGAGAAGCGGCGGTTCGGGGTTACGCCGGAGCCGGCCGGGAAAAAAGACGGTAAAGCCCAAAAGAGCCCGTCGCGAATCTTCGTCGTGCAGAAACACCGAGCCACACAGTTACACTACGATTTCAGATTGGAGTGGAACGGCACACTGCTTTCTTGGGCAGTCCCGAAAGGCCCTTCGCTCGACCCTACCGTGAAACGGCTGGCGATGCAGGTGGAAGACCATCCAATCGAATATGCAAACTTTGAAGGCGTGATACCCGCTGGAGAATACGGCGGGGGAACTGTAATGATTTGGGACAAGGGAACTTGGGAGCCGGAGCAGCCCGATCCGCAGGCCGCGCTCGAAAAAGGCGATCTGAAATTCACGCTCCATGGGAAGAAGCTGAAGGGATCGTGGGTTCTGGTTCGGACGCGCGGCTTCGGTAGCAGCAGCAAGCCTTCATGGCTGCTTATCAAACACCGCGATCAGTATGCCTCGACGGAAGATATCACTGAAACCCAGCCAAGATCGGTCGTTAGCAATCGTCTCCTAGCGGATATTGCGCGCGATAACGGCGGCAATGTCGAACTCGCAGCCACCGGCGATCCCATCAGCAAGGCAAAGCCCCGAAAAACAACTTCCAAACGCGCGAAGCCAGCGGCTCAAGCAACACCTCGCAAGCGGCGAGCGTAGGGTCCGAGTATCATCTGTTTCTGTTCGTGCTGAAATCCTAAGGAGCCGCTACCCCGCATGAGCGATCGAATCCCGTTTCGCGTTCAACCCATGCTGGCGACTCTTGTGCGCAAACCATTCGACAAGCCTGGATGGGTTTACGAGGAGAAGTATGACGGCATTCGAATACTCGCCTATAAGGAGGGGAAGAATGTCCGACTGCTCTCACGAAACGACATCGACCGAACGAAAGGCTTTCCGAAAATAGTCGACGCAATCCGCGCGCTCAAACCCTCGACACTGCTGCTGGACGGCGAACTGGTCGTGTTCGATAGCAAAAAAGTGTCGCGCTTTCAGCTGCTGCAGCAAGGAAAGGGTGAAGCTGTTTACGCGGTCTTCGATTGTTTGTACGACCAAGGAAGAGACCTTCGTCGCCGGCCACTTTCGGAGCGGCGAGCCGCAATGGAGAAATCGCTTCGCCCGCCGGGAGTCTTGATTCCCTCACGCCGCCTGGCTGCAAATGGCCTCGAAGCCTACCGCGAGGCGAAGAAACACGATTTTGAAGGCTTGGTTGCGAAAGATGCGTCGTCACCATACTTCGAAGGCCGGTCGACAAATTGGCTGAAGGTAAAAGTTCACCAGGAAGATGAGTTCGTCATCGCAGGCTTCACAAAGCCCTCTGGCGCTCGTAGACATTTTGGCGCTCTGCTGCTAGGTGCCTATCAGGGCGGAAAACTGCATTATGTGGGCAAGGTGGGAACAGGCTTTAACGAAAGCCTGCTTGCTTCCCTGTCGAAAAAGTTTAAGCCCTTAAAGATTGATCGGCCGCCGTTCGTGGATCCCCCACGCGAGCGCGACGTCACCTACATCGAATCGAAACTCGTTGCGCAAATCTCGTTTCAAGAATGGACGGCCGACATGAAATTGCGCCAGCCGGTGTTTCTGGGCTTGCGCGACGACAAGAAGCCCACGGAGGTCTTGTTGCCGGAGCCTCAAAAATGAAAACACCCAAAAACCAATCGAAGCGCACCGCCAAAAAACAGATGCCAGTGAATATTTCCCATCCTGACAAGGTTTTCTGGCCTGAAGATGGCTATACAAAAGGCGATTTAGCTGAGTTTTATGTGTCGATATTTCCTAAGCTCGAGCCGTATGTGATGGATCGCTTGCTCACTCTCGAGCGATGTCCGGACGGAATGGTGGGCCAGTGCTTTTATCAAAAGGAAATGCCGAAAGGCATGCCGGCAAATACTCCCACGAAACGAATTAAAAACGAGGAGAGCGAGAGGCCCTTCACGAATTACGTGGTTGGCGGCAGCCTGGAAACGCAACTCGCGCTTGTGAATCTTGGTTGCATCGCTATCCACGCGATGGGCGGGCGCGCCGCGTCACCGCGACAGCCAGACTGGGTCTGCTTCGATCTCGACCCGGATTCGGAAGAATTTTCCGACGCTGCGCGCGCGGCGCTCTACGTTAAAGAAGGGCTGGATGCGCTTAAGCTCGAATCATTTGCAAAGACTTCAGGCAGCCGCGGGATCCATGTCTTCGTGCCGCTTCGCGTCGGTCCTGACGTGGACATCGTGCGTTCATTTGCGCAGGAGTTTGTCGGAAGGCTAGCCGCTGCTCATCCCAAAGAACTCACCACAGAGCATGCGATCGCGGGACGGAAAGGACGTGTCTACCTGGATCCTTTTCGGAATGGATTCGGGCAGACCGTGGTGACACCTTATTCGGTACGCCGAAAACCCAAAGCGCCCGTCTCAACGCCACTTGCCTGGCCGGAAGTAAAGCCATCATTGATTCCCTCAAAATTCAATATCGGTAACTTTGCAGAACGCTCTAAGAAAGCCGATCCGTGGAGTGATTTTTTTCGAAGCCGGCAACCGCTCGAAAAAGCGATTCAGGCAGTGAAGAAGCTGTAATCAAGTCGCAGTTTGCCCACCGCATCCCGCAGAATTTCACCTTCTCATCGCTGGGACGACTACCCTTCAGCGAGGATTCTCGAGAAGCATCGCGACGCCTTGACCGCCTCCAATGCATGCGGACGCAATGCCGTACCGCTTCTGCGAACGCTGCAACTCGCGCGCAAGCGTGACAGCAAGCCGGACGCCCGTGGCGGCCAGCGGATGACCAATGGCAATTGCCCCGCCGTTCACATTAAGCTTATTGCGATCGAGCTTCAGCTCGCGCTCGACGCCCATCACCTGTGCGGCGAAGGCTTCGTTGATTTCGAAGCGGTCAATGTCATCGAGTGAGAGGCCAGCGCCATCAAGCAGCTTGCGAATTGCTGGCGACGGGCCGATGCTCATGATTTCTGGCGGAACACCCACGGTCGCAACGGCGGCGATGCGCGCGAGCGGCTTCTTGCTTCGAGATTTCGCGTAGTCTCCCGACGTGACGAGCGCGGCCGCCGCACCGTCGACAATCGCCGAACTGTTACCGCCAGTCTGAACTCCACCGAATGCCGGTCGAATTTTCGCAAGCGCCTCATAGGAAGACGGCCGGATGTGCGTATCGGCAGCGAGATTTTCGACACCCTTGGGTAGCTGGATGCCGCGCGACTTGTAGCCCTCAAGCCGGAATTCTTCGCTGACGAGCGGGACGATCTCGCCTGACAAGAAGCAAGCCTTCTGCGCAGCAACCGCGCGAGAAAAGCTCAATTCCGCGAAACGGTCCACCTCCTCTCGCGTAATTTTATATTCGCGCGCGATTTTTTCGGCAGTGTCGCCCATCGTTACGTCAGCCGCAGGATCAAGTAGCGCTTCCCAGAGGAAATCCTTGAACTCGACCTGTCCCATTTTGAATCCGCTGCGGTGCGTGTATGCCGCAATCGGATTCCGGCTCATCGACTCGGTACCAACGCAGAGGCCGAGATCAATCTTCTTCAAGGTAATCGCATCAGCAGCCTGACCGATCGCCTCAATCCCGGTGCCGCAAACACGCTGAACCAGAAGCGCCGGCCGATCGATCGGAACGCCCGAATACAGACCGATGTGCCGTGGCAACATATAAGCATCGAAACTAGCTTGCGCCACGCATCCGGCGATCACGGAACCGACGTCGGCAGGCGATACTTTCGCGCGTTCGAAAACCGCGCGCGCAGCTTTGATACCGAGGTCGGTCGGAGATACGAGTCCCAGCGGACCGTTGTAATCGACGAATGGCGTGCGCACGCCGTCGAGAAGCCAGATGTCGTCATACCCGATGAAAAGTCCATTCTTATCTTTTACCGTCATTTTTTCCCTCAAGTCGAAAAATCAAATCGGAAGCCTCCGACCCGTATAACCGCTCGACAAGCGCCGCGCGATGTTCGAGCACAGCGCGCTGATTCAGTGAGCCCTTGTCGGTAATTTCACGCGCGTCCAGCGAAGGCGGCTCTTCCAGAAGTATCGCACGAGCGACTCGATTCGAGCTGCCAGTGGACTCTGCTGCAAACGCGTTCAGCAAATCTTGAAAATGCTTCCGCACCCCCCGATGGTACAGGATTTCGGATATCGGCGAACGGACCAAGAGGTCAGGGCAAAGCGAACAGCAAGCCTCGACATCCGCAAAAATCATCATGCCCACATCGTCGCGGTCATGACCGGTGATGACCACGTCACGCGCAAATGGCGCAAAAAAATTCAGAATCCGTGCTCGCAGCGGTCCGACGCTCACCCAAGTCCCGGTCGCCAGCTTGAAGTCCTCGGAGAAACGGCCGTCGAACACGAAACCTTTATTCACATCAGCCGAATCGACAAACCGAACCGCGTCCCCAAATTTGTAGAAGCCATCTTCGTCGAACGCTTTTTGCGTAAGTTCCGGTTGGCGCCAGTAACCCAGCGTGATATTCGGTCCGCGAACGCGCGCTTCCAACTTGTTTCCTTGCGGAACTAATTTCGCTTCAACGCCGGGAATTGGAATCCCGATCACACCAGCTCGATCCGTTTCCCAAGTCGTTTGAATCGCCATCGGCGCCGTCTCGGTGGAACCGAGTCCCGTTACCATCACCACGCGCTCACCACACGTTTCCTGCGCCAAGTCGCGGTATGCGTCCCACACCGGCTGCGATAATCCAGCGCCCGCGTAGAACAGCAGCTTGAGCCGGCAGAAAAAGTTCTCGCGAAGCTCGCGATCGGCGCGTAGTGCCGGCAACAAATCCTCATAACCTTTGGGCACATTAAAATATACCGTCGGAGCGATCTCGCGCAGATTCCGAACTGTTTCGTCAATGAAACCCGGCCCGGGCTTGCCTTCATCGATGTAAAAGCTTCCTCCGTTGTAGAGCGCGATGCCGATATTGTGATTTCCGCCAAAAGTGTGATTCCACGGCAGCCAGTCGACGAGCACCGGAGGTTCGTCCTGCAGGAATCCGAACACTTGCGCGATCATTTGCTGATTGCAGCAGATCATACGATGCGTATTGATGACGGCCTTCGGCATGCCCGTCGAGCCGGACGTGAAAAGAAATTTTGCGGGGCTGTCGGTATCGATCCGTTCGTGTGCTCCGTCGAGCGCGTTTGTCGGATTCGTTGCAAGAAGATCCGCAAAGCGGGTCGCTTTGCGAAGTGCCGGCGGCGATGACACAACGACGAGCTCCATTTCATCGCTCACCGCGACTTCGATTGCTCGGCGATATTTTTCGCCGTTCGACACAAACACCATCCCTGGCGTAAGAAGCCCGACGCAGTGCCGCAGTTGCGCAAGGTCCTTTGAGACGAGCGAATAGACCGGAGAAAGGTGCGCGGTAGGAATTCCCGCGTGCTGCCCAGCGAGCATCAGCAGCAAGTGCTCGAGATCATTCTCGGAAAGTATTGCGACGGGCCGGTCGGCAGTGAGTCCTCGATCGATCAGAGCTTGGCCGATACTACGCACAGCGGCATAAACCTGCGAGTAGGTAAGCGACCGCCAGTCCCCATCCCTATCGCGCTTTGCCGCGCAAATCCGATCCGGCGCGGTTTCCGCCCAGTGAGCGACGCGATCGGTGAGAACTTTCGGATACGGACCGAGAGGCTCATCGGGACGGACCAAGAGCGAGCCGTCTGAGAGTCGCTCCACAGATGCGCCGGAAGTGCGAAGCCGGACGTGCCTGACGCCGCTACTTCGTTTCTCCAACGCACCCGTCGCCGGCCGAGTATCGCTCACGATTGGCTTTGACATCGTGCGATTTTCATCACTCCAATTCTAATACGCGCTTCCCGCGCCGCAAACGTGAGAGCAACTGAACTAAGTACGACGAGCGATCGAATCAAAAACGCTCATCAAGCGTTTCAGATCGGCCGTGACCGGAACGTCTCCATCGGTTGTTAGCAATGCCGGCTTGAAACTCGAAAAGCCTGGAGATGGCGCGCCGCTACGATCGCTCGCTTCCAGAACTTCAAGCGGAACGGAGAAGCCGAACATGAAATTCTCATCGCGACCTTGAGCGCCGTTAACAAATTCTTGAGACGCTGAGCAGAGAATCGCATCCCACGATTGCTGAAAGACTACCTCGACGTTGCGCGCAGTTGCTGCCTCAGTTGCGATTTGAAGCACAGGCATTGCTTCATAAAATCGGACGATGTTGAAAACCGGCGCGAGCAGGGATGCCCAGTCCTGACATTTGTCAGAAGACAGAGACGACAGAGCTTCCTCCCGAATGAAAATCATATCCGCGCCCGCTTCAACGAAAGCAGAAGCAATCTTTGTGATCGCAGCGGCGGCTGCTTCCAGCGCGGATTCAGACGGTTCTTGACCGTCACGCATTTGTCCGGGATCGAGCTGGGTAAGCCGAGCAGCAAGGGTGAATGGCCCGGACACGCCTGCCATGAGCAACGGTTCGTCAAGTAGAAGGGAATTGAGGCGGCGAATCACTTCAACGGCGACCTTTACACGCGGGCTATTCGCGGCTTCTTCGGGAGATCGCAAGCGCGCGGGCAATTCGCCTCTCTGGGTGGGTTGGGGCCAACGAATGCTGCGATTCTGATTCGCTTCGTCCCACTGCGGCGTGCCGCCAAGTGCTTCGGCTTCGAGGAGTGGATCGAAATAGCAGGATACGCCATCGGTTCTCAGCTGCGTGCGAATCTGGCGAAGAGCATTGGAGATTTTTGTCGGATTCTCGAGGTACGCGCGAAAGGAGAGGTTTTCAATTTTTGCGCCGAGAGAAAATACGATTGGAACGATAAGAGGGCGCGGCTGCGGGTTTCCTTGCAGCAGGCTCTTCATCATTTGGCGAGGAGTGAGTTGTTCAATCACAGTGTGGAACTATCGTTCTCTAGCGCTAAGAAGGAGTTCGGCCCGCGGACGCTCGCAAGGTCGATCGCTATTGCCTGAAAATCGGCCCGAGTGATTTGGCATCGGGCCAGCGCCCGTAAAACTGCAAAATATCCTGCGGCGGACTCAGCTTGCTCCACTCCTTCTGAAACTCGTCGAAGCTCTTGCCGCGCGCAAGCCGGCTCTTGCGCTCGTTTTCTCGTTGTTGCTTTGTTTTTTCCGCGTCTAGCTTGTTGCGCTCGGGATCGTAGGCAATGTGATAAATGTTTCGAGCCGTCCAGTCGGACACGATTTTTTTCTTCAAATCCTCCAGCACTTCGGCGGGATCGCGTTCGAGCGGATCGCCATAGCCAGGGCCTCCGCCGCTGAACCCGAATAGCAGATCGCCCTCGTCGTAGACCTTCGGAGTGCGAGCGATTAATTCAAAAGTCCAATCGCCGTGCACCGTTTTGTTCTCGAGGATGTCGCGACTGTCCATCGAGAGTCTCGCATTTCCTGCTTCCATCTGCTTCAGCAAATCGGCCTTGCGAACGCTGATGCCGGGAATTGGCGCAGATGCATAACCTCCAAAAAGTGGCTGCCCGAGTGGCACTTTGCTGCCGTTGCCCATGCACAGCGAGACAAGGTGTGGCACCTTATGAATCATCCATTGCTGCACGCCGCCCGAGCCGCCGCGATGTCGCCCAGGTCCGGATGAATCCTTCCAGTGTTGCGAGAGCGTGACCGTTACGGGCAACTCGCTTTCCACCTGCTCGGAATCGGGCGCACGGCCAAACGCACACCATGCGAAGCCGTAGGCGTCCATTCCGTCGGTTGCGGCGCGCCCTCCCTGACCCTGTGTGTTGAGCGAAAACGAAAGCACGTCCGACACGGCGAGATTCCATTGCGAGTGCCCCGCGCAAATCTGCGCCGTGTGCTGGCTGCCGGGAGATGCGGCCACTTGGCGCCAAAGCCCTGCGCTTGAAAACGTCATCTTCGCGAAACTGTTGTGCGTGGCGCAGCGGCACTGCATGCCGATATATACGCAGCAACTCGTCGCTGCCATACGCCCCGGATTCAGAATGATTCCTTCGGGGAAAATGAAATCGATTGGCGCAAAGGTCGAACTACAAATCGGCAGATCGTGGAAAACATATTCATACATGAAGTTAGCAATATGACCGACGACAGCTTGCGGATGCACGTTGTACGACGATGGATTTTCGGGAGAGGTGCCTTCGAAATCGAACGTCAGCGTCTCACCCTTTTTGATCAGCGTGAGGTAGCAGGCGCGGACGAGCGCGGGTGTCCAGCCGATCGCGTCGTTGAACACAACCGTCCGGAACTTGCCGTCGGGCAGCGCTTTTATCTTTTGCCGCGCACCAGCCTCAGCGGTGTCCGACATTTTACGCAGCAGTCCAACAACAAATTCGCCGCCGCGCTTCTCTGCGAGTTCCAACAATCGTATTCGCACGCGGTCAGCAGTCGTGCAGCGCGCGCGAAGATCGGAGATGAACATCGCGGGAGCGCGCAGTCCGTAAACGGTGTAGAACTCGAGGAAGTCGTTACGCAGCTCGAAATTCTCGCCGATTTTGATCGGAGGCATGTTGAGGCCTTCATCAAATCGCGATTTCGCGCTCACGGGCATGCCGCCCGGCTCAATGGCGCCCGTTTCGGTGGTGTGCAAAGCAGCCGAGGCCCAGGCGATGAGCTTGCCCTTGTGAAAAATCGGCATCAGCGCCACCTGATCTGGATTATGTATGCCGCCGTAAAGCGCGTCGTTCGTGTACCAGATGTCTCCTTCACGAACTCCGGGGTTTTCCGCGTAATACTTCTGAATAAATTTGATGACGATCGGCTGAATGATGGCGTGCAGATACGTTCCGCACGATGCGTTTACCAGGTCGCCGTTCGCCGTGAAGATGGCCACCATCGAGTCGCCAGAAACTCCGAAGTAGCTGCGCGAGGAGCGAACGAAAACTTCCATCGCTTCGTCGAGAATGTCGTTGGTGATCTGCACCCCAATTTCATAGTCGCCGGCCTGAACTTTCGTAGCGCACTCTTTTTCGAATGGAGTGGCGGGCGCCGGCTTCAGCCACTCGAGTTTCTCAGCCGTACTCGGAATCGGCATAGATCTCCTTCCAGTCTTTTTCCAAACTTCCCGCGGGCTCAGCTTTCGAGAATGCCAAGTCCTCGTTCATCAATCGAAAAGTTCATTGCAGGCGGCACCACAACTGTCGTGTATTCACCCTCGAGAATCGCCGGGCCTTCGAGCCGATTTCCCGGCCGCAGCGATTCGTACGCGTAAACCGGCGTCGGACGATAATCCTTCCTGTCCGACCAATACGCGGGGCGCTCGCCTCTTCGCGCGGCCGATGGATCGTGGCCTTCTAGCGCCAATTTCGGCAAATTGATCTCCTGCACGGGAACGATCGCTTTGAGTATGAAGCTATCGACGAACACGCCACCTTCGGGGTTTACGACAAACGGGCTGAATGCCTCGCTGAACTCTTTCTTGAAAGCCTCGCAAATCGCGGCAACGTCGTCGGTTGAATGCAGTGCGAGACGCGGCGAGAGCGCGCGCTTTACGTGGAATTGCCCTCCGTAGAGCATGTCCAACTCGAGAGCAAACGATGCTGTGTTTGGATTCAGGCCATCTGCAATTAGATCTTTGCGCGCCTGTTCCAGCAGTTCTTCCACCGTGCGGTTGAACACGGCAAATTCCTGCGTGAGTTCTTGCGTGCCCGGCGACATCAACGTCAGTTTTTTCGAAACTTCATACACATGCATGATGTCCATCGTCGAAGAGCCAAACGCGCAGAAGACCGGCGAGAATGGAAACGTGACGGCCTTTTTTATATCCGACTTGTAACCCTCCGCATGCGTCGCGCCCGCCCCGCCGCCAACAAATAAAATGAAATCTTCAGGACTGTAGCCGCGCAGGTGAACCTCTTTCAGGATGGCTGAGGCCATATTGCCGTTGACGATTTTGCGGATCAGCATCGCAGCTTCTTCCACCGAAATGCCGAAAGGCTTCGCGATTTTGTCGCGAACGGCGGCGATCGCTCGATTCTTGTCGAGCTTCATCCGTCCGCCCGAGTAATATGCAGGATTGATGTAGCCAAGCACCACGTCGGCGTCGGTCACCGTTGGTTCCGTGCCGCCGAGGCTGAAGCACGCAGGGCCTGGTATCGATCCGGCGCTGCGCGGACCGACTTGCAGTTGATTCTGCAAAAGGGGATTGATAGAAGCGATCGATCCGCCGCCGGCTCCGACCGAAAGCGTGTTGATCATCGTAATGCCAACCATCCAGCGATCGATGATCGGGCGGAAGTCGTAGCTCCGCACGCTGTCTTTCACGACGAGACCGACGTCGAAGCTCGTGCCGCCCATATCAGTCATCACCACGTTCTGGTAGCCGAGCGATTTCGCCACGTGATGCGCGCCCATCAGGCCGGAAACCGGGCCGCTGTTGAACGTGCGGCAAGCAGTCGTGCGAAAGACTTCGGCAATCCCGCCTGAGCTTTGAATCATCAGGAGCGGTTTCTTGTAGCCTCGCTCGCGCAGCTTGTCCCACATGGCGGAAAGCTCGATCTGCATCGAACGCTGCAGATAGGCATCGAGGATTGCAGCAAGCGTCCGTTCGTATTCGCCGAGTTTGCCGACTACCTGTCCCGCAAGCACCACAGGCAAATAGCCGATGTGAAACTCCTTATATTCGTCACGAATGATTTCCTTCACGCGGCGCTCGTGAGCGGAATTGAGAAAACCCCAAAGAAGGGATATGACGAATCCGCGCGCGCCACGGCTGACAAGGTAGCGGACTTTTTCGCGAACATCATTCTCGTCGAGCGGCCGGATGATTTTGCCGCGCGAATCCACTCGTTCCTTCACGCCGACGATCATGTCACGAGGTATGAGCGGCTCCGGCTTTTTCTGGATTGCAAGATTGCGGCGCTCCTGCACGCGGGTGCCGTCGATCCACTGCGCGCCTCGGCCGATGAGAACCACATCCTCGTGACCTTCCGTGGTGATCAAGCCGAGGCGCGGGCCTTTTTTTTCGATCAGGCGATTCATCGCGATCGTCGTCGAATAGCGAATCATGTCGATAGCCGGAAGAAGCTCATCGATCTTCAGACCCAAAGCTCCCGCACCTTCTTCGATCACGCGCGAAAAGCAGACGGAGAGATCGTACGGAGTTGTGGGCGTCTTCTTGATCAGTGCTTTTCCCTCGAAGTTGAGAACGAGATCGGTGAAGGTGCCGCCGACGTCGATATCAATCGAATTCATTCGGCCACCTCGAGCCTCTGGTCGCGAATCGCGAACTCGCCCTTGCGCAGGCGTTCTTTCAAACTGTCCAGATCGATTTCGATGTCGTGCGTGATCGGGTGGCCCGGAGGCAAGTACTCGGTTTCAACTTGAGTGCCGCAACCAGGACAGTAGAATTCGACGATGCGCACCCAGAGCGGGTCGGGAGAAAAGCTGAACGAGCCGGGAACCAGCGGTGGGTGGATCTCGCGCGGGTCGCGATCGTAAAGCAGGCAGCCGCGCTTGTAATTTTCGCGTGCCGGACCAATGGCGTGTCCGCAGCGATTGCACAGCCACTGCTCGCGGTCGAGATCGAGGTCAAGATATTCGGTAACGCGCAGCCGACTTTTGGCATCAAAAGACATGATGGTCTCCTCGTCGGAGGTTGCCGCTTCAGACCATCTCTAATCTACGGTAGCGCGATTAGAAATGGTCGTAAGCCTCATCTAATCATAAACATACAAAATTCTAATCGGCGGTAAAACCGCCCAATCAAGAAACTCTGCGGCTCAAATTCCAACCCGTGTTTCTTCATCATTTTGTCAGCGCCCCGTTGCCAAAGCGATCGACGGACATCGTCCAATTCTCCGGAACGAAATAAGTCGTATTGATCCCCTCGAGAATCGCCGGACCTGTGACACGGTTGCCGGGCTCGAGCGATTCCCAGCGATAGACTTGCGCTTCACCGTTGCGGCTGCCCCAAAGAACCTTTCGCGTGCCCGTGCGCGCGTGCGAAGAATCCGCTTGCTTCAAAGCGCGTTCCGCCACGTGCGGCTTCGGCATCGCCTTCTTCACGCGGACACGCATTAATTCCAGGGAGATATCTTTCGCGCTGGCGCCCGCCACGCTTCCGAGCGCTGACGCGATTGCGGCTCGCAACTGTCGCGGGTTGGAAAGAATCGATTCGGGGCAGGGAACCGCAATCGAGTTTCCGGAATTTTGGGAAGCTTCGATTTCAATCTCGTATGTGAGGCCGTCTGGACGGATTCCCTCGCCGAGCAAATCTTTCACGCCTTCGGCTTTTATCTCTTCGAGGAGTTTTCGGAAATCACCGGCATCTTCATCT
>Ga0307472_100000064_pt1 | contig 28936 bp, 28 predicted proteins | sample atmos_gasesAM5C__2_FD_204582 | JGI IMG/M metagenome (GOLD analysis project Ga0307472, IMG submission 204582) | Hardwood forest soil microbial communities from Morgan-Monroe State Forest, Indiana, United States - atmos_gasesAM5C_05 | ecosystem: Environmental > Terrestrial > Soil > Temperate...
GCGCGATGACACTCGTGGCATACAGCAGCAAAACGACGGCAAGCTTTCGGATTATTCCGCTCAAGCCAATTCCTCCCCTTCAAAACTCGCTCCTTGAGAAAGCTACGACTTAAAGCCGACTTTAAGGCAAGCGGAATTTTGTAAATTATTTGTCAGGCAAGAACGAGGTTCAAGAGAGGGCAGAGACTTCGTCTATGATTGCCTTCATGCCGTTAAGCATTTCTGTGGTCGCGAAGCAGATTGGACTTCGGCCGTCTGCGATCCGGTATTACGAACAGATCGGGATTCTCCCTCCCGCGCAGCGAGTGAGTGGACAACGGCGCTACGACGTCACGGTACTGCATCGCTTGATACTGATTCAGAAGGCGCGGCAGACTGGCTTTACGCTGGATGAGATCAAAGAACTCTTCTTTGGGTTTCGCGCTGGGACGCCCCCTTCGGTCCGTTGGCAGAAGTTGAAGAAGCGGAAAATGGTCGAACTCGATGCGATGTTGGAGCACATCCAGACCATGCGTGCCATCCTGGAACAACAGGGGGAATGCCGTTGCACGGCGCTGGAGGAGTGCGGGAAGAGGATGTTCGAGAAGCAGTGCGGAAGCAGCACGACACGACGCGAAGGTCAAAAAAATCCTCGCAAAGAGCGTCTCACAGCACCACAGTGGAAGCCCGCTCGACCAGCTGCTTTGCCGGAGCGAGCGCGATCAGGAGTGCGCCGATGATAGTGAGGGGTTGCAGAGGTACAAAAAACGAAGGTTTGGTAGCGCTACCGGGAATCGAACCCGGGTTTGAAGATTGAGAATCTTCCGTCCTAACCCCTAGACGATAGCGCCGCCGGGCAGAAGTAAATTATAGCAAAGCCCACGCGGCGGACTTTTCTCCCAGGCCCACGTTCCTATTTCGTGCTGTCCAGGCGATAGCCGACCCCGCGCAACGTCTTCAAGTAGCGTGGATGGCGTGGGTCACTTTCAATTTTCTCGCGCAAGCGGCGCACGTAGACATCGACCGAGCGGGGAGTGACGAAGGCCGTTTCCTTCCACACTGCATCGAGCAGTTGATCCCGGGTGAACACGCGGCCTCGGTGTGCCGCGAGGTATTCGAGCAGACGGAATTCGCGCACCGTGGTCAGAACCGTTCGGCCTTCGACCCGCACTGTCATCGAGGACGCATCGATTTCGAGGTCACCGATTTTCAGGATCTCGGGTGGCGGAGTTTCCCGCTGGGTGCGGAGCACGGTGCGGATCCGGGCGACCAGTTCGCGCGGGCTGAAGGGTTTGGTGATGTAGTCGTCGCCTCCCAGCTCGAGCCCTTTCACCCGGTCCGATTCGTCGGTCTTGGCGGTAAGAAAGATGACGGGCGTTTTTGCTAAGGCCGTCGTGAGCCGGATCTGACGACAAAGATCGAAGCCGTCCATTCCCGGAAGCATCACGTCCAATAGGAAGAGGGAAGGTTGCTCGCGCAGGGCCTGCGCAACAACTGTCGAGCCGTTGAGAAATGTCTGTACATCGTAACCAGCAGCTTGCAGATTGTGCCGGATTAAGCGCGCGATGTCTTCCTCATCCTCGACCACGAAAATCCGATAGCGGTGTTGCGTGGCCTCGACCTGCGGCTCGGAAGCTTGGGGGGATGAGTGCATCATGCTCCGTCGACGTAAAATCAGAATTTCCGGCGCGCGCCGCAAGCAGGCGGAGACACGGCCCCTGCTTCGACTCTAGAGATCGAATGTTGCACGATTGTTTCGTCACTGTTAATGGTCGGTTAATTTGTGAGGCGAAACGAGAACGGCAGAAGCGAATCGAAGCTGAAACGCAGGTGGATCTGTCGAGCGCACTACGGAGCGGATACCCGTTTGGGTGGGTGTCGCAGAGTGTGACCCTCAATCAGACCGTAGAGTTCCTCGGCCAGGTTCTTGGTGTGATCGCCGCAGCGTTCTAAAGCCTGTGCCATCAACAGAACATCGAATCCCAAAGAGTCTTTCGCGCGAGTGTTGTCGGCCAGATGCCTTTGGAACATGGCATGACAGATGCGGTCCAACTCCGCGTCCATGCGCAGCACCTTGCGGGCATTTTCGACATCGAGCGAAACAAAGCCTCGGTGAATATCTTCGAGCATGTCGTGCAGCACGGCCGACATCTGCACCAGGTGCCGCACGTCGCTGTCGGGAAGTTGTCCGCTGCGGGCCTGCACGCGCTGAGCCACGCCCATCACCAGGTCCCCAATCCGCTCCAGATCGGTAATGCATTTAAGACATGATAGAAGCTGGCGCGCTTTCCTCTCGTTGACGCGCGTAATGGCGCCGGGAAGTTGCTCGTCGATCAGGCGCTCGATCTGGTCCAGTTCCTTCTCACAATCCCGAATGGCCAGAAAAGCCATGCGGGATGAGTTGGTCAGCAAATCCTGCACGTTGAAGGTGGCGTCGCGGGCGATCAGGCAAGCCTTCAAGGCCATGCGCATCAGTTCCGCTTGCGTGCTGTTCGCTTGCGACCGTGCTTCCGCGACCTTCGTCTTGGTCTTGGGTCGCGCGCCGCCCGAATCATTTTCTGTTTTTCCCGCGCTGGCTGCTTTTGGAGACATCGTCTCGCCCTTGGGAATCGGTGAATGGAGCGGAACTACAGTTCGACTATCCAATTCTAAATGGCAAATGTGAATAACCGGTTAAAGGAAGCTTTGCCGCTGCCGAGAATGACTCCCAGCGAACAGTCCCCTGGCACATGTATAATTTTCGGTTCTTTGGAAGCCGATCGGCTGAGGACTCCCTTGGGCCAAATTTGACGAGGCATTTGCCACGAGATTCCAACGAGGACGAATCGATCCATGAAGGAAACTGGACAACAGTACACCAAGCGAATCCTGAGCCATATTGATGGGAAAGATCCTCTCAAGGTCCAGAAGAGCACGGCTAAGAAGCTGGATAAGTTGACGAGGCGTCTCAGCAAAAAAGAAATCCGGCGCCGACCCGCGCCTGGGAAATGGTCGATTGCGGAGATCCTGGCGCATCTTGCGGATGCCGAGGTCGTGGGTAGCTGGCGCATTCGGCAGATTCTCGGTGCCGACGGTACGCCCATTCAGGCCTACGACCAGAATGTCTGGGCGGAGACCTTCCGCTATGAGGATCGAGATCCAAGGGAGTCGCTCAGGCTTTTCCGGGTGCTGCGGGAAAATAACCTCCTGCTGCTCAAATCCGTGCCCCGCAAGCTTTGGGAAAACCATGGCATGCACGCGGAGCGCGGAAAGGAAACTATTGCGCAGATCGTGCGGATGTTTGCCGGGCACGATCTGAATCACCTGCAACAGATCGAGAAAATCGCGAAGCCCGGTCGGCGCTAGAAAACCGAGAGCCGATCAACTTATCGGGGCCCGATCCTGAACGCCAGGGATCAACCTGCCGCCTGCAAAGAGGAAGTCCGGTGAATCTGCTTCAGCATTATGAACAATTAATCAGCTATGACGAGTGGGCAAACCTTGAGGTGATCCGGATATTTCGTGGGATCGAAGACCTTCCCGCCCGGCCTCTGAATCTCCTTGCCCACATCGTAGCGGCGGAACATCTCTGGCGGGCTCGCCTGCTGGGAGTGGACTCGCCGTTTCCAGTCTGGCCTGAGCTTACCGTGGAACGATGCGAAGAACAGGTGCGGCAACTCCCGGTCCTATGGCGAGAGTACCTCGCCGACGACTCCTCGGACCTGCTCGATCGGGCCATCGCATACAAGAACAGCAAGGGTGAATCCTACAAGAGTTTGATCCGCGACATCCTGACCCACGTGTTCATGCACTCCGCCTATCATCGAGGACAGATTGCCAGCGATATTCGGCAAGCGGGATCGGTGCCTGCCTACACCGATTTCATTCACGGCGTGCGCCAGGGACTGGTCGAGTAAGCATGAGCAATCTGAAGTTCTATTTGTTCCTGGGCTCCCAAGCGCTGGCGATTCTGGTTTTGCTCATCTGGGCAGCGCTTTGGCCCGGGCGGTGGAACGCACAACGCATGCTTGGAACGGGCCTGCTGGTGGTGGGCACAGTGTTTGTTTTGCTCGCGCGCATGCAGTTAGGAGATTCATTCTCAATTCTGCCGCGAGCCAAAAAGTTGGTGACACGCGGTTTGTATTCAAGGATTCGCAATCCCATCTACACCTTTGGTACGGTTGCCATCGCGGGTATGTTGCTGATCTTGCAGATCCCGAAATTATGGATTTTGCTGGTCGTGCTGGTCGCGATCCAGATCTTCAGGGCGGGCAGGGAAGCGCGCGTTCTTGAGATAAGGTTTGGTGAAGAATATCGTGCGTACCGCAAACAAACGTGGTTTTAAGCCGCCTTCCGAGCAGCAAAGAAGTATAGTTCTCAGTTCGTCATGTCAATTCTCGCCAAGCGAGTACTCATACTTGCAGTTGCGTTTCTGGCCGATCTTTCAGTCGCACAGGTCGCGCCACTTCCGTTGCCCAGCTCGAACAATGCTGTGGTAAGTGTAAAAACCGGGAAGCATGAAGGTTTCTATTCCTTCATGGGCATCGGCGCGAAAAAGACTTGGGATTCGATCACCAACCGCGCCTTTGTTCTCGACCTGCGCACCTGGAAATGGAGCGAGTTGCACCCCGTGCCAGGGCCCGCTGGCCGGATCGGAGCCTCGGCGATCAGTGCCCGGGGTCAAATTCTGCTGCTGGGCGGCTACACCGTCGATGGCCGAAGCGGAGAGACCACGGTCACCGATGTTTCCGTGTACGAGCCAGAGCGGCACCGCTGGTACCGTGGCACGGATTTGCCGGTGGCTGTTCACGACGCGGTCGTGGGCGTGTACCGTGATCGTTTTCTCTACGTCATCGGAGGCGGGGGGCAGAAGGACGCCGTTTCCAATGTGCAGGTGTACGACATCGCCAAAGATAAATGGCAGCAAGCCACCCCTCTACCTGGAACGGCTGTTTTCGGGCATGCCGGCGGCATCATAGACGACACCATCGTGTTCGTGGACGGTGCTCACCGGAATCCGGCGGGCACTCCAGCCTACGTTGCCTCTGACGAGTGCTGGATGGGTAAGATCGATCACAAGGACATTACCAAGATCCAGTGGACACCGCTCCCGGAGCATCCTGGGACGGCGCGTTTTCGTATTGGTGCAGGGGCGTCAGAGAAAGAGCACAAGATCTACTTCTCAGGAGGCAGCGATTCGGTCTACGACTACAACGGAATTGGCTATGATGGCCATCCCGCCGAGCCGTCGCCCGTTACATTCGCCTTCGATGTGCACAGCGGACAATGGGAGACGGTCAACGAAGACACTCCCGACGCCACCATGGATCTGCGCGGTCTCCTGGTCGCGCGTGAGGGCCTTGTGCTTCTGGGAGGCATGGAGAAGGGGCAGCACGTAAGTGCGGCGGTGAAGGTCGTTCACCGCAAGTAAACGCTTGATGTAGCGCGGGCATCCTGCCGGCTTTTGTCTTGCGCGAAAACGAAAATCGAAAGCCGGCGAGACGCCGGCGCTACATCAGACTCAGCGGTTTTGCTACGACCCTACGTGATCTTTTTCCAAGCTGGATTCGTTCGTACGAATCGATGTAGAGCTAGTGACGAGAAGCAGAACCTCCTGATGGGAAGAGGCGGACAGCACAGAGCTGTCCGCATCTTTTTAAATATCAATTCTCCATTCCTCAGTTGCGCCCATGCGTCCCAAAAGTTGCCAGGCGACGCGTGTGGAAATCCGATACATCCATCCCATCCTTCTGCACAGATACTTCCTCTGCGGCCCAAGCCAGAGATTCTGTGTCCTGCAACTTGTTCAGCAACTGGACGGCGCAGCTTGCGCAACAGTAGCCCTTCACGGGGCGGGTTGCGGCGTCGCTTTCAGTGCTGCCGCTTTCGAACTGAAACACGGATGGCTTCGTCTCGCAGATATCGCAGAGAGAAGGAGCGTCTGAAAAGAGGGGATCAAATGTAGAAAAGCACAGTTCGTTTCTCATCTTGCACCTCACAAATTAGGTCTTCATCAAAACCGTTTGCACCGGCCGCGAACCCTACCAGGCGCCCGTGCTTAAGTAGTCATGAATCGACTTTGCCGCGCGGCGTCCCGCACCCATGGCCAGAATCACGGTCGCACTGCCGGTCACGATGTCTCCGCCCGCAAACACGCCTTTGCGCGATGTGCGCTGCGTCTCGGGATTCGCGTTGATGTAGCCGCGCTTGCTGGTTTCAAGTCCCGGGGTCGTGCTTTGCACGATCGGGTTTGCGCTGGTTCCGATCGCCATGATGGCCACCGACAGCGGAAGTTCGAACTCCGAGCCTGCAATCGGCAACGGACGCCGGCGTCCGGAGGCATCAGGCTCGCCCAATTCCATGCGCACACAGCGGGCCGCTTTCAACCAGCCTTTGCCATCCGACAAGAAGTCGACCGGCGCAGTCAGTACCTGAAAGTCGATGCCCTCCTGCCTGGCATGCTTCACTTCCTCGGCACGCGCCGGCATCTCGGCCTCACTGCGTCGATACAGCACATAGGCTTTGCCTGCTCCCAGGCGAAGCGCTGACCGGATCGCGTCCAGCGCGGTATTCCCACCGCCAATCACAGCAACATTTTTGCCCCCAAGTTCCACCATGGGCTCGTCGTAGCGCGGGAATTCGTAGGCATGCATCAGGTTGATGCGGGTCAGGAACTCGTTCGCAGAATACACTCCGTTGAAGTGCTCTCCCGGAATGCCCATGAATTGCGGCAGGCCCGCCCCCGTTCCGATGAACACTGCATCGTAGCCTTCTTCGTCCAGCAGTTCGTCGATCGTGACGGTGCGCCCGACCACGACATCGGTCTCGAACTCCACTCCCATCGCACGCATGTAATCGACCTGCTCGCGGATGATTTGCTTGGGAAGGCGAAACTCGGGAATTCCGTACACGAGTACGCCGCCGATTTCGTGCAGTGCTTCGAAGACATGCACCTGGTGCCCTTTCTGCACGAGGTCACCGGCAGCTGTGAGTCCGGAAGGGCCGCTGCCCACAATGGCAACTTTCTTTCCTGTGGCTGCTGCCCTCTTGATGTTCTTGATGTCGAGGTGTTGTTGCTCGTAGTCGGCAACGAACCGTTCGAGATATCCGATGCCCAATGACTGCACCTTCTTACCCATCAGGCATCCACCCTCGCAGTGATCCTCCTGCGGGCAGACACGGCCTGTGATCGCGGGGAGCACATTGTCTTCGCGAATCTTGGCCGCTGCGCCGAGGAAGTCGCCGGCAACGATCAGTTGCACGAACTCCTTTACCTTGACGCCCACGGGACATCTGTCCGTGCAGGCCGGCTTCGCGCATTCCAGGCATCGCAAAGCCTCCTGTCGGGCCAACTCTGCCGGGTAGCCGAGATTCACTTCCGTGAAGTTCGTCGCCCGGATTTGCGCCAACTGCTCCGGCATATGTTGCCGCGGAACTTTCATCCTCTCCTTCATCGCCAAAGGATTCGCGGAGGCTGTCTTCACAGGTGTCATCGCAGGCCTCCGACGGCAGCGTCGACGTCCGGCCGGCCTTCAACCGTAGCGCCGGCGTCTCGCCGGCTTCCGTTCATCCCACAAAGCTGCTTGAGTTCCTGCCGCACTGTTTGCCGCTTGGCCTCAATCTCCTGCTGGAATTCCGCCATCGACCTGCGCTCAGCCTCGCGGTACATCGCATTGCGCTGAACCAACACCTCGAAGTTCACCCGATGCGCATCGAATTCCGGGCCATCCACGCAGGCGAACTCGCTTTTGCTGTCGATCAGAACGCGGCAGCCACCGCACATCCCAGTTCCGTCGATCATGATCGGGTTCAAGCTGACGACCGTATGAATGTGTTCCTTACGAGTAACATCGGCCACCGCCTTCATCATCGGAATCGGGCCGACGGCCAGAACTAGATCAATACGGGTTCCGTTCTGGATGAGCTGCCGCAGCTTGTCCGTCACGAAGCCCTTCTCGGCGTAACTGCCATCGTCGGTCGTGATCATCAGGGTGTCACTGACTTCGCCCATCTCGCGTTCGAGAATGACGAGTTCTTTATTCCGCGCACCCACAATCGCGATCACGCGATTTCCCGCTTTCTTCAACGCTGCCGCGGTGGGATAAGCCATGGCCGTGCCGACCCCGCCCCCCATGACCACGACCGTGCCGAAGTTCTTGATCTCCGAAGGTTTGCCGAGCGGGCCGACTACGTCCAGAATCCGGTCGCCGGTCTCAAACGAATTGAGCAGATGGGTGGTCTTGCCGGCGGACTGCACGACGATGTTGATCGTGCCACGTTCCGGATCGGAGCGCTCGATGGTGAGAGGAATCCGTTCGCCTTGCTCGTACAGGCGCAGAATCACGAATTGCCCGGGTTTTTGCTTGCGGGCCACTCGCGGAGCTTCAATGACGAACCGTTTGATTCCAGGGGCAATAAAGGCCGCATGAACGATCTTGAACACGAAAACCCCGTATGTACTCAAATTGATTGTGGAGGAACCATGTCAGGCGGGGCTGTGATGTACATCACGAGGAGGTGCGAGCGCGATCACGAATCAGGCACGTAGGGGCAGACGCCCTCGTCTGTCCAGGCCGAGCGGAAGCTCGGCTGGATTTTCTGTGGAAGTCTATTTCATCAGGTAGAGAGTAAAGCAGCCGGGCTTTGCCCGGCCGGACAGACGAGGGCGTCTGTCCCTACGTGGGCATTTTTGGTTTGAAGATCAATCCCTGGCTGGTACGCCCGTTCATGACAACCGTCAGCGGGCATTCAAACCGCAGGCGCCGCACGCAGCCATCTTCTTCGATCGAAGGCGTGTTTACCAGCCATTCCCAGTCGACAAACCCTTCCCCCGCATCCGGATTCACGGTGAAATACCCAACTTGAAAAGCCGTGAGGTTCTGGAAGAAGTGGCTGCCTTGGGATGGCGTCACGCGGAAATCACGAAATCCGGCTTCGACGATGACGCGGGCCCCGGAAATCTCGTCCCATTCCACCGGAATCCCTAGCCACGGTTCTGTAGAACCCCAGCGTCCAACTCCAATCAGGAGGTAGGGGCGCCCCTCGGCGCTCAATTGCGCGTTGAAATGGGCGACGCCGCCAGCTACCTCTTTGCTGCGCCCACGATCGAAGCGATGGAAATCCACTACTACCACGTCGCGCAGGTCTGTGATCCGGCCATTTCCCAGAACCTTCGAACTCTGGCATACCAACCGTTCTGGGTCGACCTCATCCAGCCGAAGTTCTTCGCCTTCGTGCGAGAGAACCAGCGGCCGAACCTGCAGAAATCCGAACTCCGCGGCCTCGCCCGCCTTTTGCGGAAGCCGCGCTGCAAATTCGATTTCCACCGGACGTCCAAAAGCGTCTTCCGCCATCTTCGTCAGTTGCTCGAGAAGTGACGCCAGCGGAAAGACATCGTGCTTGAGAATGGGAGCAAAGCTTACCAGGCGAGTCCCGGGACGGCTCGTGCCGTCGTAGACGACGTGATTGTCCGCGGAGTAGGTGGAAGCCACCGCATACAACGTTCCATCTTTTTCGGCGGCATCCAGACCGAATCTCGCTTCGCGCAGGCTGGCTTGCGGATCTTGCTCGCCTGACTCCGCATGATCCAGTTCCAAAGCCCAGAAATCGGCTTGCGAATTCGTCAGGATATCCTCAACCGACGAGAATTGCAGAATGTGTCGCGGGTAACGCGGGCAGAACGTAAGGCACCTGCCGCCATCGACCACCGCGCGCCCCAGTCCCAGTGCGACCGCGGCGATGCCGTCGCGGAATTCCATCGGCGGCACGGGATAGAAATTGTACGATCGCGCAACTCCCGAAAAGTCAGGATAAAACCGCGTATCGTGGCGAGCACCGACCACCTGCTGAAGAATGACCGCCATCTTTTCTTCTTCCAGGCGGTAAGGCGTTGCCCGCACGTAAGCTTTGGCATGCTGGCTGAAGGTGGAAGCGTAAACCCTTTTGATCGCTTCCATGAGACGATCGAGGCGGACCGAGAGTTCGCCCTGCTGGTTCGACAGCATGAAAGTCTCGTAGACGCCGGTGAACGGCTGGTACTGCGAATCCTCGAGCAGGCTGGAGGAGCGCACAGCCAGCGGGTAATTCACTTCGCCGAGGAACTCGAGCAGTTGATTGCGAACGGAGGAGGGCAGGGAGGCTTCGAGAAAACGCTGTTCAATTTCGGACTCGTTCGGGCAATTCAGCGCGAAATCGGCCAGATCGTTCTCGCTCAGAAAACGGTCAAAGACATCGGTGGCCAATACGACCGCGGGTGGCACGGTCACTCGGATGCCCGGAAAAATGCGCGAGAAACGATGCTTCTGGAGCAGGTGCCGCATGAAGGCCAGACCGCGCGCCTTGCCGCCCAGAGATCCAACACCTACCCGCAAAAAGAAAACATCGGTCGAACCTAGGGCCGCCGGGCTGAAGTCTCCAATCAGAACTTCGCTTTGTTCGCTGCGATAGTCGCCGATCGAAGCGATCAGATCATTGCGCAGGTGCTCGGTGCTGGCGAAGTCGGAAACTTTCCGGGGACGAAGTTTCTGGGCGAGAGCAAATTCCGTTCGCGCCATCAGCCAATGCGAAAAATGATTCCTCTGGGCGTGGTAGGCCACGCTTTCCGCGGGCACCTCTTGCAACATGGTTTCCAGGCCGCCGAGATCGCTCGCGCGTCCAACTTCCGAAAAATTTGGCAACCGGAAAACAAAGTCTCCAAATCCAAATTCTTCCATGAGGACGCGGCGCAGATCAGCCATCAAGGTGGGCGAGCGTTTTCGGAGGAACGACAGCCCTTCTGCGAGCGCGCGTTCCCGGAACTGGGTACGGCTGGTTTGCAAAACGATGGGAACATCCGGGACGGCGTTGCGAATCAGGTGAGCCAACTCGAAGCCCGCTTCCGCGCTGAGCTCTCCCTGCCGCGGAAACTCCACGTCGGATACCACTCCCAACAGGTAGTCTCGATACTCCATCACCATCTGCTCTGCCTCCTCATAGTTGGAAGCGAGCAGGATTTTCGGACGGGCCCTCATGCGCAGGAGCTTGTGCGCGACGTTGATGCCTTCTCGTATCACACGGCGCGATTGTGAAATCAGCTCGGTGTAGATGACCGGCAGGAACGACGAGTAATAGCGAATGTTGTCTTCGACCACCAGGATGAGTGGCACGCCAATGGCAGCCGTATCCGGAGTGGCGTTTCGCTTGTCCTCGACGTACTTCACGATCGCAATGAGCACGCGAACATTCCCCTGCCACAGGAACACGCGTTCGATCTCGCTCTCCGGATTTCGCGCCACAAAATTCTTCAACTCACGGTAATCATAGGCAAGCACCACAATGGGAATATCCAGTCCGGATTGCTTGATTTCGCGGGCCAGCCGGGCCGCATCCATGTCGCCGACCTCAAGGTTCGTGACCACCAGATTGAACCGCGGTTGCGATCGGAGGAGCGCGAGTGCTTCCGAACCGGTAGAAACCTGCGTGATGCTCGGAATCTGCTGAAGATTGAGTTCCAGCGACTCGCCGATCAGCAGTTCATTCAAGCGCCCGTCTTCTTTGAGGATGAAGGAATCGTAAAGACTGGAAACCAGCAGGATATCGCGCACGCGGAAGGGCATGAGGTTCTCGAAGCCTTCAAAGAGCCTCTGAGCATCGATGCCCGAGTCCAGCGCCGTTTTCGTGCTCATGCCCGATCCCATGTTCTCTAAATCCTGCCCTATATAGAAACAGGCGGGGAGGAGTTCGTCCACCCCGCCTAGAGTAGCGAGCCTGCCCTGAGCTTGTCGAAGGGGCGGCCCGCCGGTTTCAAGAACGCCTAACGTAGCGCCGGCGTCCCGCCGGCCCTCAAGAACGCCTGCCCCGAAACGTACCGCAGCTCGTGCCGCAACTCGTACCGCAGCTCCGAGGTCCTCGAGGACCCAATGGCCTCTCTTACACCAGTCCCTGGTCCAGCATCGAGTCGGCCACTTTCAGGAAGCCGCCGATGTTGGCGCCGTTGACCAGGTTTCCGGGCGTGCCGTATTTCTCGGCCGTCCGGAAGCAGTTGTCGTGGATCGCGATCATGATCTTGTGGAGGCGATCGTCGACTTCCGCGCGCGTCCAGCTCAAGCGGGCGCTGTTCTGCGACATCTCAAGTCCAGAAGTTGCCACGCCGCCAGCATTGGCGGCCTTCGCCGGACCATAGAGAATCTTGTTCTCCAGGAACAGCTTGGTCGCTTCCAGTGTGCTCGGCATGTTCGCGCCTTCCGCAACGACCTTGACGCCGTTCTTGATCAGGTTCGCGGCATCCTTCGCGTTGATCTCATTCTGGGTCGCGCTCGGGAATGCGCAATCCGCTTTGATGTTCCAGAGCGGGTTGTGATCCGACTTGATGTCGGTCGGCATGAAGATCGCCTTCTTGAACTTGTCCGCGTACTCGCGAATGCGCCCGCGACGCACGTTCTTCAGTTCCATGATGTAGGCGAGCTTCTCGCGATCGATGCCATCCGGATCGCAAATGACACCGTTGGAATCGGATACCGTCATTGGCTTGGCACCCAGGTCGAGCAACTTCTCGATGGTGTATTGGGAGACGTTGCCGCTTCCGGAAACCAGGCAGAGCTTGCCTTCCAGCGTATCCTTGCGGGTCTTCAGCATTTCCGCGGCGAAATACACGCAGCCATAGCCCGTGGCCTCGGGACGAATCAGCGAGCCTCCCCAGTTCAGGCCCTTGCCGGTCAGCACGCCCGTGAATTCATTGCGGATGCGCTTGTACTGTCCGAACAGGAACCCGATCTCGCGTCCGCCTACGCCGATGTCGCCGGCCGGCACGTCCGTATCCGGCCCGATGTGGCGTTGCAGTTCGGTCATAAAGCTCTGGCAGAAGCGCATCACTTCGTTGTCGCTCTTGCCCTTGGGATCGAAATCCGAACCGCCTTTGCCGCCGCCCATGGGCAGCGTGGTCAGCGAATTCTTGAAGACCTGTTCAAAGGCAAGGAACTTCAGGATCCCCAGCGTCACCGAAGGATGGAACCGCAACCCGCCCTTGTACGGGCCGATGGCGCTGTTCATTTCAATGCGGAATCCGCGATTGATCTGGATCTTGCCCTGATCGTCGAACCATGGTACGCGGAACATCATGACGCGCTCGGGTTCGACGATGCGTTCTAAAATCTTGGCTTCCCGATACTCGGGATGGCGCTGCAGCACCAGCCTCAGCGAATCGAAGACTTCCTGCACTGCCTGATGGAATTCGGGTTCAGCGGGATTTTTGGCCTTCACCTGGGCCATGACTTGTTCAATGTAATCGCCCGAAATTCGGGTATCGGACGGTGTCAGCGTGCCTGCACTCATATCGAAAACCTCCTTGATTTATAAGGGCTGCGGTCAGTAACTCTACACCTTGAAGCCGGGCTCGGCGACCCCTTTCGGAATCGACCCCTCGCGGAACTCACTCTTTGGGGCTCCTGCGCCACATGGGAAGCTCCGGGTTCCAACAGTGGACGTCCTTTTCGAAGTTGCGCTCTTTCTGCACCCCAACGCCCACTGGTCCTTGGCTCTCCGGAACCTTCGGCATCAGCTTGGCCAGGTAAACCTCGATGCGGGCCTTCAGTTCGGGATCTGAAAAGAATTCGATTAAGTCAGTACCGCGAACTTTCCCCTGCCCCTCGCACAGCGGGCACTTCAGCAGGTCATGATTCTCTGTCATGATTTCCGTTCCTCGACGGGACCTTGGGGGCCCCTGGGCAGGCAGAATGAAGGCCAGCCCATACTCGATTAGACGGCTGCGGAGAATTTGCGGCAGTGATTCGAGCCACAGCCGCTGGTGAGCTACCTCACAAGTCCTTTGTCATTCCGACGCCGAGAGGCGGAGGAATCTGCGATAGCATGGCGCGATAATGTCTCTGTTCTGAAGGATCGGCGTGCGGTACTCGGTCGTTCAATGTCCACATATAGGACGTGTTGAGGCGAAGTACGCAGCTGTGGCCAGCAAGATTCCTCCGCCGCGTTCGGCGTCGGAATGACAAGTCTAAGGAGAAAGACTTGCTTACCGCGCTCGTGCCAGAACAAGCGTGATATCGTCCGGTTGTTCCTTATCGCCAATCCAGTCATCGACCGCGCCGGTGACTAGTTGGGTGATTTCGACAAGTGGCCGCCCACGGTTCTCGCGGACCAATTCCACGAGTCTCTGTTCGCCGAACTCTCCGAAGTCGTTCTCCGGCTCGGTGATCCCGTCGCTATAGGCAACGAAGACCTCGCCAGGCCTGAGTTGTTCGGAGCCCTCGTCGAACGAGAGATTATCGAAGAGCCCGACCACCATTCCTCCTGCCTCCAGCCGTCGTATCGCGCCATCCTGGCCGATGATCACGGGCGGCAAGTGGCCACCGTTGCTGTAGGTCAGCTTCCGGGAAACGCCATCATAGACACCCAGAAACAGCGTCGCATACTTTTCCTGCGGAGTACTTTCGTAAAGTTGATGATTCAGCAACGAAAGGAGGGCACTGGGAGAGATCTCAGCCCCGTCGACTCCGGACGCCAACATCATTCCGGAACTAGCCGCCGCGCCCACGGCGAGAGCTTCGCGCGCTATTGGCATTCCTTCCATGCTATATGCGCGCACCGCGGAGTGAATGGTCGCCATCAGCAGGGCTGCGGAAATCCCTTTCCCGCTGACGTCTCCGGCCGCAAGAATCAGCTTTTCCCCATTCAACGCGAGGAAGTCGTAATAATCGCCACTCACAGTGCGTGCTGGCCGGCAGAATCCGTGCACCTCCAGAGACTCGAGCTGCGACACTTCTTTCGGGAACAGCTGCGCCTGAACCTCCTGCGCGATCACCAGTTCGTTCTCGAGCCGCTGTTTCTCTTTTTGCTCGAGGATCAGCCGCTCGATGGAAGCCGTCATGGAGTTGAACGAATTGGCCAGCAACGCAAGCTGATCGCGTGACTTCACCGGAATTCGATGGCTGAAGTCTCCCCGATCAATATGTTGCGTCGCTCGATAAAGCTGCGCGACGGCGCCTGTGATCGAGCGCGTCAGGCTCGTGCCAATCACGAGCGCTAGTAGCTCAATGACCGCCAGCACGATTGCGATGGCCAGAAGAATCAGCTCAACGCCCTTGGCGAAATCGCCCAGTGCCGCAAAGAGGCGGTTGTATAAGACGGATGGCCGTGTCTGCACCTTGACGAGGGGCGAACTCCGTTCGCGATCACCAGTCTCCCAATTAGTGACGGGCAAGGGAGTGCCAAATGTGATGAGGTGATCGAAGATGCTGGCTCCTTCCGGAACCGTACCTGCCGTGAACGTCGGACGAGGGGTCTCGGTTCCTTCCCCTGTCGGCCCAGTCTTCGCTTCCCCTGCGCTACCAGGAGCCTTCGCAGGCTTTCCAGCATTTCCGGCGCTGCTGTCGCCTTCGGAGGGGGATGGTTCTTGCAGTGGCAGACCACTTCCGTACAGAGTGATTTCACCAAGATTGTTCGCGATTTCCTGCACGAGTTCCTGGTCCAGAGCTTCGCTGGAAACGACCAGCAGCTTGTCCGAGCGCACCGTCAGCAAATTGGCAGTCCGCAGGTACAGGTTACCCTGATCCCGAACGATCTCGCTGAAAGGCGCGTGCACAAATGAGGGCTGCGTGAAAGGCGTGTTGCCCTTACCATCCCCGCAGATCGGCAACGGTTTCGTTCCATACCAGGCACACACGTCGCGATGTTTCCAGATCACATCAGTTTTTCGGAGACTCTCGAGCAGAGCTACCGTGGGCGGCTCTCCGTGCTGAAGCCGCACCGCCAACTCGTTCGCAATGGCGGCATTCACAGCCTCCACATTCTGCAGCTGCAGATGAATTTCGGAGGTCACTATGAAGTTTGCAAATTGCCCGGCGAACAAATACAAGGTCGCGAATGCCATCGCGAACAAAAGCAGGGTAGGAATCACCCCGATGAACACGTACGTCACAATTAACCGGTTGCGGAGTCGCCACAGGATTTTGTTTTTCAGCCAGCGGAACGCGAGGATACCGAAGAACAAAATAGCAATGAAGCTGAGAAAGCTTACCCACCCGCTCAGACCCTGACCCCAGGAAAGTCGAAGAACCGCGAACAATTGCTGGAGAAGAAAAAGGACCAGTGCCAGTCCCAGGGCATACCAGGCGCCCCGGGCCACGCGACTCCGCGGCCAAAGATCCCATTGGGTCAGTCGGTCTCGCACCGCTGGGTAGGAGAGGTCCATGAGCTTAAGATGAAATTATGACAGAAACGCGCATCCCGAATGCAGGGCTGGGATTGATTTGTAATCACACGTGAGAGAGCGCGCGGAATCTCAAGGCTTGAGAGCGGCTTCCGTTTCAGAACGGCGGGCGGGCGATACTCTCGGCTCGGAGAGTGTCCCTGTGACCGTCAAACCACCGGGTATGGAGCGACGGCCGTCTCGCCCGTCCAGCCGGGCGGAGACGCCAGTCTCTTCACTGGCCGAACCTTCGGGCAGCAACCGGAAATCAAGCTTCCGATTCATCGAGGCTGTGCCGGTCACGGAGTAAGTCGCCGAGGGCGCCTCCAACGTAGCCTCTTGCACCTGAATTTCTCCCTGCAGGAGAGTGAGCGTTCCTGTAAACCGTCGCACGCGCAATGGCACACTGGCCAGCACGATATGCGGCAAGGCACCCTCGCGCATCTCGAAATGCAGAGTACCTTTGGCAGACTCGGTCAGGTCCGCCGCCGAAAATCCCGCCAGCTCCATCTGATACTTGGCATTCGCACTGCCGCTGATCCATTCGTCGCCCATGAGATCGGCCAACTGAGCGAGCGAACTGCCATCCAGCGCGCCGCTTCCGGTGTACACCGGCTGCTTCCCCGTGAAATCCGCGCGCCATTCGCCCCGATGCTTCCCCCCCAACACATCGGCGCGCAAATCCGATAGCCGCAATTTTCCCTGATCGAGGTTGAGCTTGGTCGTGGCCCGGGTCGCAACCAGATTCCGAACGATGGCTCGATTGATCACCAGGCTGCCACTTGCGTGGAGTCCGGCAAGAAAAGAGTGCCCCCCTGATGTTGTCGTCGAGAACCGGTACCAGGGCCGCTGCGCAACGTTTGGATTCAGCCAATGATTGAGCTGGTCCGTCGAAATTTCGTCGGCATGGAGATCGAAGCTCAGCGGGCACGCTATCGGAGGAACGCACGGGCGTGGAATCGATAAGGCCCCCATCCACTGCGTGCCGACAAACGAAGCCGAGATCGCATCGACCCTGGTTTCCGAGTCGGCCAGGTTGACCCGGGCGGAGTTAATTTCCAAAGGTCCGTTCAATCCACGGATCTGCGCTCGTACCCCGTGGAGTTCTGCATTTCCCATGACTATTGGCGAAGCAAAGCCCGTCCACTGACCCGCAATGAGCAAGTCGAGCTTTGCAGACCCGGTGGCGCCCACATGCGTTGCGGGAATGCCCGAGATGCGGGCGAGATCCAGCAAGCGCTGAATCTCCGACTCCCCTCTAACCGAGATGTTATATCCCGAGCGGGTGATCCGACCTTGCACCGAGACCGGGACGGGACGGCCCAGCCTGAGAGGGACAGGGCCAAAGTTCAAGGACGCTTCCTCTGGATCGTGAGCGGAAGCCGGGTCTATGTGACCGCGACCGGTTTTGCTTTGCTTACCCGCAGAACCGAGAGAGAAGGGAACCACGTCCAACGTGAGGTCCGTCTTGTTCCCCTCCGATTGCACGCGAAAATCGCTGGTTTCACCGCCGCCATCCACCTCTATCGAGTTGGATGTTGTGCCACGCATGCGCAGGCTGACCTTCGCATCCATCGTTCCGGTGGCCAGCAGATCATCTGGCAGATTTTTCTTCGCGCGCCGGACTACGGCCAGCACGGCATTCATGGGAATCTTGTCGGCTACGACCCGCATATCGAAACGCGCCGGACTGGTTACACTGGCTGCGTCGCCAATTACTGCAATCAGGCCATCCCCCAACGGTGTCTGACAGGCAATCTGCTGAAGACTGTGCTCCGGCGCATGGTACTGCGCAGTGCACTGGCTCTTGAGTTCCAGAGCATTGCTTTCAGTGATGTCGTACCGATGAAAATCCTCGAGAGAAGCATCTGCACGAACGGCAAGGTCCGAGGGAACTCCCCTCAAGTTCACAGAAGTACGAACCGTGCCGCGCCAACCTCTGTCCTTACCCGAGACGAGTTTGCTCAATTGACCTAGCTGGCCTCCATCCCACCTCAGGTTAAATTCAAGCGGTGTCTCCAGGAGAGTGGCCGCGCGCTGCCACGTGCCCTCAACATTGAGTTGCCCTGTATCACTCAGGTTGAAATCGGTGCGCACGGGCTGACCTCGGAGGCGCAATCCCCAGCTGTTCTCGGAGTCCTGCCAAAGCGCGTATCTGGCATCGGTCAACGCAAAGGGTTTTTTCTCTGGACCAAATTTGACGTTGATCCGGCCGCGATCCGCCTCAATATAGGGGAACCCCGGGCGCGACTCGTACCGCGGCTTGCTGGTGGGTGCGATCGGAATGCCGGCGGTGCGCTCCAGGAAAGTCGCAATGTTCCAGCGCCCGTCCTGCCGGCGAACGAGATTCAGACTCGGTTCGCTGAGGCTTAGCCGTGAAATCTCAAGACGTCCGCGAATCAGCGAACTGAGGCGCAGGGTGGCCGTCACGTCCTGACATCGCAACACCGGCTCCGCTCCGAAGCTGGGATCGTCGCGAACCACGAAGCCTTCGAGATCAAAACCTGGCTGAGGAAGCAGGCGTACATGTACTTTGCTGATGTCGACTTGCCGTTGCAGAGCTGTGCCGATGGAGCCTGCGATTCGATTCTTCAGGCGCCCTGCCCCAGGCCTGACAAGAAAAAGAATGAGGGCAATAGCGGTACACGCAAGCACCACGCCGCGTTTGGAGCGCAGGTTCACTGGACGATCCGGAATGTCCGACGCCAGCGCGTCTCATCAAAGAAGTGCACGATCACGTGCACCAGAAAGCCAATGCGCTCACTGAAGTCTGTGTGCCGGTATTGGTCGGGCGGGGTGTTGAACGACCAGTACACGAACATTGGCCGGCCGATAACATTTTCTTTGGGAATGAAGCCCCAATAACGGCTGTCGAGGCTCACGTCCCGGTTATCCCCCATTCCGAAATAGCTATCCTTCGGAACTACGATATCGTCGCCCTGGATGAAGGTTCGCATTTGAAGCTGCCACGCCGGGGACACGTTATAAGCATCCGATGCCGGAACTGCCGGAAAATTGTCGCGATACGGATCATAGAACAACGGCCCTTTATGCATCACGTAAGGCTCGTTGAGTTTTTCACCGTTCCGGTAGACAGCTCCATCGCGCAAATGGATCCGGTCTCCCGGAATCCCCATAATCCTCTTGACCACGTACAAGCCAGGCTCGGCTGGAGAAAGAAATACGACGATGTCCCCGCGCTTGATGTCCCGGTACGGAAGCAGCGGTCCCATCCACCTTGTGCGCGGCGCAAATTGTTCGCGATTCACGAACACGTGATCGCCAATCAGCAGCGTGTCTTCCATCGAACTGGAGGGAATCTCAAAGGCTTGCAGGATGAACGTGATGATAAAAAGGCCGGTGACCAAGACTGCTGCCAGCGACGCGAGAAACTCCACGGTAGTTTCGCTTTGCTTCTCTACGGGAGGATTTTCTTTCTTAGCCATCTATGTTGGTTCCCTGTGACGGGCGAGATTACCTGCTTCAGCTGACCACGCGAAACGTGCGATCCCAGCGAGTGATCTGGAAGAAATGTGTCACCGCATACGCAAGGTGATAAAGTTTATCACCCACCGAAGCCGGGATCGGCAGATCATTGTCGGTGTTGCGTATCGACCAATAGATCAACAACGGCCGTCCGATGATGTTTTCCCGCGGAACGAAGCCCCAATAGCGGCTATCGGAACTGTCGTCGCGGTTGTCTCCCATCGCGAAGTAATGACCTTCCGGCACAATCAATTGCCCCCCTTCGACCAGCTTGGGCATCTGGATCCACCAGTCGGCGTTAATTCCCGGATCGAGAACATCGAGGCGAGGAAAATCATCCCGAAAGGGATTATGCTCCGGCTTGAGGTAGCGGACGTATGGTTCAGCCAAAGGAACCCCATTCACAAAAACGCGCTTGTTGACCAGGTGAATTCGATCCCCTGGAACGCCCACAACCCGCTTGACGAAATGCTGGGCGGGATTCACGGGATAATGAAAAACGATGATGTCGCCACGCCGAATGGGGCGATAAGGAATGATGCGGTTGATAAACCCGCCCCCGCCGTAACACAGCTTGTCCACCAGCAGATAATCCCCGGTGAGCAGCGTGTTTTCCATCGACGGCGAGGGAATCTGAAATGCCTGCACCACGTAGGTAATCACAAAAACTGCGATCACGATCGTCGCCAGCAGAGACTGCAGTGAAGTCAACCAGTCGGGGCTCAACTCTTTGGCCGGATTCGATGGGGTCGTCATTTAAGGCTGGCGTGTGGGCGGCTTGGTCGGAACTTTCTCTTCAGCGCGCGGTGGCAGCGAGCCCAGATATTGAAGCACCTGGCGTGCCGCGTCCTGCTCTGCTCTCTTTTTCGTGGAGCCCTCGGCGCGTCCGATGAACTCGACTTTCGTTTGTCCGGCGGATGACAGCCTGACCTCTACGGTGAAGGTCTTGCTGTGCTCCGGGCCAGCTTCCTTCACTAATACATAGGATGCTTGCGGTCGCCCGGTGGCTTGCAAAGTTTCCTGCAGCGCCGACTTGAAATCCATGACCGGCACGCCGCCACTTTCCGGGTTCATCCGGGCCAATTCAGGAGTTATAACGGCTTGCAGAATGAACCTGCGGGCGATTTCGAGCCCGCCGTCGAGGTAGAGAGCCGCCAGAACCGCTTCCAGCGCATCCACCAGCAGAGCGGTTTTCAGACGTCCGCCACTTTTTTCTTCGCCTCGCCCCAACCGCAAATAGGTCCCCAACCCCAACGTTTGCGCCACCTGTATCAGGTGCCTTTCGCTCACCAGGTGAGCGCGCAACTTCGAGAGCTCACCCTCGCGAAAAGTTGGGAAGCGACGGAACAGTTCCTCTGCCGTTACCAGCGCCAGGACAGCATCTCCCAGGAACTCAAGTTGCTCATTGTCCCCCGGCCGCTGCCCATCTTTGGCGGGTTGCTGGGCTTCGAGTTCCCGCGCTTGAGAGCTGTGCGTTAGAGCCTGATCAAGGAGTTCAGATTGCTGGAAGTGATGTCCCAACAGTCCTTCCAACGCGGCGATTTCTTTCGCTTTCATGCGGATTCAGGGCTCGGGCACTGCAAAAATCCCAGCCCCGCCAGTTGGTATTCGTGAGTTGTCCTGTCAGCTCTTCGGCGGATCAGGGTCTATTTGGGAGCGGCGGTGTTGCTGCCCACCAGTTGATTGAGACGGTCTCGCTCCTGTCGAGCGAGCTTACCCGCGCTGGTGCTGTCCTGTGTCAGTTCCACCGCGTGATTCGCTTCCTTGAGCGCTTCCGGATATTTGCCCTGACGATCGAGCGAGATTGCCAGCCTGAGCACCACCACCGGATCGGGCTGGGAAGGAAACGCGTCCACCGACTTTCGCAGGTCCGTCTCGGCGCCCGTGAAGTTGTCTTTTTTGAATTCCAGCGTTCCGATAATGGAGTAAGCGAACGACCGCAGTTGCCCCTTGTAGGCATCGACTTGTTCCTGCGGCGTGTTGGGCGGGATCGAGATATCGGTATCGACCGTCTGCAGCGCCTTCTGCGCCATCTTCATCGCTTCGTCCAGACGCTGGTCCTTGTCCAGATCCGTATCATGTGTCTTCTCTGCGAGTTCGCTCGCGACCGTCACGAGCAATTCCGGGTCGTCGCCATCGAGCGCCAGTCCTTTGCGTCCCATTTCAATGATCTTGTCGGAGTTGCCGGCACGCTGGTAGAGGCGCATTGTCGACTTGTAGAGCATGACACGCAGTTCGCTATCCGGAAACTTGGCCGCGAAGTCATCCGCTGCTTTTTCCGCGGCGGCGGCGTCCGTCAGGGCGACAGCCGTCTTGTACGCCTCGTATTCCGGCTGCGTCTTCGCTTGCGGGGGACGCTTGGGAGACGTGGTAGCGGCCGGCGCCGTGCTTTGCGCGGGCGGCTGACTTTGGGTGGTCGGCTTGCTGTTGGACTGCGCAAAGCTCCAAGTCGCAATTACCAGTACAGCACCGATCATCGCTACTTGCTTCATGCTCTCTCCTTAGAGTTGCGACTCTCGCGTGGAGAGCCGAAGTACTTTCCGAATAACGCTACTGCCGAGCCGCCGGCGGCTCGTATGGCTTTTGTAGACCACGCTCTGCCGCCGCTTTTACTTCGGGCAGAGCCCCTCCGGCGTTTAGTGCCGCGTGATACTGATCCAGCGCATTTTCGCGCTGCTCCTGCAAATCAAAAATCCTGCCCAGATAGATGTGCGACCAAGCAATTACCTTGGGTTCGTGCGCCACCTGTAGCGCGCGTTGAAAATACCCGGTGGCCCCCGCGATGTCTTTGTTCGCCGTGGCGATCTGCGCGAGGATGAACAAGGCCCGCCCGGGATCTTCGTGCCCGTCGCGCAAAGCCTGGTCGGCGAGTTCCTGTGCCGTCTTCATATCGCCGGCGGCAAGCCGTTTTTCTGCGATCGCGAGAAGATGCTGATCCTTTGGCCGCGAAAATCGCAGAACCTCCGGAGAAGCATCGGCGGCAAAGTGCGTTTCGGCAGCGCGCTTTTCTTCCTTTTTCAGATCGACATTGTTCAGCAGGTCGATGTATGAGTTGCGAATGCCCGCCGGGTCCTTCTCAAATTGCGCGAGCGAGTCATAGAAGTATCGCGTCAGAATAAATCCCTGCTCCATCGATTTTTCTACCGCGTCGGCCCGCACCGCTTCGGGAGTTTTGCTGTTCCCCTGCGTACGAATCTCGACCGCCCGCACCAGGCACTCGGTTACCAGCAGCGACATATCAATCTTGAAAGCCTCTTCCATCGGAGCTGGTTTCACGGTATCAAGAAGCGGTTCGAGCCGCTTCACCGAGGCCGGATACTTTAACGACAGGGGATCAAGCAAGTAATGCAGGTAGGTGTGCCGGATCTGATCCATCTTCAATTCCGACCCCGCGGACGAGATCACCACGTAATAATCATTTCCGTAATTCCGGGCATTGACCTGCCCAGGCGCGCCCATAGGCTCCAGATAGACGGTGAAACTGCGCCCCAGGTAACCCGCCGAGGGCAGCTTCAGATAAATCTCCGTGTCAAACAGGGTCTTCGAGAGTGGTTCATGGTACCGGTCCGTCAGGCGCGCATATGCCTCGCGATGCTTTTGCCAGATCGAGTGCAAGCCTGTCCGCTCATAAAATGTGGATGCCAGTCTCGCGAACGCTACCACGTTCGCGGCATCCGGTGGCAACTCCGCTTCCTTCACCTTGGGGAGAAAATTCGGAGGATCTCCCAAATACAGGGCCAGCGAGATGTACTGCGCCAGGTCCCGCGCCGGGTCGGGCCGTATATGCTCGTGATAGTACTGACACATCACGTTGCTGGCTTCGAGAGCATCGTCAGAATCGTGCGCCGCCCGGTTGACCTCGCCACGAATTTGTTTCCGAATCGGGTCGGAAACGTTCAGTTCCTGGTCATATCCGCAAGTGTTCATCGACGCCAAAATCGTGAAAAGCGTCTCGCTGGTATCGAGCGTTACCTTGGGACTGTTCTGCGCCACACACACGGATGGCAGCAGCGCCAGCATCAGCGCAATGATCGAAAGTCGCAACCCGAAACCCAGGCAAACCTCCAACCGGGCGGTAAGTTGTGGGAGAGACAACGACATAGTTTAAGAGGTTCCGGTCGGAGGGTCAAACCTAAGGAGACTCTGATTAAGTCTCGACGCAAATTACCTCAGGGGCTGAAGCCCCCAAATTCCGGCTGTGAGCCGGACGGCCTGAAGGCCGTCCCTTTCAAAGCGCACTTAATCGGAGTTTCCCTAAGCAAAACCGAGGCCCCGCGGCTGCGAGGAGTCCCCAGCGGTTGAGAATCTGTTACGAAACTCCAATCTTCAATCCCTGCGGGTGAACTAGACAGTAGCTCAACCCGCGCGCTGCTGCGTGTGATCTATTCGTACGTACGTTAGACGCAGAGGCAGACATCAGCGCCATACAAAAGACTGTTACGAAACGCAATGTCCACTCTTAATGTTGGACGACCCTTAATGTTGGAAGACACATACACGAGCCGCGAAGCGGCGGCATCCATGAGCCCACCCCGTAAGGGGTGGGTAAGGACGATGGAAGAAACCGAGTCCGCTTTAGCGGGCGACACAAATTTCGCTGTGTTCGAGCGGGCTCGGAACGGTCTTATTGGCTTCGACTATCCCCGTACGCTGATCTTGGAGAACGACAGCACCGCGTGTCCTGGTGTTGGCCGTCCCATCGACATCGCCGGGCGGAAGGTAGTGAAGATAAGCATCCTTTTCACTTCGGGCAGCAGTTTCTGCGAGCCGTCCGGATCGGAAATGATGCGATAGTCCTCCACCCGCCCGTTAGCGTCCACGTAGGCTTCGATGACCAGGGAATCTTCGCTCACCGAACTCAGGGCTGTGACAAAGGACGTTTGCTGCAGCTCGGGTCCTGTGTAGAGCATCAAGGGCACATCATTCTTATTGCGCGCCTGCAGTTCTGGCAGTGTCAATCCCATCACAAAACCAAAGATCGCAATCGCGGCAATCGTACCCGCGGTTGCGGGAACCATGAACGCATGTAACGCGTTTTCCAGACGGACCAGCAATCCCGCGAGAGGCGGACGTTTGGCGGCCGCCGCCTCACGAGAAATGGCCAGACGAAGTTTCAATGCCAAATCAGCAGGCGCCTTGGGACGCCCCGCTTTGGCCAGTAATTCCTGGGTTTGACGGAGCAGCGCATACTCCCGATTGCAATGAGAACACTGATTGAGATGCGTTCCCAGGGCGCGCATCTCCGTTCCCGAAACAGCTCCGTCAAGGTACGGCGAGAACAGCGATTTTGCCTCGGCGCACTTCATGACGCCACCTCAAATCCACCTTCCGAACTTGCCATCTGACAGCCTGAACTCTGTTCTTCCTCGGGATTGAGCAAGCCCAGTTCCGGACCGACTTCCCGAATGTATTCAGTCAACCGCTTCCGAAGCGCCTCGCGCCCTCGGGTCAAACGTGACTTCACGGTCCCGAGAGAAACGTCCAGCACTTCGGCGATTTCCTCGTACGACATTTCTTCCAGGTCGCGCAAGATCACTGTGCTGCGATAAGGCTCCGGAATCTTTCGCAATTCCTCTTCGACCCGCGCTCGCACCTCTTCATGAGCCGCACTCTCGAAGGGAGACTCTGCCTCATCCACCAGCGCTTCCTGCATTGTCAATCCACTGCCTTGCGCGCCGGTATTTTCTAAAGGCTCCATCGAGGTCTCACGCGCTTTGTGCCGAAACCACCAGCGACGGCGGTTGGATGCCTCGTGCACCGCGATCCGGTAGATCCAGGTCTTTAAACTGGACTGGCCGTGGAAATGTTTCATCCCGCGAAAGACCTTCAGGAAGACCTCCTGGGTCGTGTCCGCCGCATCCGCGGGATCGGTCAGGATGCGGTACACCAGCGAGTAGATCGGCTGGTGGAATTCCCCGATCAGCCAGACATACGCCTCTTCAGACCCTGCCTTCAGTTCGGCAACAATCGCTGATTCAAGGTCCCGCGCCCCAATTACACTCGCTACATCACCCACGGTGGCTGCTCCCGCCATAACTTTTACGGCGCACCCCGCATTATAGGATTTTCGCGCTGCAAACTGATGTAAAACTCATTCGTCGCGCGTCCAGCAGTCCCGAGTCCGAAATAACAATCAACACCTACCTCCATAGACTCCGGACAGCCATCCAGAGTTCCCGCCAATAATATGTTTGTTTTAAGCGGCTTACAGATGTCGCACCGGCAAAACCGGGGCATTGGGCTGGTTCGCCGGGCCGTGCCTGATTACTGCTGGGGTGAGGTGGGCTGGGCCGGAGCCTGTTGCGCCGGGGGCGTTGGCTTGGGTGGTTTGGGGACCGGCTTCTTCTTGGCCGCAGGTTTTTTGGGGGGCTCGTTATCATCCACCACGATCTTCTTGGGAGGCTGAGGCGGCGCCGCTTGCAGGGTCTTGACTTGAGTTCGGAGCTGCGCCAGTTCCGCTTCCTTCGAAGCGGTGAGATTTTCCAGGCGTTCTCCCAAAGAGCGGCGACTTCGTTCAATGGCATTCAGGTCATTCGAGAGAGCCTGAAACTCGTCCTTCGACCCAAACGCCCCGGCTAACTCAGCTACGCTGCCGAACACGTCATAAAGCGCATCGAGGTTGCGATAAAGCTTGAAGGTTGCGCTCAGGTCCTCGGGCGAACTCTGCAACTGGCCGATAATCTCCGGCAAAGCGGATTGAAGATTCCTCTTGATCGACTCGACATTCGTCAAGGTTTGTTTCTTCGAACCCGAATCCACCTTCCACTTCTCAATTCGCAGCTTGCTGAGATCGGCCTGGGCCGATTCGGAAGCCTGCTGCAGCGGTCCGATGATTGCATTTAGCTGGCTCACGGAAGCATAGGGCACCGGCGGACCCGCGGGCGCACTCTGCGCGATGAGAGAAAGCCCGCAACAGAGCAGGGCAACGAGAATTGGTGGACGGATGAGTTTCAGGTTCATTGTTTGAAGTGGACGCTCGCATTCAGCATACTAAGTTTTCACACATTCTCGCAATTCGTTCGAAACCTTAGGTTTGACTATCTCTAAGAGCTGCGGGACAATGAAACGGTTGGTATCTTCTTTTACGCGGCTTCGCCGCGTGGTGTGGGCCTGTGGCGCAGCTGGGAGCGCGCTTCCATGGCATGGAAGAGGTCGTCGGTTCGATCCCGACCAGGTCCACCAAGCCCTTCAGCGATTTACACCAAGCTGAGCAACTCTCCGTGGTGCCGGCCGTGGTACCACTGAGCGAATCACTCCACGATGGGTTGGCAGCAGCCCCCCCAGCACTTCTTTGCTCCGAAGTGCATGAACGACACTGCTGAGTGTCGGGACTTCTTGATATTCGCGATTAGTGCTGCCCCTTTTCAATCACGAACATTGAAAGACGAGCCAAGTCTTGTCGAATCGCCTTCGAGCCAGCGCCGACTTGTGGATCACAAAATAGATTCGGCCCACGTCTCCCCACATCATCTTCGCTTTGTCGTCCGAATCAACCTGCAGCAGCAGTTCCCAATCCTTTGCGCCCGAGTAGAGCCCTCTCTTCTTGCCGGTCTTATATCCGCTCTGGTCACCGCAATAAAGACCTTGCGAAACCAGATGCGCTTCGAGCTTCGGATCGCCCTGCACGCAGTCGGGGTAGCCGCCGATACGGTGAATGCAGCCCGCTGCGGACTCTTCGAGGCTTGTCTGGAAATTGTAGTAGGCTTCGCGCTCCTCTGATGCTAACGCCTTGATTACAACAGGTCGCATCAAGCTTTAGCGTGCGGCCCTCAGAGCTGCGGCCACCTGCGTGACGCGTGCACCCTGATGCTTCGCGACCACAAGCTCGTCCGCAGTGGGTTTGGCGCTGTGCTGTCCGGAAGTCGACGACGAACCGTATGGCGTCCCGTGTCCCTGAACAATCTTTTCGTGAGTGTATCCGTTCGGCACGATGATGAATCCTAGGTGCGCCATCGGGATGAACAGCGACACTACCGTCGTCTCGTTTCCACCGTGCGGTCCCGCCGTGGAAGTGAAGGCGGCAGCCGCTTTTCCGTTCAGCTTCCCTTGAAACCACAGACCACCAAGGCTGTCGATGAATGCCTTCAACTCCGCCGACGTGTTCCCAAAACGCGTCGGGGTGCCAAATACGATCCCATCGGCCCACTCTACGTCGGCATGCGTTGGAGCTCCGTACTCGGCGAGCATCCGCTTGCTCCGTTCTTCCCAGCCGGGAACTTTGGCCATTACATCCGGCGAAACCAGATCGGGTACGCGGCGAAGCCGGACTTCGGCTCCGGCTTCATGGGCTCCTTCACTGACGGCTTTAGCAAGCGCTTCTACGGAGCCGTCACGAGAGTAAAACACAACGAGAATGTTTGCTTTAGGGGATGGCATTGACAACTTCCTCTGTCAGAATCGGAGCAAAACAGAACGTGATCGAGCCATTCTAGTCGATTGCTGGCGATAAATCGCGGTAACGCTCATCCTATGAGAGAGGATGTCAAGCAAAAACACTTCGCCACTCCTCTCCTTGAGACCTCGATCGGTGCTTGCATCCAGGCCCCCTTCGCTTCGTGGAGAGGCTTTTGGTTCTAACGCCTGGAGCGGCCACAGAGTACGACAGGGATACGGATCGCAGCTGCTGGTCTCCCTTGAGTGGCTTCATGCAGCGGTCCCGACACCATTCGTTGCGAAGCTGCGCAAGCCAACCGTTGGCTTAAGTGCCAACCATCATCCTATGGGAGGCTCGAGGCCTATGGCTTTTTTGGGTTATCCGAGGGGGCATAGGATTGACCCGGAGACTGGGTGCTGCATGACAGCACACAGGACGCCTAATGAGCGTATGGATACTCTCCCTCGAACCCGAGCATCGCCAGAACCGATGGGTCACTACCGAGGCATGAAACCTGGGAGACCACCTGAGTTCTGTGCAACGCTCAAGCTGCTTGCGCTTTCAGTTGTTCCGCGTCGAAACGTTCCTCCTTCTTCCAGACTGTCAAAGCAATGGCCGCGATCTTTCGGGCTAAGGTCAGACGCGCCATCTCAGGCTTCATTCCCTTCGCCAGCAACGCCCCATAGAAGTCGCGTAACGGGCCCACCCCACAGCTGGCTCGGATGGCAGCTCCCTTGAAGATCTCTTTCATCTCGTGGTTGTGATTCTGATTGAGACCGCGAATCTGCTGCGGCTTCTTCGAGCGTTGCAGTTGTCCGTGCACGTAGCGATATTGCGCACTGTCGCGGGTCTCGATGCCCAAGCCACTATAGGTCCACAGTTGCCGTTTGCTACGGAACCGGTGTGGGGTCTGCATCAGCGCGATCAAGCGGGCGGTTCGA
>Ga0307472_100000065_pt1 | contig 28856 bp, 28 predicted proteins | sample atmos_gasesAM5C__2_FD_204582 | JGI IMG/M metagenome (GOLD analysis project Ga0307472, IMG submission 204582) | Hardwood forest soil microbial communities from Morgan-Monroe State Forest, Indiana, United States - atmos_gasesAM5C_05 | ecosystem: Environmental > Terrestrial > Soil > Temperate...
ATCCGCCATGCCCTTGATTTGCTTCAAATCCGCCCGTGATTCAAGTGTTTATTCACGAGCAACGTTTATGAGATAGCTTCTGAGAACTGAGACCTGAGAACTGAGAACTGCCCTTGAATGCTTTACACATCAGCGGAAACGATCTGACGCTCGAAGACGTGCGCGAGGTCGCGTTCGAGCGGCGGCCGGTGTTGCTTGCGCCCGATGCGCGCGAACAGGTGAACGCTGCGCGTGACGTGGTCGATGCCTTGGTTGCCGACAATCAGGTTTCTTATGCCATAACGACCGGGGTTGGGAAGTTAAGCGATGTGCGTATCGCCGGCGATCAGATTCGCGAACTGCAGATTAACCTGGTGCGCTCACATGCGGTCGGAGTGGGCGAGCCGCTCTCGATCGCCGAAACGCGCGCCATGATGTTGCTCCGGGCGAATTCCCTTTCCAAGGGTTTTTCAGGCGTGCGGGGTAGCGTGGTCGATACGATTTGCGAACTACTCACGCGGGGCGTGACACCGTGGGTGCCCTCGCAAGGCAGCGTGGGAGCTTCGGGCGACCTCGCGCCGCTGGCACACTTGGCGTTGCTGCTGGTCGGCGAGGGCGAATGTCACGACGGGAAAGGCGGACGGACGGCAGGGGCGGTGGCCCTCAAGGCTGCGGGGATCAAGCCGCTGGTGTTGGAGGCGAAGGAAGCGGTTTCGCTGATTAATGGCACGCAGGCGATGCTGGCGGTGGGAACACTTTCCCTGCTGGCGGCGGAGATTCTGGTCGATTCTGCAGACGTGATTGGAGCGATGGCTTGCGATGCGCTCAAGGGGACAGACGCTGCTTTCGATGAGCGGATTCACCGCGCTCGCCCGCATACCGGACAAATCGCAACCGCTGCCAATCTGCGCAAGTTGCTCGAAGGAAGCGCCATACGCGAATCGCATCGTGATTGCGGACGCGTGCAGGATGCTTACTCGCTGCGCTGCATGCCGCAGGTGCATGGCGCGGTGCGCGACACGCTGGCGCATTGCCGCTCGGTCTTTGAGACTGAGACGAATTCTGCCGTCGACAATCCACTGGTCTTTCGCGATCCGAAATCCCAAAATGAGGATGCCGACGTCATTTCGGGCGGGAATTTCCACGGCGAACCAGTAGCCTTTGCGCTCGATTTCCTGGGGATTGCCCTGAGTGCGCTGGCGGGCATCAGCGAGCGGCGACTGGAGCGCATGGTGAATCCCGCCTTGAGTGAGGGGCTGCCGCCGTTTTTAGCTCCGGGTGCCGGAGTGAATTCCGGCTTCATGATGCCGCAGGTGACGGCAGCGGCACTGGTCAGCGAGAACAAGGTGCTGGCGCATCCGGCATCTGTCGACTCCATTACGACTTCGGGGAATAAGGAAGACTTCGTCTCGATGGGCATGGGGGCCGCGATCAAGCTGAAGAAGATTGTGGAGAATACGCGGAACACAATGGCGATTGAGGCGATGGCCGCGGCGCAGGCGCTCGATCTGCTGGCGCCGTTGAAGACCTCGAAACGTTTGCAACGTGCCCATGCGGCGATCCGGGCGGTTTCTCCTGCGCTGGAGAAAGATCGCGTGATGTATCAGGACTTCGCCCGGATTGCCGACGTGATCGCTGCCGGGAAACTGGCGGAGGCGCTGCGGTAGTTCCTCACCACAGAGTCACAGAGGCACAGAGAAGAACCAATGAATTTCTCTGTGCCTCTGTGTCTCTGGGTGAATTCGCACTAGGCGGTTTTCGCCGCACTTCCATCCAGCCCCAACTCCCCCGCAATTCCCCGCATAGCTTCAATGCAGAAGGCGATGTGGGGTTCGAGTTCGACGCCCAGGTCCGCCGCCCCGTTCACGATGTCCGCGCGGTTCACGCTTCTCGCGAAGGCTTTGTCTTTCATTTTCTTCTTCACCGACAAAGCTTCTACTTCGGCCAGCGACTTCCCCGGCTTTACCAGAGCGCACGCGGTGATGAATCCCGCCAACTCGTCGCAGGCGAACAAAGCCTTCTCCATGGGCGTGTCACGCGTCACGCCCGTGTACTCCGCATGGGACATGATGGCCTTGCGAATCTCCTCCGGCCAGCCGCGCTCTTTGAGGATTTCGTTCCCCTTATACGGATGATCTTCCAGGCTGGGATACTTGTCGTAATCGAAATCGTGCAGGAGGCCGACGATGCCCCAGAGGTCTTCGTCGCCTTGGTACTTGCGGGCGTAGGCGCGCATGCAAGCCTCGACCGCGAGGGCGTGCTTGCGCAAACTTTCTGATTGCGTGAACTCAATTAGTAAACACCAGGCGGAAGCGCGATCATTCATGGGTTCGTACCTGTTTTCTCCTGTTTTTCGCGGGTTCGTTTTGGTTTTTGTAGTTCTATTTCTTGTTTCGTCCCAGAAATTCCTTGACATCCACAGGCATTGTGCCCCAGATTACCTTCAAGTTTGGAGCCTGACCACCGGCTCCGCGGAGTGCCTCCGCTCTGGCAGCTCCCAAAACCTAGATGGCCACGACTCTTGCCCCGGTCGATTCAAGGGAAGTCGTTCGTTGCGACCACTGCCTGCTCGTTCAATTCCGTACAACTAATGACCTGTGCCGCCGCTGCCATGCTTCTTTAGACGAAGAAGAGCCTGAGATTGTAGCGCCAGCACCCATGCCGCCGGTAGCCCCGGTGCACAGCGGACGCGGGCATTTGAACCTGGCCGCGTCGATCCGGGCACTGCGCCTGCGCAATGGCCTGAGCCAGCGGCAGCTCGCGACCCGCATGTCCGTGCCGCGCACCTACGTGTCGAAAATCGAGAACGAGAAGGCCACGCCTACACTCTCATCACTCGAGCGGCTGGCGCGCGCGCTCGAGGTCACCGTCCCCGATCTTCTGACTGGTGGCGAACGCAACCGTCAGGAAGAGATTCGGGAATTGGTGCAGGACCCGTTCGTGGCGGAGATGCTGCCGTTCCTTGCGCAACTGAACGGGATGCAGATGTCGAGCATTCTGGCCCAGGTGCGAGACCTGACGGTACGCCCGCGCAGGACGGCATAACGAAAATTCTCTGCTGACTGGCGCTTGCGGTGCATCGTACATGCGCCAAGTTTGCGTACGCGGGTATCGGTGCCAGATTTTATCCGGGCAACCAGCCAACTGCAGCCGAGGTCTTCGGGCCTCGGCTTTTTTCTGTTCACCACAGAGTCACAGAGACACAGAGAAGAAATCAATTCCTTATGCGCCTCACAAAAAGAGCGGGAATACTGCACTGCTGATTTGCCCCTGTGCCTCCGTGCTTCTGTGGTGAAAATTCGGGGAAGGACTTGGGGCTTACTGCGTCGCCAGCAGAACGTTCAGCCAATGCGCCAGCTGCACTTTCTGATTACTTTGTGCCTGAGAGTCGGACGACTCGTCGGTCAAGGCCGCCAACTGCTGGGCGAGGAGATGCACGGCGGTCTCGCGCGGAATGTAGGTTGTGTCGGTAGGAAGTGAGAGTTCCCAACTGTCGTTGTTCACGCGATGCAGCTTCCAGCGCTGCACCTCAGCCTTTTTCCTTGGACGCTTGTCAGCACCGGCAACAAGAACGGCGCCATGAACCGTAACTAACGCCCATCCCTCGTCGCCGGTGAGTTGGACTTTCTGAATGTCCAGGCGGTCAAAAGCGACAAGTGCCGGATAGACGGCGAGGACATTGCGCGACTGGAGTGCTTGGCCGGCCGCTCGGAATTGTGGCTCCAGCGCTGCCCTCACCTGATCCCGAGTGGGCAGAGGTGAATGGATAGTGATCGTTGAAACTGGTGCCGCTGCCGGATGGAGGTCCGGACTGCTGAGGTCGTAGGCCTTGCCTTCCACCACACTTGAGGTCCGATTATCCTCGCCACCGGGATGAAAACCTGTCGGCTGCAGAGTTGCGGTGCGGCTGGCAGCGGTTTGTACGGGCGGCTGCGGCGTGCCTTTCACGTAACGAAAGAATCGTGGGCGACCACGGCCCTTCCAATAGGCGGAGTCGTAAGGCTGGACTCCAAAACCGGAACGCAGGGAACTGTAGAAGGTACGCTGCGCGGGATTGACGACCACGCCTGCGTGCCCAGGCCAAACAATCAGGTCGCCGGGCTGGGGCTGCGTCACTCGACGAAAATCCGGAGCGTGGCCGGCGAAGAGATCTCGCGAAGTCTGGTACTGATACGGATAGCCGGCTTGGTCGTAAATCGCGTGCACAAGGTGAGAGCAATCCGAGCGACGTTCCGCTTTGTGACGGGATTCGAGCGCGGCGCCCAGAATCGCGAGGCCATCGTCGAGGTCCAGCAGGTTCGTTCCCAGAGTCGGCTGAGGTGCTTGCGCCAGGGAATCGCGGGATGGCATTTTTGCGGGCTGTGGGGTCTGCGCGCATACTACGCACGAAACCGCCAACAACAGCGTTGCTCCGACTAATCCCCGCAATTGCATCTCCCTTTTGTATCTTTCGTTTCCGCGGCCGCACAGGTCACTGTGGTGCACTGTCAGCTTCGCCAAGTCTCCTCAGTCCGATGCACCTTCGGGGCGAGAGTGTTGGCAACTCGAAAGTGACTTTGCAGAACGACCTCTTAAGGGCTTTAGAACATATACCTTGGCTCGATCGAGCGCAAGGCCCGTTTTAACAATCGTGGCCCGTTCTCCCTGGCTGCGCTCGAGAATTGCACATAGACGGTGGTGAATCCGCACTGCCTTTCTCCTCATCTATGTGCCATGAACTCCGATTTCGATTTTGATTTGGTGTCATCTGTGCCCGACTCCTCCGGAGCACAGCCGACCATCGCTAGCGCTGCGCCCGCGAACGATGCGCTGTTGCTGGATGCCTATTCACGGGCGGTGATCGGGGCGGTAGAGAAAGTCAGCCCCTCAGTCGTGAACATCGAGGTGCATCAATCTGTGCGCGCCAGGCGGCGGGCTGAGCCGCAGGAACGCCACGGGGGTGGATCGGGATTTATCTTCACTCCCGATGGCCTGATTCTTACCAACAGCCACGTCGTTCACGACGCCAGCCGGATCGAGGTGACGTTGACCGACGGACGCAAGTTTCCGGCGCGCACCATCGGCGATGATCCGGCCACGGATTTGGCGGTGATCCAGATTGACGGAGCCGGGCTGGTGGCAGCCAGCATGGGAGACTCGCAGGCGTTGCGTGTGGGACAACTGGTCATGGCAATCGGCAGCCCGTATGGATTTCAGTCGACCGTAACGGCGGGCGTGGTCAGCGCACTGGGCCGGTCGCTGCGATCCTATTCCGGGCGTCTCATTGAGGATGTGATTCAGACCGATGCATCGCTGAATCCCGGCAACTCAGGCGGTCCCCTGGTCTCATCGGACGGGCGGGTGGTGGGCGTGAACACCGCCACAATCTTGCCGGCGCAGGGAATCTGCTTCGCCATTGGCATCAACACGGCGAAGTTCGTCGCCAGCCGCCTGCTGCGCGATGGCAGGATTCGGAGAAGCTACATTGGGGTGTCGGCACAAACCGCGCCGATCCACCGGCGGCTCGTGCGGTACTACGATCTGCCCAAAGAAACAGGTGTGATCGTACTCGCGGCGGAGCCGAACAGTCCGGCGCAACGTGCGGGCTTGCGCGAAGGCGATGTGATCGTGGCGCTCGAAGGCCAAGCGGTGGCTGGCGTCGATGATTTGCATCGAGTACTGAGCGATGTGCGCGCGGGCGCGAGGGCAGAACTCACCGTGCTGCGCGGCACCGAGCGACTAAGACTCGGCATCGTGCCGGAGGAGGCAGGGCAGGCGAACTAAAGAAACGCGGCCCCTCGGTCTTACTTCACAGGTTGGGCTTCTAAGAGGGATGCTTGGAGGTGTTCCTTAGGGGCCCAATCCACCGGCTCGACCGGTCCCACGATAAAAATCCACGAGAGCGCGCCCGTCCAAAGAACGAACGAAACGATGAGGAACGGCCAGAAGAACTGGCCGGTGCGATCCAACAAATATCCGGCAACCGCGGGAGAGACGATGCCGGAAGAATTCCCGATGAACAACTGAATCCCGCACCAGCGCCCAACCGCCTGCTTCCCTGCCAGCCGCTGAGTGATTGCCCAAAGGTTCGAAGTGCTGGCGCCTAGTGCAAAACCCGTGAGCATGAGAAACACGACGGCCAGTTTCGTGGCGGCGATCACGGTGCAAAGAAGGAAAATTCCAGCTGTTACTACGCCGGTCACGACGAACGTCTTGCGCACCAGCGTGGGTGATGCGCCGGACGCGATCCAGCGGTCTGAAAGCCATCCGCAGGCGCTCGCGGAAAAAGCGGCCAGCAGGAAGAAAGCTCCGCCGACTTTCGCCATGCCGGTCATGGAGAAGTTGCGTTCGCGCACCAGGTAAAAAGGCAGCCACGTCACCATGAAATAGAGAAAATAGTTTCCGCAAAACAGGCCAATGCAGGTTCCCCAGGCTGACTGCTCGCGAAGGATCTCGCGCATGCCTGGTCCCGTTTTCTTATGACTGTATGTCCCGATGTCGGCCGCGGGCATCCAGCGAAGCCAAGGCAGCAGCCAGAGTAATGACACGAGGCCTAACCCCAGGAAGAAGGGACGCCATCCAAAGCGCGCGACCAGTGTTCCTCCAAACAGCAGCCCAAAGCTGGGACCGAGTGCCAGTCCGGCGGCCAGAATGGAATTGGCAAGGCCGCGACGTCTCTCGAGGCAATGCATTGCCAAAATCTTTGAATACCCAGGGTACGCGACTGACTCTCCTATACCCAAAGCAATGCGAACGAGCAGCAGAGCCAGCAAGGTGTGAACCTTACTGGTGAGGGCGGTCGCACTCGACCACACGAGGAATCCCGCTGCAAAAACCCACTTCACGTCGTAGTGATCGACCAGCCATCCCGAGAGGAGTTGGCAGCTGGAATACGTCCAGAAAAAAGCCGATAGCAAGATGCCAAGTTGCGAGGCCGAGATCCCGAGCTCGTCTTTGATCAGCGGCGCCGCGATGGAAAGATTGCTCCGGTCAATGTAGTTGATGAACACCGACACGAAGAGCAGCACGAGAATGCGCGTGAAGGCAGGACTTAGCCGCGGAGTATCGGTTGTCATGGGCAAGGCGTCTGGCGGGGGCGGCTTATTGTCAGCGAGGAATCAGGAAATTGCAACGGCAAACCAGGCTTCCGGAAAGGATCCAACATTTTTAACACACAGAGACACGGAGACAGAGAATTGGAAAATGAGGAACTAAGAAATTGGGGTGATTGAGAAATTGAGTAATCTTAAGAACGAAGCTGCCTAGTGTTTTCGTCTTGAAATTACCAAATTACAAAGTTACCCAACTACGAAATTTCTCTGTGTCTCTGTGTCTCTGTGGTGAGCTCGCGATTTAACCAGCGTCGTAGCGGGCCTCATTGCCAACTCCAGATGCGTATGTTAGCGTCTTGAATTAGAAGGGGATAGAGTTGCAGGCAACAATTCCCGCCGGACTGGATCGCAAAGAAGCAGAACTTTACCGGCAGCTTGATCCGGGACGGCTCCCGAAACACATCGCTATCATCATGGATGGCAACGGACGCTGGGCGCGTCGCCGTCATATGCCGCGCATCGCCGGACATCGGGCCGGCGTAACCGCCGTACGTTCGACGGTGGAGACGGCCGCGCACATTCATATTCCCGCGCTCACGCTCTACGCATTCTCGGAAGAAAACTGGAAAAAGCGGCCGAAGAGCGAAGTCGATTTTTTGATGCGCCTGCTGAGCCGCTACCTGAAGCTGGAAGTTCCGACGCTCAACAAGAACAACATTCGCCTGGAATATATCGGGCGGCAGCAGGAGTTGCCGGAGCCCGTACAGGAGCGAATGGAAAGCGCGCGGCAGGCGACGGCCAGCAATACTGGCATGGTGCTGACGCTGGCGCTCAACTACAGCGCGCGCACGGAGTTGGTCGACGCGTTTCGTTCTCTGGTCGAAGCCGCGGCTCGCAACGGCGGGATCGAGCATCTGCAGGTGGATGAGGAAGCAGTCTGCCGCCATCTCTACACCAGGCACTTACCGGATCCGGACCTGGTGGTGCGCACCAGCGGCGAGATGCGGCTGAGCAATTTCCTGCTGTGGCAATTGGCGTATGCGGAGATCTATGTCACGCCCACGCTATGGCCGGATTTCCGGGGACATCACCTGCTCGAAGGCATTGCCGAGTATCAGAAGCGCGAGCGGCGTTATGGCGGATTGAATAACGACGACCATTCCCATCATCATCTCGCCTCGAAGGGAACGCGGGGCTAAGGCGATCATTCATTGATCAAGCGCATTGGTACGGCAGTGGTCCTGATCCCCATTGTCCTGCTGCTGGTGCTGCGCGCGCCCGTGTTCCTGGTGGCCATCGTGACGGGAGCCGTGGCGCTGGTCACCGTCCACGAATTTCTCAAGCTGACAGAAGCGTATGGTGTGCAACCGCTGCGTAAGCCGACTTATGGTTTCGTGGCGCTCTTCTTCTTGCTGCTCGTCATCAACGTCGGGCAGGAAAAGCCTCTGCTCTCGACGGACTTCTTCGGCATTGCGGCGGCGTTCGCTGCAGCCATGGCCACATTTCTGTTTTTGACGATCGCGATGCGGCGCGAAAGCCTGGCGACCGGGTACCCGGCAGCGGCAGCTTCGGCATTTGGATTCGCGTATGTCGCATTACCGCTGGCGATGTTGGTTCAACTCCGACAACAGTGGGCGGGAGCGTTTCTGATTCTTTATCTGCTGCTGGTGGTGTGGGCGGGGGACATCTTCGCGTACTTCGTAGGGCGTAGCGTCGGGCGGCATCTGATGGCTCCGCGCATTAGCCCGAAGAAGACCTGGGAGGGCGCCGCGGCCTCGATGATCGCGAGCCTGGTGATTGGCGGGGGGATCCTCTACTACTCAGGGTCAGTAAGCACGGCACTGCTGAAGTGGGGCCTGATCGCGAGGCGCGACGGGATGTTCGGGCTGGAGCGGCCGGCTTTGCTGCCACTTCTAGCTCTGACGGCCGTGCTGAACATCGCGGCCCAGTTGGGAGATCTGGTCGAGTCGCTGATCAAGCGCGGCGCCGGGGTGAAAGACTCGGGCGGAATTCTCCCCGGCCACGGGGGAATGCTGGATCGGATTGACGCGTTGCTCTTCGCTGCCCCGGTGCTGTGGGTGTGGGCCGCGTGGCGGGTTACGCAATAGCAAACCGTTTTTCACCACAGAGGAACAGAGGCACAGAGAAAATCAAGATCTAGTGGGGACTGTAGTCATCACACATTCATTCCCGATCCAATGATTGACTTGCATTGGATTCCTCTGTGTCTCTGTGACTCTGTGGTGAGCCCGGCCCATGGCACCATCGGGTAGCTGGCGCCGCCTTCGTCGCCCGCGTAAGATAAAGATTCCGCATGCGACGTATTGCCATCCTGGGTTCGACCGGCTCGATTGGCCGGAGCACTCTCAGCGTGGCCGAATCTTACCCTGACCGATTTCAGATTATTGCGCTCGCCGCCGGTTCGAACGTCCAAGCTGCCTTCGAACAAGCCGTGCGCCGGAAGCCGCGGGTAATTTCTGTGGCTCGGGAAGCGGACGCCGACACTCTTCGGAAGAAACTAAGAGCTCAGGGCTGCGGGGAAATTGAAGTCGTCCACGGCTCGGCGGGTACGGTGCGCGTTTCGACTCACCCTGAGGCGGATTTTGTGGTCAGCGCGATCGTCGGCGTCGCCGGTCTCGAGGCAACGTACGAAGCCGTCAAAGCCGGCAAGACGGTCGGCCTCGCGAACAAAGAATGCCTGGTGGCGGCCGGAGAGCTGATCACAGCCGAGGCCCGCAAGCAGGGCAAGCCTCTGCTGCCGATCGATAGTGAACACAATGCGGTGCATCAGTGCATGCGGGGCGGCCGCATGGAAGAGGTTCAAAAAATTTGGCTTACGGCGTCGGGAGGTCCATTTCTAAGAACGCCAAAATCCCAGTTTCCCTCGATTACCGTAGAGCAAGCGTTGAATCATCCTACCTGGAAGATGGGGAAACGGATCACCATCGACTCGGCGACATTAATGAACAAGGGGTTCGAGGTGATCGAGGCATGCCGCCTGTTCCATGTCCCTCCCAGTCAAGTGGAAGTCATTGTGCACCCACAATCTACGATTCATTCCATGGTGGAGTTCATCGATGGCAGCATACTTGCTCAGTTTTCGGTCACAGACATGCGGCTGCCGATTTTGTATGCTTTGACCTATCCGGAACGGATTCAATCGGATCTGCGCTTCCCGGTCATGGACTTAAGACAGCTGGACTTCTACCCGCCCGATATGCAGAAATTTAGGTGTCTCAAACTGGCCTACGAGGCGGCGGAAGCAGGCGGTGCAAAACCCGTAGCTCTCAACGCGGCGGATGAGATTGCGGTCGCGGCTTTTTTGGAGGGCCAAATTGGATTTGATGATATTCCCAGGGTCATCGAAGACGTGCTTTGTGCAACGAAAACTGGGAAAATGGAATCTATTAATCAAGTGCTTGAGACAGACCTGGAGGCGCGCCGCGCTGCCCGAGAGCGCGTAGAGCAATTACATCGCGGTAGGTCCCCCATCCCGCGCGCGACCTCCGTTTCCTGTCCGGGGGAGTAATCAGAACTTATGCAGCATTTTCTTGTTACCGCGGTCACGATGGCCATCGTGTTGGGCGTAATGATCCTGATTCACGAATGGGGCCATTATGCGGCGGCCAAATTCTTTAAAGTACGGGTAGAAGTCTTCTCTATCGGCTTCGGCAAACGGCTGTTCGGTTTCCGCAAGGGCGAAACCGACTACCGCATCAGCGCGATACCGCTCGGCGGCTACGTGAAAATGTCGGGCGAGAACCCGATGGATGAGCACACGGACGACCCGGGCGAGTTTCTGAACCATCCCCGCTGGCAGCGTTTCGTAATCGCGATCGCCGGCCCCTTCATGAATGTGGTGTTGGCGGTGGGTCTGCTGACGGTGGTGTACATGGTGCACTATGAGTACCCGGCTTTTGTCGACCAGCCGGGTGTGGTCGCTTACGTGAAGCCGAACTCCGCGGCGGCGCAAATTGGAGTGCAGCCCGGCGATCGCATCGTGCGGATCGCGGGGGTCGAAAATCCAACCTGGGAACAGATTGGGCTGAAGGTGATGCTCAGTCCGAATGAAGCATTGCCGGTCACGATTAATCGCGGTGGACAGATACTTGAGAAAACCATCACGCCGCACCCGGTCACCAGCTCAGAAGTCGGTTCGGCAGGATGGAGTCCAGAGCAATCGATTATCGTGGCGGACGTGGACGCCGGAATGCCCGCCGCCAAGGCTGGTCTGAAGGAGGGCGACGAGATCGTTGCGGTCGACGGCAGGCCCGTGCACGTGATCGATGCGCTGATCGATAACCTGCAGGAGACCAAAGACCGCGTGGTGGATGTCGATGTGCTTCGCGGCAATCAGCACCTCACTTTCAAACTACAGCCCGTTCTGGCCGACACCGAAGATAAGCAGAAGCGCTACCGGGTCGGTTTTGAGAGCACGGCGCGCATGAAAGTCGGCAAACTTCCCCTCGTGGCCGCTTTCCAGCGTTCGCTGGAAGATAACAAGCGCTATTCATTGGTGCTGCTGGAACTGATTCAAAAGATGGCGCAGCGCAAGGTTTCGATGCGCCAGGTGGAAGGCCCGATCGGAATCGGCAGCGCGATCGGCCATGCGGTCACGGAAAAGGGCTGGACTCCTTTGCTGGGATTGACGGCGGGCATCAGCCTGAACCTGGGCATCTTCAACCTGCTGCCTATTCCTATTCTCGATGGTGGAGTGATCCTGCTGCTGCTGATCGAAGGGCTCATGCGGCGCGATATCAGCCTGCATATCAAGGAACGGATTTACCAGGCCGCGTTCGTGTTCCTGGTGCTGTTCGCGGTGACGGTGATCTATAACGACATCGTGAAGCGCTTGCCGTTGGGTAGTTGAGCCGGGTTGCGAGTTGCGAGTGAAAGACTAAAAAAAGCAAGAGCCTTAACCACGAAGGACACTAAGGTTACACGAAGGATTTGACTAGTCAGGCCTTCGTGCCACCTTCGTGTCCTTCGTGGTTATTTTGTTTTGCGGCCGCCTCCGTTCCCTGTGTCCCTCTGTGGTTTTCGCCGCGGAACAGCCCCTCATCCACGAATTAGCTCCAAAACTGCTAAAATAGAGCTTCCCATGGCTCAAATCACACGTAGAAAGACGGTTACGGCTTCCATCGGAGGTGTGCGCGTTGGCAGCGATGCACCAGTGGTGGTGCAGTCGATGACCAACACCGATACCGCCGACATCGCCTCGACCGTGAAGCAGGTCGCGGCCCTGGCCCGCGCTGGTTCCGAACTGGTGCGCGTGACCGTCAACAATGAAGATGCCGCTAAGGCCGTCGCCCCCATCGTCGACGAACTCGACAAGCAAGGTATCCGCGTTCCCATCATCGGCGACTTCCATTACAACGGCCACCTGCTGCTCACGAAATACCCCGAGTGCGCCCGCGCGCTTGCCAAATACCGCATCAATCCCGGAAACGTGAGCGTGGGCCGCAAGAATGACGACAACTTCCGCACCATGATCGAGGTTGCGGTCAAGAATCAGAAGCCCGTGCGGATCGGGGTGAACTGGGGCTCGCTCGACAGCGCCCTTCTCACCAAGATGATGGACGAGAATTCCCTGCTGCCCGAACCGAAAGACGCCCGCGAAGTCACCATGGAAGCAATGGTCGTGAGCGCGTTGAACTCGGCGGCGTTGGCGGAAAAATACGGCTTGCGTCCGGACCAGATCATTCTGAGCGCGAAAGTCAGCGGCGTGCAGGACTTGATTGACGTCTACCGCTCGCTGGCAGCACGCTGCAATTATCCGTTGCACCTCGGACTCACCGAAGCGGGCATGGGAGCGAAAGGCATAGTCGCCTCGGCAGCCGCGCTCGGAGTAGTTCTGCAGGAAGGTATCGGCGATACCATTCGCGTTTCGCTGACGCCCGCGCCGGGTGGAGATCGCACGGAAGAAGTCCGTGTCGGCCAGCAGATCCTGCAGTCGCTTGGCATCCGCAGCTTCACCCCGCAGGTCACGGCTTGCCCGGGCTGCGGGCGCACCACCAGCACGTTCTTCCAGGAAATGGCGGAGCAGATTCAGACTTACCTACGAGAACAGATGCCGCTCTGGAAAGATCGCTACACCGGCGTTGAAGAAATGAAAGTCGCGGTGATGGGCTGCGTGGTCAATGGCCCCGGAGAATCGAAACACGCGAGTTTAGGCATTTCCCTGCCCGGCACATTCGAAGAGCCGAAAGCCCCCGTCTACGTGGATGGACGCCTGTTCACCACGCTGAAGGGCGACAAGATCGTGGCCGAGTTCATCGAGATTCTGAACGACTACGTCGAGTCGCACTACGCGGCAAAAGTGGAAGTCGGGGCGAAGTAGGAGATCAGAAACCTACTCACCACAGAGTCACAGAGACACAGAGAAGGCCTTTTCTTTCCGCGTCGATTCGAGGAGATCTCATTACCAATGCCATTTGGCTAATGACGCAGTCCCGCTCATCATCGGATTGTGCAGCTCAATACAAAAGTGGCCGACTCGTTGATACTGGCGATATTCAACCTGTGTCTGGCCCTTTCCGCAATAGCCCTTCTCAGAAGCTCCCATTCCGCTTGGATAATTGCTGCCTGTTGGATACTGCTCCCGCCATTATTCGTACTAACGGTGTTTTTCTGGTAGCGCGATTTGTCCAAACCGGAGATGCGAAAACAAGCGTTCGCAGCATTCTTGATTTCAGGTCCAGTGCTAACGCTGGAGATATGGTTCATCGCCCATCTGAAGCTGTGACAATTCGGTCAAACTGGCAAGGAACCATCTGCCCCCCAGTCTTCTCCGTGTCTCTGTGTCTCGGTGGTGAGAAGGCTTGGCTGCGCGCCTGTTTCCGTGGTGCATAGGTCCCACCCCGACCTCTAGAACGGAAACAGAATCCCCTTGTCCTTGAGCTTTTCAAATTTCGCCGCGACGAAGCGATAGAGCCGCGCTGGTTTGCGGCCGTCTCGGCGATACTCGGCCGTGGGCTTCAGAATCTTCAGCAATGCCAGCTTCCGCCGAAAATTTCTCTTGTCGAGCTTCTTGCCCAGAATGGCTTCGTAGACTTCCTGCAGTTCCGAGAGCGAAAATTTTTCAGGTAGCAGTTGAAAGCCCACCGTGGTGTACTCCAGCTTGTTGCGCAGCCTCTCAACCGCATATTCCAGGATCTTCGGGTGGTCGAAGGCGAGATCGGGGACGGCGTCGACCGCGAACCAGGCGGTGGCAGCGGCATCTGAGCCGGCACGCAATTGAGAATGTTCGGCGGAGATCAGCGCGTAGTAGGCGACGGTAATGACGCGTCCGCGGGGATCGCGCTTGGGATCTCCAAACGAGTAGAGCTGTTCGAGGTAGACCTCAGCCACTCCGGTTTCTTCGCGCAACTCACGCATGGCGGCCTGGTCGAGACTTTCGTTTTCAAGAACAAAGCCGCCCGGAATCGCATACTGACCGGTAAACGGCTCAATGCCTCGTTTGACCAGCAGGACTTTCAGCGCGCCCTGCTCGATTGTGAAGATTACGATATCGACCGTGAGTTGCATTCGCTTAGCCTACAACCAATCGCGCCCTCTGCTCTGCCGCGCGGATGTGGGCGATCGCTCCTGAATTGAACTGCAGGAAGTCGGCTTCCATGCCATCGCTGAAGATGACGCCGCCAGAGGGCATGAGCGATTCGAGGAGCAGTTCTTCACCCGACTGCAGCAAGCCCGCGACGATTCCCGCCTGCGAGTGTCTGCTCAGGAAGGGCTCGCGCACGACATAGAGGAGCCGGCGGTCTTCCCAAGGTATGCGAATCGATTTACCTGGCGTGCCGCCGCAGAACGCGGCCACTCCTGCCGCCATGTTAAATACGGAAGATACCCAACCTGTGGAGCCAGCGCCGGTCGACACCAGAACGCCGCTCGAGGATTGAGTTTCATACCTCTTGGCGCAGGAAATTCGATAAAGAGCGGAGACATGGCTGTGCGCACCAATGAATAGATCATTAAACGCGAGTAACCGCTGTTCGTCATTTAGTTTCACTTGTGCCAGGGTAATTTCGCGGATTGCGCATTTTTCTTCGAGTGCGTTGGCTACCGCTGCACGCGCTCCATCCGGCAGAAACGGAAGCAGGATGCCATCGAACCTGTCGGGTTCGGGATTGACAGCGACGATGGGCTGAGCGCCTACGTACTTCGCGGTGTTGGCGACCAAGCCATCTTGCCCAAGGGTCACCACCAAGTCCTCCTTCTGGAACTGAAATGTGGGAACCAGGGAGCGATCGACGATTTGCTGGGGAATGGCGAAGTCCAGCGATTGCTGGACTAACTCGAAGGCCCGAGCATAGGACTGGTCCTCGCGCTCGTAATCGGAGAAATCGCCTCCCGCATGCTCGATATAGAACTTCGCCTGCGATCGAGTATTGAAGCGCGCGATCAACTCCTGCAATCGCGTCTTGCGGATTACGATCACCAGCTTTTTGTACATGGTCATTTTCCTGGGCTGCTGATCAGCGACTTCAGCAGGTCGGGCGACACATTCAGCTCTCCGATCTTCTGGGCATTGTCCGCCATCTCCTGAAACGCGAGAGCAATCATCATCCTGGGATCGGCATTCTTGCCGCCGAGCATCATCAGTGTTTTCCAGTCCAGATCACGCAGCGGCTTCAGGGTCTCAGTGAGCGCATAGGCGCGGCTGTCGGCGTCTTTGTGCTCGTTTTCGACCCTGCGATCGATCAGTTGTGAACGCTGCTCTTCAACCGCGATCTCGGCTGCCATTTGAGTTTCGCGAATCTGCCGCTTCTTCTCTTCCACTGCGATCTCTGTATTCAATTCGCTTTCCTTGATCAAGCGTTCTTGCTCCACGGCGGCATTGCGACGGGCATAGATGGCTTCATCGGCGCGACGTTGCAGCGCCTCGCGAGCGTCCGCTTCGAGCGCGCGGGAGGTTTCCGGAGTGGGCTTGATCGACAACAGAGAAAGACCGAGGATCTCTATGCCCATGGTCGAAATTGCGTCGGAGGCGCGCACCTGAGTGAGGACCTCGGCGACGATCGCATCGGAGCTGACCAGCGCGTCCCTTAATGTCAGTTTCTGGGTGATGGCGCGGGTGAGCGTTTGCATAATGTGCACCAGCCGTTCCGGAAGTTTTCGTGGGTCGTCGGAATGGTAGACCCGGCGGGTATCGACGCTGAAGTCGAGCAAGGCCGCAAGCCTCTTCGGGTCTGCAACACGGTAGGTCAGCTGGCCCTGGATGGTCACTGACTGGAAATCTGCTGTGGCTTCCTGAAATACAAATGGAACGTCTGCACTTGCCAACGGGATCGTGACAATGGTCGAAGTCGGCGCGTAGTAGAAGAACGACAGACCCGCTCCTTCACGCTTGACCTTTCCGCGCTTGTACTGCAGCAGGTAAGTGGTAGGCGGCACTTTGATGAAGTTCAGCATGGTCGGCCTCTTTAAGTGTCTTACAGACACCATATTAGTGTCACGCAGACACCATTGTCAATTGCTTTAGTGCCCGCGTTTTCAATGGGTTACAGCAACGTTTTCTGGGGTGGGAATATTCTCAGGTTCGCCGCGTTCGTTTTTCCCGGGGCAAAACTATCTGCAAATCAGACTTAAAGAGAACCTTAACTTTTCTCTGAGTCTCTGTGCCTCTGTGGTGAAAATGTTTTAGGCGAGAAGCGACAAATTCGGATCCGCTGCCTCGTGGTCCGGATCGGCGAATTTCTTCAGCTCGGGATAGGCGTTGATTAGCTCTGGAGGAGCCTTCACGCGCTTGCCGGTCAGCATGGATTTCAATTCCAGAGCATTGGCGCCGGCGCGGGCCTCATAGTGATTGTTGGCAATGACGTAGGTCGTCTGCGCTTTTTCAGCTACCGCTTCGATCTTTTCTTTCCAGGCGCCGAGTTCGTTTTCACTGTAGAGGTAATTGTAGCGATCGTTGCGGTCGTCGCTGTTGAACCACTCTTTGTAGTTACGTCCGTGCAGACGCACGTAGCCCAAGCTCGAGGTCACGTGTTCGGTAGGAGCAAGTGAGCGGCCCAGCGTGGGCTGATCGATATTGCAGAAAGCGACGCCGTTGCGGACGAAGGAGGCCAGGGTATCGGGATTGTCCCAGCTGTCATGGCGCACTTCGACCACGCGCGGGTACTCGATGAACTGGCGGAGGAGCCGCTCGAGATACTCGCGGTTCAGGCTCGTGTTTTTGAAGGACACGGGGAACTGGATCAGGAGCGCGCCCAGCTTCCCTTCTGAGGCGAGCGCATCCAGGCCTTCGCGGGCCTTGGCCTCGTCCTCGTCGTTCGGCCGGATGGACGCCGCCGAGGTGGGCTCCATGATGGCCAGCGGCGAATGCGTAAACGAACGATGTAGCTTTGCCGTAAATACAAAATTCGGGTTGAATGCCGTCTTGCGCACCCAGATCTTGGCCAGCTCGGGCCGAATGTGCCCATAGAAGGATGTATTGATCTCGACCACATCGAAGAAGTGCGCCAGGTATTCGAGTGGATGGATTTTTTTACGGAGGACTTCGGGCGGGTAGAAGACGTAGTTCCAGTCCTTGTAGGACCAGCCGGCGGTGCCGATGCGGACCTGGGGTGCGGCTTGCATAGGAAACGGCGAAGTGGGCGGGAGAGGCTTGCGTCGAGAGTAGCACAAACCGAGCGCAAGCCGCGGATTGGGCGGGGGAAACGATCCTTTGTGACGGTCATCACAGCGAATCGTGAGGCCCACTACAGTTTGGCGGTGATAGAAAGGCGTATCTCTGGAAGTGAGGATCCGGGGGCGGATCATGACAGAGAAGAAATTCCGCCAAAAAGTCGTGGCCGAGATCACGCTCGCTCACCTGATCCAGTGTGCTCAGGAACTGGGACGGACTCTGACCACGGAAGAAGCGCTCGACTTCCTGAATCAGAACGGGCGCGCGTACGAGATGTGGAAGCGCATGATGCAGGCTGGCGAAGAGTACATGAAAAGCGCGCTGCAAACGCGGACAGCCGCGCCTGTCCCGCGAACGGGCACAGGTCGCGGCCGGATAGCAGTGTAGTGGCGTGCTGAAGGCTAGCTCTGCTGGTTGTGAGTGGGTCCCTTGGGTTCTACTTGAAGTACATCCACGCGGCAACGGCGATCAAAACAACCGCGAGGATCCAGAGGGAGGAGTCACTCATTCCGGTTTTCTTGGCCATGTGGGAATCTTACCCCGGCGGATTGTTTCCGCGAAATAATTAGGACACCAGAATCTGTTTCGGGAACCAAATTAGTCCCCCTTTGGAAAGCCTTGAACCGCGGCCCCTCGGAAGCGCCTGCCAGGGCGCGCACCCTCAGTAAAAAACTAAACCTACCCAATAGACCCCGCCTGGGTAGGTTCCCGTGCGCGCAAAACACGCGCCCACGGCAACGTTCGTGAGATTGTGGTCTCCGATCAAGTGATTGGCAGACGCAGGCAGCACTTCCGGATGCATGTTGGTATAGCTAAGCACGGAATAGCGCTGCGAGAGAGTGCGCATAGAGCGTGTCGTCAAGCGATCTTCTTCCGCCATGGAGCAGACAGCGGCGCGCAACGCTGCGTCGGACTGGCGCGTGAAAATGGGCAAATGAGCGGCCTGGCGGGCTCGGTTCACCGCGCCGATGATCGCGTCGTCGGCCTGTTCCGTTGAAAGTGCCGCTACGCTGTGGCCGAAGTCCTCGACCACGTACAGTTGCTCTCCGCTTCGGATCACGGCGAAACCAGCCACATTATAGCGGGGATCGAGGAGGTTCTCGCGGTGCGGAGGGGAGAGCATCAGGTGCTGGTGCGCCAGATCCGCGCTCGAATCGAGAGCAACATTCTCGCCGGCGCGATCCAGGTGCAAAGCGCTGGTGGCGGCAAGGCGACGCGGGAGGGAGGGCTCGCCAGTGAACTGATGCGACAGTTGCTGCTGCTCGGCCATTTCGGCGGCATGCGCGCGGGCCGCCGAAAGCACGCTTTCGTCAAATTGCAGGGGAGGGGCTCCGACTCGCGCGCGGGCGTGATTTGCGAGATCGAGCAATCGCTGCTCGGCTTGTGGATCGTAATTCAGGGAGGGCTGATAATCCGAGGCAATGGCGCGATCTGAATTCCTGGAGGCCGCCGGCTTGACCTTCGCTTGTTCCGAGCCGGCCAGAGAGCCCAGAGCGAGCACGACGGTAATCAGGACCCGCAGCATAGATTGTGCCTACGCATCAGCCCTGGGAGGGTGTCAGCTCGGCGCAAACTTCTGCTTTGCTTCCGCCACTCTAGCCTCTAGAATCCCAGTCAGCTAATTACCAATGGCCCTCGATCTGTGGATCGCTGTACTTCTGGGTGCGCTGTTTGGCAGCGCGCTTGCTTGGCTTGGTTTGCGCCTACGCTCAGCCGGAGCCGAGACTCGCTTGTCCATGACAGAGCGGGACTTAGCGGTGGCACGCGCGGAGCTGGCCCGGCAGCAGGAGGTCGTTGCCAAGCTTCGCGAGCAGGCGGCTGGGCTCGAATCCACACTGCAGCACGAACGGCAGGCAGCTGCCGAGAAGCTGGAATTAATCGATCGCGCCAGCACCGAACTGAGGGAAGCCTTCCAGGCGCTCGCTTCCGACGCCCTGCGCAGCAACAATCAGTCGTTCCTCCAGCTGGCCAAAGCCAGCCTCGAGAAATTTCAGAGCGAAGCCAAGGGCGATCTGGAGTCGCGGCAGAAGGCGGTCGAGAACCTGGTTGTGCCCATCAAGGAATCGCTGAATAAAGTCGACAGCCAGATCCAGCAAATGGAAAAAGAGCGCAGCCAGGCGTATGGCACGCTGACCGAACAGGTGCAATCGCTCATCGGAACACAGAAAGCGTTGCAGGCCGAGACCGGCAATCTGGTGAAAGCGCTGCGCACGCCATCCGTACGAGGGCGCTGGGGAGAAATCCAGCTCAAGCGCGTGGTGGAAATCGCGGGCATGCAGTCCTATTGCGATTTCGACGAGCAGGTTACGGTCACAACGGTTGACGGGCGGTTGCGTCCGGATTTGATTGTGAAGCTGCCCGGCGGCAAGAACGTGGTGGTCGATGCCAAGACGCCACTGCAGGAGTATCTCGAGGCGGTCGAGGCCACGGATGATGAAGTGCGGCGCGTGAAGTTGTGCGAGCATGCGCGGCAGGTGCGCGATCACATGCGGGCGCTGGCCTCGAAGTCATACTGGGAGCAGTTTGAGTCCACGCCGGAATTCGTGGTGATGTTTCTGCCGGGTGAGACTTTCTTCAGCGCGGCTCTGGAACAGGATCCCGGGCTGATTGAGCAGGGCGTGAGCCAGCGCGTGATTGTTGCTTCGCCGACTACACTGATTGCGTTGCTGAAGGCGGTCGCCTACGGGTGGAACCAGGAAAAACTGGCGCGCAACGCGCAGCAGATCAGCGCGCTCGGGAAAGAATTGCACGACCGGCTGCGCAGCATGTCAGTGCACATGGACAACCTGCGCCGGGGGCTGGATCGGGCTGTCGAAGCGTACAACAAGGCTGCCGGATCGATGGAGAGCCGCGTCATGGTCACCGCGCGCAAGTTCCCCGAGTTGGGCGCCGCGATCACGGAAGAAATTCCCGAACTCGATCAGATCGAAACCACCACTCGCACGCTCTCGCTGGATTGGGGCGAGGAGGTCACCGCAGAGCTGCCCCTCGCGCCGCCTGAGTCGGAGAAGACCGAGTAACTTCTCTGGCAAAAACCAACGGCAACCACTAAGGACACGAAGGTAGCACGAAGGGTTAAGGGCAGCTCTTAGGGCCTTCGTTTAGAGGCATTTCTACGTGTAGTGTTGGGTTCCTTCGGGCGTCTTCGTATTGCCTTGGTATCCTTCGTATCGTCTTGGTATCCTTCGTGGCGATCTTTTAGACGATTCGAACGCGTTAGACCTAACTGGCGCGTTCGTCCACGAGTGCGTTTTTCCCGCGAGACCGCGCATTCGGCAAGACTTCCCAGATGCCATCGAACTTCACAAAATAAGGCTCGACCGAGATGTCCGGGAAGTTCTGCGTCAGCAATTGCGCAGCCCGATGCAGTTCGCTGCGATGGTGCTCGGCTTCGGCGTCGCGGTCGCCCTTAAAGTGCGCCAGACCGCCATAGGTGGCGCAGTCGGAGTGGCTCATCACCAATACGCGCTTGGTCTGATGAAGCCGGATCGACATGCGCACCTGCTCGAGGATGAAGTCCTGCTCGAAGTCGTTGCGCGGCGAAGCCAGCGTCTTGGCGCCGCCAGCGACGATGATCATGTCCGGGCGCTCGATTCCCTGCTTGCGTAGAAACTTGCGCACAGCCTGGCTGATGCGGTGGTCGAAGCAGCAGAGGACCGCTGCATCGGCAACGTAGGGATCGGCAGGGGAATCGAAATGGAAGATCTTCCGCATGTCACGTTCATTGTAACGTGTGGAATGTTTGCGTAGCGGGAAGTGTGCGCGAGGGGCGAAATTGCAGCAAAGGTCCTAAACGCAGGAAGCGCAGAGAGAGAGAACCAGAGGCTTCTGCATACGGACCGGCAGTGCGGAGCCGGGGAGCGGCGGCCAGAGATTAGCCCGGGGGCGTAAGCCTTGGTCCCAAGCAGTTGTGGAATCCCACCCTTGCGCACAAAACGCGCAAGGATGGGGCACCCGGCCCCGGCGCCTTAGATTCATGCCCTCCGCTTCGCCTTCAACTCACCCAGCAACTGCTCGATGCGGTCTTCTTTCTCGAGTGCGGCCAGGCGGTCTTCGACGTCGTCGACGGCGATGTCGGCCTTGGCCTGGCTGACCGCTTCCTCGCGCACCACTTTGTGCTTCATGCGATCGAAGGCCGCGGCTTTCGAGCCATCGCCGATGTTGATCTTGGCGTCGCTGGCTTTGCCGACGGCGCGGGCGCGGCGATGCTGCGCGATCAGCAGATCCGCCTTGGCTTGCGCTTCCGCGAGCTTCTGATCGAGCTGGCGCAGCGCGATCTTCAAATTCTCGACCTGGGCCTTCTGATCTGTGACCTGCTGCGCGAAACTGCCGCTCAAATCGCGATAGCTCTCGACACGCTGCAAAGCGGCGCGGGCAAGGTCATCCTGTTTCTTGTCGACGGCCAGCTCGGCCTTGCGCATCCATTCCGCCACCTTGTCCTCGTTTTCTTTCTGCTTCTTTTCGAGCAGGTGCTGGTCGGCGATGGCAATTGCCACCTGCGTCTTCACCTGCAGAAGCTGGTTCTGCATGTCGAGGATGACTTGCTTGATCATTTTTTCCGGATCTTCGGCCTTGTCGATCAGGTCGTTCAGATTCGCCCGGACTAATGTGGAAACTCGCTCCAGTAGTGCCATAGAACACCTCAGTTCTTGAATTCAGCTATTGGCTGTTCGCCATTAGCTCTTAGCTTGAAGCGCGGTAGCGCTTAGCGTCGTGGTACGACGGGCGAGGACGCCCGTCGCTCCACACGTAGCGCCGGCGTCCCGCCGGCTGTTGCAATCGCATCGCAGCATCGTTTGCGTTGTCACGTAGCGCTCCCCGCTACTTCGTCCCGCCGTTCTCTGGCGGCTTCGCCGCTTTGTCGCCGATCTGGCGGACCTTGCCGAGCATGTCGCCCATGTTCATGCCAGTCAGCGTTTCGAACAACGCTGGCACTTGCGCGGCCATCTTGGTCAGGTCGCCGGTGATCTTGTTCAGCCCGGCGGCGTCGCCGTTGCCGGTCGAGACCACGGTGATCTTGTCGACATTGGCCAGCGGGCTGGCCAGCGCCTTGACCACCTCCGGCAGGCCGGTAAGCAATTTGTCGATAACCGCGGCCTGGTTGTATTCCTGGAAGGCCTCGGCCTTGACATTCATCGCCTTTGCTTCCGCCTCACCTTTTTTGAAGATGATCTCGGCTTCGGCCTCGCCCTGCTGGCGAATCGAGGAAGCGTGACCTTCGGCTTCTGCCATCAACCGCTGCTTCTCGGCCTCGGCGAGCGTCTCGATGCGTTGACGCTCGATTTCGGCCTGCTTCAGCACGGTCGCGATCAGTTCTTTCTCGCGGCGCGCGATCTCGGCCTCCTGCACCTTCACCTGGCCTTCTTTTTCGACTTGCTGCACGCGCACACTCTCGGCAATCACCTGCTGCTGCATGACGTTCGCCTGGATGTCATAGGCCTTGTCGGCTTGCGCCTGCTGCTTCTTGGTGACTTCCAGGTATTGGGCTTTCTTCACCTCGAGGTCGCGCTGGGCTTCGGCCTGCTTGGCCTGCGACAGCGTTTCGGCGAGCACGCGCTCCTGATCGGCTTGTGCTTTCGCGACGGCGGCTTCCCGGGTTGCGACCGCGCGCTTGATGGCGGTGTCCCGCTCGGCCTCGGCAGTGGCCACGTCGGCGTCGCGTTTGATGCGCGCGACATCCGGCTTGCCCATGTTCGCGATGTACTCATTCTTGTCGCGGACTTCTTTGATCGTGAACGAGATCACCTCCAGGCCCATCTTGTTCATGTCATCGGCGCAGGTGGCTCGCATACGGTCGCCCACCATTTCCGGCTGCTTCACGATCTCTTCCACCGTGAGCTGGCCGATGATGCCGCGCAGGTGGCCTTCCATGACCAGCCGGATCAGGCCTTCGCGCTCCTGGTCGGTCTTGGTGAGGAATTGTTCGGCGGCGGTGAGAATCGATTCGCGGTCACTCTTCACTTTGATTTGCGCGACGGCTTCTACCGTCACCGCGACGCCCTGCTTGGTATAGAGATCCTGCTGCGGCGCCACATCGAACGACATCAGTTCGAGCGAAAGGTCGCGGCAGTTCTCGATCATCGGGAAAATGATTGTGCCGTGGCCCTGCACCACACGGGTGCCGCGAAATCCGTAGACGATGAGCGCTTCATGTGGGCCGGCCTTGCGATAAAGCCGGGCTAACATGCTCATCAGCAGCATCAGGGCTAAAACCCCAAGACCGATAATGACCCACGCTTCCACTGGTAACCCTAACGACGACATATCGCCTCCTGTCACAATTCGAGCCGAACTGTAAGACCGTTATGAATGCGCATACTGCTTCATGGTGTCCAGGTCGCGCACCGTGCGCGCTGGATCGTTTGTTCCCAAAAAAACTTCGCCTTCGAGCGTGGTGATGTGCACCACGTTGTTGCACCAAACGTAGGCACGCGTGTTGCCCAGGCCGCGAATGCCGTAGCCGCGCAGCGCCATCCATTTCTCCGGACGATATTTGGCAATCTGCGATTGAGGAATCGAGCGCAGCCGCAGGCCGAGTGTGCTGATTTCGAGCCCGTCCGGCGTGAAGCGGTAGTGGAAACCATCCCACGCATGGGCCGCGATCAGCAGAAACAGCACGCCAATCAGACTCATCGCGACGCGCACGCCGGGCACTGGAATTGAAATCGCAATGGCGAACTCGAGCGCTGCCAGAGCGAGAAACAGGATCGAGAAGCCCTTCGCGTCGTGAGTTTCTTCCGCGAGGACTTGGCTGTCGGGAAGCGCCTCACCGCGCTGGGCGCGCATGTAAATCACTACGAACAGGACTATTGCGACCGGCACCCCCAGGATGAAGGGCGCCACCGTGATGGGATTTCCGGTAAGGTTGTGCTCAATGATGCTGTTGTTCACGTAGAAGGTGAAGCCCGTCATGAAATAGAAAAAGCCCAGCAACGCGAACGAGGCAGTGTCGGGTTCCGCTTTCTGCTTCAGCAGGATCACCGTGATGATGGTGAAGATGATTAACACGAACGCGGTGAGGCCGAGTCCGAAATAGAGAGAGGTCGCGCGCGGCATCCAGCCATTCGGCTGCCCGTTCGCGCCGAAGTGCGTGGCCATGCGCACCGGGAGCTGGTCCCAGACCTGCGCGTAGCGTAAAGCGGTGAGTGGCAGAGCCAGCCACATCAACGCGATCAGGATGGCGAACAGTTTGCGCTTCATGCTTCCCTCTCGAGCTGAAGTCCCCTTTTTTTCTTTGCTTTCGTTTCGACCACTGAGGTCGTGTGTTACGCGGCGCTCCCGCAGTCGACGGGCGGGGACGCCCGTCGCTCAATTTTCTAGGGCACCGACTCGGCTGATGTTTCCTCTTCGCCCGACATCTCCGCCCACAGGCGTACGTAGGCGATGCCCTTCTCGTAGCGCGTGACGACCACTTCCGCTCCCTTGGGGATCGCGACGCCTTCCTCGCTGCGGGCGCCGCAGGTTCTGCGCGTGCCGGCCTGCGAGTAGATAATTTCGCCGGTGCCGCCTTCGCGAATCGGAATGGAAGTGCGGCCGAGCACGCCGACCATTTCGTAGTCTGCGGGATCCATGTTCTCCTCCTCGGAGGTCAACACCTTGCTCAGAAACAGGAACACGATGCCTCCGCCGGCCAGGCCGCTGATCAGCGCGACGCCAAGCCCCATCACGAACCACACGCTCGAATAGCGAGTGAGCAGGTAGCCAGTCCCACCGAACCATGCCAGAAACGCCGTGAACGTGACGAAGTTGAACGGCGAAATCGACAGGTCGGTCGCGGCGCGCACCGGTCCGCCGGCCACGGATGCGGGGTGTCCCGCAACGGCCGTGGCATGGGCTCCCACTCCATGCCCGCCACCCCCGGAAGCGCCGACGGGCGCATGTCCGCCGATCGGAACGTGTCCGGCGCCATGCGGGAGGTGTGGGAGGTGAAAGCGCCAGCGCGTGCCTCCGCCCAGAAACGAGATCACGCTGAAGGCAAAGCCGACCGCAAAACAAACCAGATAAAAGTTCGCCCAGGTCACTGGATCCGCCTCCCTTCCACGGCTCTACGGCTGCGATGATTGCGCACGGCGCCGGGATCAAGCGCCTCAAGCAAGCGCTCGGCCAACCCGGGCGTGTCGAGAATCGCGCCCAGCAACAGGAAACAACTGCGGGTGTCTTTGTGGCGTGCGCACTTGATGAGCACGTTACTCACCTCGCGATCGCTTACGAAGCGCTCTGATCCCTGCAACAACCAGACGTCGAGCTTCCCCTCCGTGGTGCGCAAGTCGGAAGTCAGCTCGGTGTGATAACCCTCCGGGTCATCCACCAGAAACCCAGGGTGCACCTTGAAGAACTTCGCCAGCAGCGTGCGCGAGGACTGCGTCATATGGCGACGCGAACCGCGCTCGATCTGCGACAGGTACGACTGGCTGATGCTCTTGCCGAGCTCGCCCTTCACGGCGCGCACGATTTCCTGCTGGGTCATAGGCCGCCCCAGTTCGCGCAGGGAACCTTCGACTTCGCGCAGGTACCGGATTTTTTCGCCGAGCGTCATAGGCCATATTTCAGATCGCTATGTTTATATTGCAATTTGCAATTCACGTCAAGCGATCGATCTTACCTGTTTTCAGTAGCTTAGCTTCACGAAATCGCGCAAGTCTCGAAAGTCGCGCCCGGACACACTTCGCGTGTTCGGCGGATTTATAGTGGCGTTCTGGTGTGGAAAATGGACTCTCGGTCGCAACGCGTCGCGCGTGTCGTGCAAGAGGAGATAAAGATTGTTCCGTATGATCCGGCATGGCCGGAGAGTTTTCGCCAGGAGAAGGCGCACCTGCTCGCCTGCTTGCCTCGCGATCTAGTGCGGCGCATCGAGCACTTCGGGAGCACGGCTGTGCCGGGTCTGGCTGCGAAACCAATCGTGGATATGCTGGTCGAAGTGACCGACCTGGGGGAAACTCGCATCCGAATCGCGCCCGTGCTCGAAGCGCAGGGCTACGACTATTTCTGGCGCCCAACGCACGGCGACGATGGGCCGCCGTTCTATGCCTGGTTCATCAAGCGTGAGCCCCAGACGCGCACGCGCACCCATCACATCCACATGGTGGAAAAAAGCTTTCAGGAACACTGGGATCAGCTGCTGTTTCGGGATTACCTCATCCAGCATCCGGAGGTGGCGCGCGAATATGAGCGCCTGAAGTTTGAGCTGGCGGCGAACTATGCGAACGATCGGGTCGCCTACACCAACAGGAAGAGCGCCTTCGTCGCGAACGTGATGCAACGAGCGCAACGCAGATAAAGTGAAGCGTCGAGCGTCCCCGCATGGCGGACGGGCGAGACGCCCGTCCCTCCATTTTCAATCTCAGGATTCCACCACTTCGTAATGGTCCACGTTTGGGCCGCGGTCGACCAGGTACTTATCGTCTTCGGGATAGTAGACGGCCTTCTCATAGTCAGGACCGGCGAAGGCTTTGATGGCTTCCCAGGAATCCCAGAGAGTGAGCAGGAAAAATTCGCATTTCCCATCGGCGACACGGCGGAGCGTGTGGACGCCCCGATTGCCGGGAGTGTCGGCATATTCCTTCAACCCCGTCTTTTGCAGGTACTCGTAGTAGATGTCCTTGTCAGCTTCGCGAACGGTGCCGCGCCAGATGCGTGCGATCATGGTGGTCCTCGCCTCAGTGTGATTTAGACGCGGGCTCGTCCGATAGCGACGCAAAAGAAAAGCGCCCTCGGTGTCGAGGGCGCCGGTGTTGCTTCCCCACTGTGTGACTTACTGTCTGCGTCCGTTGTGCTTCTTGTTATAGATCTGATTGGACACATGATTCTGCTGGCGATTGACCTGGGCGCGCTCTTGCTGGGTCAGTTTGCCGCCGTTGGCCGCGCGATCGTTGCGAACTTCGCGATTGATGCCGGCTTCCTTCCGCTCGAGATTCGAAGCTTCGCCCGCCGTCAACTGGCCGCTCTTGATTCCTTGCGCGATGCGGTCCTGCTGATTCTCGGCGCGCTTGCCGACTTCGCTTTTGGGATTCGTGTTCTGGACAGCGGCGTTGTGCTTGTCCTGGTAGATCTGTTTGGAGAGCGAATTCTGCTGCTGATTGAGAACCTTGCGATCGGCTCCGGTCAGCTTGCCGCCATCCTCGCTGCGCATCAGCTTTTCTTCTTTGTTGAGATTCGATTCTTTCTTCTCGAGATTGGCGGTTTCTCCGGCGGTCAACTGGCCGCTGGCCACGCCGTTCGCGATGCGGTCCTGCTGGTTTTCCTTGCGCTGGTTGATGGTGGCAGGCGGATTCGTCGTGTTCGAATTCTGGGCCATCGCGGGCAACATCAGGGCCGCCAGGGCTGCGCTGCACAATACGATGCGGGTATTGATCTTCATGGATATCTCCTCTGTCGCTTTTGAACTGCTGCAGCCCTACGGCCGCTCAGTGGGATTGAACACGGAGGTAGGGAGATTGTTGCGGTGGGTGAAAGTAGTTGAAAACTCGCCCAATGAGCGGGTAACTGTTACTGGGAAAGGGTTGGCACAGATAGGTTAAGCCGGAGCGTGAGTGTAATGATTCGAGATTTTTCGCTACCTGACACTGTTCCATTATCGTGCTGCATCACGCAACCTGAAGCAGCGGGCTTTGTTGTCCCAGTAAATCTTCTCGTGCTTGGCCTTCCAAAACTCTGTCCAACGAGTTTGAAGGTCTTTGAGACTGTGGGTCTTCCTGAAATTACCCCAGCAAACCCACGCAGGGTTGCTCGGCGCACAAGTCTGGGCCGGAAACAAATTCGGCATCGTGGATTTCTGCCACGTATCGTCAGTAAACAGATCGCCGAGAATGAAATAGGCGAATTCTCCTGTCCTGATGCGCGGCCAATAGTCATAGACAGGCTCTGCAATGAATCGTGAATCCGTGATTTGTGAAATCAGAACTGGAATCGCATCCTTCCCATCGGCCACGATCTGATCGATAACGGGTGAAGCACAGTACTCACGATCTTGGAAGCGGCCTTTTGCGCGGCAGGTGATGTTGCTCCACGTCGAAAGCGCGTATGCGTTCGCACGTTTCGGAGCAGTATCTGACGCAGCCGTTGGAGTCTTCTGCCCGAATCCTATGTGTGGAACTGCTGCAAGGGACAAGATTGCAAGAACCAGTGTACGCATACTCCATTCGACACCGAAACGTATGGGCGGAGCACGATTACAACCGTAACTGTTGACAACAGGCCATTTCGCTCATTGAGGGGTTTTG
>Ga0307472_100000066_pt1 | contig 28487 bp, 27 predicted proteins | sample atmos_gasesAM5C__2_FD_204582 | JGI IMG/M metagenome (GOLD analysis project Ga0307472, IMG submission 204582) | Hardwood forest soil microbial communities from Morgan-Monroe State Forest, Indiana, United States - atmos_gasesAM5C_05 | ecosystem: Environmental > Terrestrial > Soil > Temperate...
GAAATCGCCGGAGACAGCGACGGAGATGTCGCCCTTGCCGCCGGAGAAGTACTTCTTGCGGGCCACCATCTTGTCCATGAGCGGCCGGTTCTGGAGTGTCTGTCTCCACTGGTCTCCCTTGTCGAGATACCAGTCGAGGGCGGAGTTCGCGATATTGGTGAGTTCGCCTGCTGTGAAGGCCATTGGGGAATTCCCCTCGTAGCCTTACGCCCTGCGTGAGTTCTCCAGTCCTTGGAGCGCCGCTTCCATTAAGGATTTCGGTGCGGATCGGGCGGAAGGCGTTTGCGTGGACCCGTTCGGCAGTGAACCGGTAGCCCTCGGCCTTGGCAGTATCGAGCGCGTGTGCCTGTTGACCTCGTCATAGGCCGCCTTGGTGATGTCCAAGGCTTCCTCGACGGTGCCGATGCGGCCGCCGCGTTCGAGCAATAAGGCCTGAGCCACCCTGCGAACGGAGGGTGCCTTCGCCTTGTAATCGGGATCGCTCGCTGCAAGCCGCTGCTCGAAGCTGGTGACGGCGCGCTGGACGTTGCCCTGAACGTTCTGGAGCGCCAGCTGCTGGTTGGCAGCCTCGTGCTCCTGCACGGTTATCTGGGCACGCTGATGATCGAAGCGCTGGCGCGCGAACTCCTTGGCGGCTGCTTCCGTCAGGTGACCCTGCCGGACACGCTCGCCGAGGTCTCTCGGCAGCACGATCCCAAGATACTCTTGGGCCGTCCTGACGAATGGAGCGACCATCTGGTAGAACGTCGCATAGTCCCCGGAACGCAACGCCGCCATGGTTTTCAGGCCATTGGCGACATCGTCTCCGGATAGCTGCGCAGTCCTCGCAAATTGCTCCAGTTCGCCGCCTACTTGGGCCGCGCCGTGCAGTCTCTGGACCTCGCCGCGAAGCCCTTCGACCTCGCCACGCAGTTCACGGCGCTGCTTCAGCAGCTTGTTGATCTTCTTTCGGATGGCCGGGGGAGCTTCGTGCTCCTCGGCATCGGGCACGTCTTCACCATCCGCTTCGGGGGCTTCCGCCTGATCCGGATCGTCTGGCGTATGAGGCTCAGGAGCAGCCTCGCCATCAGCCTCTTCACCCTCTGCCAGTACGTCCTTCTCGTTCGTGGCAGGGACCACCTTGAGAACGGCGTCGAGCAGGGAGGACTTGGCTTCCCTTCCAGTGTCGGCATCCAGCTTCGGGCTAGCGTCGCTGGGCGTCGATTGCGTCGCGGGAGACGGAGACGGAGACGGGGAGGTGTCTGGTGCTGTGCTTTCTGTCCCCGCCGGGACATTGTCTTCCATCGATCCCTCTTAATTCGTTGTGCGCTTTATAGGCGCGATTGAATGTGTGCCGCAAGGGAGACAAGTTCAGCCAGTCTCCGGGCTCTGTCTCCTTTTGCCGGGGCGACCTCGGTCCCGGATTAAGTTTCCGCTTACTTTTTACGCGGTGGTATCCGTGCGCCAGACCTGCGGGCCTGATTAAGACTGGCCGCTACCGCTTGTTTTTGTGGATAACCGGAAGCTTTCATCTCTTTGATGTTGGAACTGATGGTCTTCTTCGAAGACCCCTTCTTGAGTGGCATCGTCCCTGTCTCCCTTCACTGCATCATCGGACCGCCGCTGCCATTTGGCAGGCGTTGATCGGCTGGCGACGGCGTCGGCGATGCCGGGTTCGGCGACGGCGGTGCCGGCGTGTTGAGCGCGCCCTGCGGTCCCTGCGCGTTGGGATCGGGCTGGCCCGGCAGTCCCGGTATCTTGCCGGCGTTCATCGAGGTGACGCTGGGCAGGCCGTCGGCGACCGCCTCGTCGACGTCGATCTTGTCGTCGAGACGACTGATCGCCTGTTTTGCCAAGAACGACGGCTTGATCCCCGGCAGCTGCATCAGGATCGGAGCCAACCGCTCGAACTTCTGGATTTCCTCGGCTTGGTTGGGGCGGCCCGACGAGCCGGCGACGATTTCGAGATAGAGGTCCTTGGAGACCTCGGCCTTGGTCAGCACCGGCCACATCGCGCCGGGTCCGACAATCGACTTGACGACGTCCTCGGAGACGTTGAGCAGCAGTATCTGCCCTCCGGCGCGCGCCAAGGCCGTCAGCGTGTCGTCGATGTCGTCGATGATGGAGCCGGTCGCCGTGGCCTTGGCTCCTGCCGCGATGTTGCTCTCGGTCGCCGTGTCTCCAGAGGTGCCGCCAAGGTCAGCCTCTTGGTCCCCGACGGTTCGGAGCAGGTCCTGAAAGATCGGGTTGACCTCATACAGATTGGGATCAATCGGCACGCCCTTGAACGCCTGCACGACGGCATTGATGTCCTGCCCCGGCTGCAAGCCGGCGATGGCGATCAGCGCGTTGACCGGATGGTTTTTGAAGGCGTCGATGTCTTCTTCGCTGAGCGTGCCGTCGGCGTAGACGGTCTTGGGGCGGTTGGCGATGCGGTGCTCCCTCAGGCCTTGTCTCGAACGATTAAGCTCGCGCTGCATCGGCCGGATCAGCGCCACGTCGCTCGGCGGGAAGACGAAGCCGTCAAGCTCGTTGAAGGCGACGAGGAACCACGGCCAGAAGCGGTCGGTGTAGACGTCGGGGGCCGCCGGCTCCTTGAGGAAGTCCGGCCAGCCGTCGCAGATCGTGTAGACCAGCCCGTCCTTCTTGTTGAACATCTCCCAGACGAGGCACATCTCGGTGTCGCCCGCCGAGATGCGCGAAGACGTGCCGTCGCTGCCGCCGTTCTGCCACGAGGCGCGCGCCCGCTCGTAGTCGGTGCCGCTGTCGACGCGCTCATAGGAATTATGGCTCTTGGAGACGTCGACGCCATAGATTTCCTGAATGTCGTTGACCGAGAGACAGAACTCCTCGGCGGCCCACTCGCAGCCCAAGAAGTCCCTTAACTGGATGCAGCGCGGATCGGGAATGATCGCCGTCGACTTGGGCCATGAGAACTGCAAGCCCTCGCGCACCACGACGTCCTGCTCGGTCGACAGTTCTTGCAGCATGAGGCGCATCTCCTCGGCCTCGCTGCTGTCCATATCGACCTCGTTGTCGGCGATGTCGGCGGAGATGCGTTCGATCACCGACAGCTGCGTCTCGATGTCGGCGATGCGGCTGTCCAAGTCGGGCGAGCGTCCCATCAGGCGCTGGAAGCCGAGGCGGACCCAGCCGACGCCGGAGGTCGTGGCGCGGCGCACCGTCATCTTCATCATCGACTTGAAGGACTGCTGCTGCTCGCTGATCTCATAATCGTAGAGAAGCTCCAGCGTCCGCGCGATCTTGTTGAGGATGGTGATCTGCTCCTTCACCGCCTGCGCGTCGGCGAGCACGGCCAAGGCGTTCTGGACCTCGTCGGGCGGCGGCATCATCGGCATCGGCGAGGGCGGCAGTTCCGCGCCCGGCGGCATGCCTTCCGGACCGGGCGCTCCGGGAGACATGCCCGCTGGAGGCGCTGGTGGCGCTGCCGGACCGGGCATCGGTGTTGGCGGGGTGCCCGGCATGGACGGCATGCCCGAGGCCATGCCCATCAGGGCCTGCTGGCCCTGCTGCACGGTTTGCTGCGCCTTCTGCAAGCCCTCGGCGGTGCCGTCCCATACCGTCGACAGTATGCGTGGCCGCCTGCGGCACGACGCCTTGGGGTTCTTGGCGTAGACCGTGGAGACCCTTTTCTGGATGTGCTGGAGAGTGATGTTGGCGATGTAGAGGTCGCTGTCGCTGCTGTCGTTGTAGATCGACACCTTGGGGTCTTCGCCCCACTGCATGCCGGCCGCGAATTTCTGGTCGGCCAGCATCTTCTTGAACGGCTTTTCCCAGAAGGTCTTGGCCTGCTTGACCATGTCGGTCATGGCGTCGACGAGGGCCTTGCGCTTGTCGTCTGGTTCCGGCTTCTCGCGCGGCACCATGTCCTCGCCGGGAGGCGTCAGCGGTGGTTCGAGCAGGGGCTCCGGCTCAGGCGGAGACAGGCCGAAGGGATCGGCCGGGTCGGAGGGGAGAGCCATAAGGCGTCACCAACCTTGCTTCTGTGCGGCGTTACGCTCCTTGCGTTCCTGCAATGCCGAGGCCTTGACCCAGCCCAGCGTCCCGGTCGACGGGACTGGAGCAGCCTTGCGCGGAACCTTGGGCGGCGCGTGCATCACCAGACCTACGCCCACCCATGCCAATGCGTCAACGAAGTCGTCATGCGTACCGAACGGAAATTGCAGGATTTCCTGCCGCGCCTCCATCCACCACGTCGCATAGGAGGGGAAATAGACCAGTCCCATCGTCATGCGCGCCTTTATCGACTGGGCGCGCGCCTGCTTGTCGTGGACCGGCGTGACCTCGAACACCGAGGTGAAAGTGCTGCGCTCCAGCATGCGCTTCCTGAGGAAGGGTCCTATCGACCCGGTGATGTGGCCGCGCTCGGCCCACCACGTCAGCGGCTTGTACTTGGCCATCAGGTCGATCATGCGCTCGACCACGATGTTGGAGGGATAGCGGCCCCACAGCACGTCATCCATGATCCAGATATTCTGGTCCTCGTCGATGCCGATGGGCAGGAGACAGGTCTTGTCGCGGTCTTGTTTGGTGGAGACGGCGTGGTCCGAGGCTGCGTAGAACCGGAGCTTGTTATCGGGCGGTCGCTCGCCACGGTTATAGGTGCGGATGCTGTCGGCGATGAAGAAATTGCCTTTCTCCGGCGTGGGGCTGCCCTGATAGAGCGCCTGAAAGCCGCGCGGGTCGGCCTCGCGCAAGCCTTCGAGATACGGCACGGGGAAGCGCTGCGGCCATAGCGCCTCACCGTATTTGCGGCCCAGCGGGTCCTTGTCGAGGGCGAGCGCCGGCAGGTCGATGATCTTCCAGCGCTTGGCTTCGACAGGCGAGTAATCGGGATTGGTCGGGTCGGTGAGCCGGCCGACCATGTCATCCTCGTGCCAGCGCGTCTGGATCACGATGATCCAGCCGATGTGGGCGTTGAGGCGGGTCTTGGCGACTTGGTTGTACCACTCCCACAACTTCTTGCGGGTGACGACGCTGTCGGCCTCGACGCGGTCCTTGATCGGGTCGTCGATCAACAGGCCGGTGGAGCCGCGCCCGGTGGCGGCGGAGCCCCGGCCGATGAAGAACAGCTTGCCGCCCTTGTCTCCCTCGATGCGGTCGACGCTCGCCGAGGAGAGCACGCGTCCCGGGAAGACCTGCGCGTAGAGCGGGTCCTCGATGATCTCGCGCACCTCGCGGCCGAAGTCCCAGCTGAGCTTGTCGGCATAGGTGGCGAGGATCAGGCTCTGGTCCGGGTGCCGGCCGTGGAACCATGCCGGGAACAGCCGCGAGGAAAGCTCGGACTTCCCGTGTCTCGGCGGGACGTTGATGATCAGCCGGGAGACAAGCCCAAGCTCGACCTGCTCAAGGGCCGCCGCTATGGCGACATGGTGCTTGGCGGTGACATATTGCGAATAGGCGGGATCATCAGGGTGCAGCGGATCGGGGCGCATGAAGCGTGCAAAGGCAAGCAGGTCGTCGCGCGCCTGAAGCGCCGACTGGCGGCGCTTCAGGGCATTCAGGTAGCGTGTCTCCCGGGCAGTGAGCGCCGTCATGCAGCCGGCTGGTCTCCTTCAGGCTGGTCGGGAGTAGGAGGCGTCGCGTCTGGACTGTCCTCGTCCTCGTCGTCCTCGTCCTTGTCGCCGTTGCGCCCCTTCTTGGGGTCCTGCCAGCCGCCGTCCTGAGCCACGAGCGTGGCTTGGTTCAGCATGGCGATCACCGCCATGTTCTTGGTGATGCGGTGCCGGTACATCTGGATAAGCTCGCTCACGGCAAGCTCGAAATCCTTCGTCATGGGTTTCTCCTCCTTTATGCGAACGCTGGTTGCCAGCAATTCACCATAGGTGATCTGCATCTCGAAATCCTCAACCTCCTGATGCCGAAGCGCTCCAGCACTCCGGCATCAGCTTGCCGTTGTCACTTCAGTTAAGCCGGGGCACGCCGCCGCCGATGCCAGCCATGCCGAGCAGGGCGTAGATCACGATGATGACGCCGACGACAATGCTGACAACCTTGACCAGCTTGTTGAGCGGTTCCGGCACCGGCAGGAAATCGCAGACCCACCAGATGACGCCGATCACCACGGCGACGACGAGGATATAGATCAGGGTTGAGACCATGGGAGAGTTCCTTTCATTCAACCGGGATCGGGGTGACTGCCACCGCCGCCGCCCGGGCCGGGGTCAGGGGAGCCGCCTCCCGAGCCGCCTCCATCAGGAGGTCCGCCACCACCTCCGCCGTCGGGTGGGCCTTCGCCGCCACCACCGCCGCCGTCAGGAGGACCAGCGCCACCGCCACCACCATCAGGAGGCCCAGACCCACCGCCACCACCGTCAGGAGGAGTGCTTCCACCACCGCCTCCAGTGCTTGGCGGGTTCTGGCTGACACCTCCACCCCCGCTGGCAGACTGAGGTGGACTGTGGGCTGGCTGCTGCTGCTGTTGTTCATCCTGCTTGTTGCCCCTGAATTGCACCCGCCCGTGCCTGTCGGCGCACTGGCTGACTTCCCTGTGGATGTTGACCATGCGCAACACCCGGCACTGGTCCTCGGAGAACGTGACCCCGCAGGAGACAAGCATCAAGGGTATCAGGATCAGGACGCGTTTCACTTGTCATCGGCCAGCATCTTGTCGGCAATCAGTTTCAACGCTTCGCAATACGAGTTGATCTCCTCGCGATCCGGCTGCCGGTCGAGGGCGACGTTGACGAACCAGCGGTCCGACCCGGTGAAAGCGAAGCCCGACGACACCGCCCAGACGTCGGGGCCGCCGCGCTGCTGCGCGTGGCGCAGCGTACAGCCGGCCTGCTGGCTGGAGAACTCTTCATATGTCGACAGGAACCTGTCGAGCAGCTTCTCGTCGTCAAGGGCGCGCCACACCAGATATGCCGGGATGGCGATGACCACCAGCATGCCGATCACCAGCACGTTGCTGATGGTCAGGCCTTTGACCGCGTTCAGCCAGCCGAGGTATCTGCCTTCAGCCGGTGCTGGCGCAGGCGGTGGCTGGTCCAACGGGCATCCTCACTTGGTGCCGCGACTGACCGCGCTGGTGCCAAACGGTTGCTGTATCTGTCCGCTCTCGTTGACCAGCGGCGGGAGACAGGAGCCGGCGTTGCAGGCGGCGACCGCTGCCGCAAGCTGCTTGGTCAAGCGCGCTGCCCGGTAGTAGTGGTAACAGTTGGAGCCGCAGGTCGGTGGCGGACCATACTCAAGGGCTTCGGCCTGCTCATAGGCGAGGTAGCTCGACAGTTGCTGCACGAGAGTGGGCGTGGTCTGGGCGGAGACAGCGGTGCTGATCAGCAGCGCGGCCAGCAAGGTCGGGAGACACCTCATTGGTCATTTTCCTTTTTCCTGTCATGTCGGCTGGGTGGCCGGCTCGGTGAACGGCTCGATGGTGCCGCCGTCCTCGATGTAGCGCAGCCAGTCGCCGACCTGACTGTCTTCAGTCAAGAACCACTCGGTGCCTTGGTCGTCGGTGGCAATCACCTGCTTCGGGGCTCCGAGCGGTTGCAGCCTAATCTCGTCGAGAGGGGCATAGCGTGCGCTGACATAGGGCATTGGTTCACATCCTCGCGCTGACGGCCGCAACAATGCCGCGCATATCGGCTACACCATTTGCAACAACATTAACTCCAATGTTCGTCATGTATACACTCGTATTGTATGGCGTTTGTGCGGTCACGTTTGCTGTCGTAGCCCATCCCGCTATTGTCACAGCAGGGCTTACCCGTTTCATCACCTTGAATGGGCATGGGTTCATTGTTGTCGTGCCTCCGTTGCCATACTGATAGATGTTAAGTCCATCGATGTATTCGAGATAGCGCTGGCACGTCGCGAATTCCTGCGCCTCGTCGGGCAGCGTCCATGGCGGCGCAATGCCGGTGTTGAGCGGATCGAGATGGAGCGAAACATCGAACAGTTCGAAGGTATTGTTGACCGTCGCCAGTCCATTGGTCGCGCTGGCCAGAGTTGTCAGGCCGCCAGCCTGCCAGCCCGCAACGCCGACCTGATTTGCCCCGCCTGCAATCGCGACCGTCACGATATAGGCTCTCGACGTATCGACAGGCCACGTCCCCGTCACATCGCCGGGGATGACAAATGCCTGTTCAGTGTCCGTATTGGCCTGCCCTGCCGAGATCACAAACGACGTGATGTAACTGCGCGTCGTGTCGCCATTCCTGACCGACACGCCATAGGTTCCCGCAGGACCTTTGAAGCCAAAGCGCAGCACAGTCTGTCTGGCACCTGCCGCTCCATAGCCAAAATCCGCAACGCGCGTGCCTTCGATGCTTTGGTATATCTGGCAGTATTCCGTGGCAGCCAGCGAAGTGTCGGCTGTCGTCACAGTCAGGCGCAAGCGGTTCCTTGATCCATTTGGCGTTGCCACCTGCACGCGCTGGAACGACACCGCACCTGTCGTTACAAAGGCCGCGCTCCACTGATCGGCAGCAAAATAACCGGATGTTGTTCCCGCCGTGTTGCCGGTCTCTTGGCTCACCTGCATCGCGCCGTTCACGATGCGATTGCGCGCCTGCGCCGTGGCAATCGGCACGCTGCTTGAGGCCACCCGCCAAGCGCCGCCGGAATACTGGTACTGCGGCCCGCCCGCAGGGATGTAGATGGTGCCGTCAGTCGGGGAGGCTGGGAAATCGAAAGCCATCAGCGATATTCCTCGATCACGACCATGCCGTCCGCGCCAGCACCTCCCGGCACCGCCGAGCCTGCAAAGGCATTGAGCGCCCCAGCGCCGCCAGAGCCGCGCCCGTTGCCCGCATTGCCACCGTTGTGAAAGGCAGACGCCGTATTTACTACCTGACCTGTTCCGCCTGCTCCAAACCGGCTCGATGCACCGGCCTGCGCCATGCCGATAATCGTTGTCGCTATCGTCGTGTGGAAGCCGAAGCCGCCCTGATCGCCTGTCGCATTGATATCACCGCCTGTCGCCGAACCGCCGCCGCCGCCGACCCGCGTTCCTCCAGTCGCATTGAAACCGGCAGCACCAGCATTGCCGCCATTAGCCGTCAGCGTATTGGTGCCGTCGCTGTAACTCGATGCGGTGCCGGCCGAGGCGCTCGCGCCGCCCGTGCCGATGGTGCAGGTCGGCGTGAACGTGCCGGTCGGCTTGACGATCCACTTTTCGCAATAGCCGCCCGCGCCGCCACCAGACCCCATCTGGCCGTTGCTGCCAGAACCGGCAACGGCATTGCCGCCGCCACCGCCGCCGCCCTGCACCTGCACCCGGAATATACGGGTGTTGGCGTTAAGCGTGATTGCGCCTGACGTCGTGATGAACTGCCGCTGGATGAGACCGGAACCTGAAGGCGCGACGACCTGCACCCATTGCTGGGAATTGCCGTCGTCGTAGTAGACGAACAGCGCCCCGGTATCGCTCTCCCACCAGAGTTGCCCCGGCACCGGGTTGGCGGGCGCGGCATCGCTCGGCATCGCCCCTTGGAATTGCGCCGCGACGACAGCCCACACAGTACCGTTCCAACGGTACGTCGGCCCGCCCGCTGGCTGGTAGAGGGTTCCGGTGGTCGGGGATGCGGGGAAATCGAACGCCATCACATCCTCGCGTTCAGGCTGATGGTACTGTCGGAAACGAAGTTGCCGGCGGCGGCACTGACGGCATTGGCCGACAGGATAAAGGCACTTGTCCCGTAGTTCGTCGGTCCCGTGCAATTGCTGTTGGTCACGCCGGAAAATGCCAAGGCCGCGCCGACCCGCATGGGCGTTATCGCGGTTGACAGCCTACCCTGAAATCCGGCTGCGGTCCCGTAACCGGCTATGTAGCCGGTCAGTTTCTGCCAGTACCTCATGCACGCCGCCAGTTCCTGCGCCTCGTCTGGCATCGTCCATGGCGGTGCAATGCCGGTGGCGAGCGGGTCGAGGTAGAGGCCGACATCGTAGAGTTCGAAGGTATTGCCAAGAGTGGCAAGGCCGTTGGTGTTGCTGGCTGTGCCGATGAGATTACCTGCCTGCCAGCCCGCAACGCCTTGCAAGGTCGTTCCGGTCGCCATTGTAAAATAAATGATCATCCCCCGACTGGTGTCTGATGGCCAAGTGCCAGTTACGTCACCGGGAATGATGAAAGTCTGCGTCGTGTCTGTGTTGGCTTGCCCGGCGCTGATCGTGAAATTGGCGATATAGGATCGGTTAGCGGAGCCATTGTTGATGCTGATCGAATAGGTGCCCGCCGGAGACTTCCAGCCGAAGCGCAGGATCGCTTGCTTTGCAGCCGCGCTCCCCCATTGAAAATCCGCAAGGCGGATACCCTCGATATTGGTCTGGAGGAACAGGTACTCCCCGGCTGCGAGGGAAGCATCAGCTGCGGAAACATAGACCTGATAGCGATTTCTGGAGCCGTTGGGCGTGACTGCCTGCGCCCGTCCCGTGCTGACCGTACCTGTCGTGGCGAAAGTAGCCAGCCACTGATCGGCCCCATAGAAAGCAGACACTGTTGAGGTGGTGTTGCCGTTCTCTTGGCTTATCTGCATCGCGCCGTTCACGATGCGTGAGCGCGTCTCCGCCGTGGTCACGCCCGACACGACGCCGGCCTCGATTGCCCACGTGGTGCCGTCCCAGACGTAGCTTGGCCCACCTGCCGGGCGGTAGGCCGTGCCGGGGGTCGGATTGGCTGGGAAATCGAAAGCCATCGTCAGCCCCTCAGACCTTCAAGGACGTAATACATTTGGGCGATGTTGCCGGTTGCCATCATCAGGCGAATGGCGTTCCGCGCGACCGACGTAGCGTGATAGGCGACAGAATAAGCCGATGTCAGCGCCGGCCCCGGCTGCGCATAGACAGCCTGCGAAAGAAAATGCGCATTACCGTTCTGGTTGAATTCGGAAATCTGGAATTTGAAACCCACGTTCCAGCTAGGTGCGATACCCGGCTGCCCAGCAAAAACAAATGCGCTGTAATTGCCGCCGGCTCCAGAGGCCGTCGTGCCGGAGGTGCTGGCTTGCTGGATGCCGTAATTGGAACCGGAAGCATCGAAGGTCGCGCCGTTGTCGGTCGAGTTCCTGATCTGAAGGTGGTTGCCACTGGTACTGTTGTTCAGCGCCTGACCGGAACCGCGCAGGATGCGGAAGGGCGCGAGGTTCGGGATGTCGACGCTGGCGACATTGCTGACGAAGCCAGACGCGATCACTTCCCAGCCGGTGACCTTCTGCGGACCCGATATCTGAACCCACTGTTTCGTATTTCCGTCGTCGTAGTAGAGGAACAATTTCCCGGTCGAGGATTGCCACCAGCCATTGCCGTGCTGGGGGCTTGCCGGGGGCGTGTCTCCGATGAAGGTGTAGGTCGCGACCTGAGACGCGACGACGTTCTGCTGCACCCACTGCTGGGAGTTCCCGTCGTCGTACCAGATATACGTATTGCCGGTGTCGCTCTCGAACCACAGCTGCCCGTTGGCCGGCGACGCCGGAGGGCCATCCGCGATGACCGTGTTGGGCGGGACCACCACCTCCTGCCATGCCGCGTTCTTGCGGACATACTGCTTGCTGTCGCTGGCGGCATCGACGATGAAGCCGGCGGTGGCCGCCGTCGCCACGGCGTGCAGTGACCCACCCGCGAGGTTGCCGTGCTGGGCAGCATTGATGCTGCCGGTCTGGTTGGAGAGTGTCAGGTAATAGGCGCTGCTTTGCCCATCGAGAAGATCGGCATCGAGGTTCGAGCCCGTGCCGTCGACGGTCAAAAGCTTGGAGAGGATGCTGGCCGGGGTGATGCCGGCGACAATCGCGGCATCGGCCGCGTCGACATAGTCCTTGCGCGTAGGGTTGCTGTCTCCGCCCCCGGTCGGGATGCCGAGATAGCCGGACATCGTGTCTCCGGACTTGGCGACCTTGGTCGCGTCGGCAGCCGCCTGCGCCGTCGAGACGGGCTTGTTCGCGTCTGAGGTGTTATCGACGTTGGAAAGGCCCACGGCTGCCTTGTCCAGCGTCGCCCAAGTCTTGTCTCCGCGCCAGTACTGGGTGGTCACGCCGGGGACGATGGCGTTCTCCTTGGACGGCATGTCGGCGGCGGTGATTATGATGTCCCACTGGCTCGGATTGAAGGAACCGGCAGTGACGGCCCCTTTGGCCCGGTAGAGGGCTCCGGCCTGTATAGTGAAGTTACCCGCAGTATAATCGCTCGCCGAAGAGAAGAACCGGACAGCGACGATATCCTGCGGATTTTTGCCCGCGTCTACAACCCCCAGCTGCAAATCGGCTAGGTTGACGTAGAGTTCGCCGACCTCCCGCGTGTTGGGCGCGGGGCGGCTCCCCTTGACGGACGTGCGAAGGGATTGAACTCGGATGGGCATGTGCCCTCGCCTTAATGGCCTATATAGGCCGGCTTTGAAGAGACCTATCTAGGTCCCGCAGTCCCGACATCATGCACTCAGAACGTGCCGCAGTCGAGCAGGCTCAAGGTCCAGACGAAACCCGGCCCCGGCCCGGAGACAAGCACCTGCCCCTGCGCATCCGGATTGGGAAAGCTCGATCCGGCAGCCCCTGCCGCCCATGCCACGGTATAGGCGTCCCCCGGCAGCACGGTCTGCACCACCTGTCCGGCCGAAGGGTCGGCGAAGGGTATGTGAAGGGCGTTCCTGAAAGCCTGCGTCGTGCCGCTCATGTCCATGCGCTCCCGTTCCAGACCTTGACCGGCTTGGTGATCCAGCTGGAGCCGCTCCAGACTTTGGCCGGCTTCAAGGCCCATGCCGATCCACCCCACGCCTTGAGACGCCCGGCAGGAGCGCCAGCGGGAGCGAGTTCGATGCCCAGCATGACGACGCGGGTGTTGGTCGAGACGTATTGCGGGCTGATCGCCGCCGACGTGATATCATAGGAAGTGGCGTGACGCCGGGCCGTGGAGTGCGCGGCGTTGGACAGCGCGGTGTAACCCGCTGGAACCGTGAAGCTATTGCCGCCGACGCCGGCCGTGCCGAGCAGCGTGATGTTGGTGGCTCCGGGCGCGGCGCTGAAAGTGAGGATCGGATCGCCGTTGACGAGGTCCTCGGCGGTCTTCACCTGCACGGTCGAACCGGAGACCTCCGATGACAGCACCGACGCGATGGTGACGCCGATTGAATTGCCGCCGGTCGTCGTCACCGTGACCGTCATCGCCGCAGGGGACGCGCCGACGCTGCTCGAAATGAACCACGTGCCGCGAACGTCGGCGACGGAGAAAGACGAGTTCACGAAGTCCAGCAGCTGCGTCCACGTCAAGCCTGACGTGTCCGAAATGGTCGGCAGCACCACCCCGGCACTGCCCTTGTAGGACGCGACGAAGGCGATCAACCGGGTGTTGGCGGGCGGCGTGAAGCTTGCCGTCGTGTGGGTGGCGGCCTGCGCCCCGGTCCCGGCGACCTGAACGACGGGTGCCGTGCTCACGTGGTATCGATCCAGACGTCGTTGACGCTAGGCGAGGAAGGCGCGGAACCAGCAATCGTGATCCTGCCGCCGGAAACGTCGTCGGCAGCAAGGATCGCAGCCGCGACAAAAGCGGTGCTGGCGATCTGGGTCGTATTGGTGCCCGGCGCGGCAGTCGGGACATCAGGCGTGCCAGTGAAGGTCGGGTCGAACAGGTCAGCCTTGTTGCCCAGCACCGGGGTGATGTTGGCGGCGATGTAGTTCTCGATCTCGCCGAGCGTGTCGAAGCCTGACGAGGCCGACCCGACAAGCGCGGCGACATTGGCCCTGACATGTGCCGTCGTAGCAATCTGCGTGGTGCTGGTCGCGGTCGCGGCGGTCGGTGCGGTCGGCGTGCCCGTGAGCGCCGGCGAGGCCAGCGGAGCCTTGGCCGCCAGATCGGAGACAAGGTTCGTCACGCCCGATTGCGCAATGGGAAGCGTCGGCGGGAAGGTGCTCGGCTTGCCCGTGATGTCGGCCCACGCCGTGGAGCCGCCACCGCCACCGCCTCCCCCGCCGCCGGCCACCGATTTCGACCATACCAAGAAGACGTAACTGTCGGCTGACGGGGCCGTGACAAAGGTGATCTGGCTCCCCACTGCCGTAAACGATATCCCCGGCTCCTGAACGACGCCATCCAAGGAGACGACAAGCTCCTCGTAGGACACGACATTCACCGGCACTGATGGAACGATCTTGGTTTCCAGATCGAACACCTTCTTGGTCCCGTCGATGCCGACCAGAGGTTTCAGGGAGTAAGCCTGCACGGCCCCCGGAGACAGCTGCTCGACCGGCATCAGCACGTCGACAGCGACCATGTCCCCCGCCCGTAAAGGACGCTGGAATGTCACCGTCGAGGACGGGGCGTCGACCACGAAGTCGTTGATCGGCATCAGCTTTATGCCGTTGACGTGGGGATCGACCTGCTCCGGGGAACCCGGCGTCAGGGTCCATGACCGTCCCTGTAGGTCCATCGCGGTCAGGGGAAACGCCGTCTGTCCTGCGGTCGCTTCGTACCAGAGGGTGGCGATCCCGGACCGGTTGACGCCGGCATAGAAGGGTTCCCAAGAAGAACCGGTCCAGACGTAAGGTTGATGGTCGTCGCTGTCATAGTATATCGAGCCGGTCTCGATGGGTCCGCCATTGTTGTTCGTCGTCGGCGGCTCCGAATGCACGCCCAAGTAGAGCGAGGTCAGCATGCCGAAGGCATTCGCCGCTTGGTTCGCCCACCACCGGGAAGACCAGTGATCCCCCGTAATGTCCATGACTTTCAAGGCGTTATCGGGAAGCGTGTCGGGCATGTACTCGGCCCACATCTGCGAACTCTCGGCCCAAGCCTGCGCCGAGCTTTCGGCATCGTCCCAGTCGTCGACGGCGGTGCGGGTCTCGGCGTTGAGGACCTCCAGAAGCGCTATCGAGGCCTGCGCCTCGTCCCGCATGGCGATTGCCGCGCCCAAAGCGCTGTTCCTGACGTCGTCGATGCCAGTTTTGGCCTCGACGGCGCGGTCGCGGGCCTCAAGAGCCTCCTGAAGGGCTATTTCGGCAGCCGCTTTGGCGTTTTTTGCCTCTTCGCAGGCCAAAATGGCCTGCTGGAGGTCCGTTGCGACCATCTGGCGGACGTCGTGAAGGGTTTTTTCGAAGATTTCGGCCTTCACGGCGTCAATTCCGACGATTTGCGGGACCAAGGAGCCGTCGTCGCGCCTTATTTCGAGCAGTTTGGTCTCAAGGTCCGAGATTGCGGCGTAGATGGCGTCGAAACTCGCATCCAGCATGTCCCCCGGGGGCTGGTCCCCGGGATGACTGGCATTCCAGTCGGTGAACGAGATCAGGCGGCGCAAGGTCTGGAGCATGGGAGAGCGGCTCCTTCTGCACTTGGTCTACAATCGGCATGGGCTGGCGTCTAGGGCCGGTCTTTCTGCCGGAGGCGCTCGATCTCCTCCGATATCTCCGCGTCTGTCATCTCGTTGAGGGGCTTCTCGGTCTGGCGCAGCGGGCTTTGCAGCCGGCCGATGTCGCCGATGCTCTCAAGAAGCGTTCGCGCGGCCGCAGCACGTGCTGCCGGGGGAGCATCTTCATTCAGGGAGACAGAAACGAGCGTGTTGGTCGCAACTATCCGTATCGCGTCTTTTGAGGGTACTGAGGACGTTGGTTGTTTAGACAAAAAGAACCTCAGACAAACAGGACATAAAATCTTGGAAATTTTGCAAGTGTGGGAGCGATTACGTACTCGGTGCCCACGCGGGGTCGGGCCGGGGGTCGGTTTGCGGAACGGAACGTGAACCTGACACTATAGCCCTAGTACTTTCAAGCATAGAGACATGTCTCTGTCTCTGTCTCTAGTATTGATCTACTACAACCAAGTATCCAGTACTTGGCTTTACTTGGTTAGCTTGGTGTATTTCTTTCGCGTTGCTCTAGTTTTACTCTCTTTTGGGGTATCTCGCGCCGTGAGTGCTAACCTATACATCTTTGGAGACATCATACGATTGGCGTGCGCTTCCGCGAGCAAACCCCTATCGACCGGAGACACAGGCGAGACAGGGATATCCGGAGACAAGCCGCTAGCGCCGATTGCCGCAAGGCCTTTGCGCACGATGCTGCGTCCCGTCGTTTTGGATTGCGTCCCGCCCGGCTGGTTATGCAACGCCCATCTGTGACCGCCATGCACGCGGCAACGCGTGCTAGCGTTCACCGCGTCATTGCGGCAACGCTCGCCGGTCGACCGTGTCATTGCCGTGCATTGCACGCGTCCGGAACCGGGCGTGAAATCGCCCCAACCGCGCCGCTTGGCGACAACCGGCGTGATGTCCGCGTGCTTCGGCCCGGAGCGTTGCGGTATCACCCATAGCGGCCGGTTCTTGCGTTCACCCATGGCCGTGAGTGTAACCTAGCCCTAGGGTTGTAGAAAACGGGACGCGGTTGCAAAGCAAACCGGAGACAAGCGTTGCTTTTCTCTATTGGTTTTCTTCTGTCTCTTTACTTCAAAGGTGATTTTCGGGTTTGTGAACCCCCTGCGCCACAAGGGTTTGCGCGTTTTAGGTTTACTGTCTCTTTACTGTCTCTCCCAAATAAAGCCGGAGACAGGGGAGACAGAAGGGTAAAAAACTCTATAGGCTGTTTCGCCCATAAACGAGCGCCACAGGGGCGCGGGCTCCGGCATGATGGATTTCACCTAGAAAAATACAACCGCTCTGGCGCGCGTCTGCGTGGCGTCTAGGGCATATCCGGCCGGCTTATCTCAGGCGCAACCGACATCATGCGGCACGGTTCCCGGCATGGGGACGTCCATTGCGCGCGGATTGCCGCTGTTTCGCCCTAGGACGCGTGCCAGAGGGGTTCCAAGGCAAAAAGGCTGTAGGGGTAGCCAAAACCACAAAACGCGTCCTGTGCGCGTTTATGGGGGTTTTTGCTGGTTTTCCGGTTGCACCGGCCTTGTGGCTGCAACCGGACATGGAAAAGCCCGGCTTGCATGGCGCAAGCCGGGCTTTGAGGATGGTTTCTAGGCGAAGCTGGCGCGACTAGCGCGACAGCGCCGTGACCAGCACGCCCAAGCCGGCATTGGCGATATCGTCCGAACGGCATGACGCGCCTAGGCGGAAACCCTCATGCACGGGAACGTCAATGCACAAGGCGACCGTCTCGACATCCAAGCGTGCCGCGTAAGCGCAAGCCTTGGGAACGCCGGCCGGCGTCTGGCACGCGCCGTCCGATATCACAAACATCATTTTGCGCTTGGATGGCGCGCGATTGGCAAGCCGCGTCGCCGCGACGATCATTGACTTTGTGAGGGGGGTTCCGCCGCCGACGTCATAGGCGAGTTGCCCGAACCGCGATGCATCCCCGATCATGTCCTTATCGCCCTTCACAACGCGCAAGCCGCCGCTTGACGTGTTGAATTGCAGGACCTCGCACTTGACCCCTACCTGATGCGCGGCTTGCGCGATGGCAAGCGCAAGCGACGCAGCCGCGAGAGCGCACACCATCATGGAACCGGAACCATCGACAAGAACGACGATTTCGGTTTCGTATCCGCCGGTAATGGTCCGCTTGGCGAACACGTTTTCGGTTTCGCCGGCCGCGATGCGCCAGTAAGCGAAGCGGTCGACGCGGCCGGAATTGCGGTTCCTATCCCATGCTTCCGTTTCTTCGGCACGCAGCACGCGCGCCACTTGCGCGCGAAGCTTGCCAGCCTTCATTGCCTCGCGCTTGACGATGCCGGCATTGCCGTCATGGCCCGGCATCGTGGGAAGCGGCTTTGAAGCGTTGCGGCGGGCTTCCCGAATGGCATCGATGATTGCCGTTTCGCCATTCAGGGCTTGGCGGTTCCCGATTTTCTCGCGCGCCGTCTTGCGGTTTTGTTTCGCCTGCTTTTCCGACACGGGATTGATGTCGACCGGGAGCATGTCCTCGGGCTTGATGCCGGTTCCGCCGATTTCGCCCGGTTGACCCTTGTCGGTTCCGCCCGTGTCATTGCCGGCATCGCTCTCGCTCTCGCTCTCGCTCTCGCTCTCGCTCTCGCTCTCGCTCTCGCTCTCGCCGGCATCGCTCTCGCTCTCGCCGGCATCGCTCTCGCCGGCATCGCTCTCGCCGGCATCGCTCTCGCCGGCATCGCTCTCGCCGGCATCGCTCTCGCTCTCGCTCTCGCCGGCATCGCTCTCGCTCTCGCGGCCGGGATTGACCGGCATGTCGCTCTCGCTCTCGCTCTCGCGGCCGGGATTGACCGGGAAATCGCCTTGCGGCTTTTCCGGCTTGGGCTGCGTCGCGAGTTCGCCCTTGATCCACCGGGCGATGTCTAGGACATCTTCGGTTGAACCGGCTCTATCAAGCCGCGCCATTGCCTCGCCCACAAGGCTAGCAAGGGCGGGTTTCATGCGCGACAGCATGCGGCGACCCTGTGGAAGATCGTAACCGCAAATGTGGACACGGCCGGCAATCGCCAGAACGTAGGGCAACTGGCGAAGATCGTTGACGTTGAACTTTTTGTCGGCAAGCGCGCTGTCGATGCTCCAAGCCATCAAGCCCGTGAGCAATTCGCGGTAGTTGCCGGCGAACGCGTCCTTCATCGCCTGCCGCTCAATGCGCGGGTCCTCTAGGCCGTTCACAAGCTCATGCACGCGTTCTTTGACGCCCTGCCGCCAAGCGGCAACCGACGTATAGAACGCGTGCGAAATTTCGTGAAGGAAGTATGCACAAAACCTGTCCATTTCGGCGCGCGTGATGCGCGTTGCGGCCGGCAGTACCGGGAAGTGCATCGTGACGTGAACGAAGCCATGATAGTCGGTTTCGTGCCAGATGGACGCGGTTCCCGTGACTTCGTCCGCTGTCGCCTTGATGCGTCCCGGCATGCGGCCGGTCATCAGGATGAAAGCGCGAATGTTGCTTTCCATTGCGTCAAGGGTATCGGGGAGTGCTATCGTTTGCATTTTTGTCATTTCCTCAGGTTTGTTTCTGTCTCGCGTTTTTAAAACGCCTAGGCGTTTTAACGAGAAAAGCGCGCTTGGTCAAGCGCGCTTTTCACTCACTAGGGGTTAGGCCGGTTATTCAACCGGCGTGAAAGGCGACCCGGGCATTGGAGCCGGAGCGGGAGCGGGAACCGGTTGCCCGTCTAGCTCTGCCTGATATGCGCCCTTGTCGAAAGCCATTTTGATATGGGCCCGCAAGGCTTCCCGTTCCGCGTCCGGCAAGCGCGACAGCATGGTCATTTCAAACGCCGTGTCAGCGTTGAAACCGTGCCGCGTCGCCTTCACGAAAGCGATCATCCGGCGCAAGCTCATAGGCCGGTTCTCGAAGCCCGCGAGCTTGCGCACGCCGCCGATGAAGCTGACAACGCGTTCGCAAGCCGGAAGCGGCGCGCCCGTGCGATTGGCAAGCGCCTGCGTCTCCAAATCCAGCGGGAGATAGTCGACGTAAATCATACGTTCCATGCGGTCGACAAGCGCCGCATTGGCTTGCATCGTGCCCGAATAAAGCCCGGTATCGTCGCCGTAACCGCGCGTGTTGTCGCACGCCGCGAACACAACGCCATCCGCCACGGGAACGCGTTCGCCGGTCGAATGGATGTAGAGCACGCGAGCGCTCATCAGCGTTTGCAGCACGGCCGCCATTCCGGGCGGGGCGAGCGTGATTTCATCGAACATGATGACCGTTCCGGGCTGGCGTATGGCTTGTGTCAGGATACCGTCACACCAAACCATGCCACCGTTGCCGTCCGGCATCGGTTGCCCGATCAATTCGACCGCTTCCGCCTGTTTCTGGAAGGGAATGCACACGAACGGCCGGCCGGCATTCGCCGCGAATTGTTCCGGCATGGTTGATTTGCCGCCGCCGGCCGGGCCCGCAAGCCAAACGCTCCCGCCATGCTCCGCCGCTGTCGCGAGTTGCGCCATGTTGACCGGATCAACAACATACATGGGGTCAATCTTCGCCGCGTCCGGCGCGCTCCAAGCGGTCATGGGGAAGCTCGCGAGGGAACCCCTGATACCAAACATCTTGCCTAGCGTTGTCTGCTTGTCGCGGCGCGCGGCCGGCGCACGCTTGGGAAGCATGCGGGAACCGGAAGCGCCGGAACCCGAACCGGAAACGGGAACTTCAATTTCAACGATCTTTTCGATTTCCACGGCCGGCTTCAAGGCCAATTCGACAAGCGGCGCTAGCGCGGTTTCGACCGTCGCTAGGAGCGTGCTCGAAACAAAGGGACGCAGCACGTCCAGCACGGGTTCCGCGAGGGATGGCGTGCTTGTCTCGCCGTTTTCATCTTCAATCGGTTCGACCATGACCGCACCGGTAGCACGCGCCGCGTACCGGTCGATAATGGCTTGCGTTTCCGCTTCCGCTCCGAAAAGCGCAATCGCCTTGTGGATAAGATCGTTGCTGAAATCGCGGCTTGCGAAATTTCCATTCGCGGCGCGGAACGCATCGAAGCCCGGATTACGCCGGAGCATGCCCCGAATATCGTTCCGGACTTCGTTGTTTGTGAGATTGTAAGTCATTGATTTTCCTCAGGTTTTCTCAGGTTTTCGGCGATGCTCTCGCCGCCGGCACGCTTGGCCGGAACCAAGGTATAGGCGATTTTCGCCTAGCAAGTCAAGCGTTTCTGTCTCTCACGCTGGCGCGGCTTTCGGCCGTCTCCGGCTCTCGCAGCCTAGCGAAGCCCGGCTTGCCCGGAACCGACGCGCGCTTTGCGCCTAGCTAGGCGAGACAGGTTAGCGCGCGGTCGACCGGCCGGCCGGGAGCCCGGCGGCGAGACAGAGCGAGACAGGAAACAGCACGGCCGTGCGCCTAGGCGCAGCGCGGCGCGCAGCCGCGCCCCGCGACGCGGAGTGCGGGTGCCCGGATACGTAAATACGTTAAAAGACAAGAAAAACAGGAAAAGTGAAACGGTCGGAACGATTTGAGTTCAGCGCACAAAAGCACACCTGCCCACATTCAGCATGCCTACCCGTTTATGTGACAATATCACTCCCCCTGTTTTGCGTAGGCTCATATCCGCAAACGCTTACGCAACCGGTGCGTAGGCCCCCCCCCCTTTCGGAGGGGCCTACGCACGCCTACGCCGCGAGCCTACGCAGAGCCTACGCAGCCTACGCAAGCGTGCTTTTGTCTCCACTTAAAACGGGCTTTCTTCATCACGCACCACCACAGTTTCTGTCCTCTCATGCTTGTTTTTCACCAAAGTCACCAAGCCTTTTTCAGCCAGCTTTTCGATGATCTCCCAAGCCACCTGATTGCTCACACCGAGCACGTGATGCACGCTGTCACCGCCGATCTGCGCCCCCGTCGCCCCTGCGCCGTAGCGCCGCAGCGCCTTCTTGCTATTGCGCAGCTTCTCCGTCCACGCCTTCTCGTCGGCCGCCGAGGACACGACGCCGAACACCGAGGGCATGACGATTGGCACCAGCACCGGCACCCAGTCCTTTTCAGGAAGTCCGGTTTCAGCGCCCAGCACGTCGATCTCGACGGTATGAAGCTCGTAGAAGCAGGCCACCACGTTCTGTCTCCCGTCGCTGTTCTTGACGATGAACTCGACGACGATCTTCTTGCCGGCGAATGTGAGGAACCGCTTCTTCTCGTCGTCGGTCGGGTCGACCATGGTGACGAGGCCGCGCACCGTACCGGTGATGCCGCCGAAACCACGCGCCGCGCTCGCCAGCGAGCGCCCGTCCTCGTTATCCCAGCCAGCTTTGGTGCCGTGGTGGATCAGCACGACCGAGCACCAGAAGGCGTCGGCGATGTCCTCCAGCAGTGCCATCACCTCCATCATCTCCGAGGAGTTCTCGTCGAAGCCGATGACCGATGATGGCAGCGTATCGACGAACACCGCCGTGATCGCGTGGCCATTGCGCAGCCGCTTGACCATGGCCTCGACGATGCGCTCGCACTCGATGGTGGTGCCGCGACTGCCGTTCTTCATCATCAGCGCCGAGGAGACAGGAAAGACGCCATGCTTGGCTGGCTTGCCCAGCAGGTTGTGATGCTTGCGCAGGCCTCTGAGCCGCCGCTCGATGGTGTTCTTGGCGTCCTCGTTGCAGACATAGAAGACGTCGCCGGGGAATTGCAGCCGTTCGCCGCCGTCGCGCAGCAGGTCCTTGTCGGCATAGGCGATGGCCATGCTCTGTGCGAGGGCGAGCGTCGACTTGTGCTTGCCGGGCGGGCCAGCCAGCATCGACAGTAGCCCTTTGACGTGAGGCTTGAAGATGGTGGCCGATGCCGAGGGTGTCCCTGTGCTGGTCAGCACGTCGACCGCCTCGCCGGTCTTGGTGAGCCAGTTGCGATCCTTGTCTCCGCGATGCTGTGTCGGCACCGGGGTCAGCCGGCGGGCCTCTTCGAGCAGGGCATGGAAGCGCTTCTTGGCGGCCTCTTCCTTCCTCTCGTCGGGAGAGGCAGCAGGTCCATCACCGGGGATCGTCCCGTCCTCGACGGCCGTGAACGCTGTCTCCGCAATCATCCCCTGCACGGCGCGGTAGGCGTCGCTGTCCTTGCCGTGGCGCTTCTCGACCTCCTTGCGCAGCGTCGCGCCGGAAGCCTTGGCTTCGCCGATGTCCTCCCATGTCTTCTGCGGCTCGCGCTTCTCCTGCACCTGCTTGGCGCACCAGTCCTCCCAGATCGGGAAGCCCTCGTCGCCGCACGCTCCCTTGATGGCGCAGCCGATGACGAACCAGTCGTCATGGCTGGCGTAGAAGCCGTCATTGGGCAGGTAGGTCTCGACCACCTTGCGCACGAGATCGACAGGCCATTGCTCGCCCCAGCCGCCGCTGCGGAGGGGAACGACATTGGCTGGTGCCGATGCCGTACCGAGAGACAGGCCGAAACCTTGGACAAGCTGCGCGAACGTGTAGGTCTGGCCGCTGAAGGACACCAGCCGGGTCGGGAAGTCCTCGCGGCCCTCCTTCGAGTTCACCCCGGTCGGCAGCCGGAAGTACTGTCCGATGGAGCCTTGGATGCCGGCCTTGTAGCGGGGGTCGTTCCGCATCGCCTCGCGCAGGCGATGCGCTTCGGCGTGGGTCATCGCCGGCTCCAGCTGGAAGCCGTACTGGTGATTGCCCTTCGATGTCTCGATCACCCATGTCGGTTCAGGCGTGTTTTGCATGTTGGCGACATCGAGCTTGGCTCCGGGGGCCTGAACATGAACCGTGTCTCCCTCGCCCCGCACGCCGATGTCGTCCACCACGAAGAACGGCACGTCGATGACGTTGCTCTCCATCTCGCTGCGCTTGAACAATCCCTCCCGGTAGCGGGCGCTCGACAGGTGATGCCGTTCCGTCGGCAGCATGGCGGCGACGGCGTCGGGCGAGTAATAGCCGCCGTTCTCCAGCCGGTTCGCCTCCTTGGGCTTGCTCGCGGCGATCCACAGGCCTGCGGTGCCGTCACCGAGCAGCGCGGTGACGAAATCAACGCTGGATTGATTGGGGGAAGGGTCGGGGCCTTGCGGAGGGGGAGAGGCTGATCTATTTTCGCTCATAAGAATGAAGTCCTTTCGTGGGGCGGAGTTCTTGGAATGACGTCCTTGCTTGGGGCGGAGTTCGAAAGGGATGCTGTCCTTAGTCGCTTGCTTGATGCGTCTCGACCGGTTCTGAAGGCGGGTCGGGATGCAAGGGTCCCCTCAGGTTCCCTTCGTCGACGAAAGATAGTCTCATTCCGAGGGTGCGGGCAATGCTTTGGTTGAGTGAACCTGCATCCGCCCCGGAAACAGACGAGCCCTCCAGAGCCCCCCGGCACTGGAGGGCTTTTCATTTCAGGGCTGCCTCGATCTTATCGGTCAGCTTTTGTATTGCTGCCATCGAGGCAAAAGCGGTCAAACTGCCATCTTCAACGCCGATGCGGATAGCTTGACGGAGGATGTGTAATTCCTTGGCTGTGAACTTCATGGCTGGCCTTTCACAACTGCGCGGGCGCGTAACCAGTCGTCTTCGGTTGGACCTGCGGTATTGATCTCCCAGCCATCGGGGCCGTCATCGACGCTATCGGCGAATGGCTTCAGCACCTCGCGCAGTTCCTTCTCGCGTGCCTCTACCAGAGCCTCCTGCTCATTCAGCCATTTCGCCCAGCGAGCCGCCGTCTCATCTATGCGCTGCTGAAGCGCCTCGATGCGGTCGGCGGCCTCCTCCCACAGCGTCGGAAACCGTTCATCGTAGGTTTCCATCGCCTGTGCATGGCGGTGCCGCAACTGCTCGATCAGGTCGTCGCTCATACCTACTGTCTCCTTCTTCATTTCAGGCCATAGCGGTCCATCAGGCCCCCCTCGCAGGCGACCGGCAGTCCCTCCGCCCATGCCGGCAGCAGTTCGACGAGGCGCTTGGCGATCAGCATGCAGGCCACCGCGCCTGTCTCCGGCACTTCCCACACCAGTTCGTCGTGGACCGACAGGACCAGTTCGCCCGTGCCGGTCTTCTCGACGCGCAGCGCCGCTTCGGCCATGACGTCGCGGGCGATGGCCTGCGTCACGTTCTCGGCCAGCTTCGCTCCCCACGTCCTGATCGGCACCCACTTCTTGCTGGTCTGGTCGATGCCGTCGAAGACGATGGCGTCGCGGCTCTTTACCGGGTCGTATTCGAGCCGGGGATTGCGGTAGTACAGCATCCGTCCCGACGGCAGCTGGATCGTCATCCTGTCGCGGTTGGCATGGACGTGCAGGGACATCCGCGTGTGGTGGATGCTGACAGGCCCGCGCGGGTTCTGGATCGCGGCGCGGGCGGCGTCGTCGAGGTCGTGCCAGAACCGGACGATGTGCGAATTGGCCCTGCGCCAGTCGTTGACGATTGTCTCGCTCTCCTCCGGAGACAGGGTCAGGCCGTAGCCCTTGGCAAGCTCGACGAACTTCTTCCAGCCGGTGCCGTATCCAAGACCCAAGACAACCACCTTACCGGCGTCCCGGTGCGGCAGGCCTAGCCTGTCCTTGGTGTAGGTGTAGACGTCCTCGCCGTTGGCGAAGACTTTCAGGATGTCGTCCTGCCCGGCCAGCCACGCGAGGACCCTTGCCTCGATCTGGCTGAAGTCGAACACGAGGAGCTTCTCCCCGGGGCCGGGGATGATGGTCCCCCGGAGACAGCGTGCGACGGCTTCGAGCGGCGTCGCCCAGAAGGTGCGCAGCGTCTCCGTCGCTTCCTTTGCCGGGGCGGTCTTGACGTAAGGCACGATGTCGCGGATCGGGATCGCCTTGGAGGGCCGGGGGAAGTTCTGCGGCTGGATCAGCCGGCCCGAGAAGCGCCCGGTGCGGCCGGCCCCGTAATACTGGAGCGTGCCGCGCACCCGTTCGTCGTCCTCGACGCAGGCGATCATCGCCTTGAGCTTGCCGAGCGAGGACTTGGCGACCTCGCGGCGGATCGCAAGGACGCGACACACGTCGTCCGGAAGCTCCGCGTCGAACGCTGTCTCCAGCGTCTCCATGACGGTGGCCTTGTCGACCTTGTCGAGCTTGCAGCCATGGGCTTCCAGCCAGTCGACGAGCCGCTTCACCTGCGTGCCGGGCTTGGTTACCGCGCCCTTGGTCAGGGCCGCGCATTCCCGGTCGAGCAGCGCTGTCTCCTCCTGCGCGATGCGGATGAAGGCGTGGACAAGCTCCAAGTCCAGTCTTACGCCACGGCCGTTGGTGAGGCGGTCGAGCAGCGAGACCTTCTGTTCCATGGGCGGCAGGTCCGGCAGCTGGTGCCCGGCGGCGCGTTCCGCGATGACGTCGCTCATGCAATAGGCCCCGAGCCGCGCCAGCATGGTCGGGCCTTCGGCCGGGTCGTCGTGCCAGAAGCTGCCGTCCTTGCGCGGCTTGCACATCTTCATCATCAGCCGGTAGCCCTCCATGTCCTTGGCGACGGGAAGGGCCATGGCGCTGGCTGCGTCTTCGAGGCGTGCCGGAAAGCCGGCGTAGAGCGAGCGCTGCATGGTGCAGACGAACTGCTTCGCCTTCACCGGGATGCCGAGCGTGTGCTGGATGATCGCCATCTCGAAGGCGGCGTTCCACGCGTGTATCTCGCCACCGCTGCGGATGTGGTCGTCGACCGCCGTGGGGACGGGGGTCACAAGTGAGGCGACCCCCCTTGACACGTGCCGCACCGGGCCGTTGTCGAAGGCCCATGCGAGACAGAGCACCACGGTCGAAAAATTTTTTGCGTAGGCCGAGGCCCCTGCCTTGCGCAGGTCGGCCTTGGAGGCGGTTTCGAAGTCGAGGGATAGTACAGTCATGTATTAGCCCTTCACCTCGTAGTCATGGAACACCTTGCCAATCGCCTCGTCGCCGCGTTCGTGGTGGTCGATCCAGCGGATCAGGTGTTCACATTTTCGGCATAACGCGTAATTGCCGTCCCGTTCAGCCACCACGTGGGCGCACAGGAAGCGCATCGGGGCCTTGCGGCTGTCGACGACGCGCCAGTGCCCGCGCACCTCGTGCCAGCGGTTGTGCCGCCCGGTCGCCTCGTGCATGTGCTTCTCGTAGACGGCCATCTCGTGCCCCGGTCGGGCGTCGATCTTGATGGTCGTGAAGTCCAGTTTGGGGACGTTCCTCAGGCGGTGCTGGAACGAGCCCTTGACGCTGTGCTGGATTTGCAGCAGCGGCACCACGTTGATCGACGATAGGATGGAGACGGCCCAGCGCAGCTTGCCGGCCCCTTCGGCGGCGAAGCGTCCGGCGGCGCGGGTAATGAAGTCGCTGGCGGCGTCCACGCGTTCTCGACCGCCCAGTTCGGCGGCGCGCAGGGCTCCCTGCAATATCGGCAGGAAGAAACGACCTTCCGGCACGGCAACGCCGCGTTGCAGCAGTTCGTCGTGGATGGCGTATTGCAGGTTGCTGGTGCCGCCCTTGTCGACATAACCCCAGCCGGAGGCCAGCAGGTTCTGGATGAAGCTGCTTTTCGCGAAGTTCTGATGGTTGGCGGGATCGATGTCGCGGGCGTCTTGGTCGAGCGAGAAGTAGGCGGCGTAGGGCCAGACCGGCAGCGAGTTCTCGCTGTCGCAGCAATGCGAGACGCGCCACGCGTTGGCGTTGCCCCTGTCGATGCGCTCGAACAACAGGCCGGCGCGGCCGTAATCCTCGTTGGGGTTGAAGCCGTAGGAGGTGCCTATCTCCTTGGCCGCTGCGCTGGTGCCACGGACACGGGTGTTGTCGTCGTATTCGACGAACACCACGTCGTGCGGCAGCTGCGACAAATGCGCCATGGCCAGCATGTCGGTGGGTCCGCCTATCGTCTTGCGCGCCACCTGATGGATGAAGTTGTCGTCGAGCCGGTAGCGCTTGGCCTCGCGTATCGTCTCGCGCAGGTGGCGCTTCTGCCCGGCCTGCCACTCCTTGGTGACCTTCGCGTCGGGGTAGCTGATCTTGGCCTCGCCGATACGGTCGAACACCGGACGCGTGTCGTAGGTCCAAGCGTGCAGCCAGTCGGCCAGCGTGTCTGTCTTGATGGACATCACTTCGCTCCTTTCCGCTTGCTTCCGACGATGGTGTCGATGCGGGCTAGGAAGGCATCCTTGTCTGGATCGCTCATGCGATCCCAGAGATTGCGGACGAAGGCGTCGGCGACGTCTTCACCCTTGCGCGGGACGATACGTTCGGCACGGAGCTTGCCGCTGCGGATGGCGCGGCCGAGCTTGGAGTTCGGATCGAGGCAGGTCATGGGAGAGTTCCTTTGGTCGAGTGAACGCCGTACATATCAAGGGCTCGCGTGCTTTTGTCAACTTAAAAAAGTGAAAATTTTTGTCGGCCCGACATAATCCCTATTGCGCCGGCACAAAAGCACCGATATATGAAGCGAACACCAACGAAACCCCACCGAGGTTAACGCAATGTCCGGTCGCTACACCCACGTCAAGCCGCTGACCGAGCGAAACTATCCCGACTATAAGTTCCGGGAACTGCTGGCCGCTGTCGGCAACGATCAGGAGGTTCAGGACGTCATCGTCACGGCGGGCTTCGAGCCCCCGACCGCCCACGTCATCCGTGGCTGGCGACGACGGAACTCGATCCCGCCGCGCTGGCTTCCGATACTCATGCACAAGGCCATGGCCAAGGGCGTCATCCGCAGCGCGGACGACCTCCTGAAGGCTCCGTTCTAAAGAGAGACCTAAGCCGGGCGTGTGAGTAACTGGCTTGGAAGGACTGCCGCCTGCCTCTCAATCCCCCTCAAGGCGGGCGGCAGTTTCTGATTTCGAAAGGAAAACCTGAGACATGACCAACGAACCGCCACGCGGCGAGAAGCGCTATCGGATTTACTGTCCGCACTGCGAACGGCAGGGGGTCTTCGCCGGCTGGCGCAGGCTGCTGACCGGCGAGGAAGTGCCGCCGGAGGAGTTCACCTGCCCTGAGTGCGGCGAGAAGGTCGACGTCTTGGGACGCGAGGATCAATGACATGATGGCCCGTCTTTACCGGTGCGACCGTTGCGGCAGCGAGATGCCTTCGACGGAGACCTACGCCGAACGTTGCCACATCCAAGTCCAGTTCAGCCCGGCTTTCGGTAGTGAGCGCGGCCGGATGGATTGGTGCCGTAGCTGCGAGCAGGACTTCAGAAGGTGGTTGCAGGAGGGGGGCGCATGATCCTCGGCATCGATCCCGGCTCTGTCTCCGCCGCCTATGGCATCCTCGACGACCAAGGCATCTTCGTCGAGACCGGCGACATCCCGGTGGTCGA
>Ga0307472_100000067_pt1 | contig 28323 bp, 25 predicted proteins | sample atmos_gasesAM5C__2_FD_204582 | JGI IMG/M metagenome (GOLD analysis project Ga0307472, IMG submission 204582) | Hardwood forest soil microbial communities from Morgan-Monroe State Forest, Indiana, United States - atmos_gasesAM5C_05 | ecosystem: Environmental > Terrestrial > Soil > Temperate...
TTCAAAGGCGACCTCGTGAAGTTCGATGTTCCCCCCGACGACGCGTGACGCTCCTCTGCACTTCGCGCGATCCTAATCCGGCTCCTGCGTAACGATATGGACGTCCACGGCAGGCGCATCGCGCAAAAACCGATTGATGGCGTTCAAGTACAAAAATTTCCGCAAGCCTTCAGCGGCGGTCCTTCCGAAGATCACTTGAGTGGCGTGCTTTTCTCGCACGAATTGCGCGGTGGCGTCAGCCACGTTTTCGCCTTTCAACCGCACCGGTTTTGCGCCCACGCTCTCGGCAAACTGCAGATTCGCCGCCAGCGCCTTTTCTTCCTGCTCGTTGCTCCGCGCATCCAGGTCCACATGCACCGCATACAGATCCGCATCCATTCGCCGTGCCATGCGCGCCGCCCGCGCCACCAGGTACTGCGCTTTCGGATTTGCGCTGATGCAAACTACTATGCGCTCTTTCACGGGCCAGGTTTCCCGTATGTCCTTCTCGTCCATGTAGGACTCCAGACTCCGGTCCACCTGCTCCGCCACTTGCCGCAGCGCCAGTTCGCGCAAGGCAATCAAATTCCCGCGGCGGAAGAAATTCTTGAGCGCTTGCTCCACCTTCTCTCGGCCATACACGTCCCCGCGCTTCATGCGGTTCTGCAGCGCCTCCGGCGTCAAATCCACCATCACCGTTTCATCCGCCATTTGCGGCACCCAGTCCGGTACCGTTTCGCGCACGGCTACCCCGGTGATTGCTCGAACCGTGGGCGCAATGCTCTCGATGTGCTGGATGTTTACCGTTGAAAGCACGTCGATGTTTGCCTGGAGTAGTTCAAGCACGTCCTCGTACCGCTTCCGGTGCCGGCTGCCGGGAATATTTGTGTGTGCCAGCTCATCGACCAGCACGACTTGCGGGCGCCGGCGTAGGATGCCGTCAATGTCCATTTCTTCAAAAAATGTGCCTTTGTAATCGATCTTCCTGCGCGGCACGGTCTCAAGTTGTGGTCCAAGTTCAGCGATGCCCTTTCTCCCGTGCGTTTCCACCACTCCCACAACCACGTCTTCGCCGCGGCTGTGCCGCCGAATCGCCTCGCTCAGCATGCTGTACGTTTTTCCCACCCCGGGCGCATAGCCTAGAAACAGTTTCAGCGTGCCCTTAGTTTTTTCCGGCGGCTTTGTTTCGGCGAGCCACTGTTCGGGGGTTTTCGGCATGGGCTTATTCTCTTTTACGGGCGCCTGAAAAGCTACGGTAGAATGGCGCCGTGCGCCAGCCTCTGCTCAACAGCGTCCTGCAATACGCGATTGCATTCGCGCTGGTTGCGGGGATCACCGCTCTCTACCGCGAGGCGCTCCCGGCCAATGTCACCACCGTCGCGCTTACATTCCTGCTCGCCATTCTAGTCATTTCAACCGTGTACGGCATGGCCGTCTCTGTTGCCATGTCTGTCGCGGCCGTACTGGCTTTCAATTACTACTTCTTGCCCCCTCTCGGCCGATTGACGATTGCTGATCCTCAAAATTGGGTCGCTCTCATCGTCTTCCTCGTTGTCTCCGTCACCGCCAGCCATCTCTCCACGCGCACTCGCCAACAGACCCAGAATGCCTCGGCCCGTCGCCGCGAAATCGAGAAGTTGTATGCCTTCAGCCAGGGCTTGCTTGAATCCGGAAACGTCATTCAACTACTTAACCGGATTCCCGTGCAGATCGTTGACACTTTCGAGGTCGGCGCCGCCGCGCTGCTGCTCTCAGAGAAACAGAAGATCTATCGGTCCGGCCCGGTGATCCCGCATCTGGATCTCGAAAGCCTCAAAGCTGTCGTCGCGCGCGAAGAACCTGTGGTTGATGTTGCAAACAGCCTTTGCTTTGTTCCCGTGCGCATGGGCGTCCGCCCAATTGGCAGCCTGGGAATTTCGGGCACAATCCTTTCGCGCCAGACGCTCGAGGCCCTCGGCACGCTCATCGCCGTCGCCATGGAGCGTGCTCGCGCCGTCGAGCAGCTCGGCCAGACCGAAGCCGCCCGCGAAGGCGAGCGGCTGCGCACGGCGCTCCTCGATTCCGTCACGCACGCGCTGCGCACGCCGCTGACGTCCATCAAAGCTTCGGTGACGAATCTGCTCTCCAACACCCGCCTGACCGAAGATCAAAAACGCGAGCTCCTTACCATCATCAATGAGGAAAGCGATCGTCTGAACCGCCTGGTCGGTGAAGCCGCGGAAATGGCTCAATTGGACGCAGGCGAAGTGGAACTTCACCTCGCCCCTCATCCCATTGGCGACGTGATCGCCGCAGCACTCAAGGTAACGAAGGCAAAACTCGGAGATCGAAACGTCCGCCTTCAGGTCTCCGACGGCCTGCCTCACGTTCGCGTGGACCTGGCCCGCGCCCCGGAAGTTCTCGTCCATCTCATCGAAAATGCGAATCAATATTCGCCGCACGACCAGCCCATCACCATCTCTTCCGAGCCTAGTGGCGATTTCCTAGTTACCAGTGTCGCCGACCGCGGCAACGGCATTGACGATCCCGAGCAGAGCCTCATCTTCGAAAAATTCTATCGCGGCAAGGATCAGCGTTTTCGCATCGAGGGCACCGGCATGGGCCTTCCTATCGCCAAGGCCATCGTCGAAGCGCATGGCGGCTCGATGAGCCTCACCAGCCAGCGCGGCCACGGTTCCGTTTTCTCCTTCACCCTCCCCGTGGATCGCACGCGCGCAGGGATTGCATGAGCCCCACCACGGTGCTGATCGTGGACGACGAGCCCCAGATCCGCCGCGTCATGCGCACTACGCTGACTTCACAAGGCTATGCCGTCCTCGAAGCCAAAACCGGTGAAGAAGCTCTTGAGAAATTGCGCAGCGCTCATCCTGGCCTGATTCTCCTCGACGTCAACCTGCCCGGAGACTCCGGCCTCGACGTCTGCCGCGAAATCCGCCAGTCGAGCGATGTTCCCATCATCATGCTCACTGTGCGCAATACCGAACGTGACAAAGTTCAGGCCCTCGACGCCGGTGCCGACGATTACGTTGTAAAGCCATTTGGCGCTCAAGAACTCCTTGCGCGCATCCGCGCAGCCCTGCGCCGCAGCGCCACTGAGGAAACGACGCCCGCGTTCGTCTCTGATGATCTGAATATCGACTTCGCTAGGCGTGCCGTGACGCTCCAAGGAAACCCCGTCCGCCTCACGCCCAAGGAATTTGAATTGCTCCGCCACCTCGTCGCAAATCAAGGGAAGGCTCTCAGCCATCGGCGCCTGTTGCAGGCTGTCTGGGGTCCTGACTACGGGGAAGAGACAGAATATTTGCGCGTCTTCATCAATCAATTGCGAAAAAAAATCGAGCCCGACCCGCGGCACCCGCGCTACATTCACACTGACCCGTGGATCGGCTATCGTTTCGAGCCTCGACCAGAAAAAATCCACCCGGCTCGTTCGACAAAATAATTCCTATTCCCTCACTTCGTCGTGTGTTTCGAATCCAAATCCAGATTCAGTTCGAGAACATTCACGCGCGGCTCACCGAGGAACCCAAGCTGCCGCTCCTCCGAATGCTGTTTCACCAACGCGCGCACATCTGCTTCCTTCATCCCGCGCTCGTGGGCAACGCGCGGCACTTGAAATTCTGCGGCTGCCAGCGAGATGTGCGGGTCGAGGCCCGATCCCGACGCCGTCGCTAGGTCCACCGGAATGCGCGCCGCCGGGTTCTCCGTTTGCAGCGCCTGAACGCTCGCAGACACCCGATCGAGCAGCGCTTTATTTGTCGGCCCCAGATTCGATCCTCCCGAAGCCATCGGATCGTATCCCGCCGCCCCAGCCGCGGACGGCCGCGAGTGAAAATATCCCGGCGAAGTAAAAGGCTGACCGATCAGGCTGGACCCCGCGATTTTCCCGCCTGCCTGCCGGATCAATTCCCCATTCGCCTGGCTCGGAAACATCACCTGCGCGAGGCCTGTCACCGCCAGCGGATAAATGATTCCCAGTAGCACAGTCGTCGCCAGCGTCATCCACATTGAAATTAAAAGATTCCTCTTCATCTCGCCCTCACGCCAGACCGATGCGCGTAATAATCATGTCAATTAGCTTGATTCCCAAAAATGGCGCCACGATTCCTCCCAGACCATAAATCAGCAAGTTCCGACGCAGCAGGGCATCGGCCCCCACTGGACGATACCTTACTCCGCGCAGCGCCAGTGGCACCAGGGCGATGATAATCAGCGCGTTGAAAATGACCGCCGAAAGCACCGCCGATTGCGGCGTCCTCAACGCCATCACATTCAAGACCCCGAGCTGTGGAAACGCCCCCGCGAACATCGCCGGTATGATCGCGAAATATTTCGCCACGTCGTTCGCCACCGAAAAAGTCGTCAGCGACCCGCGCGTAATCAACAATTGCTTCCCGATCTCAACAATCTCGATCAGCTTCGTCGGGTTCGAATCCAGGTCCACCATGTTGCCCGCTTCTTTCGCGGCCTGCGTCCCGGCGTTCATCGCCACGCCCACGTCCGCCTGGGCCAGCGCCGGAGCGTCATTCGTTCCGTCGCCCGTCATCGCCACGAGTTTTCCCTTGGCTTGTTCGCGGCGAATCAGCGCCAGCTTGTCTTCCGGCTTGGCCTGTGCCAGAAAATCGTCCACGCCGGCCTCACGCGCGATCGCCGCGGCAGTCAGCGGGTTATCGCCGGTGATCATGACCGTCCGGATTCCCATCGCGCGCAGTTGCTCGAACCGTTCGCGCATTCCACCCTTCACGATATCTTTCAGGTATATCGTCCCCAGAATGCGCCGGTCCTCCGCCACGAGCAGTGGAGTGCCCCCGGCACTGGAGATGGCCTTCACAGCTTCTTCCACTTCCCTCGGTACTCGATTGCCGCCCTGCGCCGCATATTGCGCCATCGCATCGAATGCGCCCTTGCGAATTTGCCGCCCATCCAGGTCAACGCCCGACATGCAGGTCGCCGCGGAAAACGGTATGAAAGTCGTAGCCAGCGATGCAAGCTCGCGCCCTCGCAGGCCATGTTTTTCTTTCGCCAGCACCACAATCGAACGCCCTTCCGGCGTTTCGTCCGCCAGCGAAGCGAGTTGAGCAGCGTCAGCTAGTTCGGCATCCGTCACGCCCGGAGCGGTGATAAATTCGGTCGCCCGCCGGTTCCCCAGTGTGATCGTCCCGGTCTTGTCCAGCAGCAGTGTGTCCACATCGCCGGCTGCTTCCACAGCGCGACCCGACATTGCCAGCACGTTCCGCTGCACCACACGATCCATGCCGGCAATCCCGATCGCGGATAGCAGCCCGCCGATGGTCGTCGGAATCAAGCACACCAGGAGCGAAATCAGCACGAACACCGATTGTGGCGCTCCGGAATAAATAGCCATCGGTTGCAGCGTCACCACCGCCAGCAGAAAAATAATTGTCAGCCCTGCCAGCAAAATGTTCAGCGCAATCTCGTTCGGCGTTTTTTGCCGCTCCGCACCCTCGACGAGCTTGATCATCCGGTCCAGAAATGTTTCGCCCGGGTTCGACGTAATCTTCGCCGTGATTTCATCCGACAGCACGCGTGTCCCGCCCGTCACCGCTGAACGGTCGCCTCCCGCTTCACGAATCACCGGTGCTGATTCTCCGGTGATCGCCGATTCATCCACTGATGCGACTCCGACCACCACTTCGCCGTCGCCAGGAATGAATTCGCCCGCTCGAACCACCACCAGATCCTCTACGCGGAGCTTGGATCCGGGAACCTCCTCGAAAGTCCCGTCAGCTTTCAATCGCCGCGCATGAGTTTCTGCGCGCGCCTTCCGCAGCGTCTCGGCCTGTGCTTTCCCGCGGCCTTCTGCCATGACCTCGGCAAAATTCGCAAACAACACCGTAAACCAGAGCCACAGCGTAATCTGGAGCTCAAACCCGAGCCCGCCCGTGTGACGAACGAAGTGATCCACCAGTTCTACGGTCGTGACGACTGCGCCCACTTCCACCACGAACATCACCGGGTTCTTCATCAGCGTCCGCGGGTTCAGTTTCAGTAGTGAGTCCCGCAGCGCCCCGACCACAATTCCGCCGGTCCACAGGGATTTCTTAGTGCCTTTCGGCCTTTTGTTTTCCTCGACTGGTGCCTTGATCGGTACTGAAGTCATCGTCATTCCCGCGCTCATCGGTTTATCCCCCGAAAACCTTCCCGGCGTGCATCAGCAGGTGTTCCAGTATCGGTCCCAGGCTCAGCGCCGGGAAAAAAGTCAAAGCGCTCACGATCAGTACCACCGAAACCAGCAGTGTCGCGAACAGCGGCGTCGTCACCGGAAACGTGCCTGCGGATTCCGGCACGATTTTCTTTCGCGCCAGATTGCCGGCAATCGCCAGCACGGGGATCACCATGAAAAATCTCCCGAGCAGCGTATCGAACGCGATGCTGGTGTTGTACCAAAGCGTATTCGCGTTCAGCCCCGCAAACGCCGACCCGTTGTTCGCCGCGCCGGACGTGTACGCATATAGCACCTGAGACAATCCGTGCGGTCCCGGATTCGTAATGCCAGCCGTCCCGTAGGGCGTCACCACTCCGACCGCCGTGAAAATCAAAATGACCAGCGAGAAGATCAGCACCGTCAGCATGGCCATCTTCACGTCGTACGCTTCGATCTTTTTCCCCAGATATTCCGGCGTGCGCCCCACCATAAGGCCGGCAATAAACACCGACAGAATGATGAACACGACCATGCCGTAAAGTCCCGCGCCCACTCCGCCAAACACCACTTCTCCCAGCATCATGTTGATCATCGGGACCATGCCGCCCAGCGGCGTATAAGAGTCATGCACGCCATTCACTGCACCGCAGCTCGCGTCCGTTGTGATCGTCGCAAACAACGCCGAACTCGCAATCCCGAACCGCACTTCCTTGCCTTCCATGTTCCCGCCCGGCTGCGTCGCGCCCACGTGCTGATCCACGCCGTGCAACTGCGGATTGCCTCGCGATTCCGCCGTGTAAGAGAAGAACACACCGGTCAGGAACAGCACGGCCATCGCGCTCCATACCGCCCAGCCATGTTTCTGCGAGCCCGTCATGCGTCCTAGCGTGTATGTCAGCCCCGAGCCAATCGAAAAAATCAGCAACATTTGCACGAAGTTCGTCAGGGGCGTTGGATTCTCAAATGGGTGCGCGCTGTTCGCGTTGAAGAATCCGCCTCCATTCGTCCCATACATTTTGATCGCTTCCTGCGATGCCACCGGCCCCAGCGTGATTTTCTGCTCGGTCACGCGCTGCGTCGTCGTTTTTCCGTCCGCGCCGGTCACCTGCACACTTTGTGGATCCACCAGTTGCGCCGTCACATATGGTTTCAGGGTCTGTATCGTGCCCTGCGAAACAAAGAACAGCGCCACCACCAAACACACCGGCAGCAGCACCCACAAGATCGTCCGGGTCAGATCCACCCAGAAATTTCCGATCGTTTCCATCTCCCGCCGCGCGATCCCGCGTATCACTGCAATCGCCATCGCAATTCCCACTGCGGCGGAAAGGAAATTGTGATACGCCAGCCCCGCCATCTGCGTGAAATAACTCATCGTGGATTCGCCGGAATAGGCCTGCCAGTTTGTATTCGTCGTGAACGAAGCCGCCGTGTTGAATGCCAGATCGGGCGGCACGTTCGCGAAGCCCTGTGGATTCCAGGGTAGCGAGTGCTGCAGCCGCTGAATCGCGTAGAGCACGATCATCGAGACTCCGCTCAGCAGCAGCATGGCAATTGCGTACTCCGTCCAGCGCATTTCGTGGGTTTCATCCACGCCCGTCACGCGGTACAGCAGCCGCTCCACCGGCCGCAGCACCGAGTCCATAAACGTCTTCTGGCCGCTGAACACTCGCGCCATGTACACGCCCATCGGCTTCGTGATCGCCAGCAGCAAGAGGAAAAACAGTCCGATTTGAAACCATCCGTTCGCAGTCATCGTGAACGCCTCTCCAGCTAGAACTTCTCCGGCCACAGCAGCGCCGCCAGTAGATACACCAGCAGCAACGCCGAAATTCCCAGTAGCAGAATGTTGCCTAACATCTTTCGCTCCCTACTTCAGCCGCTCGCAAGCCCACACGTACACGATCGCCACAACAAAAAATCCGACCGTGCACGCCCCAAAAACGATGTCTCGCATCGCAATTACTCCTTCGCGTTGCCCCCGCCTTTTTGCTGTGAATTAATCAGAATTTCACCAGGATCGCGAGATCCAGCCGGTTCTCTGTTTTCCGCAGATCCGGTGTAAATCCCGGCACCAGGGCGCCAGGCGAGCCGCAAATATTGTTGCCAATAACAGGCGTTGGGCAGGACGTTGGTGTGATGCCGCCTTGTCCCGAGAAATAAGGAACATTTGCCTCGCGATGGTCATATTCCCAGCGGAACGTAATGTATTGGCTGGGCATGTAATCGAAAGTGGCGGAAATGTCCCACGCCTTATACGGGTCCCCCGGATTCTCCGTGAAGTAGGGAGTGCCCGAGGCCGCCGTCGCGCCATTGATCGGCGGCAGCAGCACTAGGTAGCGTCCCGGATTATTGATCTTCCCTCCGCCGAACGTCAGACCGTACCGGTCGTGGTCGAACCACAAACGGTTGTAGAGCATGAATCCGAGGAAACTCTGTTTCGGTCCCTTTTTACTGTTGGTGTAGCAGCTCACACTGGTGTGGTTCGCTATGCTTCCGCCATGTTCGCATCCCGCATCGCCGGTCAGCGAGAACGCGGCTTTGCTAATAAATCCATCCGGGTTGTCGTGATACTTCACCTCGATGCTGTCGTCGGTGTGATAACGCACCCGGCCCGGCACGCCGAGCGCTTCCTCGCCCACGCCGTACTGGTTCCCGAGGATTGAAAGCCATCCATTCGGCCGCCATAGAATCTGCATCCCAAGTCCTGGCCGGCCGTTGAATCTGCCGTATGACTGCCACCCGTTGATGAACCAGGGCTCAATCTTCAAATGCTCCGTCGGAAAAATCTGTACCCGCACGCCATTGAAGAACCATGGTGTGTTCGAAGAAACGTACGACGGCTGGTACGCCCAGTTGTCGTATTGGTAGAAGCTGAACAATCCGATGTACGACAGGAAGATTCCGGCGTCCACGTTAATCCCATGCAGGGCGTTGAAGTGGTATCCGCCGTACGCTTCCGAGATGTACCGGTAAGCGTCCGCGAGGTTCCATTGGCCGCGTGCTGGGCTGGCGTCATTGCGCGGCGTCGTTGTTGAATACATGCCAAACTGCGTCAACAGCCTGCCGCGAACGTTGTCGTAGTGAAAGTCGCCGCCGATTCCAAGTTGTGTCAACTGCACTTCACCCGACCGGAACACTTCGCTCGATCCGCCGATCGTATCGTCCTTGGGGTGGTTGAAATCGTAAATATAGTCCACGTCGGCTCGGAACTCCGGCGTGAAGAACTTCGTATCGAGGGGCGGATTCTTCTCGCGGCTGTTGCCGTTCAGCCAGGTGAAATCCGCAAACGCGAATGGCTCCGCCTTGGCCGGCTTGCCCTGGTCCGCACTGGCGACAGCCGCGGGAACCTTTGTGTCGCGCAAGCCTGCCGGCGCTGCCGGATCCCCTTCAGGGCCCGCCGCTTCCTTCACCGGAAACGCCGCATTCACCATCGCTGGCTGCCCTTGCGCTTTTTGCGCTTTGAGCTGCGCTTCCAGGTCGTCAATCCGTTGCCGCATAGCCTGCAGCTCTCTCAGAATCGCCGGCGGTATCGCCTGATCTGCGGCGTTCGACTGCTGGCGCAACGAATCGCTGCTGCTCTGCGCGAAACATGGCTTGTTCCCGAGCGCCATAAAAAGGGCGCACACGGTGAAAGGCAACTTATATTCTGAGATAAAGTCCAGCATCGAAGTCCTCTCCTCGTTCAATTTTTTGTCACGCCCTCAGTCTAGGGGGTCATTTTCTGTGCGGACACTATTTGATGTGATGCAGCAGATGTGCAAAGTATCGCGCCGACTTTGCCGCACCTGCGCTTTATCCCGCCCGTCTTTCATCCAAATTCTAATGAGCCCATGTCACCAGGGAATTGAAGATTTCGATTCCGACAAACAGCGCCGCCAGCCCTCCCACACCTATGACCAGACTGATAATCGTTTCCCTACGGGCCAGGTCCTCAGCGTTACTCCCTGGGGCCATGGCAATGCTCGTATTTAATGGCGGTCGGTCGTATTCTCCTAGGGCGCCGCGATTCCCGAGAGCAATTCGTGAATTTACCGTTCTCATGATTCTCTTCGCCCGCGCGCTCGGAGTTTCCGACTCCATCTCATGCAAATGCTCCTGCAAATGTTTCTTGCGAGCATTGAACCGCTTCTCTTCCCTATACAACTGCGCCAACACGTACACATAGAATCCGCAAACCGTCAGGGAGCCAGCCAGGAAAATGACAATTCGCATATCCGTCGCGCTCCTTCGCCCGCGCCTTATCACATAGCCCGGCGCAGACATGGCGAACGATGTATCGAGCCTAGCCGCCCCGGCGTCAGGAAGGCATAAGCAAGGTATAAAGATTTCGTAATAAAGATCCGCGTGCTCTGGCGAGTGCAATGTCCACAGTCGCGCAGCATTGCGCTCTGCGTCATCCTGTGCCACGCTAAATGAGGAGACGCCTCACATGGGGGCAACAACAATCCTGCGCCGGGCCAACTCGTTGCCTCGCATCACTGCCGGTGGCTCGCTTCACCTGAGCCTTCCGAAGCCCGGTCGCGAAGCGGAGTCCAGCTTCCAAATTCTAATCGCAACAAGGTGCGAATAGAATTCCCCGTAACTGTCTCAAAACAAAGGGCGGAGACACTTTCTAATCGCAACAAATCCCGGGGGCGTACATGACAGCCTTGCGTCATTTTTCACCCTGCCTCCGTGCTCCTACGGCCGGGCCCCGATCTGCCGCGCCGGCCCAGTAGCCTAATCGATCGATTTCACGGTCCGGCGGTTTGCGTACCAGCACGGTCGGTCGCCTACCTGTGGAAAGATCGAGCGTACGCACGCCTCTGTTAGTGGCTGATCGTAGAATATCTCCACTTTGCCGTTCTTCATGGTTGTCGAATCGTAGAATGTCACGCTCCCGAATGCATCGCCCGCCTTCGGATTTGCGATCCTGTACCGCACCCAAAGATAGTCGCAGCCATACGCGGCGACTAACACCACAACGGCTGCTAAGAGAATTGTCTTCGGATTCACAGTATGTCTCATGTTTCCAGTCACCACTTCGTTTCCGTGCGAGATCGCGCACGGCTCATCTTACTTGTCTCGCCCCGAACTTGAGCTACGGCAGAGAGCTGCACGTGAATCTTAAATTCAACTATCCGGCCCACCCCCATGGTCGATTGATTGGTATCATGGCAGCGTTTTTCTGGCGAACCAAGGCTGCGGTTGGCGCGGCAGCCTTGTGGAACTGTGAATCGAGAATGAACCCAACCAGTCAAACAATCGCCTGCATCGGCGGCGTCGTCCTCGACCGCAAAGCTCGCGTCGAGGGCGGCGCTCGACCCGGTACTTCGAATCCAGTTTCTGTGACTACAAGCACCGGTGGCGTGGCCGCAAACATCGCTCGCAATCTCGCGCGGCTTGGCTGCCGTGTCTCCCTGTTCTCCATTCTGGGCGCAGATGATTCGGGCGTCACCGCTCTCCGTGAACTGGAAAATTCCGGCGTGAATGCCTCCGCAATTCTCCGCTCGCGCGTCCATCCCACCGCAAGTTACACCGCGGTCCTGGAACCAAACGGGGAATTATTCATCGGCCTCGCAGACATGGACATTTTCGAAGAGCTAGACCCGCTGTGGGCCGACCGCATCACTCCCGCACTCGCGGAATGTCCCGTCTGGGTCCTCGACACAAATTTGCCGGCCCAAACTATCGAGCGCCTCTTGCTAACACACAAGGGCAGCTCCACTGTACTTGCCGACCCAATCTCCATCGTCAAGTCCGAGCGAATTCGTTCCAGTCTCGCCGCTGTGGACGTGCTTTTCCCAAATCGCAAGGAAGCCGCCGTCCTCAGCGGGTTCGATGTGAACACGCCGGGCGACGTTGCAAGAGCCGCCGCAGAAATTCGCAAACGCGGAGTTGGCACAGTTGTGGTCACGCTCGGAAACGACGGCGTCTATCTCGATGCTGGCCGTGGCGGCAAGTTCCTGTCTGTGATCCCGGCGAAAAAAGTGCTCGATGTCACGGGCGCCGGAGACGCACTCGTTGCCGGATTCGCCTATGGCATGCTTGCGGGAGGAAACCACGAGCCCGCGCTTTACGGCCTGGCGGCCGCCAGCCTCACCGTTGAAACGGAAAAATCGATCGCTGAAGATTTGCAGCCTGAGCGTCTGCTCGAACGCATGAAATCCGCTCCACTTCAGGACTGACTCATGAACCCATATCTCGATGTCCGGCCGGAAATCGTAGATGCACTCGCCGCCGGGAGCCCCGTTGTCGCTTTCGAATCTACCGTGATCTCGCATGGCCTCCCCCGCCCCCACAATCTTGAGACTGCTCGCAAGATGGAGGCGGCCGTTCGTGACGGGGGCGCCGTGCCCGCAACAATCGGCCTTCTCGAAGGACGCCTGATTGTCGGCCTCTCTCGCGCTGAAATCGAGCTCCTCGCGATCGCCGAGCGCGTCGCCAAAGTCAGCCGCCGTGATCTCGCCGCGGTTCTCAACTCCAGGCAGCCCGGCGCCACCACCGTCGCTGCCACCATGATCATCGCGGCGCAAGCTGGGATCCGCGTATTTGCCACCGGCGGAATCGGCGGCGTTCATCGAGGCGCTCAAAATAGCTTCGACATCTCCGCCGACCTGCCCGAACTGGCGCGCACACCCGTCGCAGTCGTTTGCTCGGGCGCAAAAGTGATTCTCGATTTGCCGCGCACCCTTGAACTGCTCGAAATGCTTGGCGTACCAGTGGTCGGTTACAGCACGAGCGAGTTCCCAGCCTTCTACGCGCAGGAAAGCGGCCTTACGCTCGATGCGCGCGTGGACACGCCGCTCGAAGCCGCTCGTCTGATCGCAAAGCACTGGTCACTCGGCCTGAATTCGGGGATCGTCATCTGCAATCCGCCGCCCGCCGCAGCGGTGCTCCCGCGCAAGCAGGTGGAGACATTCATCGAAGCCGCCCTGAAATCTGCAGAAGTCGCGGGAATACAGGGCAAAGCCGTCACGCCCTATTTGCTTGACCATCTGGCAAAAGCGAGCGGCGGAAGAACTCTGCAGACGAACATCGCGTTGCTCATCAACAACGCGCGCGTCGCTGCGCAAATCGCCGTGGCACACAGTTCACTGGTGCAGAATGCGGCCTGAGCGGGCACACAACAATAATATGAGCTTCGTTGATCGCGGCCTAAGCAGCAACGTAGAGGTAGTGTGAAGTTGCGGACCAGCGCCAGATATTGCGGTCTGGAAAAGTTAAGTCTGTCCTTTGGCCGTTCCCGTTCCCAGCGTCACAGTGCTGTGGAATTTTCCCATCAAGTGTGCCCCCGACCCAACCGGAGGGTACTTCGACTTCTCCCCTGGCGCGAGACACGTGGGGATGCACGAAATCTCCGCCTCCCAATTCGGCTGATGAAAAAAGGCAATGGATTGCCGCCGCGTCGAGCCGCACGCGTCCGGCGGCGGGTTTACCACACGATGCAGCGTCGAAACCCAGCGATCATTCGTCCAGCGCGCCATCAAATCGCCGATGTTCACCACAAACGCTCCCGGCACCACCGGGACGGCCAGCCATTTACCTTCAGGCGTGAAGATTTCGAGTCCGCCCGGCGCCGACTCAGCCAGCAAAATCGTCAAGCTGCCATAATCGCTGTGCGCCCCCGCGCGCAATTGGCCCGGCTTCGGAGCCGTGGACTGATGCGGGTAATTCAACGCGCGCATCGCGCTGATTGGATCATCAATCATGCCGTCAAAAAATCGCTCCGGCAGTTCCAGAGCCAGCGCAAACACGCGCATGATCCGCGCCGCCAGTTCGCTCATCGCCCGGTAATATGCGGACCACGCCGTCCGAAAATTCGCGGGCTCTTTCGGCCACAGATTCTCGGCAAAACGAAAATCCGCGTCCGGCTCATTTCCGGTATGGCGCACATGCTCGAGCGGCCCGATGCTGAAGCTCTCCTTCAGATCCGGTGGCGTTTCCTCGCCCAGCGACTTCGCGAGCGCCTCAGCCTGCAGCGGCGAATAGCCGTACGGATAGCCCACATAGGGCATTTTCACCTCGAGCTTTTTCTCCACGGGCAGATCAAAGAAACCGCGCGCAGCATCCCACGCTGCAGAAATAATTTCGTCGGGCACTCCGTGCCCCACAACCGCCAGGAACCCTGTCTGTCGGCAAACTTCGCCCACCTGCCGGGCGAGCGCCCGCTTCTCCCCTGGCGCAGCCCCTGCAGCCGAAGCGCCTGCAATAGACGATCTCGGAAAGATGGAAATATCAACGACGGGGAACTCTCGCATATCGAGCCCTCGCTTCTGCGGGTCGGCAAAATCCTACGGGGCGCCGCTTCTCCTGTCAATCTCGAAGCCGCGCTCTCAAGAACCGTTCTGAGCCTCCAGGCGTCCCAAGTTCCAGCGCCCTTCAAAAAGGTCTCAGTCTTTCGCCGCGCCCATCCCTTCCATTTTTATTCCCGGCGCGTTAGCTTAATTCAGGAGTCTGAGCACTCATGAGCGTGCGAGGAAAGACTGCACAAATTGCTGCTGCTCCGCGCCGCAGAGCCGGGAAAGTGGCAGTGAGCAGACCAGCCGGGGGCGCCTGCCTATGACCGACCGCCATCGAGTTGTAATCATCGGCGGAGGTTTTGGTGGTTTGAGCGCAGCCCGTCAGCTCAAACACGCTCCTGTCGAGGTCACGCTCCTCGACCGCTGCAATTACCATTTATTCCAGCCGCTGCTCTATCAGGTGGCCACCGGCGCACTATCACCCGCCAATATTGCCGCGCCATTGCGGCACGTTCTCAAGAACCAGAAAAACGCGAAGGTGCTCCTCGCCGAAGCAACCCACATTGATGCCGCCAACCGCCGCGTTATCCTGAGCGATGGTGCCGTCGAATACGACACGCTCATCGTTGCCACCGGCGCCAGCCACCAATATTTTGGACATGACGAATGGGAGCAGTTTGCTCCCGGCCTCAAAACAATCGAAGACGCCACCGACATGCGCAGTCGCATACTGCTCGCCTTCGAAGCCGCCGAGCGCGAGGCCGATCCGGAAAAGCTGCACGCCTGGATGACTTTCGTGATTGTCGGCGCAGGGCCCACAGGAGCAGAGTTGGCCGGCGCGCTTGGAGAAATTGCCAACGACACGCTGCGCCACGATTTCCGGAATATCAATCCTTCCGAAGCGCGCATCATTCTCGTCGAAGGCGCTGACCGTGTTCTTCCCACTTATCCGGAAAAATTGTCCACGGCTGCTCAAGAAATGCTTGCACGCCTCGGGGTCATCGTCCGCACCGGCGCGATGGTCATCGACATCGCGCATGGTTCAGTCACGATCCGCGAAGGAGATCGCACAGAGAAAATTCCGACCCGCACCGTACTCTGGGCCGCAGGAGTTCTTGCTTCGCCCCTCAGCCGTATTCTCGCCACCGAGGCGGGCGCAAATCTCGACAAAGCCGGCCGCGTCGTCGTCGAGCCGGACCTCACAATTGCTGGACACCCAGATATTTTTGTTATTGGCGACCTGGCGAATTTCAGCCATCAAGGCGGCAAGCCGCTGCCCGGCGTCGCCCAACCAGCAATTCAAGCAGGGCACTACGTGGGGACGACAATCGAACGGCGGCTGCGAGGTGAAAAAATTAAGCCGTTTCACTACGTGGATAAAGGGAATCTGGCCACGATCGGCCGTGCCGCCGCCGTCGCGGATCTGAATTGGCTGCGGTTATCCGGCTGGCCCGCCTGGATGATCTGGATCTTCATCCACCTGCTCTACATTGTGCAATTTCAGAATCGCTTGCTGGTCCTGCTGCAGTGGGCCTGGCTTTACATCACCTACGATCGCTCGGCCCGGCTCATCACCGGAAAGAATCCGCTGCCGCTGGATTTATGATCCATGCAGACCACATCAATCCACCACGCCTTCGCTCGCGGGAAGTCGGCCTGCCTTGATCGCTTTCACCAGGGCCGCGTGGTCGCGTTCCGTCTGGTCGGCGTAGGCGATCGCGAATTTCTCGATTGCAGCGTCGAAAGCATCGCTCTTCCCAAGATAGCCTGCGATTCGTGCCGCATCTCCCGTTCGCGCGTGCGCGCGCGCCAACGCCCAACCGCAAATGTTCACATACTCGATCCAATCCTCCTTTGGCAGATCCTCCACCTCGATGGTCATTTTCATGTCGCGGAGTTGACGGAAATAATAATCACGGCCCTCGTCATCGCGCGTCCACCCAAGAAGAACGTCGCTCGCCGATTGCAGCATGCGCTGGCCCGTCACCACTCTTTCGCCATGATTGCTGTAGCGGCTCTTGCCCACATAGGGCTCCAGCACCGATGGGAGCGCCTCCTTGAACTGCAGGAACAGAGGATCATGTTCTCCGGCCATCAGCAGAATCACAGCGCAGCGCGTTCCCACGCTCCCCACTCCCACAACCTTCCGCGCGACATCGACGATCTGATAGCGGGCGAGTACCACGCGCCTGTCTCCCGACACCGTCTGCCGGTAACGGTGAAAAATATCCTTCACTTTCTTCGCGCGCTTGCTGTAATCGCGCGGGTGATAGACCAGCGGCCTGTGGTCCGTGATGCGCAGCCGCCCCTCTCGAGCCTCCGTCAATTTCGGGAACACGTGCTCGGCGGTCTCCAACTTCGCCTTGTCCTCGATCTGTTGCCAGCGGCGCCGCGCGGCAACACTGCTGGCCTGGTCAATGAAGATTTCGGCGTCGAGGTGCGAATACCAGGCGTCGAGCACGCGCATGTGCGCATATTCGCGCATGTGCTTGCGGTAGCTCCCCACCGCCAGCCGAGCCGAATCTGCGCAATGCCGTTCCCGCTCACCTCTTTGCCGGCCTGCCAGCACAATACTGGCTGCCAGACGCTTCACGTCCCATTCCCACGGCGCGGGCAAGGTTTCGTCGAAGTCCGTGATGTCGAACACCAGCCGCCGCTCAGGCGATCCGAACCCGCCAAAATTGCTCACATGGCAATCCCCGCAGGCCTGCACGCGAAGTCCTGTAGCCGGCGTCGCGGCCAGGTCCGCGGCCATCAAAGCTGCCGCTCCCCGATAGAACGCGAATGGAGATTGGCGCATCCGGCCATATCGAATCGGAAGCAGGCTCGGCAATCTCCCCCGGTCCGCCTTCTTGAGCAGTTCTATCGGGTCGGGACGATTCGGAGGGCGCTGCCACTTTGCATGCGACCGGCGCGGCACCCGCTCGCGCAGCTTTTTGCCGGCGGACATCCTCTCCTCGATCGTCGGACCAAACATTCCTGCAGCTCTTCGCGCCATTCTTTTTCACCTGGCCTAGCCAGTTCTATTTTGCTCCTCGTGATCTCATTTCACTGCAGGACTGCGGGATTTTTCCCCACCGTTGCTCCTGCGTGGATTCTCGACGATTTCCCACGCCGTCTTGGGTGCCCCATATTACAATCTATTTTCAGACGAATTCTATGAAGGCCACGCAAAAAGTGATCCTTGCAGCCTTGCTCGCCATGCTTGCCCTGGCGGTTGCCGCAATCCTGCTTACACACGACTGGGCGAATTCCCCCGCGCAGCTTAACGTAAATCGACGATCCGTGAACCATACACAGGAGCCGGTGAGCACGGCAGCACTCCAAACGGCGCAGCAATTGGCGCCCCTGGCGATCACTCCTGAGGAGCAGGAATTCGCGCAGGATGCGCTACGGCTCGGGGATCATTCAGTGGACTTGGCGTTCGATTCTGCTCTGCGGGACGCCCAGGAGAACCCTGCCCCGCTCACGCCCGAAACACGGGAGCTCTCATTGCGGCTAGCACAAGGTCGCACGGAGGTTGGGGCCGACGAAGACCACATCGCCCAACTCACTGAGCAAGTTGCGAAGGCCCATGGCGGCTCAAAGGATGACCTGCAGGAGCAACTTGAACTCGCACAGGAGCAGCTCTCGCTCGACAAGGATGAGGCTGACGACGCCCACCAGGATCTGATCCGTGCTGGCGGCGACAAACGCGCCACGATTCAACAGCAGTTGGACCGCCACGAAGCTTCCATGCAGCATGCTGGCACCGTTACTGCAGTCTCGGGATTGGGTTCCTCGGCGTCATCGCCTGAAGCCGCTGCGGCGGCCAACGTGGTGGCGGAATTGCGCGCCTGGTTGTCCTTACGGACGAAGGCAACCCTCCTCCGCCAGGCGCGTCAAAACGCCCTCGATCGCGAAGCGAAACTCAACGAGTCTCATGAATCGCTGAAAAAGCAAGTCGGCGAAGAGAAGTCGCAAAAGAAAATCATCCACAAGAAATCCACTGGCCCAGCACAGGCGAGCCCGCCGGACACGCAGGCCGATTCCGCCACTCCTGGCAAAACAATCTCGTTTGTCAAACAGCTCGCTGGACACCAGAAGATTTTGAGTGAGCTTGACCAACGCATCGACGCCGAGCGAGGACTTGCCACCGCCTATGGCAATTGGCTGACGCTCGTGACAGCCCGTCAGCATGCATTTATGCATGGCTTATTCCTGTCGGCGTTCTGGATTCTCCTGATCGCGCTCTGCGTATTTCTGGGCAATCATCTCATTCAGAGGTTTTTTGCCGACATCACAGCCGAGCGGCGTCAGCTTCATACAATGCGGGCCGTGATCTTTCTGGCGCTACAGGTGCTGGGCGTGGTGCTCATTCTTCTTGTAATTTTCGGCGTGCCCAGCAATTTCGCGACGGTTGCTGCGCTTGCGGGCGCGGGCCTCACTGTGGCGCTGAAGGACTTCATCGTCGGATTCTTCGGTTGGTTCGTCCTGATGGGCAAGGACGGAATCCGCGCCGGCGATTGGGTGGAAATCAACGGCGTTGGCGGGGAGGTAGCTGAAGTCGGGTTGCTTCACACTGTTTTGTTGGAAACTGGCAACTGGTCGGACTCGGCTCACCCCACGGGGCGCAAGGTTACTTTCGTGAACAGCTTCGCCATTGAAGGCCACTATTTCAATTTCTCGACCTCCGGCCAATGGCTATGGGATGAGTTGCAAGTGCTCGTCCCACAGTCGGCAGATCCGTACGCGATTGCGGAAGCAATTCAGAAAATGGCCACGCAGGAGACAGCCCAAAACGCCAAACTCGCCGAGAATGAATGGGAGCGCGTCACACCCGTATATGCCAAACGCTCCTTTACTGCCGCTCCTTCCATGACGGTTCGTCCGAGCGGAGAAGGCGTGAACGTTATTGTGCGCTACCTTACGCGCGCCAACGAACGCCAGGAGATTCGCTCGCGCCTGTATCGCGCCGTGGTGGAAATTCTGGGCAAGCGAAATATTTCGCAACCGCCGACACCCGTTGCTCCTCCGCAATCTGCGGGAAATCGCACGGTTTGATTGAAACCTACAGTGGGGAGAAAAAGTGGTAGCTGAGGCAGCCGAGCCCTATCCCGATCAGCGAGCCTGCGAGCACGTCGCTCAGGAAATGCATCCCCAGAATAATCCGCGAGGAAGCAATCAGCACGGCAACACCCAGCAGAGGCGCCTGCAACTCAGGATAGAAAATGCCTATGGAAAACACGACCGCAAATGCGGTGATAGAATGTCCTGAAGGAAACGAATACTTATCCGGCGGCAGGATAGCGGCCCAGCAGTGCGGCTCAATTTCGCACGGCCTCTTGCGGCGGCTCGCGCGCTTGAGTATGCGGAACAGGAGAATTCCAGCCGTGGCAGCCGACATCCCCGCGCCGATCGCGGCGAAACGGTGCTCTCCGCCATACAGCACCAGAATCAATCCGAGCGAGTACCACAACCAGCCGTCGCCAAGCCGCGTCATCAATATCATCAGGATGCGAAACCACCGAGGTGCACGCCAGCGGTGCACCCGGCGCATCAGCCGGTGATCGTTCGACTGTATCTGATTCCACACTACTTTCGCGACCGTCATATGGATTCCTCCAGCGCAGGTTGCGGCGCGGTAATCCAGCGGGGACGCTTGCGAGTTTCGGGCTGGGCCAGAAGCTCGGCTTTCCAGCGTCGGCAGAATTTATTCTCATCGACGTAATTCAAGAACGTGATGGCAGGAATCAGTAATCCGAGAGGTGAGAGCAGCGTGGTCCATGCTTTCTCACGCATCATCTCGTAAGCAATCACGAAGACGTCGCGCGTCAATTTCCTGAAGCACCCGGATTCGCCTGCCACACGGCCCATCCCGCCGCGCAGTCCCGCGAAGAACTCTTCCTTGTCGCGCGCGCCGGGGACCTCGGTGTAAGCCGTCCCCGCGGACGGCAGTGCATGTGCGTCGCTGCCGCCGATTTCAATTTTCTGCCATAGCTTCGCCAACCGTGAGGCATATGCATTGGCCCTCTCGAGCATGTGGCTATTGCGCGTTTCCACTGCCGGGAAATATTTTCGGAACCAGTCGAAGTCTTCCCGCTCACGCTTTCCGGTAACGCTGGAGAACACATGATTGATGCTGAAGAGCAGTCGGCGCTCGGTGAGATACATCAGCAGCGCCACCAGATTGTTGCGCCGCTGTTGCAACTGGATATGTTGCCGCTCGCTGATGTCGTATACTCCGATATGCACTTCCGTGCCGCTGGGCATGCGGCAAGTCAGCTCTTCACTCAGGAAAAAGTTGACGTGCCGCCGCAATCTTTCCGAGCCTTCTATCGAATCGTGGTCTGTCAGCGTGAACAGGCCCATCCCACGGCGCTTGAGCAGTGTGTAGACTTCTTCAGGATCGCTATAACTTTCGCGGCAAAAATGTCGGGCAAAGGGAGTCGTACAGGGTCCTGAGAAGTACGAGTGAACATGCATGTCGCATCTCACGGCTCCAACGATAGGTTATGCACATTACATTCACATGACACCCGCGCTAAAGTTCTGAAATTACAGGTACTTAATTCTTTAGACACCAGAAACGCACTTTTAACATTTCTGTAGCATTGAATGGCAGTTCCTTCGTCACACTTTGGCGCGCATGCAGAGACTCGAGTTCGGGTTTTTCGACGCGGGCGGCGGGCACCGGGCGGCTGCGACTGCTCTTGAAATGTCCATCCGGGCGCAACAACGGCCCTGGGAAGTTCGGCTCACCAATCTGCAGGAACTCCTCGACGAACTTGACATCCTGAAAAAATACGGCGGCATTCGCATCCAGGATTTCTATAACTGGATGTTGCGCTCGGGGTGGACTTTAGGCAGCACACAATTGATGAGAGTTCTGCAGTTCGCCATCTGGGCCTACCATGGCCCCACAGTTCGCTTGCTGGAGAGGCACTGGAAGGAGACACAGCCGGACATGGCCGTGTCGTTTGTGCCGCATTTTAATCGCGCGCTGTATGAGAGTTTCGATCGCGCGTATCCAGGACGCCCATTCGTTACCGTCCTGACGGACCTGGCGGATTACCCGCCGCATTTCTGGATTGAAAGGGGGCAGTCACAATATTTCATCTGCGGATCAGACCATGCGGTCGCGCAGGCGCGCGCAATGGGGAACGCAGACGACCACATTTTCCGTGCATCGGGAATGATCCTTCACCCGCGATTTTATGAAACGCCAGTGGAAAATCGGATTGCTGAACGCGAGCGCCTCGGGCTCCGGCCCGATCTGCCGACAGGGCTCGTGCTTTTCGGCGGGCATGGTTCGCAGGCGATGCTCGAAATTGCAGAGCGGCTGGACCGGTCGCAGCTTGATCTCCAGTTAATCTTCATCTGCGGAAAGAATGAAAAACTGGCGGCTGCATTGCGCGGACAAAAATCCAGATTGCCGCGTTTTGTCGAAGGTTTTACGACGAAAGTAAACTACTACATGCAGCTCGCGGATTTCTTCATCGGGAAGCCCGGGCCGGGGAGCGTGAGCGAAGCGCTGGCGATGCATTTGCCGGTGATTGTTGAATGCAACGCGTGGACGCTTCCGCAGGAGCGCTACAATGCGGACTGGATTCTCGAAAACCAGGTTGGCGAAGTGCTCAGCAGTTTCAAAGAAATCGAGCGAGCTGTGGCGCGGTTGATCGAGCGTGCGACGCTCGTGCGCTATCGCACAAATGTGGCCGCGCTTCAGAATCGCGCAGTATTTGAGATTCCCGAAATTTTGCAACAGATTTTCGAACGATCGCGGTTGGCTGGCGCCAGAGATGAAAAAGCACTACTGGCCAGCCGGCTTGGATAAACCGCCGAGAACAATCGCGGGCAATCCTGCGGCTTGCAATTGCGCATTGAGCGCGGCCAAATCCTGCCTCTTGAGCGACTCCCAATTTGTAAGCAAATCCGACTGCCGTTTCCGCGCTGCGTCGTACGCGGCTGAAGATTGTGCTGTCGGCGCGCTGTCGGCTGCGCCGACGGAAATCGCGAGCGAAGAAAGAGAGCGATCGAGCTCGATGAGTCCAGTGGGCAGGAGCGGATTCTCGGCTTCGTGTCCGGCGATTTGATCCACCTGATGCTCAAGGGCGTCGGCCGCGCCGCGAATCTCCCTCGCTTTGGAATTTCCAAACACGCGAGCATTCAAGTCGCTTAGTTGCGCGCGAAGATCTTCGATTTCTCGGTATGCGTCGGTATTGCGCACGAGTGAGGCGTCGATTTGCTGCTCGAGTTCGAACTGCTTGATGAGATCATCGCGCGAAACATGTACGCGCGGATCCTGCTCGACGTTCAGCTTCTGAGTAACCGTCTGACCAGAGACGATCAACCGAACCTCGTACTCACCGGGGAGCACGAGCGGACCTTGCGGAACTGCAAACGTGCCTGTGGAGATCGGGGCCGCAGAAGAGAATTCGTGGCGGAGCGCCGGTGGTAGCGTGTAATGCAAATCCCAAACATAACGATGGAAACCAGGCGCATTTGACAGAGTCTGCGGCGTATGCAGCCAGTAGTTCGGGAATTCCGGCACCTCGGAGACGCCGGGTGGTTGGTCCGCGCTCGAAATGCGGCGCACCAAACGGCCATCCCTGTCGTGAATTTCGAGCACGAGTTCTCCGGTGCCTGCCGCATTCAAGTGGTAATCAATGATCCCGCCCGCCGGCGGGTTTTCTCCAACTGGGGTTTCGATCGGCAGCGGGGAATCATGATTTTCGCTGTTGCGGATGCGCAGCGCGGGTGCCGGGTGGTACAAATACGCATCCTGCATTTCGACGTGCTCGGCCCACTCGCGGAGCGGCTCGATGTCGTCGAGGATCCAGAATGAGCGCCCGTGGGTAGCGACAATCAGATCGTTACTGTGGAGTGCGATGTCGCGAACGGACGCGACCGGCAGATTTAACTGCAGCGGTTGCCAGTGTTCGCCATCATCGAGCGAAAAGAACACGCCGAGCTCCGTACCGGCATAGAGCAAGCCCCTGCGTTCGAGGTCCTCACGCACCGCATGCACATAGGCATTCTCTGGAATACCGGCGACGACATTTCGCCAGGTCTTTCCCGCATCGTGCGTTCGATAAATGTAGGGATGAAAATCGTCCACCTGGTGCCGGTCCACAGCTGCATAGGCCGAGGCGGCATCGAAGCGCGAGGCTTCGATCAAACTGATCATGCTCCAGTCGGGAAGTCCCGCCGGCGTAACGTCGTCCCACGTTTTTCCTTCATCAGAGGTGAGGCGGATGAAACCATTGTCAGCGCCTGCCCAGATTTGGCCGGCGCGAATTGGCGACGGTGCAATCGTGTAAACCACGCCTTTACTTTCTTCCTGCGAGCTTGACGCGCTGACTGGGCGAGTCGCGAACGTCAAATCCGGGCTGATTGTCTGCCAGTGCTGGCCGCGATCCTCGGTGCGAAGCACATACTGCGCGCCGAAATAAAGTACGGCTGGATTTTGAGGCGAGACCACGAGTGGCGAAGTCCACGTGAACCGCAGCCGCTTCCCAGCAGACACCTCCGGCTCGGGTGCAACATTCAGTGATTGGCCAGTAGTCCAGTCGAAGCGAAAGATCACGCCCAAGGGGCCGCCGCCATAAACAAGATTCGGATCGGAAGGGCTGAGCGCGATGTAGCCGCTCTCCTCGCCGCCGATGGGGATCCAATCGCGAAAAGTAATCTGGCCGTAGTCGCTACGGCTCGAAACACTGGCGGTGCCGCTGTCTTGCTGCGAGCCATAGACCATGTAGGGAAAGCGATTGTCAGTGATTACGTGATAGAACTGCGCAGTGGGCTGATTGTACCAACTGCTCCATGTCTTGCCACAGTCTACGCTAACGGCAGCACCCTGGTCGGAGCCGAGAATCATGCGCTGGGCGTCATCGGGGGCAATCCACAGTGAGTGGTAATCATCGCCTCCGGGAGCGCCCTTGATAGCATCGAAATGTTCACCGCCATCGGTCGAGCGGTAGAGAGAAGTGTTCGAGACATAGACTGTATTCGGGTCGCGCGGGTCCGCAGTAACGCCGCCAAAATACCAGCCGCGCTTCCAGATGCGGTGGTCGGAAGAAACACGCCGCCATGAACTTCCTGCATCGTCTGAGCGATACAGGCCGCCAGCGCTTGCGTCCACGATTGCAAAAACTCGCCTGCCGCTACTGTCGGGTGCGACAGCGATTCCGACGCGGCCCACGCCCTCGGATGGAAATCCGTGCCCCGTGAGTTGATGCCAGGTGACACCGCCGTCCGCGGATTTGTAGAGGCCACTGCCGGGACCACTCGTCGGCGCATAAACACTCCACGGAGGACGGCGCGTCTGCCAGAGCGATGCGTACACAATCAGGGGATTGCCTGGATCAAAACAGAGATCAATTGCGCCGGTGTCGTCACTCTTGCCGAGAACCTTTTTCCACGTAGCGCCACCATCGGCCGAGCGGAACACGCCGCGCTCGGCATTAGGTCCAAACGCATGACCGAGCGCAGCAACTAAAACGAGGTTCGGATCGCGCGGATGAACCAGGATGCGGCCGATTTGTTGCGAATCGCGGAGGCCGATGTTACGCCAGGTTGCGCCGCCGTTTGTTGATTTGTATATCCCGTCGCCGAAGGAAATATCCGAGCGCATGTCTGCTTCGCCGGAACCCACATAGATCGTTTGAGGTTGCGAAGGCGCAACGGCTATGGCGCCGATTGAGGCGATCGGCTGGCTTTCAAAAATCGGCTTCCAGGTTTGTCCCGCGTTCAATGTCTTCCACACGCCACCGCCCACTGCGCCAAAAAAGTATTCGTTCGGCTTGCCCGGGACGCCACTGACGGCCAGGACGCGACCGCCGCGAAATGGGCCAATTAGGCGCCAGCGCATTTCAGAAAACTGTGCTGGAGAAGCTTGCTCGGAAAAGACTTGGCGCGCTCCCGAAAGCCCGAGAATCGAGACGACTGAAACTAAAATCATCCTGTGCAATCTAATTGTGGAGTTCATATCCTTCGCTTTCGGCCCAGAAGTATATACTATCGGGCTTTCAGCCCATGCAGGCTCGAGCTCGAATGGAATTGGTCGGCGCGATGGGATTTGAGATGGATGTGGTTCATTCAGGAGGAATTCGAATCAATGGCTAAGGCAACATTTGCAGCAGGATGTTTTTGGGGCGTCGAAGAAGCGTTTCGGCAGATAAAGGGCGTAAATTCGACGACAGTGGGTTACACCGGCGGGACGATGAAAAACCCGACGTATGAGGACGTGTGCGGCGGACGAACCGGACATGCGGAGGCGGTGGAAGTGGACTTTGATCCGGCAGTGGTGAGTTACGAGCAACTTCTTTCCGTGTTCTGGCAGAGCCACGATCCCACGACGTTGAATCGCCAGGGACCGGACGTCGGCACGCAATACCGCTCCGCCATTTTCTTTCACGATGCGCCGCAAGAGGCCTCCGCACGCGGGTCAAAGGCGGTCCTTGAAAAAATGAATGTGTTCAAGCGGCCGATCGTGACTGAAATAGCGGCCGCGACAGATTTCTATCGCGCCGAGGACTATCACCAGCAATATCTGGAAAAGCGCGGGGCGAAATCCTGCCATTTCTAGAAGCTGCACTTTTCGCAAGGCCGGAGTGACGTCTGCCATGGGAGGGTCGGCCTGTGTTCCAGCCGGGGCAAAGTGTGCGCCTGAACCTCGCGGGAATGGAAGTTAGGGGTGTATTGTTTCACGCAGCAGTTTCCGCTGCTCTGGGCACGATCATACGGCAAACCTCGGAAGACCCTCCCAGGTATCTTGTGAAGCTGCTTTTTTCATTCCGTGGCGTCAGTGAAGTGGAAGTTCCCGCCGACCGCATTCTGCCAGCCTAGCTTCCGCCTGCACGTAAGCCCATTTCGCGGCGAATCTCTGCTCCCATTGATTTCTGCGATAGAATGGATTCCACTCTTCGGAGGGGGAGCGCATGATTCACCGCTTCGTCTTTCACAACGACCGAGTTCTGCCCATCGAGCAGGTGCGCCTGTCGCCTGGGCAGGCAGGGTTGCTGAATGGCTGGGGGCTGTTCACGACTATCCGTGTTGTGGAGGGCATTCCATTCGCTTTTGAGCGGCACTGGAAGCGGCTGGTTCGCGATGCCAAACGGACGCACTGTCCCTTTCCGTTCGGAGAAGAAGCTGTGCGGGCGCAATTAGGCGAAGTGCTGCGGGCGAATAATGTGCGCGAGGGCTGCGCGCGCGTCTATGCGATTTACAATCAAGTGGGATTCTGGCGCAGCGACGAGAAATTTCCACAGGTAGATTTGCTGCTCTATTCCGCCGGTTTGCCAAATTACCGCGAGCCGGCGCGCCTCGGCATGCGCGAGCATGGCCGCCATGCGGCATCGCCACTCGCGGGGGTGAAAGTCACCTCCTGGTTGAATAACGTGTGGAGCCTTCACGAAGCGCAGCAGGCTGGGTTTGACGAGGTGGTGCTGCTGAATGAGCGCGGCGAGGTGGCTGAATGTACGGCCGCAAATATTTTCTGTGTGCGAGATGGACGCGTGGCGACGCCGCCACCTTCCGCGGGATGTCTGGAGGGAATCACGCGAGGCGTGCTGCTTGAAATCGGGGCGGCCGCGGGAGTGCCCGTGGAAGAGCACAGGCTACGACCTGTGGATTTGTTTGCCGCCGATGAGGTTTTCATTTCTTCGACAAACCGAAGCATGCTTGGGGTGGGTGAAATCAACGGTCACAAGTTAGCGGGCGCGCCCGGGCCGATTACTAAGAAGCTCGAGAAAATCTTCGCCGGATATATGCGCGAGTACATTGATGCACGCGCTGCTGCTTCCGGCAAACGCTGATTGCTCAGGTTCGGCATCACGCCCGGGCGTTAAGTTTCAGGGTGATTTCGAGCAGCGAAAGTGCACTCCAATCTGAGGAGGGAAAAATTCCATGACCGCGCTTGCCGACAAGACGTGTGTACCGTGCAAAGGAGCCGTTCCTCCACTAGCCGGTGAAGAGCTGAAGAAGCTCGCGCAGCAATTGCCGCATTGGAAGGTGGTGGACGCGCATCACATCACCCGAGCATTTACTTTCCCTGATTTTCGCCAGGCACTTGAGTTTGTGAATAAGGTGGGCGAGATCGCCGAAAAGCAAGGACATCACCCCGACATTTTTCTGACCTGGGGGAAGGCGGAGATCACCACCTGGACGCACAAAATCAACGGTCTGACTGAAAGCGATTTCATCCTCGCCGCCAAAATCGATCAATTGTAGAGCTGCCCGGCATCTCTCCTCAGCGCACTCCATGGGTGGTAGTCGGCCAGTTTCCGATATTCCGACTTACCAGGATTTAACCTGCCCTGCCAAGGTCGGTCAGAGAATTGTTTGCGACGTGTTAGCATCGGCCAGGGGTCCAGCTGTCGGAATGAATGGTTGGAGTGTTATTCTCGCCCTGATTTTGAGTTCATGCGCGCTGGCTCAAGATACTTCACCCATCCTGGCTGGCTCGTGGACAGCGACAGCGGGTCCGAACGAGATTTTCCGTGGCACATGGTCCGGACAGTCTTCGTCGCAGGATCCGAATGCGGCGCGAGAGTCATGGACACTCCTCAACGAGGCAGGTGATATCCTTCTGCACGGGACGTGGTCCGCACCAAGGACGGGCCGGGGCTGGCAGGGCACGTGGACAGTTCGGCCGGCGAACGGGCAGTCGATCTCCGGGACACGGACCGCTGACGGCACGAATCTGAATGCCAAATCCTTCGCAGAGATGCTGAAAAGGACGGCAACGAAAGACGTTGCAGGCTGGTGGCGAAGTGGCCGCTACCAAGGCAATTGCTGGCTGAAGGGTTCACCACAGTAAGGTCGCAGATAAGCGACACTCCCATTGGCTGCCCAGAATCTGAAAGACGCGATAATCGAAAACTGATGTCATGAGACACGCGCCTCCTGGGGCGAGGGTTGATACCCTCGCCCGGAACCGTTTGGCATCGGTTGAATCAGGAGGCGCAGATG
>Ga0307472_100000068_pt1 | contig 28203 bp, 29 predicted proteins | sample atmos_gasesAM5C__2_FD_204582 | JGI IMG/M metagenome (GOLD analysis project Ga0307472, IMG submission 204582) | Hardwood forest soil microbial communities from Morgan-Monroe State Forest, Indiana, United States - atmos_gasesAM5C_05 | ecosystem: Environmental > Terrestrial > Soil > Temperate...
CCGCTGCTCGATGAAAGTGGACTCTACCCCGCCCTGCACTGGTACGCGAGAGGCTTCGCCGAGCGCAGCGGCATTAGGACGAATCTCGAAATGGACAAGGAGTTCGGCCGGCTCCCGGGAGATACCGAAATTGCTATCTTTCGAATCGTTCAGGAGGCGCTCACGAACGTTCACCGTCATTCCGGCAGCCGGGACGCGGTCATTCGCATGGTGCGCGAGGGCGCGAATGTCCGCGTCGAGGTCGAGGACCGCGGCCGAGGGATGTCTCGGGCCTCCGAACTTGCAGGCGGGAGCGAGGTGCAGCTTGGCGTGGGAACAGCCGGAATGCGCGAGCGCGTGGCGCAGTTAAATGGCACGTTTGAGATCAAGAGTGTCCCGACGCAAGGAACCATCGTGAGGGCGGTTCTGCCGGCCCCGGAGGATCGAGCAGAAAGTGGTAACAAGGAGGTTTGAAATGACCGTGGCACAGAAATCGTATCGAGTGCTCGTGGCGGATGACCATGCCGTCGTGCGGAGCGGCCTGAAGCAATTGCTCGAGACCCAGCCGGGCGTCGAGGTGTGTTGCGAGGCGACGACTGGGGTTGAAGCGATCGAACACGTCAGGAAAGCAAAGCCGGACATGGTCCTTCTCGATTTGACCATGCCGGAAATGAACGGAATCGACGCGGCGCGGCAAATACGTGAGATCTCGCCGAACACCGACATCCTCGTCCTTTCGATGCATTACACCGAGGAGATCGCGCGTGAGGTGCTGCGGTCGGGCGCACGCGGCTATATGCTGAAGTCGGACGCGAATGCGGAACTGGTAACGGCCGTCAATCGAGTGCGTCGTGGCGAACAGTATTTCACTGGATTGCTCGCCGCCACGATGGCGGAAAACTTTGCGCAAACGAAAGCCAATGGTTCGGACGATTCCGCGATCGCCGGTACACCGCTTACGCCGCGCGAGGCCGAAATCATCCAGTTACTGGCGCAAGGAAAGAGCAATAAGGAAGCGGCCGCCGTGCTGGGGGTCTCGACGCGCACTGTCGAGAGCCATCGTAACCACATCATGCACAAAATGGAATTCGAGAGCTTCAGCGATATGGTGCGCTTTGCGATTCGCAAAAGTCTGGTCGAGCCGTAACCGGGGAAATTCCCCGTAGAGCAATCTTCAGGTTACGATCAGCGCGGCCGCACCGGTGCCTCAAGGCCGAATTTCCGGCCCGAGGCGGTGGCGCTGATTTTCGACGGGGATGCGAACGTGCTCGTGCTATGCCGATACTTTTTTCGCGGACTTACGACGACCGCGGCGGCGCGTGGGTGGCTGAGCGGGAGGCTCACCAATCAGTTCCGCGGTCCAAATGGAAGTAACGAACTTCTTCACTCCGTGATTATCGAAATCGATCGTCGTCCGCTCGGTATTGGATTCAGTGACGACGCCCATTCCGTACTGCTCGTGCTTGATCGCCTGCCCTTCAACCAATGTCTGCACTGTGCCTCCTCGTGAATTAAGACCGCCGCCGCTAACACGATTAGAATTGAGACCCGCAAAGCCTAGCAGGTATCGTTCCGGCCGAATACTCGAGAGGGCGGGTGGCCGCCCCCTCGGAACCAAAGTTTAGATCGATCTACGGCTTTGAATCTGAAGCTGCTGCGCGTTCTGACGGGATTAGAGGGCGGTAACGCTCTCTGCCTGCAGACCCTTAGGGCCCTGCTTGACTTCGAATTCGACCGCTTGCCCTTCGTTCAGGGACTTGTACCCCTCGGCCTGGATCGCCGAGAAATGTACGAAAACGTCCTCGCCCGACTGGCGCTGGATGAACCCGTAGCCCTTGGCTGCGTTAAACCACTTCACTGTACCTTGCTCTCTAGCCACTTTCCCAACTCCTAATTCATTCATAGGAAGACCCTTAGCTGGGACTTCCGGAAGGCTATTTGGTGCTTTGGTTCCCTTCCCCGTCACAAAAAAAGGCCGCAGGGCGGTTGCCCAGCAGCCTTCTCGAACGCGTCAAAAGGAGTCTCAAGAGCAACAAACGCACCGCTATTCTAGCACAGTTTCAGAGGCTTTTTCAATTGCCGAGGGGGCGCAATAAGACGTCATAAATGGTGAGCCGTAATCGCTGCCCGGGTAACGAAGGCCTCTGCCAGCAGCTCATACGAGCGGCGGCGGTCGCCGTGGTCGTGAATCAGCGAGGTCACCATGATTTCGCTCACGCCGGCCCGATCCGCAAGCGTGGCAAGGCGTTCGCGCACCGTGGTGGGCGAGCCGATGAAGACGCGATCGCGATTGGACGCGATGAGCTGGCGTTCTTCAGCTGTATACCGGTAATCGGTTGCTTCGGCGACGCTTGGAAGTTGGCCCAGTCTTCCCTGCCGGAGCCGCAGCAGGCCCAACTCTATGGGACGCGCGAGTTCCGCGGCGCTCTCGTCTGTCTCCGCGCATACCACCGAAACGCCCACCAGCGCCTTCGGTTCGGCAAAGTATTTCGAGGGGCGGAAATAGTCGCGATACATGCGCAGCGAGGTGATGGCGGGTGACGGCTGAATATGGTGCGCGAAGGCAAAGCCGAGTCCGAGCTTGGCGGCGAGCTGCGCGCTGAAATCGCTCGAGCCGAGCAGCCAAATCTCGGGCGTGCCGACGTCGGCCGGCATCGCCTTCACGTCGCGAAAAGGATGCTCCTCGACGAAATCGTCGGAGAGAAAGCTGAGCAGCTCGTCGAGCTGCTGCGGAAAATCGTCAGAGAAAACGGCTTGCCGGGAGCGGCGCAGAGCCAGTGCGGTTACCGTATCGGTGCCGGGAGCACGGCCTAGACCGAGGTCCACGCGTCCCGGATGCAGCGCTTCGAGGACGCGAAACGTCTCCGCTACGTGCAGCGGCGAATGATTCGGCAGCATCACCCCGCCCGAGCCCACGCGGATGCGCTTCGTCGCGTTCGCGACGTGGCCGATCATCAATTCGGGGACGGAGCTGGCGATGAGGCGCGTGTTGTGATGTTCGGCGAGCCAGTAGCGCGTGTAGCCGAGCTCGTCGGCGAGCTGAGCGAGATCGACCGTGTTGCGCAGAGCCTGCGCGCTTGTCGAACCGGTCGAGATCGGCGAAAGGTCGAGCACCGAGAGCTGGTAGTTTAGGTCAGGCGCCATGGATTGTTTGATGAACGCGCTGGGCGAAACGATTCGCGCTCAAACGGGCAAGATTTAGCTGGGAATTGTGGCGAGCAGCGTTGACATCGGCGCATTATCCCCGAATGTCTCGCTGACGTGGGCGAAACGGTCGATATTGCCGGGGCCGAAGATGAAGCTTGCGCCGAGCAGGAAGGGATTTTCGCCGAGTTTGTGCTGGTGGTGGCCGGCGGCGTTGGCACGTTTGCGCGCAATAGCGTTGTCGCGGCGCAGCAGGTGGAGCAGGTTCGCTTTTCTCAGGCCCGCCGCGTGGTAAGCTTCCGTGTTTGAATCCACCAGCAGCGGAAAGGCGATGCCCGTTTCTTCGCGGAAAATGCGAGCGTAGTGGAAATCGCCGAGGCCGATCACCGCGATATTCGCACCACGCGCTTTGATTTCGCGCTCGTGCTCGCGCAACTGCGCGACGTGCTCACGGCAGAATACTCAGCCATAGTGGCGCAGGAAAACGATGACGGCCAGTTGCGACTCCCACAGCGAGCCGAGACGGACGGGACGCTCGTCGGCATCGGGGAGAGTGATTTCGGATAGCCTTGCGCTGAGATTCGCCGTCGTCATCGGAAATCGCGCCCCTTCGCGTGAGTCCAGTTTATCGCACGACGCAGGCGCGATGTGGTCGATTTCAGTAGGACAGACTTCGTCTGTCCTACTAAATTCTTATGACAAGCTTTCACATGACACCCGAGGAGTTCCGGCGGCGAGGCAAGGCGATGGTCGATTGGATCGCCGACTATTACGACCGCGTTGAATCTTTCCCGGTGCTCTCGCAAGCGAAGCCTGGCGAGCTTCGCGCCGCGCTTCCAGCACACGCGCCCGAGCGCGGCGAATCGTTCGACGCCATGATGGCAGACGTCGAGCGGTTGATTCTTCCCGGCATCACGCACTGGCAATCGCCGAATTTTTTCGCCTACTTCCCTTCCAACAACTCGTTTCCGTCAATTCTGGGTGAAATGCTCTCGGCCGGACTCGGCGTGCAAGGAATGCTGTGGGCGACGAGCCCTGCGTGTACGGAGCTTGAGACGCACGTGCTCGACTGGCTCGTCGACATGCTCGCACTTCCGGCGGAGTTCGCGTCGAGCGACACGGGCGGAGGCGTGATTCAGGACACAGCATCGAGCTCGGCGCTGTGCGCGCTGCTTGCCGCTCGCGAGCGCGCGACGAATTACGCGTCCAACGAGCGCGGCTGCGACGGGCAGCTCGTCGCATACGCTTCGACCGAGGCGCATTCATCGCTCGAGAAAGCCGCAAAGATTGCCGGCATCGGCAGCGCGAATTTGCGCGCGATTCCAGTGGACGAACATTTCGCGATGCGTCCCGACGCACTCGCCGCGCAAATCACGCGCGATCGCGCCGCCGGCAAAATTCCCTTTTTCATCTGCGCGACGATCGGTACCACGTCATCGAATGCGATCGACCCGCTGCGTGCCATTGGAGAAATTTGCAAAAAGGAAAATGCGCCCGCTAAGGACGCGCATGGAAATTCCATCTGGCTGCATGTTGATGCTGCGATGTCCGGCACCGCCGCGCTCTGCCCCGAATTTCGCTGGACGCATGATGGCATCGAGCTAGCCGACAGCTACTGCTTCAATCCGCACAAGTGGATGTTCACGAATTTCGATTGCGACTGCTTCTACGTCCGTGACCGCGCGGCGCTCATCCGCTCGCTCAGCGTGCTCCCGGAATATCTGCGCAACCGCGCTACGGAATCGGGTGCGGTGATCGACTATCGCGACTGGCAAATCCCGCTTGGGCGGCGCTTTCGCGCGCTGAAATTGTGGTTCGTGATTCGCCACTACGGCATGGAGGGCCTGCGGCATCACCTGCGGCGGCACGTGGAGCTCGCGCAAAAGTTTGCGTCGTGGGTGCGCGCCGACGAGCGCTTCGAACTGGCTGCGCACGCGCCGCTGAATCTTGTGTGCTTCCGCCATCGCGCGGGCGATGAGGCGAACCAGCGCATCATGGACCGGCTGAATGCGAGTGGCGAACTGTACTTGACGCACACGCGACTGAACGACCGGTTCACTCTGCGCATGTCGATCGGCCAGTCGCAGACGGAACTGCGCCACATCGAGCGCGCGTGGCAGCGGATTCGCGACGAAGCCGCCGCGATTGTCTAGCGCCTGTGCTACTCGTTTCGTAACCCCTCGAAACCGTGCATAATAGCGGCGGCTCAAATTGCCCCAGGAGTACAAATGCTGCAACCCTCTCCGTCGAATACAAATCGTAAGGCTCTGCTCGCCGTCATAGGATTGGTGGTGGTGCTGGCCGCTTATACCCTCACGCGAGGCGCCGATTCGAAAACTCCCGCTATCGGATCGACCGCGCCCGATTTCACGCTGACTTCGCAGGACGGAACACCTGTGAGCCTGCACGACTTCAAAGGCAAATGGGTGGTGCTCTACTTCTATCCGAAAGATTTCACCAGCGGCTGCACCACTGAAGCGCACAATTTCCAACGCGACCTGGCGCAGTATCAGGCGAAGAACGCGGTGATCCTGGGCGTTAGCGTGCAGGACGCCGATTCGCACAAGCAGTTCTGCGCGAAAGAGGGGCTGAATTTCAAGTTGCTCGCCGACACGGATAAGAAAGTGTCGGAAGAGTACGGCTCGATGATGAACTTCGGTGTCACGAAGCTTTCCGCACGGCACACTTTTCTGATCAATCCCGATGGAGTGATCGTGAAGGAGTACATGGACGTGAACCCCGGCAAGCACAGCGAAGAAGTGCTCGCCGCGCTTACGGAGCTGCAAGCCAAGTAACCCCCAGCCGCACAGTGTCCGAGTTGTTGCCACCGGCGCGGCTACTTACGCAAAGCCCGTGTTGCAGCTAAGTGGCCGCAAAGGCCGTGGACGCCGCCGCCGGGCGGCGTTGACGCGGAACAGATGTAGAGGCGCGGATCCGTCGTAGCGTAGAGTCGCCACGTGGGCCGCGTGAAAAGCTGCCCGAGCGTCACTGCGCCTCCTCCCACATCCCCGCCGATTAAATTCGCGTTATGTCGCTGCAAGTCGCCGGGCAACATCACACTGCGCTGCAAGATGCGCGCGCGAAACCCCGGCGCGAAGCGCTCGATCTGCGCCTCGATCGCGCTCGACATGTCCTTGCTCGATCCGTTTGGCACGTGACAGTACGCCCACGCGGTGTGCTTACCAGCGGGCGCGCGCGAGGGATCGAAGAGCGTCGGCTGCGCGAGTAGGACGAAGGGCGTGCTCGATTCGACGCCCCGCCACGCATCGCGCTCGGACGCGGCAATTTCTTCGAGCGTGCCGCCCACATGCACGGTTCCCGCGCGGGCGCACTCGCGCGCCTTCCACGGAATCGCCGAGTCAAGCGCCCAGTCCACTTTGCACACACCCGGCCCGTAGCGGTAGCGCTCGAGCGCAGCACGAAAGCCGGGGGTAAAGCGTGACCCAGCAATGGCAGCGAGCTGGCGCGGCGAAATGTCGCAGAGCACTGCAGCGTTCGGCGAGAGCTCGTCGATGCTTGATACGGGAGCGCCGGTGCGAATCTCGCCTCCGAGGGAGCGCAAGTGCGCTGCTAGCGCGTCGGCAAGCTTTTGCGTGCCTCCGCGGACGATCGGCCAGCCGACCGCGTGCGCCAGAATACAGAGCACCAGGCCGAATGCGGCGCTAGGCGAATCTTCGAGCGGGAGAATCGAGTGGGCCGCGAGGCCAGCGAAGAGCGCGCGGGCACGCATGTCGCGAAATTTCGATTTCGCGAGCGACGAGGCGGAACGCAGCGCGTTCAAGCCGAACCGCGCGGCGACCAGCGGATGCTGGGGAAACTTCAGCGCTCCGAGCAGCAGCGGCTCGAGCTTCGTCCAATCACGCACAAGCGGACCGAACAGCTTCGCAAAGCTTGCACCGTCGCGGCCAAGGCCGGCGGCCGTTTGCTCCACCGAGCGTTCGACGATGACCGCCGAGCCATCATCGAGTGGGTGCGCGAGGGGCGCATCGGGATGAATGAACGCGAGGCCGTGCTTGCCGAGCGGCAGCGTGCGGAAAAAGGGCGACGCGAGCGCGAGCGGCACTACCGCGGCGCAAACATCGTGCGTGAAGCCGGGCAAGGTGAGTTCCGCTGAACGCATGCCGCCGCCGATCGTGTCCTCGGCTTCGAAGACGACGACCGAACGCCCCGCCTCCGCGAGCGTTATCGCAGCGGCGAGGCCGTTCGGCCCCGCGCCGATGATCACGGCATCGAATTGTTGTTCGTAAGGTGTCACCGCTCGCTAGGCCGTAGTCTATTACACGCAGGGTCGCGCGAATCGTACGAAACACGCGGCTCTTTTGCTATATGCGCTGAAACCTTGCGCGTGTCCCAACTGCTGAGAATCAAGAATCAGTCGGTGGCCAGGGATCTTTTCGGGTAGCCGATCAGGTAGGTGACGCGCAGGGGCAAGCGGCCTCTACGCTCTTCGCCGATTTGCCACTCATAGTCGTTAGTAGGGACTCTGGTGGTCATCGTGCGCAAATCCGCAAGCGAATAAGACCGCAAACAGGAAATTAACCCGTCGCTGAGCAATACGAGGGGCACGACCGGGATCACGTAAGTCCACACGATTCGTGACCAACGAAACGGCCGCCGGTACGGCGCGAACAGCCAGTCGAGAACTGGCACCATAAAAATCGAGGCCAATGTGAAGGCACGCCGGGACGCAACTTCGAAGATGCCGATGCTCCGCCCACAGCGTGCGCTCTCCTGCAAAAACTGCAGTGCCTGCGCCGGACTGAGATGATGAAACGAGGAAAAAATTGTACGAAAGCCCTGAAAACATTCCGGGATCGCGGTCGCATCGATGGGATCGGGGATAAAACGCATGCCTTTCGGGGAGCACGTCCCGCCGTCATTGCCGTTGCAAGCAGCCGGAAACTTATCCGTAAGTAAAACTTCGATCGAAGGTGCACCTTCGCTCTCATAGAGCCGCATCAGCGAAGGCCACGGCCCACCCACGCCCGAAAAAAGATCGAGCACGCTACGTGTTCCAGCGTAATCGAGCGCGGCGCGCAGTCGCCCCGCGATTGGACGATATGTGTCCGTGCGCTCGAAGATCATCTGCAGCGCGTCAAGTACTTCGCGCCGCAAAAAATCCGGAAACCACGGCTGGTCGTGAATCTCGAACAGCTCGAGTCGCATTTGCCGTCGCGCACACCGTTGCCGCATCCTGAAAATTCGCGCAGGGCGAGTCCGCGAGAAGTTGCGTCTCGTTATGCGCCGGCGACCATCGCCTGCGTTGCTCCCTGCGGCTTGTCCTCTGGCTTCATGAACGCATGGCTCGCGAGTTCGACCACCTGCTTCAAATGCCACCACTCGCGCGCATTCATCGGCCTGCCTTCATGATTGGAAAAATAGATCGATGCGTAGCTTTCCTCGGAGAGCGGCACGCGTATTACCAGCGTGCTCTTCTGCTCGGAATATTGATTGTCGGCCACGATTGTCCCCCTCGGTTGAACTACCGCAATGCGCATGCTTGCCGCGCCATTCTCTCTCGCCCGCTCGTTTCCGGCAAGTATAAGTAGCGAGGCCGCCAGATCAGCGACGCGGCTAAAGCCAATTTTACTGACTGATGTGCGAATTTTGCGCGGCTTGGTATGATGCGACGCGGGTGCAGAGCGCTTAAACATAAGGATATGAGCAAAGGACGGCTCGAAGCTTTCAGCGATGGCGTGATCGCCATCCTCATCACGATCATGGTGCTCGATCTGCGCGTCCCGCACGAAACCTCGCTGGCGGGCCTGCGTCCAGTGATCCCGACTTTTTTCAGCTACGTGCTGAGCTACGTTTTCATCGGCATCTACTGGAATAATCACCATCACCTGCTACACGCCGCGCAAAGAGTGAACGGCGCGAGCCTGTGGGCGAACCTGCACCTGCTGTTCTGGCTGTCGCTCGTGCCCTTCGCTACCGGCTGGATGGGGCAGAACCATTTCGCTCCGGTCACGGTGGCGGTCTACGGCTTCGCTCTGCTGATGGCGGCGATTGCCTTTACAATTCTCGCGAGGGCGCTGATCGCGTGTAACGGTGCCGATTCGCCCATCGCGATTGCGATTGGCAGCGACCGCAAAGGCAAAACATCGCTGGCGATTTACGCGGTAGGGATCATATGCACCCGTGTGAACCCCTGGATTTCGGTCTCTCTGTACGTGCTGGTCGCGGTCATCTGGTTCGTTCCCGACCGCCGCATCGAACGCGTGATGGCCTAGTAAGTTTCGACAGCATCTCTGCCATTTAGAAAGCCCGCCTGACCCACCGCTTTTTGAGTATGCGTTTTGCGCGCCATCTCCTCGAAGCTTTGCTAAACTGCCCACGTAACACTAATTAGGAGCAGTGGATGCGTTTTTTGTCGCGTGCTTGCACGCTTGTATTTTTCACATTCGCAGTAATCGGCGGGCTGCACTCCGCCGCGCAACCAGCCGGCCACAACAAGAAACCTAAGCCTTCGTCCGAGGAGATTGCGCATGCCGACCGCCTCTTCCAATCGGGTAGTTTCGGCGAAGCGCAGAAGGCTTACGCGCAGATCGCGGCGAAAGATCCGAAAGACTTCCACGCCGTATCCCAGCTCGGCTACATCGCGCTGTTATCGAATAAACTCGACGATGCCGAACCCTGGCTGCGCAAGGCTCTTGACCTGAAGCATGGCGACGCCGACGCGAAAATCATGCTTGCGGAAACGCTGTACCGCAAAAACGATTTCTTCCATGCCGCCCGCGCGCTGCAGGGGCTTGGCCCGGAAGATGCCACGAAGCTGAAAATTTATTCGACGCTCAACGTCGCCAAGCTCGAAAGCTTTCGCGATGATGACCCGTACAAATTCGAGCGCGATGCCGGCGAAAGCACGCGGCTGCCATTCATCAAATCCGATCCTCTGCCGGTGGTGAATGTGCGCGTGAATGGCAGCCCGGACGCCGCGTTTTTCATCGACACAGGCGGCTCCGAGCTTCTGCTCGATTCTGAGTTTGCTCGCGAGCTGAAGATCAAGCCGATGGGCTCGGTCGAAGGCACGTTCAGCGGCGGACAGCACGCGCAGGTCGAAAACGGGCGCGTCGATTCAATCACTCTGGGCTCATGGACGCTGAAGAATATTCCGGTGGGAATCTTGCCGCTACGGTCTATGTCGAGCGCCCTCGGTGCGAAGCAGATTGACGGCTGCATCGGGACGAATGTTCTCTATCAATTTCTTTCGACCATCAACTACCGCACTGGCGAGCTGATCCTGCGCAAGAAAACTGCGGCAAATCTGAAACGCTTCGACGCGGCCGGTGGACCACCCAGTCTGCCTGGCGCAAGCCGGCGATCGGGCGCTCACACTGAACAATCGAAGGGCCAAGCCGGAAACCCAGGTGGGAGGAACAGCGCGAATCGCGCGGGTGTCACCAATGGAATTGTTGTGCCGATGTGGATGGCCGGCGATCATTTCATGGTGGCCTGGGGACGCGTGAACACACAGCCGATCTCACTGTTCTTCGTCGACAGCGGCTTGGCTGGCGCCAGCGTGAAGCTCGCCGAATCGACGATCCAGCAAGCCGGCATTCGTCTCGATGAATCAAAAGCTACCGAAGGCCAAGGCGGGGGTGGGTCGTTCAAGACAATCCCCTACACACTAGCCGAATTCACGCTAGGCGAAATTACGGAGCAAAACGTAACAGGCCTCTACGACGGCCCGTTTCCTTGGGAAAACCAATTTGGTTTTCGTCTAGCCGGCATGTTCGGCAACGATTTTCTGAAACGATACGCCGTGACATTCGACTTCACCAACATGCGCATCATTTTCAGGTAAGCAGGACAATTTCGAATCTGCGCCTCGGTAAGTGGCGAGGTGAGCGGATCCGCCTTGACTGGTGTGATGAAAAAGAGCCGGCGAGACGGTTCACGCGCGCAACACCCCGGCTAGACGCAACCCCCTCACCCCTGTACTCTGTTGAACATCGCGAAATCCGAATTTGGTGATACACTCGCCCGCTTTTCTGGGACCTGGCCCAGGAGGTTGCGTTGGACGAGCGTACTAAGGAGTTGCTGTCGTTTATCGAAGAAGATGCCAAGCGGTGGGACGACGCTGCGAATCACTGCGAGATGATTGCTGCAAAGCTCCCTCAGGATCATCGCGCTAGTCTAGAGCTGCAGTGCGCCGTCTATCGCGAACGCGCGAAGATGCATCGCGACATTGTCGCTCAGATGACAGCCAGGTAACACGGGCTATCCCGCCTGCGCGTGGTAACCTGCGGCACAGGTACGACTGCCTGTACCACCAAAATCGCGAGAAACGATTCGTCGCCGCACGCATCCAACCCTCTAGCGATTCCAACCATGTAAAATGCTGTTTGCGGGCCACGGCGAGCCGTGACCGCATGCGTGAATGGTGGAGGAAAATTTGACGTATTCGAAGCGGCCTATCGGCGTTTACTACGAGCATCCGCGCTGGTTCGAACCCGTGTTCGCAGAAATGGACCGCCGCGGCGTCCCCTACGTCCGCCTTGACGCGGCGCGTCACCACTTCGACCTCTCACCCAACGGCACGCAACGGTTCGGCCTGATCTTCAATCGCATGAGCCCTTCGGCCTGGACTCGTGGCAACGCGCACGCGATTTTTTACACGCTTAGCTACCTCGCGCATCTCGAGCGCATGGGTGTACGCGTCGTCAACGGAAGCGAAGGATTTCGCAACGAGACGTCGAAGGCTCTGCAGCTTTCGCTCCTCGAAACGCTCGGCCTTCCCTATCCGCGCTCGGTCGTCATCAACCATCCGAGCCAAGCGGCGGATGCGGCGCGCGGAATGCGCTTTCCCGTTGTGATCAAACCCAACATCGGTGGCAGCGGCGTAGGAATCGTGCGCTTCGATTCGCAAGAGCAAATCGAAGCGGCGGCACGCGACGATAAGCTGCAGTTCGGTCTCGACGGCACAGGTATCGTCCAAGAATTCATTCCTGCGCGCGACGGGCACATCACTCGCGTTGAAACGCTCGGCTACAAGTATCTCTACGGCATCAAGGTGTTCACGGCGGGCGACACGTTTGACCTGTGCCCGATGGACATCTGCAAGACGGCCGACGGCGCGAAGATCGAAACGGCGTGCGTGGTGGAAGGACCGAAGACTGGGCTGCGCGTCGAAGGCTACCGTCCGCCGGACGACGTGATCGCGGCGGTCGAGCGCATTTTTAGCGCCGCGAAAGTGGAAGTGGGCGGCGTCGAGTACATCATCGACGATCGCGACGGACAGCTCTACTATTACGACATCAACGCGCTCTCGAATTTCGTTTCCGATGGCCCGCGCGTCGTGGGCTTCAATCCGTTCGAGCGACTCGTCGATTATCTAGTGCAGGAGGCGCGGTGATGCGGTACGGATACTGGATGCCGGTGTTTGGCGGCTGGCTGCGCAACGTCGAAGACGAGCAGATGGCGGCGACGTGGGACTACGTCTCACGCCTGGCGCGCCGAAGCGAAAAAATCGGATTCGACCTCTCGCTCATCGCCGAGCTCAACCTGAACGACATCAAGGGCGTCGATGCGCCGTCGCTCGACGCCTGGTCTACGTCCGCGGCCCTCGCGGCCGTCACCGAACGGCTCGAGTTGATGATCGCAGTGCGACCCACGTTTCATCTGCCCGCGCTACTCGCCAAGCAAGCCGCGAATATTGACAACGTCTCTGGCGGCCGCGTGTCGCTGAACGTGGTCTCGTCGTGGTGGGCCGAGGAAGCAAAAAAATACGGCGTGCAGTTCGATCAGCACGATGACCGCTACGCGCGTACCTCAGAATGGCTGGATGTAGTAGACCAGGCCTGGAAGCAGGACCACTTCTCCTACAGCGGAAGGTATTATTCGGTGACGGATCTCGTGCTGCAGCCTAAGCCGGTCGCCAAGCCACGTCCTGTGATCTACGCGGGCGGCGAATCGGAAGCCGCGAAAGAATTGATCGCGACGAAGTGCGACGCCTACGTGATGCACGGCGATCCGCCTGAGCGCATTGCGCCGAAAATTCGCGACATGGCCGAGCGTCGCGAGCGCAAAGGCCTGCCGCCGATGAAATACGGCGTCGCTGGCTACGGCGTCGTGCGCGAAACGGAAGCCGCAGCGAAAAATGAAGTGGAGCGCATCACCGACGTAAAGCAGAACGCCGCCGGCTACAAGAACTACGAGCAGTGGCTCGCGAATACGCAGCTCGAGCAGCGCGTCTCGCTCGAGGATTATTCTGTGTCGAATCGCGGGCTGCGCTCGGGCCTGGTCGGGACGCCGCAACAGGTAGCCGACCGCATCGGCGAATTCGAGCGTGCCGGCGTCGATTTGCTGCTGCTGCAGTTCAGTCCACAGCTCGAGGAGATGGAGCGCTTTGCCGAAAGCGTGATCAAGCCTAGCGGAGTAGCCGTCCGCACGTAAATATAATTTTACCGCGGGACCAGCGAGCGAATTTTCTGAATTACTAGATCGATGCCCACTTCGTTGTACCCGCCTTCAGGAATGATCACGTCGGCATAACGTTTCGACGGCTCGACAAACTCCATGTGCATCGGGCGAACCGTCGCCATGTATTGATCGACAACCATTTCCATCGTGCGGCCCCGCTCACGAATATCGCGCACAAGGCGGCGGATAAATCGCAAGTCCGCATCGGTATCAACGAAAATCTTGATGTCCATCAAATCGCGTAGCGCCTTGTTCTCGAAAATCAGAATCCCCTCGATGATGATCGCTGACCGCGGTGAGAGCCGGACGGTAGCATCTGCTCGGCGAAAATTCGCGAAATCGTAGGTCGGGCGCTCGATCGCCTGGCCTTCGCGAAGCCGGCGGACGTGCTCGGCCAGCAGCGGCGTATCCATTGAATCGGGATGATCGAAGTTCTGCTTCACCCGCTCCTCAAACGGCATGCCCGGATAATCTTTGTAGTAGTTGTCCTGCTCGAGAACGATAACGTTCGCTTCGGAGAGTGCTTCGATGATCCGGGCCGTGATCGTGGTTTTGCCCGAGCCAGTGCCGCCGCAGATGCCGATAATGAGAGGACGGCTATCGAGTGGGCGGATGGCAGTCTGTCTCCTTAATTTAATGTGATGTGTGAGATCTTCTGCGCGCAGATTTCTTCCCGCTTTTCTTTTCCTCGATGACAGCCTGTGCAGCGGCGAGGCGCGCAACCGGAACTCGGAATGGCGAGGCGCTGACGTAATCCATGCCGACTCGATGGCAGAACTTCACGCTGGGTCCGTCGCCTCCGTGCTCGCCGCAGATTCCAACCTCTAGATCTGGACGAGTAGCGCGGCCGCGCTCAATCCCCCATTCGACCAGCATGCCAACGCCGGGAATATCGAGCGACTGGAATGGATCGGAAGGAAATATTCCAGCTTTGCGCTCATCCACATACTCTGGCAGGAACCGACCGGCATCGTCCCGCGAGAGCCCCATCACTGTCTGCGTCAGGTCATTGGTGCCGAAGGAGAAGAACTCGGCCACCTCTGCAATCTGGTCGGCCAGTAAAGCGGCCCGCGGAAGCTCGATCATCGTTCCGACGAGATAGTGAAGTTTTACTTTAGCTTGTTCAATAATCGGATCGGCGACGCGGCGAGTAGCCTGCTCGAGAATCAGCATCTCTTTTTTGTCGAGAGTCAGCGGATGCATGATCTCAGGTATCACTTTAATACCGCGTTTCTGGCAATCGATCGCCGCCTCAACGATCGCACGCACCTGCATTTCGAGAATTTCCGGATACGTGATGCACAGGCGGCAACCGCGATGACCCAGCATCGGGTTTGCTTCGTGCAGTTGCTCCACACGACGCTCGATTGCCTCGCGCGTGGTACCTAAATCTTTCGCTAGCTCTTCCTGCTTCTCCGGATCGTGGGGTACGAATTCGTGAAGCGGCGGATCGATCAGCCTGATTGTGACGGGAAGCCCGTCCATGGCCTCGAAGAGCCCGATGAAATCGCGCCGCTGGAACGGCAGAAGCTTGTCGAGCGCCTTACGTCGCGCATCTTGCGTATCCGCGAGGATCATCTGCTGAATCGCGCGCTGCCGTTCGATGCTCTTCTCGGGATGCTCGAAGTCCTTGAAGAACATGTGCTCGGTGCGCGTGAGTCCGATGCCTTCAGCGCCCATTTCGCGAGCCACGCGCGCGTCCTTCGGGGTATCGGCATTCGCGCGGACGCCGATCTCCCGCACCGAATCGGCCCATTTCATAATGGTTTCGTAGGCCTTGGGCGGCTCCGGGCGAACCAGCGCGATCTCGCCCGTGTAGACCGAGCCGTCGCCGCCATCGAGCGTGATCCATTCGCCCTCTTTCACCACGCGGCCGTTCGAACTCATTCGCTTTCTTTCGGAGTCGATGTCGAGTTTTTCAGCCCCCACGATGCAGCACTTGCCCCACCCGCGCGCAACGACCGCCGCGTGGCTCGTCTTGCCTCCAGTAGCAGTGAGAATCCCTTGAGCCACATACATGCCGCCGACGTCCTCAGGGCTTGTTTCCCGACGAACCAAAATTACTCTCTCACCCTTGGCCGCCCACTCTTCTGCCTCGGCTGCCGTGAACACAGCTTTGCCGACCGCCGCGCCAGGCACTGCGTTGATGCCCTCCGCAATTTTTCGCGCCTGAAATTCCGTGCGCGGAAGCGCGGGATCAAGCACCGGATAGAAAAGGCGCTCGACATCTTCGTCCTTGATGCGTTCAAGTGCTTCTTCAAGTTTGATCAGGCCTTCATTTTTCATGTCGACGGCCATTCGAAAGGCGGCCGCTGGCGAACGCTTGCCGGTACGCGTCTGCAACATGTAGAGCGTGCCGTTCTCGACTGTGAATTCCATGTCCTGCATATCGCGATAGTGCTTTTCGAGTCTCGTGCGAACGCGCTCGAGCTGCTGATAGACCTTGGGCATGCGCGATTTCAATTCGCTCAAGTGCATCGGCGTGCGAATCCCCGCGACAACGTCCTCTCCTTGCGCGTTAAGCAGGAAATCTCCGAAGAAGACTTTTTCGCCGGTGGAAGGGTCGCGAGTGAAACATACGCCCGTTCCCGAATTCTCGCCTGTATTGCCGAATACCATCTGAACCACATTGACCGCAGTCCCCAGCAAGCCGGTGATCTTCTCGACGCGGCGATAAGTCACGGCTTTCTCGCCCATCCAGGATTCAAAAACCGCGCCAATCGCGCCCCACAATTGCTCTTCGGGATCTTCCGGGAAAGGCTTCCCGGTCTTGCGCTTGTAGTATTCCTTATATTCACCGACCAGTTGCCGCCAGCCTTGGGCTGTCACTTGAGTGTCGTCCGCGACGCTGAGCAATTTCTTCATCGCGCGCAGGCGGGCTTCGAGGTCCTCCTTCGGCAAGCCGATCACCACGCTTGAATACATCTGCACAAAGCGGCGGTAGGCGTCGTAAGCAAAGCGTTCATTTTTCGTGGATTTTGCGAGCGCCTCGACGGACTTTTCATTCAGGCCGAGATTCAGGATCGTTTCCATCATGCCGGGCATTGATTTCGCAGAGCCGGAACGAACGCTCACCAACAGCGGATTCTTCGCGTCGCCCAATTTTTTCTTCGTCAGCTTCTCGAGGCGCGCGAGATTCTTCGAAACTTCAGCGCGAAGCGGGTTCGGATATTTGCGGCCGTGCTTGAAGTAATAGTCGCAGGCTTCGGTCGTGATCGTGAAGCCCGCAGGAACCGGTAGACCGATGCGGGTCATCTCGGCCAGGCCAGCACCCTTGCCTCCCAGCAGCTCTTTCATTCCTCCCGTACCGTCTGCTTTTCCTGCGCCGAAAAAATAGACGTATTTCATGTTTCTCCTCAACTCGACCGAGTGACGAAATCCGTCCGGGCTGCCTTAAACCACTACGTTATAAGTCGGCCTGTCGACGAAAACCTGAGCACCAGCATTTAAATCTTCAGACGAATAACCTCACACTCTCGTTTAGTTTCTTGGCCCGTCTTTCAGCTCTTCGCCGCCCAGTTCCGAAAAATCTGCGATCGTCGAAAACTCCTTCAAGAGGCTCCCCAGTAGAGCGAGGCGATTTCGGCGTACGTCTGCTTCTTCAGCCATTACTAGAACTTTGTCGAAGAAGAAGTCGACCGAAGGACGAAGCTCAGAAATCTTTTCCAGCGCCTCGCGATACTTCTTCACGTTCTTTCTGCGAGTGGCTTCTTCGCCGATCCTGTGCGCAACAAGGTTGAGCTGCTGTTCGGCGGGATCTCGAAGAAGCTCCGGCTTCACGGCGGCCTGATTCTTGTCGCCGGCTACCGCGGATTTCTCAAGGATATTCCGGATGCGCTTGAACGAAGCTGCGAGGGGCGCAAAATTTTTGGTATTGCGGATCGCCTTCAATGCTTCCACTCGTTCCGCCGCGTCCACAAGATCGTCCGCGCCCGCGGCGAAGGCAGCATTGATTTCGTCGTACGCAAACCCGCGACGCTCGCGCAAGATGAACTTCGCTCGCTCGAGAAGGAAATCCAAAACCTGTTTCTCGACCGCCTCCGAAGCATTTATTTTGGGCGCATGTTCACGCAACGCCCGAGCTGCAGCCGAAATAGCCGAAGAGATGGAAATCGAAATTTTGCGCTCGAGAATAATCTTAACGATTCCAAGAGCTGCTCTGCGAAGGGCAAATGGATCGCTGGAACCGCTCGGCGCGGCGCCCACCGCAAAGCACGCAACCAACGAATCAAGCTTGTCGGCAAGCGCAACTGCGCAACCCGTGAGATTGCGCGGGATTGGATCATAGAGACCGAGCGGCTTGTAGTGGTCATAAATCGCCCACGCGATTTCTTCCGATTCACCCTGCGCCCGCGCATACAGGCCGCCAACAATTCCCTGCAGTTCCGTGAACTCCTTCACCATCTCGGTGACGAGATCGCACTTCGCCAACTCCGCGGCGCGATCGGATCCAGCTACATCGCCTCCGGTGATACCGGAACTGAACCATTGCTCGGCGAGCCAGCGAGCAATGGCGCGCATGCGTTCGACTTTGTCGAAGTAACTTCCGAGCCGGCGCTCATAGGTGACATGCGCGAGCTTAGGTAAGTAGTCGGCGAGCCGACACTTCTGGTCCGCCTCCCAGAAAAATTGCGCATCCGCGAAACGAGCGCGCAGTACGCGCTCGTGGCCGGCGCGGACCAAACCCTTCGAGTCTTTGTTGAGATTTATTACCGCAAGAAAATTCGGAGCGAGTTCTTTGTTACGAGCTTCGAGCGCAAAATATTTTTGGTGATCGCGCATCACCGTGATCAAAATCTCTTCCGGTAGCGCCAGGAAGCTCGGGTCAAAATTCCCGACGATTACAGTCGGATATTCGTTGAGATAAGTCACGAGCTCAAGTAACGCTTCATCTTCATGCGCGCGCAGATTCTTGCGCCCTGCCAATAGGCGTATCTCCGCTTCGATCCTCTCGCGGCGCTCCCGAGGGCGAGAAATCACAAAGTTCTTCTTGAGCTTCGATTCGTAATCACTTGGACCGCTCACCGGAATACTCCGCTTGCCCAGGAACCGATGGCCATCGGTGCGATCGCCCGCGCTCACTCCGGCAAAGGAAAACGGCACAACCTTTCCATTCAGAATCGCCACGATCCAGCGAATTGGCCGGATAAATCGAGGGCCGCGCGCACCAGTCCAGTACATTGACCGCGGCCAGCTGATCTCCTGAATCGTTTGCGGTAGAATCTCGGCAAGAATCTTCGAGGCTGGTCGGCCTTCGACCACTTGCTTTGCGGAAACGTATTCGCCTTTCGGCGTATTAACAATCGTGAGCCTCGAAACCGGAATTCCCTGTTTCTCCGCGAAGCTCATCGCCGCACGAGTCGGCTCGCCGAGATTGTCGTACGCAACGGATTTCGGTGGTCCCGTCACCTCTCGAACGACATCCTCCTGACGCAAACGGACGCCATGCGCGATTGCCGCGAGTCTTCGCGGTCCGCCGAACGCTTCGACCCGTCCACCGGCAACGAGCAAGCCGTTTGTCGAAAAATACTTTTCAAGTATCGCTTTAAGCTCACTCGAAGCCTTCGCGATCATTCCCGCCGGAAGCTCTTCGCATCCAACCTCGAAAACGAAGTCACCCGTTGCAGTCGCAGTGCCCGTAGCACCCTTCTTCAAGTTCGGTTTCATGCTCGCACCTCGGCCGCTTGCGCTGGCGCGGTCGCAGCTTGCTGATCGAGCCACGCCTTGGCAACCTGCGTGGCCAGTTTCCGCACGCGAGCAATCATCGCCGCGCGCTCGGTCACGGAGATCGCTCCGCGCGCATCGAGCACATTAAAGAGGTGCGAACACTTCAAGCAAAACTCGTAAGCTTGCAGCAGCGGAAAACGCGCCCGGTCCTTCCCTTTCGCGTTGGCATAGCCTGCCAGCAGACGCGCGGCGTCCGCTTCGTAGAGATCGAATTCTTTGCGCGTCGCCGCAGCATCGGCGTATTCAAAGTTATATGCAGAGAATTGCTGCTCCTCAGCCAGCCGCACCGTCCGGTAGCTGACGGTATCCGACCAGCGCACATCGAAAACATTGTCCACGCCCTGAAGATAGGCAGCAATCCGGTCGAGCCCATATGTGAGTTCGACGGAGATCGGGTCGAGGTCGAGACCGCCGCATTGCTGGAAGTACGTGAACTGCGTAATCTCGAGTCCATCCAGCATCACCTGCCAGCCCATGCCCCAGGCGCTCAACGTAGGCGCTTCCCAGTTGTCCTCTTCGAATTTAATGTCATGTTCCTTCAAGTTGATTCCCACGGCCGCGAGACTTTCCAAATATAGATTCTGCACGTCGGCCGGAGAAGGTTTGAGTATCACTTGAAGCTGCGTGTGCTTGAAAAGGCGGTTCGGATTTTCGCCGTACCGGCCGTCCGCCGGACGACGGCTCGGCTGCGCGTACACCACTCGATACGGGTCGGGACCCAGCACGCGCAAGAACGTTTCGGGATGCATCGTACCGGCACCCACCTCGACATCGTAGGGTTGCTGAAGAACGCAATCGCGGCTCGCCCAGTATTCTTCAAGTGTTAGTAGAAGGTCCTGAAACGTGAGGCCTTTCGATGCCGCATGGTGCGAATGAGACTTGTGCTGGTGATTTAAGTTGCGGTCTTTTGTCACGCCGGCTTCTCCAACAGTTCCCTCGCCTGCAACTTGCGATCGATCTGATGTTCGATCACGTCGAGCATAACATCGCTCAGCTCCCGGGCGGCGCGCGGCGGAATCGTCTGCTCGTCCAATCGGTCGAGCCGCTCCGCCAACATTCTGCGCGCGGCTACGAGGGCCGCCACGGAAATCACGCGCAGGCCCGGCACCCGGCACTTCCTGCACATGAGCGCCGAGGCGCTTCTTGAAAAATATGCCGCTTCAGATGGTTCGAGCGCGCGTCCACACCGCGCGCAAGCATCAAGCGGCGGCAGCCAGCCGCCAAGTCTTACGGTCCATAACGTGAAATAAGCCATCGCCAGCTCGGGTTTCCCGGTTTTCTTCACCGCCTGAGTAGACAGTAGCAGCAGACGGAAGTTCGCATCCGATGCTTCATGCTCAGGCAACACTGCTTCGGTGACCTCGCTGAAAATCGCCAGCGCGACACCTGAAGCATAGTCGCGGAACGCATCGAGAAACGACTCAATCAGCTCGCACTGATTGATGCGCACCAGTTCGCGCGACGGTCGCTCAAAGAACCAGATTCTCACATGCGAGAGCCGCTCCAGTGTCGAGCCGAATCGGCTCTTCGTTCGACGCGCGCCCGCAGCAACTCCACGCACGCGGCCCATTGTTCGCGAAAGAAAACTGATCAGCCGGTCGGCCTCGCCTAACGGATAGCCCTGTAAAATGATCGCCTCGGATTCGTGGAGTGGCATTAGGTGTCGGCGCGCCGACGCGTGTGCGCGAAACAAAAATTTCTATCATAGGCATCGATGCCGCGCAAATAATAAACGCGCTCGTCGCACTTGAAGTTTTCGTTGAGAACAGGATATTCCTCGACGCCTCGAAGATTCTCGCTTTAAGTATTTCTTTAGATGCGTCCCACCGCTCGCCGCTTGATTCGTTCACGTGAATTTCCTCGCACTTATTTGCGCACACGAAGATAATCGTTTCGTGTATGACTCGGAGCATTCGCGCGTCGACGTTGTCGGCGTCGGCCTCAACGCGACCGACACCGTTATCCGTTTGCCCCACTTCCCAACCCTTGATTCAAAGCTTGAGCTCCTTTCAGCCGAGCGGCGAGCGGGAGGACAAACCGCCAGCGCGATCGCCGCGTGCCAACGGTGGGGTCTGCGCACCAGGTATGTCGGCAAGATAGGCGACGACGAAGCCGGGAAATTTCAGCGCGACGAAATGGACCGCGAGGGCGTCTACGCTCATTGGATTACGGCACCTGGCTGCATGAGCCAGTCCGCTTTCATTCTGGTGGACGAGAAGTCCGGGGAACGCACGGTGCTCTGGAAGCAGGACCCGCAAATTGCGCTTCAGCCGCAAGATTTGCGGGCCGAGTGGATTGCCGACGCGCGAGTGCTTGTCGTCGACGGACACGATACCGCAGCCTCGACGCAAGCAGCCAAGTGGGCGCGAGAGGCGGGTGCATTGGTCGTCGGTGATTTTGATAACCGCTACCCCGGTGTTGAGAAATTACTTGAATATACCGACTTCGCAATCGGATCACGAGATTTCCCTGCGCGACTGACCGGTGAACGAGACTTGTTGAAGTCACTTCCAAAGATGCATGCGGAGTTCAAGTGTTGCTTGACGGGAGCGACACTTGGACGGCTCGGCGTACTCGTGTGGAATGGAGTGAAATTCCGTCTCTGTCCAGGCTTTCGCGTGCGCGTGGTTGACACCACAGGCGCGGGCGACATTTTCCACGGCGCGTTCGCGTATGGTCTGGTGCGCGGCTGGCCGATTGGCGAGATACTTGAATTCAGTTGTGCGGCTGCGGGCCTGAATTGCGAAGGACACGGTGCGCGCGGCGGAATCGCAACGCTCGTTGAAATTGATAGGTTGCGTCACCGTGGCGAGCGTTCCGAACCCGCTTACTCAGATGATGAGTTGGCGGTAGCAAGCAGCGCCGCAATCGAAGCGGCCCTGGGAACCAAAGTATGATCCCCCTCAAAAACATGATGGCACGGCGCTCTGTGCCGGCGGTCACGATCCTCTTGATCGTCGTGAATGTCCTGGTCTTCTACTACCAGGTCACTCTGTCGAACGCAGCCAACGACGCTCTCATCCGGACCTTCGGCTTGGTTCCGCTAAAAATGAAGCTCGCTCTCGCCGGCAGTCACTACACGCTCGTAGAAGCGTTCCTGCCTCTTATCACCTGCATGTTTCTTCACGGCGGATTCCTGCACATTCTCGGCAACATGTGGTTTCTTTGGATTTTCGGAGGCGCGGTGGAAGACAGGCTCGGGCCTGTTCAGTATTTACTTTTCTATTTCGTCTGCGGAATCGGTTCGGGGATGGCGCAGGCCGTGTTCAGCTGGGGATCAAGTCTGCCGTCAATTGGAGCCAGCGGCGCGATCTCCGGGGTTCTCGGCGCGTATGTGGTCTTCTTCCCTTCCTCTAGAATCTTGACTCTTGTTCCGCTCTTCGTGTTTTTCTTCACCGCGCAAATTCCGGCCATCGTTTTCATCGGACTCTGGTTCCTCCTCCAATTTCTCAGCGGAGTAAGCGCGCTGAATACCCCCGGCGCAGCGAGCCTGGGAGGAGTGGCATGGTGGGCCCATGTCGGAGGCTTTGTGCTGGGAGTTGTCTTGGCGAAGGTTTTTCAAGGCAGTCGTCGCCGTGCCGACAGCTATACTTACAGTTGAAATATTCCTCGGACGCGATTAAGAAAAGGTTATAGGAATTTCGAAATCGATTGCGGCTTGAATGCTTGTAGTGCAAGAATCACTTCATATTTCGTAGGTTTGCGAAACCATCAATCGATTTTGGAAATCGCTTCGATTACACGCCTGTACTTTCCTGTTGGGGCCGTCCGCCCTTGCTATATTCAAGTGAATTATGAGGTCCCCACAATAGCGTGCGTATTGGGGTTCAAGTACAACTTGCACCGCTAGACGTGAGCGATGCCGGTTTTTGCAATCTGATTCGCGATCCAATCACCCACTTCGCGCGTGCCGAGCGAACCCCCGAGTTCTGCCGGGATCTTCGCCTCGCGCAGTGCCGCGCGGACAGCCGCTTCAACCGCGTGTCCCTCATCGGCCCAGCCAAGATAATCGAGCATCATCCCCACAGTGAGAATAGCGCCTATCGGATTCGCAATATTCTTACCAGCGATGTTGGGCGCCGATCCATGCACCGGCTCAAACAGCGACACCTGCCCCGGATGAATATTGCCGGAAGGAGCCAAGCCCAGGCCTCCCGCCAGCTGAGCGCCTAAGTCGCTCGCAATATCGCCGAACAGATTCGAAGTTACGATTACTTGGAACTGCGACGGATCTCGAACCATTTGCATCAGCAGGTTGTCGATGTACTGATGGCTGGACTCGATTTCCGGATATTCGGCGCGAACCACTTTGAATACGCGTTGCCACAGGTCGTGTCCGAACGCCAAAGCATTCGATTTGTCGGACATGCAAACCCGCCTCAACCCGCACCTGCGCGCGTATTCAAACGCGTAGCGAATAATCCGCTCGACGCCTTTGCGGGTGTTCAAGTCTTCCTGCGTGGCGATCTCGTCAGGCGTCCCCTTCTTGAAAAATCCGCCCATTCCCACGTAGAGCCCTTCGGTGTTTTCGCGGAATACGACGAAGTTCACATCCTTCTCGCTGCGATCTTTCAGCGGAGTAAATCGCTTGTCGAATAGCACGCAGGGCCGCGCATTGACGTACAGATCGAGCTTGAAACGCAGCCCCAGCAGAATATCCGCGGCGTGCACGTTCGTGGGAACTCGCGGATCGCCCATGGCGCCGAGGAGAATCGCGTCGAAATTACGGTGAAACATTTCCACGGCATCAGCAGGCAGGGTAGTTCCGTCTCGCAGGTAGCGGTCAGCGCCCCAGTCCAGCTCCGTGAGTGCCACCTTCTTGCCGGAGGCCGCTGCGACGGCGTTGAGCACCTTTACAGCTTCCGGAATCACTTCTTTGCCGATCCCGTCGCCGGGAATCACAGCGATTCGTTTCGTTGCAGACGTAGCTTGAAGCGTGGTCATCGATTGCCTGTCCTGAACTAGCTAGTATCGCGATTCGGAGCTAACGCTCGCACGAGGCAGCGGAAATTTCAAGAGCGAGTGAGGGCTAGTCACCCGCTCCGAAAGTATTTCTTTGAACCAGAAATCCGGCCCTACGCTCGACGTAAGTTCAACTGGAAGTGTCGGCATGTCGACCTGCAGCGTGCCATGCGACTTCATGCATTCGTTTAAATGCTGTGAAGCATAGAAAAATTGTCGCGTTTACCATCTCGAGTTTTAGTTTAAGTCCCGCCCGTTCTCCTACGCCGCGTCTTTAAAGAGTGCGTGATAGATTAGGTGAGTCGACGACATGACCCAGCGATCGAGCTCAGCCTTCGGCATTCGAACCGCCTGCGCCAACATGCTCCAGAACAAACTATCCATCGCACGAGCGAGACCGGGTAAGTCGAGGCCCTTCCGCGCGTCGGGCAACTTGGCAAGCATTTCGAAAACAGCCGTGACGCGAGCCGTCGTCCACGCGTGAATCTGTTTTTGTTTCCTCGCAAGGCCGGCATCCGTGAGTGCCGCCTCCTGCCAGGCACGATACGCCCCCAGATAGCGGAGGTCGTGCGCGAAAGCGCCGGATAACAACGCGCTCACGACAGACCGCGTATCCGCCGCAGCCCCCGGTTGAAACTTGAGCTGACTCAGCTTCTCGAGCAGCTCGTCCATCAATGCAAGCAAGAGTTGACGCTTCGAGCGGTAATGCTGATAAAAGCTCCCTACGGCGAGATTGGCGCGCTGCGCGATGGCCTCAACGGAAGTGCTCTCATAGCCCCTTTCGCCAAAGAGCGCGAGACCAGCCTCCTTCAGTCGCTCACGCTTTTCAAGGGAACGCGCCTGGCGAGGTTCGGAGGGCAGATCTTCACCTGCGAGCAAGCTGGGCCGCTTCTTCAACGCTGCTCCCTCGTGATCCGCTCAGTCGAACGAAAGCTAACGCCGACCAGCGCCGCAGCGCAGCACCACAGCATCCAGCCCCCGAAAATGCCCGCCACCTGAGGAGACATGTTCGGAAATACCGCCGGGAAAAACGCGCTCGAAAAAGGATCCAGCAAGAGCGTCGGCAGAAGCAGCGAAATCGCGCCGGCGAGCCATTCCGCTTGCGGCAGTCCGGCCCTGACGCACAATCGCCGCACGAGCCACGCTATCAGAGGGAACGTAAGGGCAAATAGAATTAACGTCCCCTTCCAGTCGCCTGGACGTAGAAGGTGTTGCCCGCCGAAACGCAACGCGATTGTAGCGGCAAGCCAGATGATGAAGCCGGTGAGAACGAGCCGCACGTTCATCAACATGAACATGAATTCATATTCATATAGAGCCCGACCAAATGCAACCCTAAAATTCCTGGCCCCCGTCCAGGGCCTTCCCCGCCGGTCGAGCTGGGTGCTCTGCCCTACTGGCTTGCCACGATGCACGGCGTCGGACGTTGAATTGGGCCACCGCAAGCATTAGAATCCGCACCACGGCAGACCGTGTAGGACCAGAGCGTGGTCTTGTCCTCGAACGGTGCGCACTGTGCGTGTATCGATCCATTTCTCGCGCGGCCACTCCAGCCTGAGAGGCCGTTCAACTAATCGTTGAGGTTTCAACCTACGCGGCATGAAATAGCACGCCGCAAAATGAATCTTGGCGGAAGCGCGGAGATCTTGCCGGCACGACTCTAGACAACCGCGCAAACTTGGGAGGAACAGCATGACACGACTCAAGAAGTATCTATTTGCGTTCCTGATTTCCGCAGGACTGGGGTTGGGGCTCGCGAGTGCCGCGCCTGTGAAGGCGCAGGCCTCCGATTCGAGCGATTCGAGCACCACTCCGGCCAAGAAAACAAGCAAATCGAAAACGAAATCTACCGACGCGAGTTCGACCGGTTCGAGCGACACGTCCTCTTCGGGAAAGTCCTCAACATCGAAATCGAAGAAAGCTAAATCCACCCCCTCCGACAGCGACTCCGCGAGTGGTTCGACTGCTTCAGCTAGCTCGAAGAAATCCAAAGCAGCCAAGTCGTCTTCCGGCGATTCCAAGGCGTCAACGGACTCGGCATCCGGGACAAAATCAACCAGTGCGAAGAAATCGAAATCGGCAAAGGCCTCTTCGACGGACGCCAAGGCCGACTCGACGGCTTCGGCGGATTCAGCGTCTGGCGCGAAGTCAACCAGTTCGAAGAAGTCAAAGTCTGCGAAAGCCTCGTCCACCGATACGGCTGCGTCAACCGATACCAGTTCGGGCTCGAAATCGGCAAGCACGAAGAAGTCGAAGTCAACCAAGGCTGCCGCGGATACAAGCCCATCGGGCACGGCTTCTCCCGCTGCGACGTCGGACACAGCTTCGACGAAGTCAACTGGCAAGAGTAAATCCACAGCCGCTCAGCCAACGAGCACATCCGCAGCCGCGTCGACGTCTTCGAGCGCAAACTCAGGGGCCTCCACAAAACCGGCTAAATCCAGTACCACGTCGGCCCCCAAAACCAATGCAAGCCAGCCGGTGCCCCCTGCCGGAAGCGGTATGGTCTGGGTCAACACCGATTCTGGCGTCTACCACAAGGAAGGAACCCGCTACTACGGAAAGACCAAGTCTGGCAAATACCTGTCCGAAGCCGACGCTCAAAAGGCCGGCTACCGAGCTGCGAAGAACGAATAGCCTCCTTAAATCTTAAATAGTCAAAAGAGGGAAAAAAAGGAGAGGCGAAATGACGAAAAGAGTGATGATCGCAATTTGCTGCGCTGTTCTAGGTTCGCTCTTCGTAATTGCCGGGTTGTCAGGAACCGTCACCGCGCACAACGCCCTGGCACTTAGCGCGGCGCAAACCAAAAGCAGCTCAGTCCCGGCCTCCGGCGATCTGGTGGACATCAATTCCGCCACGAAGGAACAGCTGGATGCCCTGCCCGGTATCGGCGCGGCCTACTCGCAGAAGATTATTGACGGCCGCCCCTACCATGCGAAGACCGATCTCGTGAAAAGGAAAATAATTCCACAAGCAACGTACAACAAAATCGCTAGCAAGATTATTGCCAAGCAACCGGCGAAGTAGCCTAAAGAAGCGTTTTTCATCCACAATTGACGTGGAACCGGCATGTGTAAGGGCTATTGTGTGGAAATCGTCCACCTTTCCAACCCGCGTGCTACGAACCGTCTTCGCCGCCTTCTCGCAGAAGGATCGTCCGAAAGTACTATTGCATTAGCCCGTTCGGGCTATTAGCGTATCTCGGTAATCAAAATCTAACCCACACGAATTCGGGGGTAACACTATGGAAGATAAACGGCGCTGCAAGCGGCTCCCATTCTCGATTCCGGTTCACGTGTACGGCCACACTGAACGAGGCCTGCCATTTCGTTACGTGACCGTAGCTAAATCCGTGAATATGAATGGCGCGCTGCTGCCCTTGGCACCCAGAGTTAAGCGCGGCCAGACGATCCGGCTCGTGAATAGCTTTACGCAGGAAGAGCGAGAATGCCGTGTCGTCTACATTGACGCCCAACACCGTAACAAGAAAAAGAAAGTGGCGGTCGAATTCACCAAGGAACAGGGCGATTTTTGGCACGTTTTTTCACCCGCGCCCAAGCTGGCTCACATACCTTCACAGCAAGACGTAGCCTAAGCGAATTGCTCCGCAGGGCAAAAACTTACACGTAAGAGTACTGCCCAGCCCTTTACGTCCCTTTTGTTTTCTAGATTCCACCTCTCATGTCTTCGCTTTGGATTAACGGATTTTTCGCAATCCGCGGTCGGATTTCCTCAGATTCACTGTCGTAAGCCTCGTTGAACGAAGTAACCGAGCAGTGTTAGCATCCGTCCAGAGAATGTAGGCGCGAGTGACTCGAATTTCTGAGTCGCATGTCGCGTGCTCGCGATTTAAGCGCCGGGGCGGAGGAACAAATGAAAGCGGTTCGAATGCATTCGTTGGGCGGTCCTCGGCAGCTGGTTTACGAAGACGTCGAGATGCCGCTGCTCGGGCCCGGAGATGCTCT
>Ga0307472_100000069_pt1 | contig 28029 bp, 27 predicted proteins | sample atmos_gasesAM5C__2_FD_204582 | JGI IMG/M metagenome (GOLD analysis project Ga0307472, IMG submission 204582) | Hardwood forest soil microbial communities from Morgan-Monroe State Forest, Indiana, United States - atmos_gasesAM5C_05 | ecosystem: Environmental > Terrestrial > Soil > Temperate...
TACGGGCGGACTGGACGACACGATTCAGTATTACGATCCCAAGACCGGCCACGGCACGGGATTCAAATTCGATGAATATGACGGGCGGGCCCTGATGCAATGCGTGCGCACGGCGCTAAAGACCTACAAAGACCCGAGAATTTGGCGTACTATCCAGACGAATGGAATGGCCAAGGATTTCTCCTGGAAGGCTTCGGCCGCGGCTTATGTCACACTATACGAAGCGGCAAAGCGTTCTAGAATCCCGCGGGGAATTAGCACATCTAATAGACGTTAGCGCAACGTCACCGAAGTGTCGTGGCGTGCGCACACAAGGGAAGAAAATGGCAGACAACATTCAAGCAGTAAATGACGCAAACTTTCAAAACGACGTGATCGAGGCGAGCAAAACGCAGCCCGTCATGGTTGATTTTTGGGCGGACTGGTGCCGCCCGTGCCACATGCTTTCGCCGACGGTGGAAGAGATCGCCCGCGAAAATGCGGGCAAGCTGAAGGTCGTAAAGCTCAACGTCGATGAGAACATCAATGCTGCCGGGAAATTCAATATCCGCGGTATCCCCACCCTCCTCGTTTTTAAGGGCGGACAGGTGGCCGAGCAGATCGTCGGAGCCGTGCCCAAAGAGCAGATCGTGAAGGTCCTCGAGCGCCATATTTCCTAGGCGCAATCCTCATAAAGAGTCGAAGTTAGTAAGGTGGCTCGCGAGCCGGCAGGTCGGGTTCGCGAGCCTAGTATTGCGAGTTGGAGTTTTGCGGCAATTGCGGGCCAACCGTCAATTTTTGTCAGCCTCTTTTTCAAACTCACCTAGATACATTGTCAATTGTTGACATCTTTCCAAGCTAGGGGTTAGATACCACCCAGTTTTTTGAGTGTGTTTGTCCGCTACTGGCGGGTGCTTGTGCTATTGACAGGGCGATCGCACTCTTGGGGTGTGTCTATGGGGAAGAACAGCATAGGCGAGTCGATAAAAACTGCAATTAACGAAGGATCTCCGGTAGGCGACGAGCGCTTGACAGGCGGAAACAATCCAAAGCAGCAGCCCCTCCGTCTGCAGGAACCTAGGAATCCCAGCCGGCGTTCATTTCTGAGCAAAGTGAGTGGCGTGGCCGCGGTGGCAGCCACGGCCGGCTCTGTGGTTCTGGAACCTCTACTCGGTGGGAAGAACTCGACGGCCGAGGCCTCGGTGGTGGGCTACAGTTCCGGCCTTCGCACGCGAGAGAGCCGCAGCTATCGCTTTAAAACCGCACAGGCCGAGGACATTAACGTCGGAGTGCAACCGGACAATGGTGATCTTGCTGAATTCACAGATTTTAGCGCCCATTACAGCAAAGCTCTGTTACACGATTCGCTAGGCGTCCCGAATGCCAGATCGTGGTCAAGCATGAAGAATGCGCTCATGACGGGCTCATTCTCGGATTTTCAGAACATCCGCGTCGGAACGCCTGGAGGAGGCCCCAACTCGAAGTTAAACGGTCCGCAAGGCTGCCAGGCCTCCGATCTGGAAGGACTCGATTCACACGCTGCGGTGATTCCGCCAAGCCCCAGCATTGCTAGCGCACAGACCGCAGCGGAGGCAGTCGAACACTATTGGGGCGCACTGCTGCGTGACGTACCGTTCGCTGAGTACGGATCGAGTTCGCTCGTCGCTGAGGCCGTTGAAGATATGAACGAGCTCTCCTACGTCAACAGCGGCCCGAATAACGAGTACCCGGCTCCTGTCACAACGCAGAACCTGTTTCGCGGCCAGGTGTACCAGGGCGACGGCAATGTCATGGGCCCATATATTTCGCAATTCATGGTTCAGCCAACGGCACTTGGAACGCAGCCTATTCCGCAGTTGTTACAGACGTTCCTTCCCGCGGGCGCTGGTGGCAACGACTATATGACCGACGTCTCGGTCTTTCAGAGTATTCAAAACGGCGGGAACTCGGTGGGTACGCTGGCCATGGATCCCACATTGCGATACATCCGGGATGGTCGAGACCTCGCTGCCTATACCCATGTTGACGTGCTGTACCAAGCGTACTTCGTTGCTTTTCTTGTCCTGGCACAGATAAACACACCGCTGAATCCGGGCAATCCCTACATTGGCTCAAACACCGAGAAGGCCTTTGGGACGCTTGGTGGACCGGACGCGGCGGGCACGCTCGCCGAAATGGCGACGCGAGCGCTCAAAGCAGCTTGGTTCCACAAATGGATGGTTGACTTGCGGCCGAGACCGGAGGAGTACAGCGCCCTGGTGCAAGTAAGGCTTGGCAATTCCAATAACAGCTTCGCAAGAACACCTCAAGCGGCTGCCGCGCTGCATGGGGATGTCTTGAATTCTCAGGCTGTCAAAAAGATTCATCGAACCCATGGCAGCTACTTGTTGCCGCAGGCGTTTCCGGAAGGTTCTCCCACCCACCCGTGCTACCCGACCGGCCACGGTGCCGTTGGCGGCGCTTGCATCACTGCGCTCAAGTTCTTTTTTGACTGTAATCAGGACATCCGGCCGCTGCTGACGACTGCGGGACGAGACGTGTATGTGCCGAGTGCGAACGGGCTATCTCTCAATGCCTATACGGGTTCGGATGCGAACAGTCTGACGATCAATGGTGAACTGAGCAAGCTGGCGTTCAACGTTTCGTTTGGTCACGGGATACATGCAGGAATCCACTTCCGGAGTTCAACTCTCTATTCGATTCTGCTGGGAGAAGAGGTTGCGCTCAGCGTGTTGCGGGACCGGGCCGCGTCCTACAACGAGCCGTTCAACATCACGATCACGAAGTTCGATGGCACTTCCGCCACGATTTCCAACCAATAGAATTCTCACGGGCTGCCTGCGATTCCGGGCAGCCCTGTTTTTCACTTCATCTGGAAGCGGCTAGGCGCGTCGTGAATGCCCGAGAGCGCTGCGACCCGAGGAGCCTATACTTAGGCATGCCGCCAAAGAAAAAGGACGCAGCGAACCGATGCCACTGGGCGAAAAGCCCGCTCATGATCGAGTACCACGACAAGGAATGGGGTGTGCCCGTTCACGACGACCGTGTGCTTTTCGAGTTTCTGATCTTGGAGGGCGCGCAGGCCGGCTTGAGTTGGGAAACCATTCTGAATAAGCGCGAGAACTACCGCCGCGCATTCGACCGTTTCGATGCCGAAAAGATTGCGCGTTATGACGGCAAGAAAGTTCGCTCGTTGATGGCTGATGCAGGAATCGTCCGCAATCGGCTCAAGATCGCGTCCACGATTTCAAATGCGAAGGCGTTCCTTGACGTGCAGAAAGAATTTGGCAGCTTCGATCGCTACATCTGGCAATTTGTGGGTGGACGCCCAAAGGTCAATCGTTGGCGTTCGTCGCAGCGCCTGCCGGCCCGGACGCCCGAATCCGACGCCATGAGCAAGGATTTGAAGCGACGCGGCTTCCGCTTCGTGGGCTCGACGATTTGCTACGCTTTCATGCAGGCCGTCGGCATGGTCAACGACCATGCTGCTGATTGCGTCCACCGCTGATTCGCCACAGGTCTAGGCGCTTGCCTTCGGCACAAGCGCAGCGTACGATGGTTCACGGCCTTTGCTGCAGCATCCTTCCTGTAATGCTTCTCGCACGACTTCGACAGGGGATTGTGCGGCTTGAATGGGGCTAAGGTGGCCTGATAGATGGACAAGCCTGCGGCTAAAGCAGTCGTAGTAATCGGTGCGCAATGGGGCGATGAAGGCAAAGGCAAGGTTGTAGACTATGTCGCTTCTTCGTTCGACTACATCGCGCGCTACGCAGGGGGCCATAATGCGGGACACACCGTCATCTTCGACGGCCACCGCTACGTTCTCCAACTGATCCCGAGCGGCATACTTCGACCTGGGAAAAAAGCTGTGATCGGACCCGGCACCGTTGTCGATCCCGCTGCGCTCGTTGCAGAACTCGAAAATCTAAAGAAATCCGGCATTGAGGTGCGCGGCCGGCTGTTTCTCAGCAACCGCGCCCACTTGATCTTTCCCTATCATCGAGAAATGGACAAAGCGGCCGAACAGGCTCGCGGCGCGGCGAAAATCGGCACAACGTCGCGCGGTATCGGCCCCGCCTACGAAGACAAAATGGCGCGCCGCGGAATCCGCATGTGCGATCTGCTCGATGGCGATCGCTTCCGCGAAAAACTCGAGCGTGTAATCCTGGAAAAGAATGCGATCAGCCATGCCGCCTATGGCCATCCGCTCGAAACCGCTGGCCTCCTCGAGCAATACCTTGAACTTTCTGCGCACCTGCGCAGTTTGGTAGTGGATACAACCGAGCTATTGAATGCGGCGCTGGACAAAGGTGAATCGGTGCTGTTCGAAGGCGCGCAGGGCACGATGCTCGATATCGACCATGGCACCTATCCCTATGTGACGTCATCGAATGCTACATCGGGAGGCGTCGCAACAGGATTGGGTGTTGCCCCTACGCGGCTCACCGGCGTCATTGGCGTGACGAAGGCGTACACAACGCGCGTGGGCAGCGGTCCGTTTCCAACCGAAATGCCGGATCTTGACGCTCAGGCCGTCCGCGAGCGCGGCAACGAATTTGGCGCAGTGACGGGGAGGCCGCGCCGGTGCGGCTGGCTCGACTTGCCGGTGCTGCGCTACGCAAAAATGATTAACGGAATCGATTCGCTCGTAGTGACCAAACTCGACGTCTTCGATTCGCAGCCGGAAATCAAGGTCTGCACCGGTTACCGGTTCAAGGGCCAGCCGATCAAGGAAATGCCGCCCGACGTCGAAACGCTCGCACAAATCGAGCCCGATTACAAGACGCTGCCCGGCTGGCGCAAGCCGACGCCCGGAATTCGCGACGTGAAAGATCTGCCCACGGCGGCGCGCGATTATCTGAGTTTCATTTCTGACCAACTTGAGATTGAGATTGGAATGATTTCCACTGGCCCGGAACGGGAAGCCACAATTGTTCCGCGAGGTACGAAACTCGCCTCGTGGCTGTAGCCCGTCATGCTTTCTTACGAAGCGGCGCGCGCCAAGGTTGTCGAGATCGTTCGTGCCCGCATGGGCCGCCTGCAGACGGAAGAATTGTCTTTCGCGGACGATGCTTCCATCGCGCTGGGCCGCGTTCTTGCTGAAAATATTTCCGCTGATCGCAACTATCCTCCGTTTAATCGCTCCACGCGCGACGGCTTCGCTCTGCAATCCGCCGATGCTGCAAGGCCGGGCGCGAAATTGCGTTTGATTGGCGAAAGCCGCGCGGGTGTCGCATTCGAAGGGGTCGTCGCGCCGGGCACTTGCGTGCAGATCATGACCGGAGCTGCGGTACCGCGCGGGGCAGACACCGTGGTAATGCAGGAATTTACGCGCGTGGAAGACGATCGTGTCGTACTCCAGAATGCAGCGCATACCGGGCAGAATTTTGTTCTGGCGGGCAGCGAGTCGCGCGTTGGGGAAGTTGTGGTGGCGAGCGGCGAGCGGCTTGACTACCCCGAACTCGCGATGGCTGCCCAAGTGGGGCGCGCCCGCGTGATGGTTACGCGCCGACCTCGCGTCGCAATTCTTGCAACTGGTGACGAAATCGTTTCGATCGAGCAGCCGCCCGGCCCATTTCAGATTCGCAACAGCAATAGCATCTCTCTTGGCGCGCAGGTTGTAATGGCGGGTGGCGAGCCGGTGATGCTCGGCAGTGCGCCGGATGAGCTCGGGCAGCTTCGCGCTCTAATCGGCCGGGGCGTCGAAGCGGACATTTTCGTGCTTACGGGCGGCGTGTCAGTTGGAAAGTATGATCTGGTTGAACAGGTGCTTCGCGAATTTGGCGCGGAATTTTTCTTCGACGCGATCGCGATCCGGCCGGGCAAGCCGGCCGTCTTCGGTTGGTGCCACAACAAGCCCACATTTGGTCTGCCCGGGAATCCCGTTTCTACGATGGTGACGTTCGAATTGCTGGTCGTGCCGGCGATTGAACTGATGAGCGGCCACAAACCCGATCCGCTGCCTTTCTATAGAGCGAAGCTCCAGCATCCGATTGAACTAAAAGCTGCGCTCACGCATTTTCTGCCTGCACGAGTCACATGGCCGAGCGGCGAGCCTACGGTCGCGCTGCTCCATTGGGAAGGCTCCGGCGATATCGGCGCCGTCGTGCGAGGGAATTGCTACCTCGTGGTTCACGATTCGAATCTCAAGCTCGCCGCAGGCGATTGGGTGGATGTGCTGCCGCGACGAGGAATATTTTAGATTCGTGCACAAGAGAAAAAGTTTCGCGCCATGAAAAAACTTTCGCATTACGACAAAGCAGGCCGCGTGCGGATGGTTGACGTGACCGCGAAGCCCTCGACTTCTCGCACCGCCGTAGCCCACGCCTTCGTGCGCATGAAACCGGCGACCATTGAGAGCGTGCGGCGGCTCAAATCGCCCAAGGGAAATCCGCTCGAAATCGCTCGTATCGCTGGAATCACGGCCGCGAAGCGCACCTCCGAGCTGATTCCTCTTTGTCATCCTATTGCGCTGACGCACGTGGATGTGAGTGCGAAGCTGTGCCAGAATGGAATCGAGGTCTTCTCTGAGGCGACGGCTACCGGCCCTACCGGCGTCGAAATGGAAGCGCTTGTCGCGGCCTCTGTTGCGGCATTGACGATATACGACATGTGCAAAGCGCTTGAACGTGGCATCGAGATCTCGGAAGTGCATCTCGTGAAAAAGTCGGGCGGCCGCAGCGATCTTTACGTTCGTTCCAGAAGCATGCGAAGAAAAAATGACGCCCATTAAAGACGTCAAAGTTCTGGTGGTCGATGACAACGCGCTGGTTCTCGACCTGCTGATGAAGGGCCTCGCCCCGCATTGCGACGCGCGCGCGGCTGCGGATGGCGCCGACGCCCTGCTTCGCATCGTGGACGAGCCACCCGACCTCGTCGTTTGCGACTACCGCATGCCGGGCCTCGACGGCCGTCAGCTTTATGAAAAATTGCGCTCGCGCCAGCAGACCAAGCAGATCCCGTTTATTTTTCTCGCCAGCCGCAGCGACATCGAAGAAAAGTTGCGTCCCATCGTGGAGGGCGTCGAAGAATTCATCCCCAAGCCGTTTTTTCTGAAGGACCTCGTGCGCCGTGCGAAAAAAGTAATCGACCGGTTGCAGCTCGAGAAGCTACAGAATCGAGCCGTCCGTCCCGGCGTGATTCAGGGCCGGCTGGAAGAGATGAGCATCCTCGACCTGATGCAGTCACTCGAAATGGGCCAGAAATCGTGCCGGCTGACGATTCGTCGCGCCGATGAGAAGGGCGAGCTTTTCTTCTCTTCGGGGCAGTGCACGGACGCGAATCTCGGCGCGCTCGAAGGCGAACCCGCCGTGTATGAAGCCGTTCGCTGGCCGGACGGTGAATTCGAAATCGACTTCAACACCGGGCCTTCCCGCAGCACCATCTCGCGCACAACCACAGGCCTGCTGATGGAAGCGCTGCGCCTGATCGACGAGGAGCAGCAGCGTGACGGCGCAGAAGAGAACGCCCCGGCCGCCGAGAAGTAGTTCACCACCATCTCATGCGAATCTCGATTGTGACGATCAGCGATTCCGTTGCAGCCGGAAAGTACGAAGATGGCTCCGGGCCTGCCGTTGCCGCCCGCTGCAAGGAACTTGGCTGGGAAATTGCATCCACAGTGGTTCTCGCGGATGAGCCCATCGCGATTGAAGCGTTCCTGAAGAAGGCTGCCGACGCCGGCGATAGTGCGGTCGATCTAATCCTGACGACCGGCGGCACGGGAGTAGGCCCGCGCGACGTGACGCCCGAAGCTACGCAGGCCGCAGTGGAACGGCTGATACCTGGATTTGCCGAGCACATGCGCGCGGAAGGACGAAGAACCACCGAGCGCGCGCTGCTGTCGCGCGGCATCGCTGGCATTCGCGCGAAAACCATTATCGTCAATCTTCCTGGCAGCCCGAGCGGCGCCGTCGAATCCCTCAACGTAATCGCAGACCTGCTGCCGCACGCCGTCGATATAGTTCACGGCGCCCGCCACTAAAGATTCAGAGCGCCATGACCATCTACGCCGCCGAGCCTCGTCGCTGAGCAATCTCCATCCGTAATCGATCTCGAAGATTGCGGGCAAACGGGACGCCAAACGATCCCAGCCGTTCTGAACGGTGAGTCGGAAGACGAACGACAACGGCCTCTCGGCCTCGCCCGGCGTCGACATTTTCGACGCTGCGAATTTGTTCCCAAGGAATTGTGGCCCAGCGAAAGTACCGCCTGATCCGAACTTCGTCCGCAGCAATAGAAAGCCGCCATCCCCACATTCGCGCGCCGTCCCACAAGAATAGCGCCACACACAAAAGTCCGAGTGCTAGGTCGACGGGACGCCAGTTTCGGGCCGGATTCGCGAAGAGACCAGGAACGAGCAACAACGAACCCAGCGCCCAGATCAACGGCTCAATCTGCTCGTCCCAATGCCGCCGTGAAACGTCCTTTTGCTGTGTGGCAAGCTTGTCCGCAATTGCCTGCGGATTCTTCGAAAGATCAAGCAGGCCGGCTTCAGGGTTGTCTTCATTTTTGACGACCTGGAAGCCCAATCGTTCCATCTGAGACGCTATTTCTTTCGCGCGCTCGTCTGACTTCGCCTCCACCGTCAGCAAATCCGGTCCCCAGCCCACAATCTTGATTCCGGAGCTGCGGCAGAATTCGCGCGCTTCCGGCAGCCAGGCAGGATCGCGTTTGCCCATGGGAGGAGTATAGCGGGGCACAGAACGGAGCGAATTGCTTCCGCTTGATCAGCAATTAAAGAGTAAATGCGATGGCTAGGAGACAGGGGCGGCTTTGCCGCGCTTCTTCCGCCTTTCGCCCGCACGGTCTCAACCTCACATATTCGTCGGCTACGACCGCCTGATGTCCGTATTTTCACAAGCCTGTGCCGTTGGCCGCTGCTTGCCCTCTGTGCTACGATGACGCCTTAATTCGGTGATGCCGGGCCAATACATTCCGATTCTGATCTACGCACTTCTCGCGGCGTCTTTTCCCGCCGTCTCCCTCATCCTTTTCAAATACATTCGGCCCGACATGAAGACGACCGGCGCCCGCCTCGAACCGTACGAGTGCGGCGTTCCGCCGGAAGGTACCTCGCGCGGGCGCTACTCAGTCCGCTTCTATATTGTCGCGATTCTGTTCGTCATTTTTGACGTCGAGACGATTTTCCTGTTCCCTTGGGCGATCAGGTACAGCCAGCTCGGCCTGTACGGCCTGTTGACGATGCTCGTCTTTCTCGGAATCTTGCTGGTTGGATATATCTGGCTGTACCGCAAAGGCGCGCTCGACTGGATCTGAGCCACCGAAATATCTGACCGAATGCGTTGACGCTGTTTTTTGGGGTGTGTTAAAAAGGCGGGCTGCTCGCGCGCGACGGAGCGAATCAGCTCAGCGCGTTTTAAGCGATTTCAGCCGATCGAAACGATGGCTAACGATCCCTCGGAAAAGACGCCGGCTCCTAAACCGCCCGCCGATCTGCCGAAACCGGCGGCGGAAGGCGCTTCTGTTGCACCGAAACCTCCCGAATCCGCAGCAACTCCGCCAAAGGCGACCGTTCCGCCCAAACCTGCTGCTCCAGGAACTCCTGCTGGCGCAGCGCCCCCTAAGCCGCCTGCCGGTCCAGGCGCTCCTGCTGCCGCCGCGCCTCCCAAACCGCCTGCGGCGCCTCCACCGCCCAAAGAAGGCCCGACCCCGCTCGACAACGAGCTTGTGCAGCGGTTAAAAGCGCGTTTCGGCGATGCCATCAAGGACGCGACGCAAGACCGCAAGCAGGCCATCGTGCTCATCGCTGCCGATAAACTGCGCGAAATTTCGCGCTATTGCCGCGACGAAGAAAAATTCGACATGCTCGACGATCTCACCGCCGTCGACTGGCCGAAACGCGAAAAACGTTTCGATGTTGTTCTGATTCTGTATTCGTTTCCGAAGAACGAGCGCCTGCGCCTGAAGGCGCATCTCGGACAAAACGAACCGGTGCCGAGTGTTTGCGAGATTTGGCCCGTGGCGAACTGGCTCGAGCGCGAGTGCTACGACATGTTTGGCATCATCTTTGAGGGGCATCCGGACTTGAAGCGCATCTTGTTGCCCGACGAGTGGCAAGGCCATCCGCTGCGCAAGGATTACGACATCTTGAAGCAGGACACGGCCTGGGTACGCGAAAACCTGGGCATCGAAAGCGGGCAATAAGCGAGAGTCGGCGAGCTAGCGAAATCAAATGACGAACGGTCGCACGAGCGAAATCACCACCACAGTGTTGGGCGCGGACGAAATCATCCTCAACATGGGGCCGCAGCATCCCTCCACGCACGGAGTGCTGCGCGTAAAGCTAAAGCTCGACGGTGAGCGCGTCGTCGATTCCGAGTGCATAATCGGCTACCTGCATCGCGGCGTAGAGAAAATCGCCGAGCACCGCAGCTATCAGCAATTCGCCCCGTATGTGGACCGGATGGATTACGTCGCGGCTGTTTCGAATGGCCTCGGCTACTGCGAAGCGGTCGAAAAGCTGCTCGGCGCAGAAGCGCCGCCGCGCGCGAAAGTCGTGCGCACGATCCTCACGGAACTTCAGCGCATCGCGAGCCACCTCCTCTGGCTCGGCACCCATGCGCTCGATATCGGCGCGCTCACGCCCGTCTTTTACTGCTTCCGCGAGCGCGAAGAAATTCTGAAAATTTTCGAGAAGTATTGCGGCGCGCGACTCACCACGCACGCCTTTCGCATCGGCGGCCTTCAGTATGAGACCTACGACGGCTTCGAAGAAGACGTGAAACGCTTCTGCAACGATTTTGAGCACCGCGTGGATGAGTACGAGACGCTGCTCACCGAGAACCGCATCTGGGTCGGGCGCACCAAGGGCGTCGGCATCATCACCGCCGCCGATGCAATCGCGCTCGGCGTCACCGGGCCGGTGCTACGCGGCAGCGGCGTGAAATGGGATTTGCGCAAGGCGATGCCGTACGCAGCCTACGACCAATACGAATTCGATGTCCCCACGCGTCCCACGGGCGACACTTACGATCGTTACCTCGTGCGCATGGAAGAGATGCGCCAGTCCCGCCGCATTTGTCTTCAAGCCGTCGAAAATATTCCGTCCGGCCCAATCCTCGGAAAAGTTGGCAAGGTGCTGAAGCCGCCTCCGGGCGAGGTCTACCACTCGATCGAAGCGCCGAAAGGCGAGCTCGGTTACTACATCGTGAGCGATGGCACCACACAGCCGTATCGCTTGCGCGTTCGTCCACCGTCTTTCATCAATTTACAAGCCTTCCAGAAAATGGCCCAGGGCGCGCTCGTTGCGGATGTGGTCGCGATCATCGGCACGATTGATATAGTTCTCGGAGAAGTAGACCGCTGATGGGGCACCTCATTCCATCCTCCGTTGCGCCTTATGTGCTGCCGGTTGTGTACGCAGTGGTCATCGTTGCCGTCCTGCCGCTTCTCGCCGGTTACATCGTTCTGCTCGAGCGCAAAGTGATGGCGGACATGCAAGCCCGGCTCGGGCCGATGCGTGTTGGTCCACACGGATTGCTTCAGCCAATTGCGGATGCCGTAAAACTTCTGCTCAAAGAAGACATCATCCCGGCGAACGCCGACAAGCTGATGTTCTGGATGGCGCCGCTCGTCAGCGTCACGATGGCGCTGCTAGCCTATTCCGCGCTGCCGATTGGTCCCGCATTTCAAATTGCAGATCTCAACGTGGGACTTCTTTTCATCCTGGCCATAAGCTCGCTCGGAATCTACGGCATCGTCTTTGGCGGCTGGGCGTCGAACAGCCACTATTCATTGCTCGGTGCATTGCGTAGCGCCGCGCAACTCGTCAGCTACGAGACGGCCGCGGGCTTAGGCCTTGTTTCTGCCCTGCTTCTCGCCGGTTCACTCTCGATGAAAGAAATCGTACAGGCGCAATACGACCAAGGCACTTGGTTCATTTTCTCCGTGCCGGTTGGATTCTTCATCTACATGGTCGGCTCAATTGCCGAAACCAATCGCGCCCCGTTCGATCTGCCCGAAGCGGAATCGGAGCTGGTCGCCGGCTACATGACCGAATACAGCGGCTTCCGCTGGTCGTTATATTTCCTCGCGGAATACGCCAACATGATTATCGTCGCCGGAATCGCGACCACGCTCTTTCTTGGCGGCTGGCTGCGCCCGTTCGCGCGCTGGCACGATCACTTTCCAGGAACGTCGCTCGAATTTTTCGACGTGATCCCCTCGCTCGTATTTCTCGGTGCAGCAGCCTACTGTTTCTACCTCGCGCCCAGGCAGCCGGTGCAAATTCAGAAGATCGTAATGGCGGCATTCGGCGGATTGTGCCTGATTCTTGCGGGCGCTATGGCCGCAACACTTTTTGCCTCGCCCGCCGTGATGGCCGGCGTGCACGGCGCGTTCTGGTTCATGGCTAAAGTGATCGCCTATCTCTATGCATTCCTGTGGTTCCGATTTACGTTTCCGCGCTACCGTTTCGATCAGTTGATGCGTCTCGGCTGGCGTTTCTTGATTCCGCTCGCGCTGGTCAACGTGATTGACGTTGGCGTCGCCATCATTCTGAGGCAGGAATTGGGTTGGAGCCCGTTCTGGGCGATGCTGCTGATGACACTCGTCACTCTGGGCGTCGCGATGTGGCTCGCGAGCGAGGGCTCGAAACCCGCGACGACATTGCAGCCGGCGGACACTGAAATATGATCCTGAATCAAATCCTGTTTTGCTTCTTCGCAGCGCTCGCGATTGGCTCCGCGATCCTCATGGTCACGCGCCGCAACATCGTCCACGGCGCCGTTTTCCTGATTTCCACTCTCCTCGCGACGGCCGGGATTTTCCTTCAGCTTCAAGCGGAATTTCTTTTTGTCGTTCAGATTATTCTTTATGTCGGCGGCATCATGGTCCTGTTCGTTTTCGTCATCATGCTGGTGAATCTCGATGTCGCGCTGCGCCAGATCCAATTCAATCGCCAGAAATATGTCGCCGCGGTGCTCGCGCTTGTGCTAGCAGCGCAAGTGTTTTTCGCGCTCTGGGTCGCGCGCGCCCGTCTGAACTTGGCTAATCCAGCTGATAGAATGCCGGCGAGAAACACCGAAGCGATCGCCGACGCAATTTTCCAGCGTTATATGCTGCCGTTTGAAATTGCGTCGGTCCTGCTGCTCGTTGCGATGATTGGCGCCGTCGTGATGGCCAAGCGGAGGGTGTAATGATTCCAACGGAAGCCTATCTGCTTCTCAGTCTCGCACTTTTCACCATCGGCGTGGTCGGCGTGCTGACCCGCCGCAACGTGATTATAGTTCTTATGTCCATCGAGTTGATCCTGAACGCCGTAAATATCAACCTCGTCGCGTTCTCGCGCTACTTCGGCTCTGTCGATGGCCAGGTGTTCGCCATTTTCATCATTACGGACGCGGCCGCCGAAGCCGCCGTCGGCCTCGGTATCATCCTGGCGTTTTTCCGGAATCGCGAAACGGTCCTCGCAGACGAAATGGACATGCTGAAATGGTGAAAATCGCTCGATGACGTCACAGCTGCCATTCTTTCTCGCGCACATCTGGCTGATTCCGATGTTTCCGCTCATCACGGCGGCGGCGATGCTCTTCTTCGGCCGCAAGCTGAAGAATGACGTGATCAACGCTCTCTGCGTCGGCAGCGTTTTCATCTCGTTCTTTTTTTCGGCAGGCAGTTTCCTGCAGCTTCTCTCACTGCCGCAGGACAATCGCATCGCGATCAACGTTCTCTTCGAATGGTTTCCCGCCGTGCCGTACCACATGCTCGACGGCCGCATCGCGAATTTCGTCGCCGACTGGGGTTTTCAGCTCGACCCGCTCTCCGCCGTGATGATTCTCATCGTCACGGGCGTCGGTTTCCTGATTCACGTTTACGCCACCGGCTACATGGCGCACGAAGGCGGCTACTACCGCTTCTTCGGCTACCTCAATCTCTTCATGTTCGCCATGCTGATGCTGGTGCTCGCTAATAATTTCCTGCTGCTGTTCGTCGGCTGGGAAGGCGTCGGCACCTGCAGCTACTTGCTGATTGGCTTTTACTTCCACAAGAAATCCGCATCTGATGCGGGCAAAAAGGCATTCATCGTCAACCGCATCGGTGACGCAGCTTTCCTACTCGGCATCTTCATGACGTCTGCGTTTCTCGGCACGATTCGCTTCGCGGACATCGGCCCCGCGCTCGCAAAAGGAAATTTCGCCGTTGGCGACCCGCGCATCGTCGCCATCGCGCTCTTATTCTTCGTCGGCGCTACCGGAAAATCAGCGCAGATCCCCCTCTATGTTTGGCTCCCCGACGCGATGGAAGGCCCCACGCCGGTCAGCGCGCTGATCCACGCGGCCACGATGGTCACCGCCGGCGTTTACATGGTCACGCGGACCAGCGCCATCTATCAGCTCGCGCCCGCCGCAATGGCCGTCGTCGCGACGATCGGCGCCGTCACTGCGCTCTTCGCCGCCTCCATGGGCGTCGTTCAAACCGACATCAAAAAAGTTCTCGCCTATTCCACCGTCTCGCAGCTTGGCTACATGTTTCTCGCATGCGGTGTGGGCGCGTTCACCGCTGGCATTTTCCACCTCATGACGCATGCGTTTTTCAAAGGCCTGCTGTTCCTTGCCGCCGGCAGCGTGATCCACGCTCTCTCCGGCGAGCAGGACATGCGCAAGATGGGCGCGCTCGCGAAAAAGATCCCCATCACCTATTGGACGATGCTGATCGCCACGCTCGCCATTGCCGGAATCTTTCCGTTCGCAGGCTTCCTGAGTAAAGATCTCATCCTCGGCAAAGCCTACGAAAAAGACGCCCTCCTCTGGGCGATCGGCTATTTCACCGCCGGCATGACGGCCTTTTACATGTTCCGTCTGATCTTCATGACTTTCCATGGCCAGTCTCATGTCGACCACGAGGTCGAGCATCACATCCACGAATCGCCACGCTCGATGCTCGTTCCGCTCGTAGTTCTTGCCGGACTATCAATCGCCGGAGGCTGGGTGGCATGGCCGGAAATCCTTGGCGGCAATAGCGCTTTCATCCGTTTCCTCGAGCCCGTGGTCGCGGTGCCGCATGAATTGCGCGCCGAAGCCGCAAAGGGAGTGAACTCGCGCCTCGGTGAGATTGGGTTGATGTTGCTTTCCGAGGGCCTCGTGGTCTGCGGCATCCTCGCCGCGTGGTATCTCTACATCAAACGCACCGACCTGCCGCAACAAATCGCGAATCGCCTCGGCTGGTTCTATCGCCTCGTTTACCACAAATACTATATGGACGAAATTTACGATTCGCTTTTCGTCAATCGCGCGAAGGATCTCGGTCTCGCCCTCGGCGCTTTCGATCGCACGGTAATCGACGGCGCAGGCGTCAACGGCGCTGGCTGGCTCACGCGATTCATTTCGAAAGTCTCGATGTGGTGGGACACCTGGATCGTCGATGGCTCAGTGCGTCTTGGCGCCCGTCTTATCTGGTTGCTCAGCTACCCGGTGCGAATGGTTCAGGATGGGCTCGTGCAGAGCTACATGTTGCTGATCGTAATCGGCCTGATCGGTTTTCTGGCGTACTACTTTCACATCGCGCATCACGCGATGCATTAGCACGCAGTTTTGAAGTCGTAGCGGCCGCGTTTAGGCGGGCGAATTTTTCTTTAAGAGGTGCCGAGACAGCGCCGTCGTTGTAGGCCGCGGTTTTAACCGCGGCAAAAAATCTGACTTAGAGAATCGGGGCTTTAGCCCCTGAAGTCCCGTAAGAAAGCACTGGACGACGTCAGAACGCGAGGGAATGGATGCTTTCCGATAGCCACATCTTGAACACGATCCTCTTCACGCCGCTCGTCGGCGCGATCCTGTTGCTGTTCATCCCGCGCGAGCGCCCCGACCTTCACCGCTGGCTCGGAAACATTTTCGCGTGCCTCGGCCTGCTCGTCTCGCTGCCGCTCATCTGGCGCTTCAACACTGCTATCGATGCGCCGCGCTTCCAATTCCTGACTGACCACGAATGGATCCCTTCGATCGGCGCCCGCTACACCCTCGGCATCGACGGCCTCAGCTTCCTGATGGTCATGCTCACCACAATTCTCGGTGCGATCGCCGTGCTGTCGTCCTGGTCGGCAATTCAGAAGCGCGAAAAGGAATATTACATCCTGCTGCTATTGCTTCAGACCGGCATGCTCGGCGTCTTCATGTCGCTCGATTTTGTCCTTTTCTACATTTTCTGGGAAGTGATGCTCGTTCCGATGTATTTCCTGATTGGAGTCTGGGGCAGCGAGCGCCGGCTCTACGCCGCGATCAAATTCTTTCTCTACACTCTGGCTGGTTCGGTGCTGATGCTGCTCGCGATTCTGGCGATCTATTTCAACGCGCACACGTTCAGCATTAGAGACGTTCTCGAAGCGCCCCATACTCTTTTCTCGTTCCAGCTGCAGAAATGGCTCTTCTGGGGCTTCTTCTTCGCCTTCGCGATCAAAGTGCCGATGTTTCCGTTTCACACGTGGCTGCCCGACGCGCACACCGAAGCTCCCACCGCTGGTTCCGTCATCCTCGCTGGCGTCCTGCTGAAAATGGGCACCTACGGTTTCCTTCGATTTTCCCTGCCTATGCTGCCCGACGCGACGAACCAGTATCGCGGGTTCATGATCGTCCTCTCGCTGATCGGCATCATCTATGGCGCGCTCGTCTGCATGATGCAGAAGGACATGAAAAAGCTCATCGCCTATTCCTCGGTGAGCCACATGGGATTCTGTACGCTGGGAATTTTCGCGCTCACCCCGCTCGGGCTTACCGGCAGCATCATCCAGCAGGTCAACCACGGCATTTCCACTGGCGCGCTCTTCTTGATTGTTGGCGTCCTCTACGAGCGACGTCACACACGCCTGATTTCCGAATTCGGTGGCCTCTCGACGCCGATGCCCAACTTCGCTGCCATATATCTGATCATTACCCTCAGCTCTCTCGGCATGCCGCTGTTGAACGGGTTCATCGGTGAGTTCACGATTCTCCGCGGTGTGTTTGAAGTGAACTGGCAATGGGCCGCCTGGGGCGTGCTGGGAGTCGTGCTCGGCGCCGCATACCTTCTCTGGCTTTATCAGCGTGTGATGTTTGGCAACATTACGAACCCGCTCAACGAACATCTGCCCGATCTGAATGGCCGCGAATGGGCCACGCTGCTTCCACTCGTGTTCCTGGCATTCTGGATCGGCATCTACCCTGCGCCGTTATTTCATGTACTCGAGGCGCCGGTAGAACGCCTCGTAAGGACCGTGAACCCCGGTTACTATTCGCCGGCTGTCCCGGCTGCATTGATGGACGCGCCGTTACCGCCGCCGATGGCAGAGACAGCTCCGGTTCTGCCACCGCCTGCGCCCAAATCACCCGCGCCGCCTGGCAAGCTCGAGGTCAAGTAGATGGACTGGCAGAGCATCCTTCAGCAATCGCGCGCCGACTTCTTCTTCGTCCTCCCCGAGGCGATGCTTGTCTTTTTCGCTCTTGCAATTCTGCTGACAGACTTTTTTCTTACTCCTGCCCAAAAGGGATGGAATTCCGTAACCGCTATGCTCGGCGTCATATTCAGCGCAGCTTCGGTCGCGCTGATTTGGAAAGATTCGCGTCCCAGCCACTATTCGGCATTCGACAACTCGATCGTTATTGATCCGTTCTTCATCTTCTTCGGTTTCCTGTTTCTCGCCTCCACCGCTCTCGTCATCCTGCTCTCCGTCCGCTACATGGAGCTCGAGCACGAGCAGCACGGCGAATACTACGCGCTGATGCTTCTCGCCACCGCCGGCATGATGTTCCTCGCCTGCGGCAACGATCTCGTCGTTCTCTTTCTCGCGCTCGAAACGATGGCGCTCAGCTTCTACGTTCTCACCGGCTTCCTCCGCCGCGAACGCCGGTCCAACGAAGCCGCCATGAAATATCTTCTGATGGGCGCGTTCAGCTCCGGCATCCTTGCGTACGGTTTCTCGATTCTGTACGGCATCGCCGGCTCCACGCACCTCGACCTAATCTCCATCCGCCTCGCTGAGCGTCACCAGGTGCTTCCGGGCGGCGATATTCTCATCTTCCTCGCCATCGCCACTGTTGCCGCGGGCGTTTTCTTCAAGATTGCCGCCGTCCCGTTTCATCAATGGGCGCCCGACGTCTATGAAGGCGCGCCCACTCCGATCACCGCCTATGTCAGCGTCGCTTCGAAAGCGGCAAGTTTCGCATTGCTTCTTCGCCTGTTCCTCACTGTCTTCTGGCCGGTCCGCATCGACTGGGTGATGCTCATGGCCGCCGTCGCTGTTCTCTCGATGACCCTCGGCACGCTCGCCGCCATCACGCAGAACAACGTCAAGCGCCTCCTGGCCTACTCTTCGATCACCCAGGTCGGCTACATCCTTCTCGGCTTCGTCGCCTCCGTGAATCCCGACGGCTCGCTCAATCCACGCGGCCTGCAGGCCATGGCCTTCTACCTGCTCGTCTATGCATTCTTCAACACCGGCGCGTTCGCCGTCGTGATCGTGCTTCGCCACAAAGGCGTAATCGGTGACGACATCGACGACCTCAACGGCCTCATCCAGCGCAATCCCGGCGCCGCTGTCCTGATGCTGATTTTTCTTCTGTCGCTCGCAGGCATTCCGCCCACGGCCGGGTTCGTGGCAAAACTTCTTGTCATCTGGTCGCTGATTGAAACGGGTCACTACATTCTCGCAATCGTATCGGTCGCGTACATCCTCCCGGCGGTTTACTACTACTTCCGCATGGTCGCCGCCATGTGGGTGCGCACGTCCACCGATCCCGTGAAGCCCATTATTTCCTGGGCTCAGAAATTCGCGCTCGCCGCGATGGTCATAGTCACGCTCGCCGCTGGAATCTTCCCGGAGCAATTCCTGCTCCTAGCGAAATATTCCATCATCAATCCGCTCTTCCGCTAGAATCGGAAGTCAATCATGGCCTCGCAACCCCCCGCCCCGCGCAAGAATCCCGGGGGAGCCGCCCGCCAGTTCGCCCTCGCCATGGAACTGCCATTCCTCCTTGTGGGCGGCGCTTTGGTCGGCGGCCTTTTTGGTTTCCTGCTTGATCGTTGGCTTCACACCAAGCCTTTTCTGATGCTCATCCTCGGAGCCGTGGGATTCATCGCCGCAGTTCGCGACATGCTCAGGAGATTGCAAAAGGATGACCCCGACAGTTCCGGAAACGCGGGAAAATGAGCGGGCCGGCAATCTCTCTCGCCGAATAGCATGGCTCACTTTGCTCCTCGGCCTTCTGGCCGCGTTAGTGGTCTCCTTCGAAAAGTCTCCCCGTACGGGGCTTGGAATCGCTGTCGGGACGTTCCTGGCGTGGCTGAACTATCGCTGGCTCGACCAGACTCTAGGGGCGCTTGTCACCGTCGCCACCTCTCAGGCAGGGAGCCCGCAATCACGTGTTCCAGCCCGGATTTACTGGAAGTTCGCGGGTCGCTACGTGTTGATGGGATTAGCCATCTATGTTACTGTTCACTACTTTGCAGTGCCCATCTTGAGCGTCATCTTGGGTTTACTCGCGCTCGGGGCAGCGGCGATGGTTGCCAGTCTTTACGAGGTCTATCTGGGATCTGAATAAAGTTTTCCGAGGCCTGATCAAAGTATGCATGAGCACGTCAACTGGTTCACCATCCTGTTGAACAAAGTCTTCGGTAATTTGGCGCTGGCCCTTTTGTCCGCCCTGCACATTCACCCCAAGGACGCTGCCTATCCAATCCCGAATTTCGTGGCGGCAGCCGTGGTAGTGGTTCTGATAAGCGTGGTCTTCTTTCTCTGGCTTCGGCCGAGAATCTCGGCCGATCACCCGGGCGGAACTCAGCAAGTAATGGAGATGCTCCTCACCAATCGAATGGGCGTCGGCATCCGCGACTTGCTCGACGAGAACGTCGAGCACGGTGCGAGAAACTTCTTACCCATGGTCGGCTCCATTTCCATGTTTATACTGTTTTCCAATGCAATCAGCGTGGCTCCGGCGTTTGATTCGCCCACGGGCCATCCGAGCGTCCCGCTGGCCTGCGCCATATTGACGTTCGTGTACTACAACTTGAGCGGGCTACGCCATCATGGCCCCCTTGGCTATGCCAAGCACTTCGCGGGTCCCGTGTGGTGGCTTGCATGGCTGATTTTCCCGGTGGAGATTATCAGCCACACCGCTCGTTTGCTTTCGCTCACCGTCCGCCTGTGGGCAAACATATTTGCCAGCGAGCTGATCTACGTGATCTTCTTGGGATTGTGTCTGGCTCCCGCCGTCACTCTGGGCCATGCTCATCCAGTCCTGTGGGTGCTCTTGGGCATCTTCCCCGCGACGATTCCTGTTCTATTCATGGGCTTGCACTTATTCGTTGCCATCATTCAAGCTTTCGTTTTCACGATTCTTCCGGCTCTTTATATCGGCATGGCTACGTCCGAAGAGCACTAATACCGGCATCATCGCCGTGTCAAGGCATGGCTTTAGCGGTGCCGAAGTATACGGCAACAAAGAGGGCTTCAGCCCCTGAGGCCGTCTAGATTTTTGGCATCATCTCCGACCAGCGTGAGCCCGGCTGCATGAGGATGACGGGAACCACCTCCTGGCGGTGCTTCATAAAAAGGAGAAGAGAATGAAAAGACTTGCGGGGATCCTTCTGTTGTTGATTGTGGTAGGGATTGTTGCCGGGCCGGCTTTTGCCCAGGTGGGCCCCAAACCCCCGGAGCACGTTGCCACGGGTATTGTCCTTGCCGCCGGTTTTTCAATGGCCCTTGCCGCAGCCTTCTGCGGTCTTGGCCAAGCACGTGTTGCTGCCGCCGCCTGTGAAGGCATCGCCCGCAATCCCGCGGCAGCCGGCGCGATTCGAACGGCCATGATTCTCGGCTTGGTATTCATCGAGACGTTGGCGCTATTTACCCTGGCCATCGTTTTCGCAAAAGTCGGGTATTAAACGCTTACGCTTAGAGACCCGGAGGCTCGCGTGAAGCGCGCCTCCGGGCCTTTTCTTTTCCATGCCTCGTTGTCCCCCTGCATCTGTGCAACCCGCATCTGCTCTAAAGCGTCCTAATAACGCGGTTTGTGTAGGAAGTGATGAACAGAGAGACTAACTTCAGTTCGAAGGAGCTCCGGTAGCCGCCACGTGCGGCTGCCCCGCAAGCTTCCCGTCCAAATTTCTAATCACCGGTTCCGCGATTAGAATTTCCCGTAAGTGCAGGAAAATCAATCTATTACAAATTTCTAATCGGCAGTATTTCGGGGGGAACAACTCTCAGACTCGTTCGAGGAGTCCGCGAGCGCCGGTCCCAACGCAGGACCCAGCGCCCGTTCTAGTGCCCGACCTAATGAACGACCAGCGAATCCGCCGCCGCCCGCGCGAAGCTCAAAACTCGCCCCGGCAGGATTCCGAGGTACAACGTCCCAATCGCACAAACCGCCAGTGCCGTGGCAAGCGACGGCGCCACACGGGTCGGCACGTAATCCTTCGACGGCTCCCAGAAGTACATCGCCACGATCACCCGCAAGTAATAATAGGCACCGATCACGCTATTAATCGCCGCAATTACCACCAGCCACACGATTCGCGAATCAAGCGCAGCCTGAAACGCAAAGAACTTTCCGAGGAATCCGCCCGTTGCCGGCAAGCCAAGCAGAGACAGCAAGAAAAGCGAGAAACATACAGCGAGCACCGGCTGCTTCGATCCGAGCCCGGCATAATCCTGAATCTCGAGGCGCTTTTCGCCCTGCTGGCCCAGATGTGCCAGCACAAGGAACGCGCCAATCTTCATCAGCGCATAGGCAGCGAGATAAAACAGAATCGCCGCGACGCCCAGGTCCGTTGCCGCCGCGAACGCCACCAAAATGTATCCCGCATGCGCGATCGACGAATACGCAAGCATTCTCTTCACGTTCGTTTGCACCAGCGCCGCGAAATTCCCGATGCACATCGTCAGCACAGCCGAGACCCACACTGCCCAGAACCACAAATCGCTCGACGTTCCGAACGCCACATAAAAGATACGAATCATTACAACAAATGTGGCGACCTTCGGAGCCGACGCGAGCAGGGCCGTTACGGGTGTGGGGGAACCTTGATACACGTCCGGCGCGTAGATTTGGAATGGCGCCACCACCACTTTGAATCCCAACCCGACGAACATCATTCCCAAACCCAGAATCGCGAGCCCGCCGGGAGGGGTTATCTGAAACGCCGCCTGGATCGAATCGATTCGCGTGGTGCCCGTCGTGCCGTACGCCATCGCGATCCCGTAGAGAAAAAACGCCGTCGCAAAGGATCCCAGAAGAAAATATTTGAGCGATGCTTCATTCGACGCGAGTGCCCGTCGCCGGAATCCCGCGAGGATATAGGTCGAAATCGAGCTCATCTCCAGGCCGATAAAAGCCGTCACGAGCTCGTTCGCTCCCGCGAGAATTCCCATCCCGGCCGTCGCGAAGAGAATCAGCGCGTAATATTCGCCGCGCTGCAAGCCTTCCTGATCGAGATAACTGAAAGAGCCAAGAATCGCGATCGCCGCCGCTCCGATCACCACCACGTGAATGAAAATACTGAACTCGTCGGCGCGAATCAGCCCGCTATAAGCCAAGCCTTGATCGATCGCGACGAGGCGAACCGCGCAAAGCGCTCCGAGCGCTCCCGCCAGGCTGAGATAACCGAGTGCCCGCTGCCGCGCCGGGCCGACGAAAGGGTCGAGGACCATAACCAGAATTCCCGCGGCGCACAAAATAATCTCAGGAGCGAGCCTGTGGAGATTGGCGAGCTGTTCGGCGGAAATCTGCATCAGGGACGCACTCGAGGTCCTGCAGTTTTGAACATCACCGCACCGGCCGGAACCGCAGCTCTCTCTGTGCCAGTTGCCGGTGCCGCCGGCTGGGTCGCGCTCTGCGCGCGACCGCTCATCTGTTGCAGCAACACATTTGTTGCTGGCTCCATGCGCCGCGTGAAGAGCGGGGAAGCGATGCCCATGAACAAAATCACGAGCGCCATCGTCACAAGAATCACGCGCTCGCGCGTCGATGCATCCGGCAGCGTCCGGTTCTTCTCGACCGTCACTTCGCCCAGCGCCACGCGCTGGTACGCCCAGAGCAGATATATCGCCGAGAGCACAGCGCCTGACGCAGCCCACGACGCCCACACGTGGTGCCGTTCGAACACGCCGATCAGAATTAGAAATTCACCGACGAATCCGTTGAGCAGCGGCAGAGCCAGCGACGAGAGGCACATAAACAAAAAAAACGCCATCAGCACTGGCATCGGAGTCGCGAGTCCGCCGAACTGCCTGATCTCAAACGTGTGCCGCCGGTCGTACAACATGCCCACGCCAAGAAATAACGCCCCGGTGGACACGCCATGATTCAACATCTGATAAATCGCGCCCTGAATCGAAATCGTGCTGAACGCAAAGATTCCGAGCACCACAAATCCCAGGTGGCTTACCGATGTGTATGCCACGAGCCGCTTCAAATCCGTCTGTACCGTTGCGACCAGCGCGCCGTACACGATCCCGATGATCGCGAGCACCGCTATCACGGGCGCCGCCCGGTGCGCCGCATCGGGAAAGAGAGGCAAGCAGAAGCGCAAAATTCCATACGTTCCGAGTTTCAGCATCACTCCTGCAAGAATCACCGAGCCGGCCGTGGGCGCTTCCGTATGCGCGTCGGGCAGCCAGGTGTGCAATGGGAACAGCGGCACTTTGATTGCAAACGCCAGGAAGAATGCGCAGAAAAGCAGCAGCTCCGTATTGGGCGCAAGCGATACGAGTCCCGCATGCAGCTTCGCCTGAATCTCCACGAAATCGAACGAGCCGGTCACGTTGTAGAGCCACAGAATCGCGACCAGCATCAGAATGGAGCCGAACATCGTGTACAAAATAAATTTCACGGCCGCATAAATGCGCCGGTCGTGTCCCCAGATTCCGATCAGGAAGTACATCGGGATCAGCGTCAATTCCCAGAAAACAAAAAACAGGAAGAGGTCGAGCGAGACGAACACTCCGATCATCGCCGTCTCGATCACTAGCAGCGCGATGAAGAAGCCTTTCACCTTTTCGTGAATTCCTTGCCACGACGCCAGAATCGAGACGGGCACGAGGAACGTTGTAAGAATCACGAGGAACAAGCTGATTCCATCCACTCCCATGTGGTAGCGGATCGCCGATCCGATCCAGTCGTGAATCTCCTCGAACTGGTAGCCCGGATTCGCGGTGACGAATCCGCGAATCAGAAACAGCGAGATCACGAATTCCGCCAGCGAAACCGCCAGTGCAATGCGCCGGATCCACGTGTGGTCCTCCGAGCGCAGCAAAAGCAGCGCCGGCACGCCCAGCATCGGCAGGAACGTGATCACCGTCAAAAGATGTGGCTGCATTTCCACTTAGTGCACCTTCATCCAGATTCCGAGGAGCAGCGCTGTGACGCCGACGGCGCCCGCGACGACCCACGATGCGTAGCTGCGCGCGTTTCCCGATTGCAGTTCGCGCAATTTTCCGCCAGCCTCGCGCGCGAGCCGCGCCGAGCCATTCACGGTTCCGTCGATCAGGCCTTCGTCCACCGTGTGCCACAGCACATTCGTCGAGACCCACAGCAGCGGCCGGACGATCACAGCCGCGTAAATTTCATCCACGTAATATTTGTTGAGCAGGAGCGTGTAGAGGCCGTGCATGCTCCGCGCGAGTTTCCCCGGCAATTCCGGCCTGCGGATGTAGAACCACCACGCGATGAGAATCCCGATCAGGCCCACGATCACCGGCGGCCCCGTCACGGCATGGATAAGCTCCATCGCTGGGCTTGGTCCTTCGGTTTCGCCGACGACTCTAATGTTTTTAGGTTTCAGCCCAGCTTCAATTCCGGCATCCTTCAGTTTCTGCAGGAGCGCCGTATATTCGGGGCTCTCCGGCGCATCAGCAAAGACCGGACGCAGAAACGCATCGAAGTAATTTGTGCCGCCGACGAGATGCGGCACCGCAAACCAGCCACCGAAAATCGAGAGGAACGCGAGAATCATGAGCGGAATCGTCATGTTGCGCGGCGATTCGTGGACGTGCACCTTGTGCTCGTCAAATCGCTGCTCGCCGAAAAACGTGAGAAAAATCAGCCGGAACATGTAGAACGACGTGAGCCCGGCGGCGACAAGTCCGAGCAGCCACAACGGCAGATTCGCATGCGGGCCCGACTGCGCCGCTTCCAGAATTTCATCCTTGCTGAAAAATCCGGCAAACCCGGGAACACCGGAAATCGCAAAGGTGGCGATAAACATCGTCCAGAACGTAACCGGAATCGCTTTGCGGAGGCCGCCCATTTTGCGCATATCCTGCTCGCCGCCCATCGCATGAATCGCGCTGCCCGCGCACAAGAAGAGGAGGCCCTTGAAAAAGGCGTGGGTCATCAAGTGGAAAATGCCGGCCGTATACGCGCCCACACCGCAAGCGAGAAACATGTATCCAAGCTGCGACACCGTCGAATAGGCGAGAACTTTCTTGATGTCGGTTTGTACGAGCCCGATCGTCGCCGAGTAAAAGGCCGTAAGGGCGCCGACGATGGCAACGGCCAGCATTGCGATTGGCGCGCGCGAGAACAGCGGATGCATCCGCGCGACCATGTAGACGCCCGCAGTGACCATTGTCGCCGCGTGAATCAGCGCGCTCACAGGTGTTGGCCCTTCCATCGCATCCGGCAGCCAGACGTAGAGCGGCAGCTGCGCCGATTTGCCGATCGCGCCGGTGAAGAGCAACAGGCAAATAGTAGTCAGCACGCCGGCTTGTGCCATCGTGTCAGACGGCATTCCTGCAGCCTGCGTAAAAATCGTGCCGAAATCCACCGAATGGAACGTCCAGAAAAGCAGCAAAATACCGACTGTAAATCCAAAGTCACCGATACGAGTTACAATGAACGCCTTCTTACCCGCATTGGCAGCGGACTGTTTCAGAAACCAGAAGCCGATCAGCAGATAGCTGCACAGGCCCACACCTTCCCATCCGACGAACATCACGACGACGTTCGCGGCGAGCACGAGCGTAAGCATAAAAAACATGAACAAGTTGAGATAGCTGAAGAAGCGGTAGTAACCGCCCTCGTGCGCCATGTAGCCAGTGGAATAGATGTGAATCAGCATTCCGACGAAGGAGACCGTGAGCAGCATTACGATCGTGAGCTGGTCCACTTGCAGCGAAAAGTTGACTTTGAATGCCCCAGCGGAGATCCACGGAAAATAGCTTTTCACCCACGGAACTTGGTTTGCAGGAAGCTGGAGGAACTCGCGAACCGTCTCCACGACGGCAAGAAATGCCAGCGAGACGGAACCGATCGCGACGGAATTCACGGCGGATTTCGGCCAGTTCCTTCCGAGAAGGCCGTTGATCGCCGCTCCCGCCAGCGGCAGCGCGAGAATGATCCAGAGATGGTCGAGTATCAGCATCAGAACTTGAGCAGATCCACTTTTTCAACGTTCAACGACCGGCGATTCTGCGAAATCGTAATAACGATCGCGAGACCCACAGCCGCTTCTGCCGCGGCCACGACAATGACAAAGAACACGAATACGAGCCCGTCGAGCTGGTTATGCGCGCGCGCAAACGCCACGAACGCGAGGTTCACCGCGTTGAGCATCAGCTCGATCGACATGAAAATCGTAATGATGTTGCGCTTGAAGACGAACGCGACGACACCAAGACCGAACAGAACAGCGCTCAATACGAGGTAGTAGGAAATGGGAACGATGCTCATTCGGGCCTCTTGGCAAGCACGAGCGCGCCGAGAATCGCGATCAGAATCAGGATGGAGGTGGCCTCGAATGGAAACAGATACTTTTGGAACAGCATCGAGGAAAGTTCCCGCGTTGAAACGGCGGCTTGGTTCGGCGCTCCAGCGCCGTTCGCGACGGTCGCGCCGATCGCCGAATGCGCCATCCAGTGCGCCAACGAAAACAGCAGAAGAATCGCCAGCGGTAGGCCGGCGTATTTTGCCATCTGGCTGTAGTTCGTGCGCTCTTCGACACCGGCATTCAGCAGCATGATGACGAAAACGAACAGCACCATGACGGCGCCCGCGTACACGATCACCTGCACGGCGGAAATAAATTCCGCGCCCAGCAACAGGTACAACGCGGCAAGCGCCACCATCACCAGAACCAGCGACAGCGCGCTGTGGATCGGCTCGCGCGCGACAATCAGCATGATCGCGCCACCGACGGCCACCAACGCGAAAACGAAAAACAAGATGAACGGGATGCTCATGGATGCCTCACCACGATCCAGAACGCGGTCACCACGAGGTTGAGCAGCGACACCGGCAACAGCAGCTTCCAGCCGAAGGACATCAGCTGGTCATAACGCATGCGAGGGAGCGTCGAGCGGGTCCAGACGTAAAAGAAAATAATGAAGAACACCTTGCCGAGAAACCAGAACGGCCCTTGAATCACCGGCGCGACTGCTGGAAGCAGGCAGAGCAAACCGATGCCGCCGGCAAGCAACGTGACGACAGCCATCTGGATGCGTCCGATACCTCGCATGTTTCGCACCGTGTCGTATGCGAGATACATCGCAAGCAGCAAAAGCCCGGCGCCGGGAAGATATTGCTGCCAGGTCCAATCGTCGGGAAGGGGAGAGAGCCAGCCGCCGATGAACAAAATTGTGGCGAGGCAGGAAACCGTGATCATGTTCCCGTACTCGGCCATGAAAAACATCGCGAACTTGAAGCTCGAATACTCGGTGTGAAATCCGCCGACAAGTTCCTGTTCTCCTTCCGGGAGATCGAACGGCGCGCGGTTCGTCTCTGCAATCGCCGCCGTGAAGTAGCACAGGAAGCCGATGAATTGAGGGAACACGTTCCACCGAGGAATGAATGGCAGATAATGGAAATAGCCACGCTGATGATCGATGATCTCGTTGAAATTGAACGAACCCGCCATGAGAAGAACGCCGACGACGGAAAGAGTGAGCGACACTTCGTAGCTGATCATCTGCGCGGAGCTACGCAGGCCGCCCAGCAGCGGATATTTACTGTTCGACGACCAGCCCGCGAGCGCCACGCCGTACACGCCGATCGAAGTGATCGCGAAAAGGAAGAGCAAACCGACGTCGACATTCGCGACGACGAGCTGCGTCGGGTGCCCGAAAATGTAAAC
>Ga0307472_100000070_pt1 | contig 27946 bp, 19 predicted proteins | sample atmos_gasesAM5C__2_FD_204582 | JGI IMG/M metagenome (GOLD analysis project Ga0307472, IMG submission 204582) | Hardwood forest soil microbial communities from Morgan-Monroe State Forest, Indiana, United States - atmos_gasesAM5C_05 | ecosystem: Environmental > Terrestrial > Soil > Temperate...
AAGCCGCACTCGCTGGAATCGCATGCTGCACGAGGTTCATTAGTTTACGGTGTCGGACCGAACCCTTGGGCGGGCTTCGGCCCTTGAGGAACCGTTTACCAATTTTTTTTCGGCTAACTGGTTGACCGCAAGCTCGTAAGATAATCACCTTGTCAAACATCCTCACCGAAACGATCGTTCGCGCGAAGCCGGCAGAATCCGCCTCCGCCGCGCGCCCTTCCTGGCGCCGCTGGGCGAACATCGTCACCCTCTTTTTCGCTGCGCTCTGGATCGCCAACATTGCAATCTCACTCGCGATCCAACACACCGCGCTGAATCATAAAATTACGTCACGCCTCAACGCCGCGTTCGGTCGCTCCGTTGAAGTCGGCAGATATAGTTTCAGCTTGTGGGGTCGGCCCACGCTTGAGGCGCGTTCCGTCACCGTCAGCGAAGATCCGCGTTTCGGGCGCGAATACTTCCTGCGCGCCGAGTCGCTCACGGTGAGCCTCAGGTGGCGGAGCCTGCTTCGTGGCCGCATCGAGTTCGGCGCGATTTCCCTCAGCCATCCCAGTCTGAATCTCGTGCGCAATCCCGACGGAGATTGGAACGTCGCCGAGTGGCTCCCACAGTTTTCGGCTCCTTCCGGCAACACCCCTGTGTTCGCACCGAAATCCGGCAGCGCATCGAACGCGCTACGCTTCAGTCGCATCAACGTGGACTCGGGGCGCATCAATTTCAAGCGCGCCCAGGAAAAGCTCCCCTTCGCCCTCGTCGGCGTTACCGGTTACGTCGAGCCCCAAGGTAACGGTCAGTGGCGGCTCGATCTCGAAGCGGCTCCGGCTCGTGCGGCCGTGATTCTCCAGCAGGCCGGCATGCTTCACCTTTCGGGACTCGTCGGCGGCACCTCCTCACGCCTCCGTCCGGTCGTTCTCGATTTCGCCTGGACAGATGCATCCATTTCCGATGTCCTTCGGCTCGTTCGCGCCACCGACTATGGAATTCGCGGAAATCTCGCGGTCGCCCTGAAAGCGAGCGCCGACGCCCAGAATTGGAATCTCGAGGGCCGCGCGGAAATCCGGCAGATTCATCGCTGGAATCTTCCTTTGCGCGCCGACAATCCATCCCTGAATCTCATCGCGAATGGAATTCTCGATCCGGAACTCGCTCGGTTTAGCGTCCGCGATTTGACCCTTGAGACTCCTCGCTCGAATGCCCAGGCAACAGGGGAAATCAGTTGGAATCTGCCAATTCTGCGAACTCATAATTTTGATCGCGATGTACCCAAATCCACGCTTCAAGTCGTTTCGCCGGCGATCGATATAAGCGATCTGCTCGCTTGGGCTCGCGCATTTCATCCGGGCATCTCCGACGACCTGGCGGTTCGAGGATTCGTAAGTCTCGATCTCGGCCTTGCGGGCTGGCCTCTCCGCATTGATAGAGGAACGCTTTCTGTCGGAGAAGCTGACTTGACAGGGAAAACGCTTCCTGTGCCCGTTCACCTGAATTCGGCTTCGCTCCTTTGTGATTCGAATAGCGCTTCGTTGCCGCCAGCCACGGTGTCGTTTGGCGCAGCCGGGGGTGCGTTGCACATCGAGACCATCGGTCCCATACCCCTGGCAAGAGAGGCCGTTCCGCCGCTGCACAAAGGCTCTTCATCTCCGCAAATTGCTCCGGCCTTGCGAGTTTCGGGCGCGCTTGCCGATGCGGGCAATTTGATTTCGGCGGCGCGCCTCTTGGGTTGGGACGTTTCGCGCGGCTGGGATCTTACGGGCCCTGTCCGTGGTGATTTGAAATGGCAGGGTTCACCTCATCCCTGGACGGCCACCCCCATCGGAAGTCTCGATTTTGGTTTTCCGGTCACTAGCGTGGTGAGCGCCGAGCCTAGCGCAAAATCTGGTGGCGATTCGCTCCGTGTGCCCTTTCTCAATTTGCCAATCGAGCAGATTCGGGCCCACGTGGACTTGAAAAGCAATGCGCGCCATGTTGCCCTCAGTTCGTCTGAGGCGTTCGGAGCGCATTGGAATGGCTCTTTCGACCGCCACGAGCCGGTTGGAGAGCTAAAAAATCCTTGGCAATTCGCGCTCGCCGCCGATCGATTGTCCGCCGCTGATCTCGATCGCTGGCTGAATCCCCGTTGGCGCGAAAGTTTCCTGGATCGCGTTCTTCCGTTCCTGAATTCGCGGCCGCCGGCAGCTGCTCAACCCGAAAACCTTGTCGGCGGCGGCAAAATCAGCGTAGATCAGTTCACGCTCGTGCCTCTGGTGCTGCGTCGCGTACAGGCCGACGCTTCAATAGACGGCCGGCGTCTCGAGTTTTCAAATGTTCACGCGCAACTCGCGAAGGGCGACGTCACGGGCTCACTTCTCGCGGATTTGCAAGCGACGCCCTCCTACCGCTTGAATCTGGATTACTCCGGCGTCGATCTCTACGCGCTCACCACCTCCGCGCCGTCCCTCGCCGACCGCTTCGCTGGGTCCGCTACGGGAAACATTTCGATCGTGGCCAAAGGCTCGGCGCGCGCCGATCTGATTTCATCGCTTCAATGCCTTGGCGCCGCGCGAATCGCCGGCGCCGAGCTCATGAACGTCGACCTGAGAGCCTCTTTCAGTGACGGCGTCTTTCGCCCCGGCCACAGCGCATTTCGTGACGCCTCCGCCGACTTCACCTGCGTCTCCGGCAAAATCTTTTTCGAACGCCTCCGATTGTCGAGCCCAGCAGCGGGCTTCACCGGCCAAGGCACTGCCGACTTCGGCCGCAATCTTGACTTCAGGTTCGTGGTCCTCTCCGATTCGGTCGCACCGCGCTCAGCCCGCCTCGCCGATTCACCCTCCTACCGCCTCACCGGAGATCTCTCCGAGCCCGAAATCACCCGCGTAAAACGCCCCTGACGCACCGTGACACAAACCCTCATGCACAGTTTTCGCATCGCGATTCAAGCCGCCGTGCTATTCGCCTTGCCCGTTCTCGCCTCCTCCGACCACCAGCGCGTCCATCTTCTTCCCCAATTCAAGCCCGGCGACTCCCTCCGCTACCAAATCGAATCTCAGATGACCATTGCCGGCACGACGACGACTCCCATTGTCAATCCCGAAGGTGCCACCCAGCTCAAGCAGTCCGTCAGCATCGTTCTTCGCCTTGACGTCCTCGAAGTTCAGCCCGGAGCGTCCGGAGCCAATGGTGCACCCGGAACGAACGCTGCGCCCGGCCCAATGCGCCTCCGCGCGACATACGAAAAATCATCAGCGACCGCCGAAAGCGACGCCTACGACCCCACCTCCGCTTCGCTCGCGGATCAATACAATCGCCTCGAAGGTCGCTCGATGGAATTCACGGTCGAGCCCGACGGCAAGATCGTCGATATCAAAGGCCTCGAGGACATGCTGTCGAATCCATCAGCCGCGCAAACAGTCCGCACGTGGATGGCAGGCCTTTCTTCGAGCGCGGGATTTCCACCGCAGGGCATCGAGATAGGCCAAAAATGGAGCAGGGAACAGCCTCTCACCGGCGTTCCGCTAGATCGCCTGTTCTGGCGCACCGAAGCAACCTATCTGCGGAACGAAATTTGTCTTGAAAATATTCCGCCGGGGGACTCCAAAACGCCTCCCGGACCGGCTCCCGAAGCGCCGCCCAATGCGCCAAGCGCAAACTCGCCGATGTGCGCCATCATCCTCACGCGATTCACCATCGTTCGCCGCGGCAGCCACAACCCGCACGCGGACGACACTCCCGATGACTACCGCCACAACGGCCTGCGCACCTCCGGCACCTGGACTGGTTCCGGCGAAAGCCTCGACTCCTTCTCACTCGCCACCGGCCGAATGGTCCGCTCCACCCAATCCAGCTCCCAAGATTTGAATTTCGCTATCACCAGCACCAACACCGGTTCCCGCATGACCTACAAGGGCAAAATCAACACCGAAACGCAAATCGTCCTACTCCCGTAGCGCGCAGTATCCTCACCGTCGCTGTCCTGTGGGAAAGGCGAGAGCCAAGAATTCCGGCGTAAGCTGCGTGTTCCCGCGGGCAGAGGCTGAAGCCTGCGCTACTTGAAGAAGGAGTAGCCGAGGAAGATCATGTTCACGTCGAGGCCGGGATTGAAGGAGCGGCGGTAGCCGTTGGAGACGTGCTGGTATCTGTAGCCGAGAATCCAGGCGCGCGAGCGAGAAGAATTGTAGAACTGAAAGCCTGCCTGAAAATCGAACGTAAAATTAAATTGGGTGCCGCCGGGGATGTCGACGGGGACAGGTCTTCTTGATGCGACGAAGCCTGCCGTGGAGGCGCCGAAGAGCTGCAGTTGATGCTGGCGTCGAAAATTCAGCTTGAGGCCCAGGGGATTGATGCCGCCGCCGTAGACGTTTTCGCGGCCGGTCTCGCAGAAACCTGTGGGGAAGTCATTTGGATTTGTGCTGCACGCGGCGTATTTGGGTTGGCGGACGATTTCGACGGGGATCACATCGAGCGTGTATTCCAAGGAGACGTTGGACCAGTCGTAGATCGAGTGGCCGTAGCGGAGGGCGAGCTCGCCGAGCTGGCGATTGCTGGTGACGCCGATGAGGTGCGGAGTGCCGAGCGAGTAGCCGCCCCAGACGCCGAATTCGGTGTCGCCCTGGCAGCGGGCGGAGGGCGCATAGGCGAACGCGGCGAGGAGGAGCGCAGCGGCCGAAATGGATCGCCGGAAAAGTGTAAGTCCGATTGTTTTGGTCAACGGGGCCTCATCGGGCGCGGCGTTTGGCGGCCGGCTTGGGAGATTTCGATTCGATTGGCGCGCTTGCCGCAGCATCTTGCAGATTGGACTCTGGCGGCGCCGGCGAATCCGGCGCGGGCGAACCTTCTGCAGGAGAAAGAACGGCGGGATCCACAATTGAAACTGTAGCAGAAAAAATGGCGCCGAGGTCGCGCTGCTTGAGGGAGCGTATGCGATCGCGCAGAGCGGCGGCGCGTTCGAATTCGAAATTTTTGGCGGCTTCGCGCATTTGCGACTCGAGCTGGGTGATGGCCAGGAGCAATTCATGTTCGGTTGAGATGTTGCCGATGACGGCGTCTTCGGCGGGTACGGTGAGGTAATCGGCTTCGACGATTCTGGCGAGCTGCATATCGACGGAGCGGACGATCGATTGCGGAGTGATGTTGTGTTCGCGGTTGTAGGCTTCCTGCTTGGCGCGGCGGCGATTCGTTTCGCTGATGGCCTGGCGCATGGAGTCAGTCATGCGGTCGGCGTAAAGAATGGCGCGGCCTTCGAGATGGCGGGCGCAGCGGCCCATCGATTGGATTAGCGAGGTAGCGCTGCGGAGGTATCCTTCCTTGTCGGCATCGAGGATGGCGACGAGAGAGACTTCCGGCAAGTCGAGGCCTTCGCGGAGAAGGTTGATGCCGATGAGAACATCGAATTCGCCGCGACGGAGGTCACGCAGGATTTTGACGCGTTCGAGCGTTTCGATTTCCGAGTGCAAGTAGCGGCAGCGAACGCCCACTTCGGCGAAATATTCGGCGAGATCTTCGGCCATGCGTTTCGTGAGCGTGGTGACGAGGACGCGTTCGTTGCGCGCGGTGCGAACGCGGATTTGCTCGAGCAGGTCGTCAACCTGTCCTTTGACAGGGCGGACCTCTACTTGCGGATCGACGAGGCCCGTGGGACGAATCACTTGCTCGACAACCGTACCGCCAGACTTCGTGAGTTCGTAGGGACCGGGGGTGGCGGAAACGTAGACAACTTGATTGGTGCGATGCTCGAATTCTTCGAATGTGAGCGGGCGATTGTCGAGAGCTGAGGGCATGCGGAAACCGAAATTGACGAGGGTTTGTTTGCGTGAGCGATCGCCGTGATACATGGCGCGCACTTGCGGGATCGTCTGGTGCGATTCGTCGACGACGAGCAAAAAATCCGACGGGACGTAGTCGAGTAACGTCGGCGGAGCTTCGCCGGGCAGGCGGCCGGACATGTGGCGCGAATAGTTTTCGATGCCGTGGCAATAGCCAATCGTGCGCATCATTTCGATGTCGAAGAGTGTGCGCTGCGTGATGCGTTGCGATTCGACGATTTTTCCCTGGCGCGATAGCTCGGGCTTCCACCATTCGAGTTCTTCGTAGATGCCCTGAATGGCACGTTCTTTTTGTTCGGAGGGCAGCACGTAGTGCGTCTTGGGGTAGATGGGGATGCGGGAGATTTCGCCTTCGCGCGAGCGGATTTCGCCGGTGAGCGGATCGATTTTGCGAATGGCTTCGATCTGGCTGCCCCAGAGTTCGACGCGGACGGCGAGATCGTCATAGGGCGGATAGATTTCGATCGTATCGCCGCGAACGCGGAAGGTGCCACGGCGAAGATCTTCGCCGCGTTCGTACTGAATTTCGACGAGCTTGCGAAGGATCGCTTCGCGGGCGATAGAATTTCCCTTCTCGAGCATGAGCATCATGCCGTAGTACGCCTCGGGCGAGCCAATGCCGTAGATGCAGGAGACGGAGGCGACGACGATGACGTCGCGGCGCTCGAAGAGCGAGCGTGTGGCGCTCATGCGCAGCTTGTCGAGCTCGTCATTGATGGTGGCTTCTTTTTCGATGTAGGTGTCGCTCGCCGGGACGTAGGCTTCGGGCTGGTAGTAATCGTAGTAGCTGACGAAGTATTCGACGGCGTTCGTCGGGAAGAATGAGCGGAATTCGTGGTAGAGCTGGGCGGCGAGAGTTTTGTTATGAGCGAGGACGATGGTAGGGCGATTGATCTGCTCGATCAGCTTCGCGATGGTGAAGGTCTTGCCGGAGCCGGTGACGCCGAGGAGAACCTGGTGGCGATCGCCGTCATTGACGCCGCGAACGAGCTGGGCGATGGCTTCGGGCTGGTCGCCCCGAGGTTCGTAGTCACTGGCTAGCTTAAATTTCATTGCCGGAAGCCTCTGCTCGCAAAATGCGAGGTGCTGAAAACTTTTATCTTATCAGAACCGAACAAGTGATATTCAGAACCGAATGGGCCGAATGCAAGGCTGACAGCCTGTGGAAAAAGCTGTGGATTGCTGCAAAAAATCGCCGTATAGTGCCGATTAGAAAATTATATCTCATTGATTTTAGGTTGTTTAGGAGAAATTCTAATCGCGGAACCGTAGATTAAAACCTGGGGGCGGATGCCACCGAAAAGGCGTGGCTCGGGGCCAATCCTCTTTGAGGTCTGTCTGCGCGTCTTGTAGCCATTCTTCATAGTTCCGTGGTCACGGTAGCACAAAAACTTTGTCGATTTCAATCAATATCGCGGCTCGGTCGTGGTGCAGTTTGAATCTTCTCAGCTAACTATCGCAACGGAGGCATGGAAACCTGTTTTGCTGAAAGGCATGCCGCCCCGCAGTCAACCTAGGGCAGCCTCAGGTCAATTCCGGCCGAGGCCGGCCGGAATGGGACCTGAGCTACGAGGGCCGCACGGCAACTGAGGTATCGAATATCTCGAAGTTACCGAATATCACCAAGTGAATTTCGTAGACGACTTTGAGCTTCCGTTGACAAAGCGGCGGCAAGCCGCCCTTCGGTTCCACTCAGGACAAGCCGCACTCCACACACTCTTGCGTGAATAAGGCTGGTGGCACCTGAGCAGTCTGGCTTCGTTGACTTGATTCCTTGCGCGCCCTAAGATGTGCGGCACATGTCAGGCACCGACTCGCTCATCGGCCAAACAATCTCCCACTATCGCATCGTCGAGAAACTCGGGGGCGGCGGCATGGGTGTGGTTTACAAGGCCGAGGACACACGGCTGCATCGCCCCGTGGCCTTAAAGTTTCTTCCCGAAAGTTTGGCCCAAGACTATCAGGCACTCGAACGGTTCCGCAGAGAAGCGGAGGCTGCTTCCGCACTCAACCACCCGAACATCTGCACGATTTATGACATCGGCGAGGAAAACCGTCAGGCGTATATCGTGATGGAGTTCCTGGATGGTGTGACGTTGAAGCACCGGATTACGGGACGGCCGCTGGACACGGACATAGTACTGTCCATCGCCATCGAGATTGCTGACGCGCTCGATGCTGCCCACGCCGAGGGTATCGTCCACCGCGACATCAAGCCCGCGAATATCTTTGTCACCAAGCGCGGCCACGCCACGATTTTGGATTTCGGGCTGGCGAAAGTGACGCCGGTTGGCAGGAGAGTGGTAGAAGTGGCGGGAGCAACGGCCGAAGTGACGGCACTGAGCGAGGAGCACTTGACGAGTCCGGGAACGGCGCTGGGCACGGTGGCCTACATGTCGCCGGAGCAGGCGCGTGCGAAGGAATTGGACGCCCGTACAGACCTGTTCTCGTTTGGTGCAGTGTTGTACGAGATGGCGACCGGCGCGTTGCCCTTCCGTGGCGAGAGTTCTGCGGTCATCTTCAAAGCCATTCTGGATGCGACGCCAACTCCAGCGGTGCGGCTGAATCACGATGTACCAGCGGAGTTAGAACGAATCGTGAACAAGGCGTTGGAGAAAGACCGCGAGTTACGCTATCAGGTTGCGGCGGAAATGCGTTCCGAGCTGATGCGCCTGAAGCGAGATACGAGTTCAGGCCAAGTGTCAGCAGCAAGTTCGGGGACGAGGGTGGCGACACAGGATACAGGCTCTCAGCGGGTCGTCCAGCAGCCCGTGCCGTCATCAGTTTCTGTTCCGGCTGCTGCTTCATCGGCTGCCGTGAGAGTCGCTGAAGCTCCGGTCACCGGAGGGAAAAAACTCTGGAAGGTTCTGGCTCCCGCTGCCGTGCTCGTGGTCGCTACGCTTATCGCGGGCGGTCTCTATTTCCGATCGCGTCACGCAGCGCCTTTGACCGAGAAAGACACGATTGTGCTTTCCGACTTCACCAACACCACGGGCGATGCAATCTTCGACGACACGCTGAAGACGGCGCTCAATGTTTCCCTGCGACAATCGCCTTTCTTGAATGTGCTCTCCGACGGCGAAGTGGCGAAGAATTTGAAGTTGATGACCCGCCCGGCCGGCACGAAGCTTACGCCCGAGGTGGCCCGCGAGCTTTGCCAGCGGACAGGCAGCAAAGCTTATCTTGCCGGAACGATTGGCAGTCTGGGCAGCCAATACATGCTGGGATTGAAGGCGGTGAATTGCCGGAGCGGCGACACGCTGGCCGAGGCGCAGGTGACGGCGGCGTCCAAGGAGAAGGTGCTGGACACGCTGGGCGAGGCGGCAACGAAGCTGCGCGGCGAACTGGGCGAATCGCTCGCCACGGTGCAGAAGCTAGATGTTCCACTCGAACAGGCCACGACGTCGTCACTCGAAGCTCTGCAAGCGTACAGCCTTGGCCGAAAGGCGGCTAACGAGAAAGGCTACGCCGCAGCCCTGCCTTACCATCAGCGTGCCATCCAGCTTGATCCGAATTTTGCCATGGGCTACTTAGTAGTGGGCAACGACTACCACAATCTCGGCGAGCTAGGGCGGGCCAGCGAGTACTACACCAAGGCATTTCAGTTGCGGGAACACGCCAGCGAACGGGAGAAGCTGGCGATTGCCGCCACCTACTACGGGAATGTCACCGGGGAACAGGATAAGGCGGCCCAGACTTATCAGGAGTCCATTGAGAACTACCCGCGGTCATTCTCAGCGTACGGCAATTTGGGCAGCGTGTATAGCGCACAGGGGCAGTATGAAAAAGCCGCGGAGGTCACGCGGCAAGGCATGCGCCTTGCGCCGGATCGGGTGGCTCTCTACGGCAATCTCGCCAACTATACCCTTGCCTTGCAGCGTTTCGATGAGGCGCGTCAGGTCATCCACGAAGCGCAGGCGCGAAAAGCGGATGATTACATTTTGCACAATGCTCTCTACGCTCTTGCCTTTCTCGGTTTGGACTCAGCAGCGATGGCAGAACAGCAACAGTGGTTTGCCGGCAAGCCCGAAGAGAACGATGGACTGGCGCTCGCATCCGACACCGAGGCATACGCCGGTCATGTGAGCAAGGCGCGGGAACTGACCAAGCGGGCGGTGGACTCCGCCATCCGAGTGGACAGCAAGGAAACTGGGGCTATATTTCAGGCGAATGCTGCTCAGTGGGAAGCCGCTTACGGCAATGCCACAGAAGCGCGACAGTCAGCGGCAGAGGCTTTGAAGCTGGCTCCCGCAAGTCAGGGCGTCGAGGTCGAAGACGCGCTGGCGTTTGCCATGGCAGGCGATACGACGCGAGCCGAGTCCTTGGCCCAAGACTTGGGGAAACGCTTCCCGCTGGACACCCAGATGCAGTCGCTTTGGCTGCCCGCGATTCAGGCACAAGTGGCGTTGGACAAGAAGAACCCGTCTCAGGCAATCAACGACTTGCACGCTGCTGAAGGCCCCATCGAGTTTGCGCAAATCTTTTTCGTTGACAACCTCTCCTGCCTGTATCCGACCTACATTCGCGGAGAGGCGTACCTAGCTGCCGGACAGGGCAGTGCGGCCGCCGCCGAGTTTCAGAAGATACTCGACCACAGCGGAATCGTGTGGAACTGTTGGACGGGAGCGCTGGCGCATCTCGGAGTGGCCCGCGCGAACGCTCTGCAAGCGAAGACCTCGCAGGGCGCGGATGCCGATGCCGCCCGCGTTCGGGCGCTCGCCGCCTACAAAGATTTTCTCGCTCTGTGGAAAGACGCCGACCCCGACATTTCCATCCTCAAGGAAGCCAAAGCGGAGTACGCGAAGCTACAGTAGCTGATCTTCTCGGCGCAAGCCTTCAATGCGAAGTATCGCTGTGGACCCTTCGAATCCCGCACAGCGGAATTCTCAGGGCAAGAAGACGCCGACCCTGATGGCTACGCAACGGGCAAAGCGGCCTCAGGTCAATTCCGGCCGAGGGCGGCCAGAATTGGACCTAAGCTACGAAAGTGAGGCTGGTGGTGATGACACATTCTTAAGGAAGCTAAAGCGGAGTACGCGAAGCTGCAGTGATTGCCAGAATTGCAGCAAGACCCATAACGAGCCCGCAGCGTCGCCCACCTATCTTTCGGATCAGGCATAGACGGCGAGAGCTGGCATCGATGATGCATCCGGCTGGAACAAAACGGCACAGTATGCGTTTGGGAAGCTAACGTGCATGCCGCCCAAGATTGTCGGTGTGTTCGATCCTAACGCCGATTCAAGAGTCGAATTTTCGTAACGCGCAAATGCGGTCTAGTAGGACCGCAAATTCGCTTGTAGAATTGGCGCCTTTCCCCGCTCCGCGTTCAGCTGCGAGGTCTTTCGCCAGTTTACGTCGTGCACGCCCACGGCACCTGTCTGCCCATCGGGAAGCACATAATTGAGTTGATCGCCATCGATCCGATAATTCGTTACTTCGAAATCGGCATTGGACGTCAGAGCAATTCGGGTCACCCTCGCCTCCCGAGGTTCGACTGCAGCATTTGATTCTGACGAGGCCAAGCGGGAGCCTGACGCACCTGGGGCCGGCGCAGCGGGCGACAGTGACGAAGATTGCCCAAAGTAATGCCAACCGGGAGCAGGAACGAGAGCCGTGCGCGGAAGAACAACGTCTTCCATTAGCCGAAGAGTGAGCGCCTCTTCGCCCTTCAGCGTGGGTCGGGGACCGCGAGCGGGCAATGAGACGACCTTCCACGGCCAAAGCGGAGGAATCATCCACTCAACCACGTCGCGCTTGGCGTGGCCGCGGCCCACGATATCGCCTTGACGGTCGACCTTATAGCCATGCGCCACGATGATTTTGCTCGGGATCGGTAAGTCTGTGTTGGGCAAGCCGATCCGGTCAAACTGGATTTTCAGATATCCCTTTCCGACAAAATGCCCCGGCTCCTTAGCGGCTTCGAGGTGGCCCTGCAAGTAGCTGCCTCGGGGGAAGACCGTTCGCCCAAATTGCTGAAGACTTCTGAGGTGGCACAAAACGGGGTCACCGACCTCCGCAGTAGCTGAGGAGAGATTCGGTTCGTCGAGCGTGCAATGGATAAGCGTTCCGGCTGGTACAACGACTTCCTGAGCCCTTGTGTTCGTCTGGCATAGCATGAAAAACAACGGCAACGTCAACGCATAAATACGCCACATGTCTGGCCTCCTGATTAGCGGTCAGGCAGCACAAACAGTAAGACGACGAATAGTGAAACGGTAACAAGGAACAATTGCTTGAGCTGCCTTGCCCACGGATGTAATGTCGGGAACCTACTCTTTACCGGGTGTCTTGGCAATAGGAAAATGATGCCGGGTGGCGGCGCCAAAAGACACGCGCAGAAAAGTAGCCGCTGCACAGTGCTTTCAGTTCTGCGAATATTCGAATTTCCTCGAAAAGGTGAGTACTTAACTTTATTTAACTTTGCAATCGCTGGCCTTTTGCCCCGCCGCCCTCACACCACCCCTCTCCTCAATTCCTCCAGCGGATAAAAAGTCCCCCGCCACTCGATTCCGCCATTCCACAGCGTCACAATCGTCGACCGCGCCAGCATCCAGCAAAAAATCAACGCCCCGATCGGCTCCGTCACCGCATAAATCGGCGACGCCCCCACCTCGATACACACTCCCGCATGCACCGCAACCATCACCGCCACCGCAATCGCGTCAAAAATCATCGCCCAACCTCGCAAGAACGGCAGCGCCAGCCACGGCAGCACGCACATCCCAAACACCATCGCCAGCTGCAAACACATGAGCCCCAGATTGTACCCAGCCGCTGCAAAGAAATTTTTCGTCGTGCCCCGGATAATATTCCCCACGCCGGCGTGCCAGCGCACCCTTACCTCTTTCCACGCCTTCGCAACGCCCGACCGAAACCCAGCCTCCTTCACCAGCTTCCCGAGTTTCATGTCGTCCACCACTTCCATCGCCAGCCGCCGGTGCGTTCCGATCGCCTCGTACGTGCTTCGTCGCATCAACTGAAATGCGCCGACGCCCGTGTAGCCTTTTGAATGCGGATCGTTCGTGCGCCACGGCCGCACTCCCATCACGAATCCCATCCCGAAAAACGTCAACGCGATCGTCTCGCCAAGCGTGTGCATCTCCGCACCGCTTAGAAGCGTCAGATGGTCCCAGCCCTCACGCTTCGCTAGCGCCACCGATCTGCGCAACAAGTCCGGCGAGAAATGCACATCGGCGTCGGTGAAAACAATCCATTCGCCGCTGCTACGCTCGAAGGCCTGTTGCATCGCGTGCGGCTTGCCGAGCCAGCCGGCCGGCAGGGAATTGATTCGCACGTACCTCAGGCGGGAATCTTTTTGCGCGGCTGCTTTGAGAATTTCCGCCGTGCGGTCCTCAGAGCGGTCGTCAGCCGCGATCACCTCATACCACGGGTAATCCAAAGCGAGAAGTGTTTGCAAAGCGCCGGGAAGCTTTTCCTCCTCGTCGCGAGCGGCAAAAAGGATCGATACCGGCGGGCAATCAGAATCGTCGAGAGGTGCGATGCCTCGAATGGCGGGAATTTTTCGGGTGCCTCGCGCCACATCAATTGCGCTGAGAATCCAGAAAAGAGCGGCGGCGAACGTAAGGGCCAGCGCGAGCGAATGCAACGTCCAATTTCCTCCACCGCACGATGTGTGAACACGTTATGCTATCACGCTCGATGTCGCGCTCGATTCACGCACATCGTCGCGCAAATCATCACCCGAACAATGTCGCGCACAATTTCCATCGTCGGCGCCGGTCGCGTCGGTCAAACCGTCGCGAGGCGCCTCCACAAACTTGGTTGGCGAATCGGCGCAGTTGTCACACGTTCCCGCCGAAGCGCGCGCGCCGCAGTTCGCGCCATCAGTGCCGGAACGCCTCACGCCGCGCTTACGCCGGAAGCACTCGATGCCGATGTAATCTTGTTGTCGGTTCCTGATGATGTGCTTGAGAAAGTGGCGCAAAAGCTTGCGAAGATCGGTGGCGAGAAACTCCACGGCAAAATCGTGCTGCATACCAGCGGCGCGCTCGACCACCGCGTTCTCGCGCCACTCGCCCGCCGCGGTGCATTCACAGGCTCGATGCATCCGATGCAAACCTTCACCGGCCGCGGCGCTCCGCGTCTCGACGGCGTAATTTTTTCGATCGAAGGCGCTCCGACCGCTCGCCGCGCCGCGCAAAAAATCGCTCGTGCGCTCGGCGGCACGCCAGTCATCATCCATGCCAACGACAAGCCTGCCTATCACGCTTCCGGCACATCCGTCGCCGGACACGCCCTGGCCCTGGTCGAATCCGCCACGCAAACTCTCATGAAAATCGGCTTCAACCGCCGCCGCGCCAATCAAGCCCTGCTCCCATTAATCCGTCAAATGCTGGATAATTATGAGTCGCTCGGGCCGCACGCTGCCTGGACTGGTCCGCTATCGCGCGGTGATTACGCGACGATTTCGAAACACGTAAGAGCGCTGCGCCGGTTTCCGCGCGAGTTTCACGATGCCTATACGGCGCTCGCGCTGCTATCCGCGCGCGTGCTTTCAAAGCAGCCTGCGGTAACAAGTAAGAAGCTGGTGGGCACATTGAAAACGCGTGGGTGAACTCGCACTAAAGGTAGGAAGAAATTCGCACCGAAAGAACGAACGGAGGCACCATTTTGAATCAGTCGTCGAAGCGTTTGCACATCCCCGTAGAACACACCACCCTCGCAAATGGTTTGCGAGTGGTCGCATCGCCCGACCGCAGCGCTCCTGTCGTCACCGTCGGCGTTTACTACCAGATCGGTTTTCGCCTAGAGCCGCGCGGGCGCAGCGGCTTCGCGCACCTCTTCGAGCACATGATGTTCCAAGGCTCCGCGAATGCCGGCAAAATGGAACACATTCGCCTCATCAATTCCTCCGGCGGCCTTCTGAACGGAACTACGAATTACGACATCACAAATTATTTTGAAGCCGTCCCCTCCAATGCACTCGAGCGCGTCCTTTGGCTCGAAGCCGACCGCATGCGCGCCCTCAAAGTGGACGACGAGAATCTTCGCAATCAGCGCGATGTCGTAAAAGAGGAAGTGCGAGTCAACGTGATGAACCAGCCCTACGGCGGATTTCCGTGGCTCGATCTTCCTCCGGTTGCATTCCGCAATTGGCCCAACGCTCACAATTTCTACGGTGATTTCGTCGATCTCGATGCCGCCACGCTCGCCGACGTGCAACACTTTTTCCGCACCTATTACGCGCCCAATAATGCCGTCTTACTCATGCTCGGCGATCTCGATCCCGCCGAAGCTTTCACGTTTGCGAAGCGATATTTCGAGGATATTCCCATTCAGCCTCCTCCGCCTCGCGCCGACGTCGCCGAACCTCCTCAAACCGAAGAGCGCCGCGGAACCGTTCCCGAAAAGCTTGGGCCGCTTCCGGCCCTCGCGATCGGATATACCGCCCCGCCTCGCGCCTCGGACGATTGGTACGCTGCGACAATCCTCGAACGCGTGTTGCATGGCGGCCGTTCGGGACGCGTCTACCGCGAGCTTGTGCTCGAAAAGCAGATTGCTCTCGAAACCGATGGCAGCTACGACGCGTTCGACACCAACGGTCCCACGCAAATGGTCACGCGCATCTTTCACCGCCCCGAATACACGAGCGACGCGACGATCGCCGCTTTCGATTCCGTGATTCAAGATGTGCAGGAGAAGGGAATCACCGCCGAAGAGCTCGACCCTGTAAAAGTAAAATTCCGCGCCGATTATTATTCAATGCTCGAAGGCGGCATGGGTTCTTACATGCCTCGATTCGGCCTCATGCACTACCTCGCATGTTTCACGCTCTTCGACGGCGATCCCAAGCGCATCAACACGGTGCTCGACGGCTTCCTCGCCGTCACGGCGGCGCAAGCTCAAGCCGTTGCCAAGAAATATCTCGTCCCGCGCAATCGAGCCGTCGTCGTGCGCAGCCCGCTCAAAGAGGGAACCGAGAAATCGAACGGAGGCGCCCGATGACACCGACGACGAGCAGCACTCTGGCCGAGGCCAACACCAATCGTGCTGTTGCTCCGGCGCTGGGTCCCGAACGGCCTGTCGCTTGGCCGAAACGCACATCGGTCACGCTCCCGAACGGCCTGCAGGTCGTTCTCGCCGAATCACACGTCTTCCCGAAAATCTCGGCGCAGCTTTTCATTCGCAGCGGGAACGCTGTCATTGCGCATCGGGCGCCAGGCCTCGCCGAACTCACCGCCAGGGTGATCCGTACGGGCACAACGACGCGTTCCAGCCGCAAGATTGAAGAAGATCTCCGCCGCATGGGCGCGGATGCGGGAGCTAGCGCCGGTGCGGACACAAGTGCGATTTCAATCGGCGGCCTCGCAGAATTTTCCGAGGGCATTCTCGAATTGCTGGCCGACCTCGCTCGCAACGCTTCGTTTCCCGAAGACCAGTTCGAACGCGAGCGCCGCCAGAAAATCGAAGGGCTGCGCGTCGAGCGCACCACGCCCGCTTTCTTGGCCAACGAACGGATGCGCCGCGTCCTGTTTGGAGAACATCGCTATGCCGTCATCGCGCCCACTGAAGAACAGGTAGCCGCCTACCAGCGAGACGAGTTCGAAGATTTCTATAAACGCCACTATTCGCCTTCAAATGCCCTTTTGATAGTGGTCGGAGATTTCTCCACCGAGCAACTGCTCGCTCAGATCGAGAAGGCGCTCGGCAGCTGGCAAGGCGCGCGGCCGGAACTGATTATCTCCGCAGCTCCTCCGGAAGCTTTAGGACGCCAGGTGCATCTCGTCCACCTGCCAGGTTCGGTTCAAACGCAAGTCCTCGTCGGCAATCTCTCAATCACGCGCCGCGATCCGGATTGGTACCGCACCGTTCTCGCGAATTCGATTTACGGCGGCGCATTCCATTCGCGCCTCGTTATGAATATCCGCGAACAAAAAGGCTACACGTACAGCCCGCGCAGCGGAATCACCGCTTTGCACCAGCACGGATTTTTTACGGTCCATGCCGCGGTGCGTAATGAAGTTTCCGCCGCCACGCTTACCGAAATTTTCTATGAAATGGACCGCATGCGTTCGCTTTCTGTCACCCCCGAGGAATTGGAAAGTGCGCAAAGCTATCTGACCGGCGTTTTCTCACTCGGTGTCGCCACCCAGGACGGCATTCTCGGCCAATTTTCGACGGTGTACCTCGACCGCTTGCCCGAGGATTACCTCGAAACCTACCGCGAAAAAATTCGCGCGCTCACCGCGGACGATATTCTTCTCGCCGCCCGCCGCCACTTCGATTCCGCCAATGCGCAAATCGTCCTAGTCGGCGACCGCGACCAAATCGCAGACCAAGCCGCCCTCTTCGGCCCAGTAACCGAATACGACGCCCATGGCAACAAGCACCAGTAGCACAGGCAATCCTGCCTGTGCCACAAGTCACCGCATGTAGCTCGTTAGTATGCAAGGTAACCTCAAATTCGGTTCTTGTGGTTCGGGACTCCGAATCCCCTCGGTCGCCGGGGCTATCGCGCTCTTTATTTGCCTTGGAACCGCCATCGCTCAAAAAAACCTTCCCACGCAGCCGGTCAACATAAACACCGCCACAATCGAACAGCTCGAAAAATTACCGGGCATCGGACCAAACACCGCCAAATCGATCGTCCAATTTCGCGAGCGCAGCGGCCCATTCCAGCGCATCGAAGACCTGCTGGCCATCAAAGGAATCTCGAAAGCGCGGCTCGAAAAGCTGCGGCCTTACGTCACGGTCGGACCAGCGGCGCCCAACCGTAACTCGGCCGGCCCGCACCAGGCTTCCGTCAAACCAGTTTTGTCTTCACCTAATTTTCAGGAACCCGTGTAATGCTACTGCTAGCCGATCCTAATTAAGGAGCCAATGATGAAACGCCAGCATTTTTCGTATCTCGGAATCTTTACCGTCTCGATAGCGGCCCTCGCCTTAGCCGCATCCATCGGCAGCGCCAGTCTGAACGGCAAATCCGCAAGCACCACGCCGGGCCCTTCCGGCTATCACCTCCTGAAAAAAATCACTCTCGGCGGCGAAGGCGGCTGGGACTACATCACGTTTGACTCGCCCACTCGCCGTCTCTTCATCTCGCGCCAATCAAAAGTCATCGTCCTCGACGTGGACTCGGAAAAAGTTGTCGGTGAGATTCCAAACACGGAAGGCGTGCACGGCATTGCCCTCGCGCCGGAGTTCGGCCGCGGCTTCACGTCTAACGGCCGCGCCAACACCGTGACGATCTTCGATTTGAAGACGCTCGCCGTCATAGGCACGGTGCAAGCTGGAACGAATCCCGATGCCATCGTCTACGACCCCGCTTCGAAGCGCGTCTTCGCGATGAATGGGCGCAGCTCGAACTCCACCGCGATCGATGCCGCCACGGGTAAAGTCGTCGCTACAATTCCGCTGAGTGGGAAGCCTGAATTCGCGGTTGCCGACGGCGCCGGCCACGTCTACGTCAACATCGAAGACAAAAGCGAGATGTGGCAAATCGATTCGCAGAAATTGGCTGCCACCACGCACTGGGCACTCGCGCCGTGCAACGAGCCGTCCGGCCTCGCGATTGACGTGGCGCATCACCGCCTATTTTCCGGCTGCGACAACAAAATGATGGCGGTTGTCGATGCCGATTCGGGCAAAGTGATCGCCACGCCGCCCATCGGCGAAGGCGTTGACGCCGATGCTTTCGATCCGGGCGCCGGTTTCGCATTCGCCTCAAACGGGCAGAGCGCCACGCTCACCGTGATTCACGAGGACTCGCCGGACAAATTCAGCGTCGTCGAAAACGTTCCCACACAGAAAGGCGCCCGCACAATGGCGCTCGACCCAAAAACGCACGAAGTATATCTAGTCACAGCAGACTTCGGCCCGCGCCCCGCGCCCACGGCGGAAACTCCGCACCCGCGGCCAACAATTCTGCCAAATTCATTTGTAGTGCTAGTCTACGGAAGGTAACCGAGATTCTTTAGCGGTCTGATTTTTCTTCAGTAGGGGCACGGCATGTCGAAGATCCCGGATGGTTTCGCGGGACCGTGACCTCTCGACCCACGGCAACGCGCTACCTAAAAAACTTGATGCCCGCGCTTGGCAGGCTCAATCGCAAGTGGCACCTGGTCCGCGATCTCCAGCCCGTAACCTTCGAGCGCCACAACTTTGCGCGGATGGTTCGTGAGCACGCGAATGCGCCGCAGCCCCAGATCGATCAAAATCTGCGCGCCAATACCGCTTTCGTGCTGCACGAACCGCTGCCGCCCCAAATCCTGTTCCGTGCATTCACGCGCATGGTAACGAATCGCCGGAAGTGCGGCTTCTTCGGGCGCACGCGAGTCAATTCCAAATCCGCGACCGGTGTGATGCAGATACACGAACACGCCACGATCGGCCCCCGCAATCGCCGCCAGCGACCGCTCGATAATCTCGTGGCAATCGCACGCCGCTGAGCCCAGCACGTCGCCGGTGAGGCAGTGCGAATGAACGCGCACGAGCGGCGGCGTCTCCTCCGCGCGCGATCCAGTCGCTATACCGGCGGACGCATCGCCGCCCAAATCTCCGCGCACCAGCGCAACGTGCACCTCGTGATCGATATCGCTTGAATACGCGATCATCCGGAAATTTCCATGCTTCGTCGGCAGCACCGACTCCGCAATCCGCCGCACGTAGCGCTCGTGCTGCATGCGATAGCGAATCAAGTCCGCGACGGTGAGCAGCTTCAGCCCGTGAATGCGGCAGAATTCGATCAATTGCGGCACTCGCGCCATCGTGCCGTCTTCGTTCATGATTTCGCAGATCACGCCCGAGTGGTCGCGTCCGGCAAGCCGTGCCAAATCCACGCACGCTTCCGTCTGCCCGGCGCGCACCAACACGCCGCCATTCCGCGCGCGCAAGGTATGAACGTGTCCCGGCCGCGCTAAATCCTCCGGCCGCGTATTCGGATCCGTCGTCGCCAAAATCGTCGTCGCCCGGTCTGCCGCGCTAATCCCCGTCGTCGTCCCGCGCTTGGCGTCGATCGGCTCGCAGAACGGCGTGCCGAAAGCCGACGTATTCCGCGGCGAAATCTGCCGCAGATCGAGCGCGTCGCAGCGCTGTTCGGTGAGCGAAAGGCAGATCAGCCCGCGGCCGTACTTGGTCATGAAGTTGATGGCTTCGGGCGTCACGCAGTCGGCAGCCATCGTCAGATCGCCTTCGTTTTCGCGGTCTTCGTCATCCACCAGGACGATCATCCGCCCCTTGCGAATTTCTTCGACGGCTTCTTCCACCGTCGCAAACGGCGCTTTATGTTCTGTCATTTTGGTGAATTCTCTTTCATTTTAATACATACTGCTAGCGCAAGCGCGGGAAAGTCCGGGCGACAAGCGTGCGGCGCGCCACTCGGGCCAGCGGTACGAAAACCACCGATCGCAAATTTTGAATTGGAATTTGATGTGAGCGAGAAGTAAAGGCGCACAGGGAAGAGTGCCTGTGCCACTAAAGACGAGAGGCAAGATGGAGAGAATGGATTATTTGCCGCCGCGGAGTAAAAGAATTACGTCGAGCAGCACTAGAACCGCCACAACCACTTCGAGCGCGAACATGCGGCGCTCGTTGAATTGAGCGACCATGAATTCGTACAGCTCGCCTGCGGTTTTCAATTTTTCGCCGACGAGAGTCTTGTAATCGTTCACGCCGATTTTTGCCGAGCTGACTCCATACACGCGAGCGTAGTAGGTGTCGCTGATGAATTTCACCGCGTATTCGGTTCTCTCCGCGAGATCCATGATGTCCAGACGGAGTCGATTCAAACGGCCAGCGCGGCGGGCCAATCGCCAACTGGCTAGAAACGATTCGTGACCTTCGAGAGAGCTGTAGACGTTGGATAGCAAATTCGTGAGCAACTCGTCGTAGTAGCGAAACTCCAAGAGTTGCGTGTTCGCATATTCGAGAAGATCAATCACGGCGGACGTGGGATCGGGCTTGTCATACACGAGCGCGGCCGCCCAGCCGACAACAACCAGGTCGGTGGGATGATACGACAACGCGGAGCCCACGACCTCGTTGCGCTCAGCCACCGACAGCGGAAGGACTTCACCGCGGACGAGCTCCGCAATCTGGTCGGGATACTTCTGCAGCATTTCGATGCCGGTGGCGGGGCGCCCGTCGGGGTTCTGAGCCGATTCAATGTCGATCACGAGGTAATCTTCATCGAGCCATTTCTGCGACGGCTTGATCAGAGCAGGCCGAAAACGATCCAGACGGCTTCGAAGTAATGCTTCTGCCGCCTCTTCGACCTCTGGCGCGTTCATCCAGCGGTAGGTTTGGGGGCACAAGGAATCAAAATCGCATTTGAATCCAGTGATCAGCTCAACTGCCACGACGCCGAACCAGTAGTACTTGATTCGAGCTTCCAATTTCTCGCCGGTCGAAAGGGCGACTGGTTCCACTGATTCGACGATCGGGGCGTGCTGCGTCTGAGCATATTCCGGACTGCGGCGGGAGAAAGCCTGCGTGCGCGGAGCCGCCTCCGAGCCAAGAATTGCGTACAACTTCTCCATTTCGATCGCTTCGGCGATGTCAAAGAAGCTGAGGATGCGAAGGAAGCCTTGCGCGATCATGGGCAGGAAAGACGCCTCTCAAAAGTCCGCTGCACTAGCAGAGTAACCATCGTACACCACGTCAAGCTATAGCATTGCCAGCGTGAGCATCTCTCGCAGCGTCATCGCTGTGGCGGGGAGCGGCCTCTCGCGGTGCTTATAGCGACGCGCCCAAAGCAAAATCAAGCTTCCGCGCCTTAATACTCCAGAGTGAAGTACCGTGGTGGTGTCATGCGGTGAATTCAGGCCCTAAAAAGCGACATTAAAACGGTCAAGTACCTTGACCTAGAGGTGTCGGTTTTGAGGGCTAGGAGCGCTCGGGGGGCAACGCTGACGGTAAGACAAAGCGCAGGCACGTGCGGGTGGAAGGCGGGCGACCATCTGAAATCTCCATCGTACCTGCGCGAGTCCCCGCCTCCCGATCTGGTTTCTCAAAGCCGCTCCTACTTTTTGGCCCACATCACCGGCACCATCTGGCTGACCCGCGCCTCCTGGACCGTTTCCCGCGTTAGGGAAGGATCATAGATCAGGACCATTCCCAGATCCGCGAGCGCGAGAGAATGCACCCTAAGTTGTCCGTCTTTTTCTTTCATGAACAGCGCGTTCATACCGTTTGTGTTCCCGCTGCGGGCCCCGCTCATAACGAAAGTGACCGCGTCGCCGTCAGCGTTGCGGATCGAAGCAATGCTCGGATTTCCGCTGGACTTGATGGTAATCGTATAGTTGCCGGGCCGGAGGACACTTTTGCCCCAGTGGATCTGATACGTCAACGTGAACTTCCCAACGTAGGCTCGGGACTGACCCTGGGCCCGTGCGCTGCCAACGAAGAAGAGGCTCGTGAGTAGGGCCGCCACCAACAGTGCTGTTCCTGCCATTTTCTGATTTCTTTGCATTTGCTTTTCTCCTTTTGTCGCCGGCCATCTCCGCTTTTGGGCCGTCGAACGAGCGGAGAATCCAGGAACGCGGCGCGTACCTCAATAGACGCCAACTCAAATCTTCCTCGACCTGCAACCTATTGAGAAAAGGGGGCTTTGTGGATGATCTCGCAGAGCAACTTCATCGGATTCTTTCGGGCGGTGATACACTCGGCGACGCGAACCTCTCACCATGGCAATGGAACGCAGCGCGCGGCCCCGAATTGTGCGATTCGGAACTTTCGAGGCCGATCTGAGCACGCGCGAACTCCGGAAGGGCGGAGTGCGAATCAAGCTCCATGGGCAGCCATTTGAAATTCTACTGATGCTGCTGGAACGGCCAGGCGAATTGGTAACTCGCGAGAACCTCCAGCAACGGCTTTGGCCGACAGATACATTCGTGGACTTCGACCACGGTGTGAATACAGCCATTAACCGGCTGCGGGAAACGCTTGGCGATTCGGCAGAAAACCCTCGCTTCGTTGAGACTGTGCCACGTCGCGGGTATCGCTTCATTGCCCCAGTCGACTCGCAGGGCTCGGCCGGACCCGGATCGAATGCGGTCCCTGCCGGAACTTCGTCTTCCGTAGCAACCCCGGCTGCGATTCAGGATGTTTCGCGTGCTTATGGAAGACGCGCGATGGTTTTGGCATCTGGCTTAGTAGTGGTTATCGCGGTGGTCGCGGCGCTGGGCGTGAGTAGCGTGCGCGAACGCCTATTCGGCCGGCGCAGCCCACCCCGCATCCAATCCCTCGCAGTTCTTCCATTGGTGAATCTTTCAGGCGATCCGAACCAGGATTATTTTGCTGACGGGATGACGGAGGCGTTGACCACCGACCTCGGAAAGATTAGCTCTCTACGAGTGATCTCCAGGACGTCCGTCATGCAGTACAAAGGCACGAAGAAACCGCTACCGGAGATCGCGCGGGAATTGAATGTGGACGCACTCATCGAGGGGACGGTGTCGCGCTCTGGAAATCACTTGCGGATCACGGCAAATCTCCTTCAGGCCTCCCCCGAAAAGCATCTTTGGGCAGAACGTTATGAGAGCGAAGTGGGCGACATCCTCACGGTGCAAGGGAAAGTAGCGCAGGCAGTCGCTCGTGAGATTCAGGTCAAATTGACACTAGAAGAGCAAAAGCTGCTGGGCAGCGCCCGGCCAGTCAATCCTAAAGCCCACGATGATTATCTCAAAGGACGCTATTTATGTAACAAGGAGACGCGCGAGGGATTGGATAAAGCAATTCAATATTTCCAACAGGCTATCGAAGAAGCCCCGAATGATCCGCTCGCCTATGCCGGCCTAGCTGATTGTCATGCGCACTTGGGATGGGCAGGGGATCTTTTCGCAGGGGATCTTTCACCCAAAGACATTATGCCGAAGGCAAGAGACGCGGCCCTAAAGGCATTGCAACTCGATGAAGATTTGCCAGAGGCTCATACGTCACTGGCGAACGTCGAACTGATTCTCGATTGGAATTGGTCCGGCGCCGAACGAGAGTTCAGACGCGCGATCGAGCTGAACCCCAATTATTCACCAGCGCATGTATGGTATGCGCACTATTTGGTTGCAATGGGTCGTTTTGATGAATCCGTTGCAGAGGCGAAACTGTCTCTGGATCTAGATCCTTTATCGCACCTTACCATGGACTTTGCAGCATGGGCTTTCTACCTTGCCCGCCACTACGACTTGACGATCCAACAATGCCGAAAATCGCTTGAGCTCGCCCCAGAATTCTCTTGGCCGCACTACCACCTTGGCTTGGCTTATGAGCGGACGGGACGAGTTAGCGAAGCCGTCCAAGAGTTTTTGAAGGCAGAGGAACTGTTTGGCATGAGCCAAGACAGACTGGCAGAGCTGCAGAAGGCGTATCACCAGTCCGGTGAAAAAGGCTACTGGCGGAAGATCCTGGCATTCAGCCGAGAGGCGTCAAAGCATCCGCGAAAATTCGGCAGTACTTCCGGGTACGGTTTGCTTGATTACATGCAAAACCCTACCGTGGCAGGGGTGCAGGTTCGCTTGGGCGAGTTCAACGGTGCCTTCGAGTCGCTTGAGAGGGGATACGCAAATCACGAGGCTGAGCTCATCTATCTCAAGGTGGACCCATACTGGGATAATATTCGCTCTGACCCTCGATTCCGCAACTTGGTTCAACGCGTCGGCCTACCGCAATAGAGTTCATGGTGTGCCCAAACCATGGAGTTTCGACGCCGACCAATCGAAGACTCGCGGGTACTTATAGTCACGCGCCCGAAGCGAAATCAAGCCGCCGCGCTAGCTCGTTTCTCTGGGGCTGCCATGACTGCGAAGGTGAAAGTTTCATCTTTGGACAACCGCAGAATTGCTTAGCGCGAGCATCTACATTAGCCTTACGAACCTAGAGGCTCGGTTTGCGGCCGGGACCGACTGCAGCGCCACACACTTAAGGAAATCCATTTAAGGAGTGTGCGCGATGCAAGTTGAAAATGGCAAAGGCAGCCCGAGATTTCGCCGACTCGGAATCATGCTAGACGCCCTACAGAAGCGACGTTTCTACATAGTCCTTCTGATGATTTGCGCCGTGTCCTTCGCCTTGGGTTACGGGAGCCAGGTTTTGCGCGAAGGCCCTCCTCATCCAGAGACGACTGCCAACCCTTCTGGAAGTAGCAGTCAACCAGAAGCGGCAGTTCGGCAGCCGTTGTCGCAAGGAGCGTCACTCATTCCGTCCGGTGCCGTCTCATCCTGGAACCTACTGCTGACAAGTTTTATCGCGTCGAAGTGGGACCCTACACTGACCGCCAATCGGTGCGTGTGGGCAAGCTGGCGCTCAACCGCGAGGGCTTTCAAGTAATCGTGAGACGCTACTGACCCCGCGCTGTCAAGACATGGAACATGAACACGCAGCCGAAAAGTAGCTAACAACTAAGCCGAGCTTCAGCCGGGAGCTGACCTCTTGGGACCTTGGGCACAACTTGCCCACTTCGACGGTCACGGCTAGCGCGTGCAACACACAATCGGCCATCTCGAATCGGCGCTAGCCGGATTTTCAACGGGTGAGTGAGGGAAAAGGCGACGGGAGGTCGTAAAACAACCAGCCCGGTTGGTCGGGAAAAATCAGCTTCATCGCTAAGACGCGTATCTTACCTTCACGAGAAATCTCTAAGTCCCACTCCTGGACTTGCGGATGTTTTCCGACAAACGTGAGCAGTCTTTTTAGGACCACGCGGTAGCGTCCATTCTTGTCCATTCCTATCGTCGGTGCGAGAGCAGGCGCATTTGGTCGAGAGCCCTGCCACCACTGCGCATACGCATCGAGAGCCCTCCAAATGTCACCATAACTCGCGAAGTAATAGTTCTGCACGGCAAGTCGCAACTGCATTCCCTCATCGAGCATAATTTCTTCGGAATCACCTTCGACGCAGGATCCCAGAAACAATCTCGCCAAGCTGGCGGCCTTCTCCTCTGGGATCGAGAGTGCGAGTTGAGATGTGAGCTGATTGAACTCTTCGGACGGAGCGTTAGGCCCCGCCGAACCTTCGAAGCTATAAAGCTTGTAGACCTCTTGCGTGGAACGAGCCACCGCCACTACCCAAACCGAGGAAGCCTCGGAAACCGTTCCTGGCGGCGCCACTAGCTCATAGAAATAAACATCCTTGACTGGTTTTTTCGCTTCAAGAGTCAAAAGGAGTTCTTCGAGATCTCGCCTGCGCCGGATACTCAGCCGTTCGTTGCTCGTCGAGCCTGAACGAGCCTTCTTGACGGTTCGTTCGGCCGCTTCCCTCACTTGGTCATCAGTCAGAGAATTCGCTCGCTGAGCTTGAATGGGAGCCGAGAGGCCGGGGGAAAACAGAAGAATAGGCAGAAACCAAAGTAGCCGAAGGCTTCGCCGGGTAGAGGTCATTCCCGCCTGCATTTCTGGTTGTGTTATCCAACCGTTAAAATCGTGAAAGGTGAAAGCACCGAGGACGAGGGATAGATTGCCGAAGCCAGACCAGCAGTCAAGTCACAACGTGTTACGGTTCTGGTAAGCTCATGACCACAACCAATGCACTTGCCGCCATTGCTGCCTGGCCTTGTTTGTGGCGCCCGCATGACCAGAGAGGCTGGGCCGAATGTTCACTCGCACTGGCTTTGCCATGTACTTGATGGACGCGGCGGACTGGCTGCGGAGCGAAATGAGCGATCAGTCTGGCATCGTTTGATCTACGATGATGCAGGTTCGGGTGCTCGGGTCCGCTTGGAAACGCTCGACATTTAGAAGCGGCATCGCTCAAGGATGGGTATACATTATGCACAAGCAGGAGGCGCGCCAGTCATGTCCGAAAGGCAACCGTATTCCCCGCGAAGCGTTCCTCATTACCAGTCCGAAGCAGAGTACCCTGATCGGATACGGAAACTGGTGCAGTCACTTTACCGAGACTCTACAAACGCATCACCTTCACAATTCAAAGTAAAGCCCGACTACACTACGGTCGTCGATTGTGACCGGCGATACGTTGAAGTCTCCGATGGCTTTTGCAAACTTGTGGGCTATCAACGCCAGGACTTGATCGGCAGGCAGTATGACGATTTGAGCGCGCCAAACACCAATGACATTCCGGTGATTTTTGACCTCTTCATGAGGCTCCGATACATGCATGGCCTGTGGATGTTGGTCAGCCGCAATGGTGCGCGGATATTGGTTCGTTATGAATCCTGGCTGCGGCCTGACGCATTGATTCAGGGAAATGTGGAAGTTATTGGAGCCGGGTACTGACGATCTCGATTGTGCGCTGAGTCTTGGGCACGCCCTGACGCTAGTCAAGGATTTCTCGTGCGAAGCGCTTGCGCAGCTTCATGCCGGGATTTTGATATTCCACCGTTAGACGATCTGCGTATTAACCTGCCGTTTGCTCGTCACGCGACCATCGCAGGAACCGCAAAGAGCGTTTGGTATTCTTCGTCGGTTAAGCGCAGGGAAGCCGCCGCAACATTCTGCTCGAGATGTGCGATCGAGGAGGTTCCAGGGATCGGCACCATTAGGGGAGAGCGCCGCAAGAGCCACGCCAGCGCAATCTGAATGGGAGCCGCCTCGTGTGCCCGCGCTATTCGCTCGAGCACGTGTCCAGCGACACTGCCTGCTCCCAGCGGGAACCAGGGAATGAAAGCAATTCCGTTGCGCTCACAATAAGTCACCACGTAGTCCCATTCGCGGTCGGCGAAGCTGTAGCGATTCTGAACAGAAACGATAGGAACAATTTTGCGCGCTCGCTCGATGTGTTCTTGCGTAACGTTGGACAATCCAATCAAGCGTATCTTCCCTTCGTTTCGCATTCGAGCCAGAGTTTCCACCGAGGCTTCAAACGAGACGACCGGGTCCGGAATATGCAGTTGATATACGTCGATGCGGTCCAGGCGCAATCTTTTGAGGCTTCCCTCAACCGCCTTGCGAAGGTGCGCGGGAGTGGCATCGTGAGTCCATTGATCAGGGCCGGGGCGGTTCCAGCCCCCCTTGGTGGCAATTACAAGGCCGGCGGGGTAAGGAAACAAAGCTTCGGCAATCAGTTCTTCGCTTACATTTGGACCGTAGGAGTCCGCGGTATCGATGAAATTGATTTCAAGCTCCACAGCTCGGCGAAGAACCGCCAAAGCTGCTTTGCGATCTTTCGGCGGCCCCCAGATGCCTTCGCCGGTAAGGCGCATTGCCCCGAAGCCGAGACGATGCACGGAAATTTC
>Ga0307472_100000071_pt1 | contig 27829 bp, 25 predicted proteins | sample atmos_gasesAM5C__2_FD_204582 | JGI IMG/M metagenome (GOLD analysis project Ga0307472, IMG submission 204582) | Hardwood forest soil microbial communities from Morgan-Monroe State Forest, Indiana, United States - atmos_gasesAM5C_05 | ecosystem: Environmental > Terrestrial > Soil > Temperate...
TATGAGGTGCGCCTCGACGGCGCCGTAGAGAGAGATGATCGGCCCGCGGCTGATCTCGCAGCTGCGCAGCCCGGGCAGTTGCCGGGCCAGCGGGACGTGAGCCTGGAAATAGTGCCGGTCGAAAGCCGAAGGATTCTTCAGCGCTCTGTAGATCACGATCATCTGGGCCATGGCAGTCTCCTGATCACTCGTGCCGATTGCCGTGTTCGCAGCCCGGCTGTGCGCTAAATTAGCCTTGGCCCTTCGAGTGCCGGGAGTGACAAGTGTGTCGGGATTTCGATGGACTCGCTGATCACGGCGGCGGCACGCGCGCTCGCCGCAGGTGATCCGCTCGGCGCGCTGAAACGAATCGCCCTGCGGAACGATCCTCCGGCCCTCGCTCTGCGCGGCATTGCGATGGCGCAGCTCGGCGACTTCGCCAGAGCAAAGGCGCTGCTGCGGCGCGCCGCGCGCGGCTTCGGCTCCCGGGAACCGGTGGCGCGCGCGCGCTGCGTGGTGGCCGAGGCGGAGGTAGCCCTCGCCGCGCGCGAGCTCGAGTGGTCCGCGAAATCGCTCGAGGCGGCGCGCACGGTGCTCGAACAACACGGCGATCGGGCCAACGCCGCGCAGGCGCGCTATCTCAAGGTCCGGCGCCTGGTGCTGATCGGGCGCCTCGACGAAGCCGACCGGACGCTCGCCGCACTCGATCCCGCCGGCCTGCCGCCGGCGCTGCGGGTCATTCACGAGCTGGCGACGGCCGGGATCGCCACGCGGCGTCTGCGGATCCGCGTGGCACGCGAGGCGGTCGCCGAGGCGCAGCGGGCTGCCGTGCGCGCCGGCATCCCCGCCCTGACCGCGGAGGTCGAGAGCGCTGCGCGGACTCTGACCACTCCGGCGGCTCGTGTGGTCGCAGACGGCAAGGACCGATCTCTGTTGCTCGAGGAGGTCGAGGCCCTGCATGGGTCCGGCGCCCTCATCGTCGACGCATGCCGTCTGCTGGTGCGCGATGCGGCCGCGGCGATCTCCCTCGCGCGGCGCCCGGTCCTGTTTACGCTCGCGCGCGCACTGGGCGAGGCATGGCCGCTGGACGTGTCGAGGGACGAGCTGGTGGCCCGCGCTTTCAGGGGCAAACGCGCCGATGACTCCTATCGCGCACGGCTGCGCGTCGAGGTCGGGCGCCTGCGCAAGGAGCTGCGAAGGCTCGCGCGGGTGGACGCCACCGAGCGGGGCTTTGCGCTCGCCCCACGCGAGGCGGCTGAGGTGGTAGTACTGGCGCCGCCGGTAGAGGATGCGAATGCGGCCGTGCTCGGCTGTCTCGCCGACGGTGAGTCATGGTCGAGCTCGGCGCTCGCGCTGGCGCTCGGAACCGGGCAGCGTACGATGCAGCGCTCGCTCGAGGCGCTGGCGGCGGCCGGCAAGGTGCAGGCATTAGGCCGCGGCCGGGCGCGGCGCTGGGTGACTGCTCCGCCGCCGGGATTCACGACGACTTTGTTACTCCCGGCTCCGCTCTCCTAGCCGCTAGGATGCAGCCATGAAGAAATCAACGGCCGAAATCCTGCGCGAGTACAGCTTCCCGGGTATCGGGCACGTGCACGGCGTCTCCTATGACGGGGAGCGAGTCTGGTTTGCCGCGGGAGAGACACTCCGGTCCTTCGATCCTGCGAGCGGCAAGGCAGTGCGATCCATCGACGTCGCGGCGCATGCCGGGACAGCCTTCGATGGTCAACATCTCTTTCAGATCGCCGAGGACCGCATCCAGAAGGTCGATCCGGCGTCCGGGGAGGTCCTCGCCACGATCCCGGCGCCGGGGGGCGGGCGCGACTCGGGGCTCGCATGGGCCGAGGGCACGCTCTGGGTCGGACAATATCGTGAGCGCAAAATCCACCAGATCGACCCGCAGACGGGCAGGATCCTGCGCACGATCGAATCCAACCGCTACGTGACCGGTGTCACCTGGGTCGACGGCGAGCTCTGGCACGGCACCCTGGAAGAAGGCGAGAGCGACCTGAGACGAGTCGACCCCGAAACGGGCCAGGTGCTGGAGAAGATCGACATGCCCCCGGGAGTCCACGTCTCCGGGCTCGAATCCGATGGCGGCGAGCGATTCTTCTGTGGAGGTGCGACGAGCGGCAAGGTGCGGGCGATCCGCCGCCCGCGTCGAGGCGCTCGCGTGGGCTAGAATCGGCCCCTGCGCGCCATCCCGAGTCGGGAAAGCCGAGCGCGCCTGAGGGGTGCTCATGCTGGTCGTCACGACCGAGAACGTGCCGGGTTACCGGGTGCGCGAGGTCAAGGGTCAGGTGTTCGGTGTCGTCGTGCGCAGCCGTGGCCTCGGCGGCAACATCATGGCGGGGCTGCGCTCCCTCGTCGGGGGCGAGATCACCGAGTACACGCAACTCCTCGAGGAGGCTCGCCGCCACGCCGTCGATCGCCTGGTGAAGAACGCGACCCTCATGCAGGCGAACGCCGTCGTGATGATGCGCTTTGATTCCGCCGAGATCGGCCAGACGATGAGCGAGATCGTTGCGTATGGCACGGCGGTCGTGCTCGACAAGGCGGGCTGAGTGCTGCGCGCGTCGTTACTTCTGTTTGCCGGTACGCTGGCGCTCACGGGCATGATCCTGCTCCTCAGGGGTGTGCCGGGAGGTGCTCAGGCCCTCGGGCTCGGCGGGCTCATCGTGCTCGGAACCATGTTCGAGCGCTGGCGCTATCGTCCGGGCAATGCCCGGCCGGAGGCCCGCTGGGAGGCGACCGGCGAGCGCTTCGAGGATCCGCAAACCGGTAAGACCGTGCAGGTGTTCTACGATCGAAGCAGCGGCGAGCGCCGCTACGTGAGCGACTCACAACCTCCGCCGGGCGCGAGTTGATTCGACTCGGCGCCGCACGCTCATCGCGCGCGCGTGGCGGCCGCGCCGCTTACGACCCCCGGGCTCCCCTCGCGGCTCTGCCCCGGATCGAGATTCGCACGCAGGAACTCGATGATCTTTCGATACAGTATCAGCCGCATCTCGGGGCGAACCAGGCTGTGCTCACCGTGCCTGATGAGCACCAGCTCATGGCGCAGGCCCTGCTTCGACAGCGCCCGATCCATCGCCTTGCTCTGCTCGGCGAGCACCGTGTAGTCGTCATCGCCGTGCACCAGCAGCACCGGCACCCGGATGCGGTCGACGTGCTGTAGCGGCGACTCGGCACGCAGTGTCGCCGGATCGGTGCCCATGGCATCGCCCGCCGAGTCCTTGCCGCCGTAGAAGCGCTCGTCGTCGAGGGCCATCTGCGACATGTCGGATACTCCGGCGATGCTGACCGCGCAGCGATACAGCTCCGGCTCCTTCTCGACGCCGGTGAGCGCCGCGTAGCCGCCGTAGCTCCAGCCGACGATCCCCAGCCGCGCGGGATCCGCGATCCCCTGCTCGATGAGCCAGTGCGCGCCGGCGGTGATGTCCTCGTGCATGATCGTGCCCCAGGCCTGGTGCCCGGCATCGCGCCACTGCTCGCCGTAGCCGGTCGAGCCGCGGAAGTTGAGCTGCAGCACCGCGTAGCCGCGGCTGGCGATCACCTGCACGAGCGGATCGTAACCCCAGTGATCGCGTGCGTAGGGTCCGCCATGCGGCAGCACTACGGCCGGCAGCCGCTGACCCGGCGCACTTCCCGGCGGCAATGTCAGATAGCCGGGGATCGCGATGCCCCCCGCACCCGGCACCGTGATGGGCTTCATGGGCGCGAGGTGCGCTTCGTTGAGGTTCGTGTCCTGCCGGCCGAGCTCGATGAGACTTCCGTTTGCGGTGTCGAGCAGGTGGTAGCGCGGCGGCATCACGTCGCTGAAGGAGACCGTGACCAGCTTACGTTCGTCGCGGCTCGAGTCGACGACCACGTGATAGGCGCCGGGGAGCGCGCGCTCCAGCGTCTCCTCGAGCGCCGCCGCGCGCGAGTCGATGAAGTGGGTGTGCGGCCGGTCGGTCTCGTAGACGAAGCCGGCGACGTGGCGGTCGAGAGGCCACTCGAGGATGCCGCCGACGTCGACGTCGGGAAGCGAAAACAGGAGCTTCAGGCCGTTCGCCGGAGCGTCGAGGTCGATCTGCCAGACCGCGGCGCGTCCCTGGTACGGGGCGAACACCAGCAGGTCGTTGGGCCGGGCGCCGAAGGCGAGCGGATCGAAGCGCGTGCGGTCGAAGCGCTTGAACTCTTCCAGCGTGTGCCACGGCGAGTCCGCGCCATTGCGGGCGACGTAGACGCCGGTGTCCTCCCGAAAGCCGTAGCCGAAGCGCACGACCCCCGAGGGATCCGCGGTCCAGTCCATCACCGGCGCCTGCGAGGGCACTACGAGCTTCAGGTCTCCCTTGTAGACGTCGAGCTTGTAGACCGAGGGGAAGACGCTGCCCTCGTCGCCGAGCTCGATGAGCACGTGATAGGCATCATCCGGCAGCCAGTGGATGATCCGGTCCTGGAACTGTGAGTGCGCCGCCGGCGGCAGCCGCGCGAAGAAGGCGTTGCGGAACAGAATTCGCAGCGCACCGCCGTCGGCGTTGATGGCCAGCAGCCGCGAGGCGGGATAGAGCCGCTCGGGGTCGCCGCCGCGAGCGACCCCTTCGAGGTGACACAGCAGCCGATCGTTGGTCTTGAACTCGCAGTGGGTTACCGAGAAGCTGCCGGCGGCCGCGTTGAGGATGATGCGTTCGCGGGCGGTGTACAGGTCGCGCACCACGATGTGCAGCTGCCCGGCGACGCTCGCGAAGTAGACCAGCCTGCCGCCGTCGGGCGAGAGGTGTGGCTCGGCCATCTGAGGTCCGGCGGCGAACACCTCGAGCGGAATCTCGGGTCCGGAAGCCGCCGCGGGCGCAGATGCACGCGACGGCGCGGCGACATGGACGGGCGCCGGCGTCGGCGGCATCGAAGGAACCCTCATCATCGGCGTTCCCGTGTTGCGCGTCGTCGGCGAGCCCCAGGCCACCGGCACCGCCAGGATTCCTGCGGCACACAATGCCCGCGCGAGCGTGCACCGGACCCCCGTCATCGGCACCTCCTCGCTCACGGCCCCGCGGCAGTGAGCGCCCGGGTGACATCCTCGATCAGATCCCCCGGGTCCTCAAGCCCGATCGAAAGCCGCACCGTTCCCGGCGTGATCGCCGACATCCGCTGCTGCTCGGCATCGAGCTCGCGCCCACTCATGATCTGCGCCGTGAGGATGAGGGACTCGCCCGAGCCGAGGCTCGGCGTGAGCGCGAAGAGCTCGAGCGCGTCGGCGAAGCGCCGCGCGGCCGCCTCCCCGCCCTCGAGGTCGAAGGTGACGATGCTGCCGAAGTCGCGCATCTGCCGCGCCGCGAGCGCGTGCTGTGGGTGGGTGGCGAGCCCCGGGTAATGCACCCGCGCCACCGCACCGTGGCCGGCGAGCAGCTGCGCGATTGCGAGCGCACGCTCGCACTGCGCCTGGTAGCGCACGAAGTAGGTCTTGAGTCCCCGCAGGATCAAAAACGCGGCGTGCGGATCCAGCGTGCCGCCGAGCGCGCCGAAGTCGGTGTGCATGGTGCGGATGAGCTCGCTGTTCGCGATCACCGCGCCGCCCATGACATCGCCCGCGCCCGAGGCGTACTTGGTGAGACTGTGGAGGAACACGTCGACGTCGAACTCGCCGTGCTGATGAAAGCCGGCGAAGGTGTTGTCCATCACGGTGAGCGCGCGGGCGGCGCGCGCCGCGCGCGTGATGGCGGCGATGTCGGCGATCTTGGTCACGGGGTTGGTCGGGCTCTCGAAGTACACCAGGCGCACCGGCTGCGCACCGAGCACGCGCTCGATTCCCGCGGTGTCCTCGATCGAGAGCATGGTGTGCGTCACGCCGAAGCGGCCGAGCACGCGGCGGATCAGGTAGCGCGTCGGGTTGTAGGTCTCGACGAAGCACAGGATGTGATCGCCGGCGCCCGTGAGCGCGAGCAGGGTCTGCGCGATCGCGCCCACGCCGGTCGCCGTGACCAGGCAGTCCTCGCGCCCCTGCAGCTCAGCCAGCAGCTGCTCGAGCTGCCGGGTCGTGGGGTTCGCCGTGCGCGTGTAGAAGAACCCCGGGCGCTCGCCGCGCAGGTAGCGCTCGGTCTCGGCGAGCGTCTCGAATTCGAACTTGACGCTCTGGTAGATGGGCGCCACGACCGGGCGGTTGCCGGCCGGGAGCTCGACCTCGGGAGGATGGTTGACGCGCGTGGGCTTTTTCATCGAAGCGGGTCAGAGCTCGAGTGTAAAGCGGTCGGCATCGAGGTGCGCCGGGAATTTCTCGCGGAAGGCGTGCAACCGGCCGGCATCGAGCGCGACGGTGACGAGCGCGGGCTCGCCGCCGAGCTCGGCGAGCGCTGACCCGAGGTAATCGATTGCGGCGCTCTCGCCGGCATGCGCGATTCCGTTGCCGTCGGGACCGACACGGTTGACGCCGACGACGTAGGCCTGGTTCTCGATGGCGCGCGCCTTGAGCAGTGTGCGCCAGGCGAGCGCGCGAGGCGCGGGCCAGTTGGCCACGTAGATGAGCAGCTCGTAGTCGAGCCCGGCGCGCCGGCGGCTGAACACCGGGAAACGCAGGTCGTAGCACACCTGAGGGCAAATGCGCACGCCGCGCCACGCAACCGTCCAGGCGCAAACGCCCGGCGTGAAGTGCTGATGCTCCCGTGCCATGCGAAACAGGTGCCGCTTGTCGTATGTCTTCAGCGGCGCGCCGCCGGGCTCGGCCCACAGCAGCCGGTTGTAATAGCGGCCGCCTTCCGCCGTGATGACGCTGCCGGTGATCGCCGCGTCGAGCTCCTGCGCCAGATCGCCGAGCCACGCCGCCGTCGGTCCTCCGTCCGGCTCAGCGAGCCGCTCGACCTCCATGCTGAAGCCGGTCGTGAAGGTCTCCGGCAGCACCACCAGGTCCGTGCTGCCGGCGAGCGGGCCGAGCAGTGCCGCGAAGCGCGCGCGATTGGCGCTGGGCTCACCCCACGCGAGCGGCTGCTGCACCAGTGTGACGCGCAGTTCTGTCATGAATCACCCCTTCCCGAGGCTAGCCGCGTATGCCGCGAGCCTCGAGGCGGCCTGATCGAGCGTATCGTCCCGCTTAGCCGTGCACAGGCGCAGGCAGCTCAAGGGAGGCGGCGCGGCATAGAACGGCGACAGCGGGATGGTCGCGACGCCGGCTTCGGTGAGCAGCCGCTCGGCGAAGGCGAGATCGCCCGGAGGCGCGAACTCGCTGAAATCGAGCAGCTGGAAGTAGGTGCCCTGCGCCGGCGGCAGGCGGAAGCCGGATTGAGCGAGTGCGGCGCGCAGGCGATCACGCTTGGCCTGGAAGAACGGCGCCAGCTCGCGCCAGCCGTCGGGCTTCTCGGCGAGATACGTCGCGATCGCCTGCTGCAGGGGATGCGCGATGCTGAACGTGTTGAACTGGTGCACCTTGCGCAGCTCCGCCGTCATCGCCCGCGGCGCCACGCAATAACCGATGCGCACGCCGGTCGCGTGCAGCGTCTTACCGAAAGAGAACACCGCGAAGCTCTTCGGCGCGAGCTCCGCGTGGGTCAGCACGGAATTGTGGCCGGCGCCGTCGAACACCACGTGCTCGTAGACCTCGTCGGACAGCACCACGATGTCCCGGCCGCGGATCGCCGCAGCGAGCGCCTCGAGATCGGCGGCGGTGGTCACCGTGCAGGCGGGATTCGCGGGGCTGTTGAGCAGCACCAGGCGCGTTCGCTCGTTGAGGGCAGCGCGCACCCGGTCCCAGTCGTAGCGGAAGTCCGGGGGCTCGAGCGGCAACCGCACGCAGCGTCCGCCCGCGAGCCGCACGGCCGGCTCGTAGGAATCGTAGGCAGGATCGAACGCGATCGCCTCATCCCCCGGGCCAACCGCCGCCTGGATGGCCGAGTAGATCGCCTCGGTCGCCCCGAGCGTCACGGTGATCTCGCTCTCGGGATCGCGGTCGAGCCGGTAACAGGCCGAGAGCTTCGCCGCGATGCGCCGGCGCAGCTCCGGCAGCCCTTCCATGGGCGCGTACTGGTTGTGGCCGGCGCGCATCGCCTCGCCGACCAGCTCCGTCAGGCGCGGATCGATGTCGTAGTCGGGGAAGCCCTGGCCGAGATTGAGCGCGCCGAGCTCGCGCGCACGGCGGGACATGACGGTGAAGATCGTCGTGCCGACGTCGGGAAGCTTGCTGGCTCTCACTTTAAGTCACGCCGCCGCTGGTCCTTCAGATCTCGGCCTCGGCGGCCGCCATGGCCGCGCCGACCACGCCCGCCTGGCCGGCGAAGTGCGCGGGGCGCAGCTGCGCCTCCGAGCGCAGCAGCGGCGCAAACTCGGCGAAGCGCTCGCTCACCGCCCCGCCGAGGATGAAGAGATCCGGCCACAGGAGCTGGTGCAGCCGCTTCAGGTACTCGTTCACCCGCGCGATCCACGCGGGAAAGTCGAGCTTCTCCGCGGTGCGCACCCGCGCCGACGCCCATTTCTCCGCATCCATGCCGTTGAGCTCGAGGTGTCCGAGCTCGGTGTTGGGATAGAGCTTGCCGTCGCAGAACAGCGCCGTACCGATGCCGGTGCCGAGCGTCACCATGATGACGGTGCCGCTCTCGCCCCGCCCCGCCCCCCAGCGCATCTCGGCGATGCCGGCCGCGTCCGCGTCATTGAGGAACAGAGCCGGGCGGCTGAGCGCACGAGCCGCGAGCGCCGCCCCGTCGGTGCCGATCCAGCTGTGATCGACGTTGGCGGCGGTGCGCGCCGTACCCTGCTTGATGACGCTCGGAAAGGCGATGCCGACTCCGCCCTCGGCCCCCGGCAGCCGCGCGGCGAGCGAAGCGAGCACCGGCATCATCGCCTTGGGGGTCGAAGGCTGCGGCGTGTGCGCCGAGATCAGCCCGCCGTTGAGACGCCCGGACTCGACGTCCACCAGCCCGGCCTTGATCGAGGATCCGCCCACATCGATTCCGAGAACACTGCGTGACATGGGCGCTCCTCACAGATTGGCGGCGGCGGCGAGCTGCAGGTCGCGCTCGCGCCGGCGCTGTTGGTAACCCATCCATACGGTGGAGATCGCGATGCCGCTCGCAACGAGAAGCACGAGGATCGTAGCGAGAGCGTTCACATCGGGCGTCACGCCGAAGCGCACCTTGGAGAACACCACCATCGGCAGCGTGCTCGAGCCGGGACCGGCGACGAACTGCGTAATGACCAGATCATCCCACGACAGGGTAAACGCCAGCAGCCACCCCGAGGCGATCGCCGGCAGGATGAGCGGCAGGGTGATGCGGAAAAACACCTTCAGCGGGCGCGCGCCCAGGTCCATGGCCGCCTCCTCCAGCGATTCGTCGAAGCCGGCGAGGCGCGACTGCACCACCACGGTCACGTAGGCCATGCAGAAGGTGATGTGGGCGAGCGCGATGGTGACCGCGCCGGTGCCCTTCGGCCAGCCGATGAGCTGCCCGAGGGCGACGAACATGAGCAGCAGCGAGAGTCCCGTGATGACCTCGGGCATCACGATGGGAGCGGTGACCATGCCGGCGAGCAGCAGCCGGCCGCGAAAGGCGCCGAGCCGCGCCAGCGCCACGCCGGCCAGCGTACCGAGCACCACCGCGACACTCGCCGCCGTGACCGCGATGCGGATCGAGAGCCACGCGGCCGTGAGGATCTGCTCGTTGTGCACCAGCACCCCGTACCACTTGAGGGTCGGCGAGTGCGCCGCGTCCCACACCGTGACCAGGCGCGAGTTGTTGAAGGAGAACACGATCATCGAGAGGATCGGCACGTACAGGAACGCCAGCCCGAGAGCGAGCGCGACGCGCGTGAAGAGGGCCTGCGGCTTCATGGCTCGGCCTCGAGCTGGCGCCGCTCGACGCGCTGGAACAGCATGATCGGCACGATCAGGAGCAGCAGGATCAGGATCGCGACCGCGCTCGCCACCGGCCAGTCGCGATTCTCGAAGAACTCGTCCGACAGCACCCGGCCGATCATCAGCTGATCGGGGCGCCCGAGGAGCGTCGGGATCACGTACTCGCCCACCGCGGGGATGAACACCAGCAGCGAGCCAGCGGCGATGCCGGGGAGCGACTGCGGCAGCGTGATGGAGAGGAACGCGCGCCAGGGCCGCGCGCCGAGGTCCGCCGCCGCCTCGAGCAGCGCCGGGTCGTGCTTCTCGAGATTGGCGTACAGCGGCAGGATCATGAACGGCAGGTAGGAATAAACGATGCCAATGTAGACCGCGAAGTCGGTCTGCAGCAGCGACAGCGGATGATCGATCACGCCGAGGGACAGCAGGGTGTTGTTGATCACGCCGTTGTTCTTCAGGAGGCCGATCCAGGCGTAGACCCGCAGCAGGAACGAGGTCCAGAAGGGCAGCACGATCAGCATCAGCAGCAGCGGCCGGGTCGCCTCTCCCGAGCGGGCGATCCGCAAGGCCATCGGGTAGCCGATGAGGAGACAGCACAGCGTCGAGACCGCCGCGACCTTGAGCGAATACAGGTACGAGCTCACGTACATCGGATCGGTGAACAGGAACGAATACGCCGACCAGTGGACCTCGAGGTGCGGCGCGCCGTGATGCCAGCTGAGGAGCGGCGTATACGGCGGAATGGCGAGGCGCACCTCGGAAAATGAAATGCGGAAGACGATGATGAAGGGGATCAGGAACAGCAGCAGCAGCCAGAGCGTCGGCACTCCCGCGATCAGCCGCCGTCCCATTGCCTCGCTGAAGCGCACCGCCATCCCTACTCGGTGAGCACCACCGGGCTCGAACCGTGCCAGGAGAGCCACACGCGCTCCTCGCGCGCGATGGGCCGCTCGGCGCCGCGCAGCACGTTCGGCAGCGTTACGCGCAGCATGCTGCCCGAATCGAGGCGCACCAGGTAGATCGACATGTCTCCCATGTAGGCGATCTCCTTCACCGTGCCCATCACCCGGTTCTCGTCCTGCGCCCCTTCGGCGGGCGCGGCCGGAGTACGCGCGATCTGGATTTTCTCGGGCCGGATGGCGGTCCAGACGGTCGCGCCGTGCTCACTGCCGGTGGCGCGCTCGGCGCGCACGGTGCAGCCGAGGTCGGCGCTCGTGATGCACAGGCCGTCGGCGCCGTTCGCGAGCACCCGGCCCTCGAAGAGGTTCACCGAGCCGATGAAGTCGGCGACGAAGCGCGAGGCGGGGGACTCGTAGATGTCGCTCGGGGTGCCGACCTGCACGATGCGGCCGTGGTTCATGACTCCGAGCCGGGTACCGAGCGTCATCGCCTCCTCCTGATCGTGCGTCACCACGATGAAGGTGACCCCGAGGTGCTGCTGGATGTTAAGGAGCTCGAACTGGGTGTGCTCGCGCAGCTTTCTGTCGAGGGCGGCGAGCGGCTCATCGAGCAGCAGGAGCTTGGGGCGCTTGACCAGCGCGCGCGCCAGGGCGACGCGCTGGCGCTGGCCGCCGGAGAGCTGGTGCGGCTTGCGCGCACCGTAGCCGCTCATCTTGACGATCTCGAGAATCTCGCCCACCTGGCGGCGGATGGCGTCGCGCCCGAGGCGCTCCTGCTCGAGGCCGAAGGCGACGTTCTTCTCGACGCTCATGTGCGGAAAGAGCGCATATGACTGGAACATCATGTTCACCGGGCGCTCGTAAGGCGGCACGCGGGAGAGGTCCTGGCCGTCGATCTCGATCCGCCCGGCAGTGGGCGTCTCGAAGCCGGCCAGCATGCGCAGCAGCGTCGTCTTGCCCGAGCCCGACCCTCCCAGCAGGCAGAAGATCTCGCCGCGGCGTATGTCGAGCGAGACGCGGTCGACGGCGGTGAAGTCGCCGAACTTCTTGCTGACGTCGCGGATGCGGACGTAGTCGCCGTCGGGGGTGGCGGCCGCGGCCGGGGCCGCGGCGGGGGTAGATTGCGCGCTCACGGCAGAACGTTACCTTCCAGTCTTGAACCGCGTCCACATGCGGGTGAGGAGCCGCTGGTATTCGGGGGGCCGCGGGCGCTCGGGAGTGAGCCGGCCGCGCACCTCGGCCGGCGGGTACACCCCGGGGTCGCTCACTACCGCCTTATCGAGCGGCTGTATCGAGGGGGTCACGGCATTCGCGTACTTGATGAGGTTGGAGTTGCGGGCGGCGACGTCCGGCCTCAGCAGAAAATTGATGAACAGGTGCGCGTTGCGCACGTGCGGCGCATCCGCCGGAATCGCCAGGACGTCGTAGTTGGCGATGGCGCCCTCCTTCGGGATCGCGTAGGCCAGATCCACCCCCTTACCGGCTTCGGCGGCGCGGTCGTGCGCCTGCTTGACGTCGCCCGACCAGCCCATAGCCAGGCAGATGTCGCCGTTGGCGAGGTTGTCGATATAGCGCGAGGAATCCACGTAGCGCACGTACGGCCGCATTGCCTTGAGGACCGCCTCGGCGGCTTTGAGATCGTCGAAGGAATTGCTGGTGGGGTTCCTGCCGATGTAGAGCAGCACCGTGGCGACCACCTCCGAGGGCGCATCGAGGATCGAGACGCCGCAATCCTGGAAGTGCGACACCACCGCCGGGTCGAACACCATGCGCCAGCTGTCGACCGGCGCATCCGCCATGCGGGCGCTGATCTCCGCCTTGTTGTAGCCCACCCCGGAGGTGATCCACATGTAATCGACGCTGTAGTGGTTGCCCGGGTCGTAGAGCGCTTCCGCGCGCGCCACGTCCGGATCGACGTTCTTCAGGTTCGGCAGCTGGCTCTTGTCGAGCTTCTGGTAGATATCGGCCTGGATCTGGCGCTCGAGGAACGGACCCGAGGGCGCGACGACGTCGTAGTTGGTATGGCCGGTGAGGAGCTTGGTCTCGAGGATCTCGTTCGAGTCGAACACGTCGTAGTTGACGCGGATGCCGTATTCCCTCTCGAAATCCGTGATCACGCCCGGCTGGATGTAGTCGGACCAGTTGTAGACGTTGAGAACCTTCTCGGACTCCGACACCTGCCGACCCTGGGCCTTCGGGCCCGAGCAGCCGGCGGCGCCGGCCAGCAGCGCCGCGCAGCAGAGACCAAGGTGCCCGAGTCCGGGAGCGCGACTCATTCTTATATATCAGCTAAACATTCAGCAGCAGATGCTCGCGCTCCCAAGAGCTGATCACCTGCAGGAACACCTCGTACTCGGCCTCTTTGACAATGGTGAACGCCTCGACGAACGGCTCCCCGAGGAGCTTGACCAGCGGCTCGCAATCGCGCAGCTCGCGCAGCGCCTCATCGAGCGAGCGCGGCAGGCCGAACGGCAGGTCGTGAGCGCTGCCGACGATCGGATCGGACGGCTGGATGCCTTCGGTCATTCCGAGATAGCCGCAGGCGAGCGAGGCTGCGATCGCGATGTAGGGGTTGGCGTCCGCGCCGCCGACGCGGTTCTCGACGCGGCGCGCCTGCGCATCCGACATCGGCACGCGCAGCCCCGCGGTGCGGTTGTCGTAGCCCCAGTGGACGTTGATGGGCGCCGACAGGTAGCGCGTCAGGCGCCGGTAGGAGTTCACGTTGGCGCAGAACAGCGCCATCGCGGCCGGCAGGTAGCGCTGCAGTCCGCCGATGTGGTTGAAGAACAGCGCCGAGGGCGTGCCGTCGGGGTTGCTGAAGATGTTCCTGCGTGTCTTCACGTCCACCACGCTCTGGTGGATGTGCATGGCGCTGCCGGGCTCCTTGGCGTGGGGCTTGGCCATGAAGGTCGCGTACATCTTGTGGCGCAGCGCCGCCTCGCGCGCCGTGCGCTTGAACAGAAACGCCTGATCGGCGAGATCGAGCGGGTGGCCGTGGATCAGGTTGATCTCCATCTGCGCCGGCCCGTCCTCGTGGATCAGCGTGTCGATCTCGATGTCCTGGTCCTCGCAGAACTGGTAGATGTCGTCGAACAGCGGATCGAACTCGTTGACCGCGGCGATGCTGTAGGACTGGCGGCCGGGCTCGGCGCGCCCGGAGCGCCCGACCGGCGGCTTGAGCGGATAGTCCGCATCCTTGTTCTGCTCCACCAGATAGAACTCGAGCTCGGGCGCCACCACCGGCTCCCAGCCGCGCTGCGTGTACAGCTCGAGGATATTGCGCAGCACGTGGCGCGGCGCCATGGAGACGCGGCGCCCGTCGGCGTAAAAGCAGTCGTGGATCACCTGCGCGGTCGGCTCGGCCGCCCATGGCACGCGGCGCACCGTCTTCGCGTCCGCCTTGAGGACGATATCGATCTCCGCCGGGCTCATGGCCTCGCCGGTCTCGGGCGGATAGTCTCCGGTCACGGTCTGCAGGAACACGCTCTCGGGCAGGCGCATGCCGCCGTCCTCGGCGAACTTCTCCGCGGGCATGATCTTGCCGCGGGCGATGCCGGCCATGTCGGGGATGATCGCCTCGACTTCCGAGATGCCGTGATCGCGGAAGAATTGCCGGATCTCACTCACCATGGGCGCGCCTTTCACTTCTGCCTGCTGCGCTCGGACGCCGCCTTGCCGAAGGCGGCGAACAGCGCGCGCGAAAACGGGTTGGTCATGACCCTCCACTCGGGGTGCCATTGCACGGCGAGCGCGAAGCTCGATGCTGCGCGCACCCGGAACGCCTCGATGACGCCATCGGGAGCGCGCGCCTCGATCGCGAGCGGCTCACCCAGCCGCTCGATGCCCTGACTGTGGAGCGAGTTCACCCGGATGCGGTCGCCGTCGGCGAGCGAGCGCAGTACGCCGCCGGGCTCGAGGGTCACGTCGTGCGCGGGGCCATACTGCACGTCGAGCGGCTGGCGCTCGTCATCGCGGTGGTCGAGGAGGCCCGGCACTTCGTGAAGCTTCTGATGCAGAGTTCCGCCGAAGGCGACGTTCATCTCCTGAAAGCCCCGGCAGATGCCGAACACCGGCACGCCCGAATCGACTGCCCCGCGGATCAGGGGCAGCGTGGTCGCATCGCGCGCGGGGTCGTGCAGTGTCCCGGGGGCGCTCGGGGGACCGTCGTAATGATGCGGCTCGACGTTGGAGGGGCTGCCCGTGAAGAGCAGCCCATCCAGCCGCTGGAGCAGCTCCTGAAAACGGAGCTCCTCGGCGAGCGAGGGAATCAGCACCGGCGCTGCGCCCGCGGCATCAATTACCGCGCGAGCATATTTCTCACCAACCATGTGAAAGGCATGGTGGCCGACCATGCGCCGGTCGGCGGGAATACCAATGAGCGGGCGGGCGGATGCCATGACGGCTTACTGCCGGCAGGTGTTTAATATTCTAAACAATCCCTGCCATCTCAACCTCCGGAATGGGAGCTATTAGAACACAGGCCGCGTGCGGAAGCCTCAGGTTGCCAGGCACCCCGGAAGTGGGGTAAAGGCCTAACGGCGGGCATAACAGCCGCTTCCGGCCGATCGTGTGGAACCTTCGGATTTGCCCCGGCCACCCCCCGCTCGCTATCCTGCGCAGCCCGCGCGCCAGCAGCGGCGTCAAAATATCTTAAACAGAGCGGAGGCCCTTTGACGATGGGACGCCCGGCTTACGTCGACTCGTATTACGCAGCATCCGCGAGCGCGGCGCCCGAGCGGCGCCCGCTCGAGGGCGTGGCTGACTGCGACGTCTGTGTCGTCGGGGGCGGGATCGCCGGCTGCTCGGCGGCGCTGCATCTCGCCGAGCGCGGCCTCTCCGTAGTGCTCCTCGAGACGCACCGCGTCGGCTGGGGCGCCTCGGGGAGGAGCGGCGGGCAGGCGCTTTTCGGGGTCGCCGCGGGCCAGGCCAGGCTCACTCGCCTGATCGGCGCGGCCGGCGCGCGCGCCGTGTGGGACGTCTCGGTCGAGGGAGTCTCGCTCCTGCGCTCGCTCATCGCGCGCTTCCGCATCGACTGCGACTGGACCGATGGCTACCTGTACGCGGCGGTCAAGCCGCGTCACGAGCGCGAGCTCGAGACCGAGGTCGCCGAGTTGCGCGGAACTTACGGCTACCCGAGCGTGCGCTACGTGCCGCGCGAGGAGCTCGCGACGCTGCTCGCCACCGGGCGCTACCTGGGCGCGCTCCACGATACCAACAGCGGCCACCTGCACCCGCTCAACTACACGCTCGGGCTCGCCGCGGCGGCCGAGAGCTTCGGCGTGCGCATCTTCGAGGGCAGTCATGCCACGGCCTTCTCCGCCGCCGCTGCCTCGCGGGTGCGGATCGCGACGGCCGGCGGCGAGGTGCGCGCCAGGCACCTGGTGCTGTGCGGCAACGTGTACCTCGGCGCGACCGCGCCCGCACTCGCCTCGAAGATCATGGCGGTGGCGACCTACATCGTCGCGACCGAGCCCCTCGGTGAAGCGCGGGCCCGCGCGCTCATCACCAACAATGCCGCCATCTCCGACATGAACTGGGTGCTCGACTACTTCAGGCGCTCGGCCGACCATCGGCTGCTGTTCGGCGGGCGGGTCAACTACTCGGGCCTCAGATCCTTCGACGCGCCCGCCGCCACCCGCGCGCGCATGCTGCGCGTCTTCCCGCAGCTTCAGGATGTGCGGATCGACTACGCCTGGGGCGGCGAGGTCGACATCACCCTCAACCGCGCCCCGCATTTCGGCCGGCTCGCGCCCAACGTGTACTTCCTGCAGGGCTTCTCCGGCCACGGGATCGCGCTCACCGGCATCGCCGGCAAGCTGGTCGCCGAGGCGATCGCGGGCACGGCGTCACGCTTCGACGTGTTTGCGCGCATCCCGCACGGCACCTTCCCGGGCGGCGCGGCGCTGCGCCGTCCCGCGCTGGTCCTCGCGATGTTGTATTACCGGCTGAAGGACCTGCTGTGACGCCGCGCGACCCCCTCTTCTACCGGCATCTCATCGTAACGGTATGGACCGCCTGGGCGGTGTATTGGCTGGTCGCGGCGATCGGCACCAAGAGAACGCAACGCCGCGAGTCGCCGCGCTCGCGCCTCGCGCACGTGCTGCCGCTCGTCGGCGGCTTCCTGTTGCTCGGCGCGCGCAGCCTGCCGTGGGATGCGGTGCTCGGGATGCGCCTGTGGCCGGTGTCCGACCTTCTCTATTGTGTCGGCTTTGCGCTGCTCGTCTGCGGGCTCGGCTTTTCGGTCTGGGCGCGGGTGCACTTAGGCAGGAACTGGAGCGGCCTGGTGACCGTGAAGGAGGGGCACGAGCTCATCCGCACCGGCCCCTATGCTTACGCGCGGCATCCGATCTACACCGGCATTCTCACCGGCGTAATCGGCACGGTCATCTGCTCGGGCACGCTCGCCGCGCTGCTTGGCGTCGTCATCATTGCCGCCGCGCTCAACCGGAAGCTCCGCATCGAAGAGAGGCTGATGCGCGAGACCTTTCCCGGTCAGTACGAGAGGTATTGCGCGGAAGTCCCGGCGCTCGTGCCCTTCACGAAGTCCCGGAGCCTGTGATGGCCCCGGTAAGCCGGCGCTGAGCCAGCGGCGGCGTTGGTGGTTCTCTCTGACCGACTGCGCTAGACTTTTTTGGCCTTTCCGGGGTTGGAGAAACCGCGGGTGCCGCTGCGCCGGTACGGGGGTCCAGGATGAGCGTGAAGGCCGGGGAAGCATCGGCCGCTGCCGCGGGCGGCGCCGCCGATGTTCTGATCGTCGGCGGCGGGCCGGCGGGATCGACCGCGGCGATCCTGCTGGCTGAACGCGGCTACAGGGTGGCGCTGTTCGAGAAGAGCCGTCATCCGCGATTTCACATCGGCGAGTCGCTGCTGCCGGCCAACCTGCCGCTGTTCGAGCGGCTCGGAGTAGCCGCGCAGATTCGCGCCATCGGTATGGAGAAACGCGGCGCGGAGTTCGTGTCTCCCTGGCACGGTCGTGGCGAGACGTTTCTGTTCGCCGAGGCTTGGAACAAACAGCTTCCCTATGCCTACCAGGTCCGCCGCTCGGAATTCGACGAGATCCTGATTCGCCGGGCCGCACGGCAGGGCGCGACCGTCATCGAGAACTGCCGCGTTCGCCAGGTTGAGTTGGACGACGGCGCGGGGGGCGTGCGGGTCGTGGCCGAGCACGCGAATGGCGAGCGCGACTCGTGGCAGGCGCGATTCATCATCGACGCCTCGGGGCGCGATACCCTGCTCGCCAACCAGCTGGGCGCCAAGCGCCGCAACCCGCGGCACAACAGCGCTGCGATCTACGGGCATTTTGCCGGCGTCGAGCGCTACCCCGGCGATCGCGCCGGGCTCATCTCGATCTACTGGTTCGAGCATGGCTGGTTCTGGCTGATTCCGCTGGCGGACGGGGTTACCAGCGTCGGCGCGGTGGTCTGGCCGTACTACATGAAGACCCGCAAGCTGCCGGTGCCGGACTTCCTGCTGGCGACCATCCAGCAGTGCGCGCCACTGGCGAAGCGCATGGCGCACGCGCGGCTGCTGGCGCACGTCGAGGCGACCGGCAATTACTCCTACTCGTCGAATCACAGCTGCGGCCGCAACTACCTGCTGCTCGGCGACGCGTATGCATTCGTCGATCCGCTGTTCTCCTCAGGCGTATGGCTCGCGATGCACAGCGCGGTCGCGGGCACCGACGTCGTCGACGCCTGCCTGCGGGAACCGCGGCGCGCCGCCGCCGCGCGGCGCAGCTTCGAGCGCACCATGCGGCGCGGACCGCGCGCGTATTCCTGGTTCATTTACCGCACCACCGGCCCCGCGATGCGCGAATTTTTCATGCAGCCGCGCAACCCGTTGCGGATGAAGGAGGCGGTGATATCGGTGCTCGCCGGCGACATCTTCGGCGCGACGCCAATCTGGCCATCGCTGGCCGCCTTCAAGGGGGTTTATTTTCTGAGCTCGCTGTTCCACCCTCGCCGCTCGCTGACAGCCGTTCGCGGTCGCCGACGCAACATTGCCGACGCAGAGGCACCGGCCAGACCCACTTGACAAGATCCGACACCCTGCTGGGCGTGGACTATCTGACCCCTGAGCAGCTCGACCAATGCCGCGCCCGCGGCTGGCCGGGTGTCCTCGGAGTCGCACTCTTCAGCAGCGGCGAGCTGCCGATACCGACGACTGACGTGCCGCTCGCGCGCGTCGCGATGCGACCGCTCGGCGACCAGCCGGCCGTGTGCGAGGTCTGGCGGTCCGCCGGCCCGTTCAACTCCGGCACCGTGGGGCTGGTTCACTACCGAACCAACGGCCAGTTCGTGTTCGGCCGCGTCACGATCGCGGAAGCGGACAGCCCCGCTGACGACGGCAACGGATTCCGGCTCGCCTCCGAGCGCGTCTATGCGGAGGTGTTCCGGTGTCTGGCGAGGCTCGGGTTCACGCACCTCATCCGCATCTGGAACTATCTGCCGGAGATCAATCGCGAAGTTGGTGGGCTGGAGCGCTACCGGCAGTTCAACGAGGCACGGCAGCGGGCGTTCAAAGCGTTCCGTGGCCAGGTCAACGGCAATGTACCGGCGGCGTGCGCGCTGGGTTCGCCACCCGGCGGGTCGCTGGTCGTCTACTTTCTGGCCGGGGCCGATGAAGGCATCGCGATCGAGAGCCCGCGGCAGATTGCGGCCTACAACTACCCCCCGCAATACGGAGCCTTTAGCCCGACGTTCGCGCGCGCGACGCTGACGCTCGCGCCCGCGCAGCCGATGTTGTTTGTGTCCGGCACGGCGAGCGTCGTCGGTCATCGAACCGTGCACGCCGGCAATGTGCTGGCGCAGACCCGGGAGACGTTGGTCAACATCCGCGCACTGTTGGCCGAAGCGAACCGCATTGCCGGCAGGCAGCTGTTCGCCGCCGAGCAGCTCAAGTACAAAACCTACCTGCGTCGCCCAGACGACATGCGGATCGTCGTCGACGAGCTGCGACGAGCTCTGCAGCCGGCAGAACCGATCGTCTATCTCAACGCCGACGTCTGCCGGGCCGATCTGCTCGTCGAGATCGAAGCCGTGGGCTTCGGCACCCAGCCGCGGGCGCATTGAGCCGTGCTACGGGCGACCTCGACAGGGCCGACCACGGTACGACACCTGATCGAGGCCGTGGTGATGCTGACGTCGCTGACACTGCTCGCCTTGATCTGCCTGTCGTGGACGGTATTCGCGCTGCCGCTCCTGTTGGTGCTGCCGGAACGGGCGGGGACCCGCTGCGGCCGGTGGGGAATCCTGACGGGGTTCCGGCTGTACGTCTGGTCGTTGCAGTTGATGCACATTTACCGCTTCGACGTGCGGGCGCTGCGCCAGCTGCACGGCGGTACGGCGGTGGTGCTGGCACCGAATCATCCGAGCCTGCTCGATGCCCTGATCATCATCGCGCACGATGCGAACGTCGCCTGCGTCATGAAGTCCTCGGTGAGGAACAACCTGTTCCTCGGCGCGGGCGCGCGTCTCGCCCGCTACATTGCCAACGATCCGCCGCGACGCATGATCGCCCGCGCGGTCGCCGAGCTCGGCCGTGGCGCCATGGTGCTGCTGTTTCCCGAGGGCACCCGCACCCGAGAGGCGCCGGTCAACGCGCTGCAGGCCACCGTCGGGATCATCGCCAAGCATGCCGGCGTGCCGGTGCAGACGCTGATCATCGAACAGGACGCGGCCTATCTGAGCAAGGGGTGGGGAATGTTCAGGCCGGTGTCACTGCCGATCACGTACCGGGTGCGCCTTGGCCGGCGCTTCGATCCGCCGGACGACGTCCGGGTATTCACCCTCGAGCTCGAGCGCTATTTCCGCACGGAGCTCGCGCATTCCATGCAGAACCACTGGATCGAGGAACGGCGGGCCGCGGCTTCCTCCACGGATGCGCGGGCGGCCCGCGACTGACTAGCCGGGCTTGCGCGCCCGGTACTCCGAGAAGATGCCGAGCTCGACGTGACGGTCGACCGCGACGAAGCCGGCAGCGCCGAGTGCCTGCATGATTGCCGCCGGCGCGACGCAGGCGGCGATCGTGTCCCAGTAGTAGCGCATCAGCTCGGGCGTATCGCGATGACGCGATACCACAGCCGCGATCACCGGCACGAAGCCCCTGAGATAGGCTTTGAGTAACGTTCGGCCCACGGCCCCTTCGGGGGACGTGATCTCGAGCAGGCACACTCGCCCGCCCGGGCGCAGCACCCGGAACATTTCCGCGAAGGCGGGGGCCAGATCGCCGATGTGTCGCAGCGCGTAGCCCATGCTGACAAAATCGGCCGCATCGTCCGGGGCCGGGAGTCCTTCGGCGCTGCCGGCGAGCAGCCGGACTCCGGCCGGTACCTTGGCGTGCTCGACCATGCCGGGACTGGGATCGACGCCGGTCACGAGGCCGGGATCTCCGACCAGCGCCGCCGCCTCCCGCGCAACCAGTCCGGTACCGGTGCCGACATCGATCACCGTCATGCCGGCTGCCAGGCCCGCGCGCATCAGGGCCCGGTGCCGGTACCAGGACCCCGTTCCCAGCGCCAGCAGCCGCTCGATGCAGTCGTAATCGCCGGCAGTGCGGCTAAAGATGCTGCGAACCCAGCGACTGCGTTCCGCCTCGGTACCGTAGTAGCGAGGGAGGGGTGCGTGGGGTGCGGACATCGGATGGGCCCTGCTACTCGGCTAGGTCGTCTACTATTATGCGCCTGCCCGGGAGAGGCGGGTCGCGCGCGGAACGGTCGCCGGGAATAACGACGTCCCGTATCAGCACGCCGATCGAGACAATAATTTTCACCGCCGTGAAGCGCAACACAACCATTAGCCCGGGCCGGACGGTCGCACTGCGCGAGCGCGCCCATGGGCACTGAGCGGGACCCGCGCCGACGCACTGCCGCGAGCGCCGCTGCTCCGGATTGGACGGTGGCCCACGAGCGCGGCTCGATGATGCTGCTGCGCGTGATGACCTACCTTTCGTTGCAACTCGGCCGACCGGTCGCCCGCATTGTGCTCTACGGCATCGCTGCGTATTTCTTCGTGTTCGCACCGCGCGCCGGCCAGCAGATGCGCGCATACCTGCGCCGCGCCCTGCGGCGCGAGCCCACCGCCGCGGACCGCTACCGGCTGCTCCTGAGCTTCGCCTCGACGATCCACGACCGCCTGTATCTGATGCGCGAGCGCTATGAGCTGTTCGACATTCTGCTCGAGGGCGAGCAGACCGTTGCTGAGCGCTTCTATCGCGGCGAAGGCGCATTCCTGATCGGCGCACACGTCGGCAGCTTCGAAGTCATCCGTGCGATCGGCCGGCGCCAGCCGGGTCTGACGGTCGCGATGGCGATGTACGAGGACAACGCGCGCAAGATCAACGCCATGCTGGCGGCCGTCAACCCAGGCTTGCGCCTCGAGATCATCCCGCTCGGCAAGATGGACTCGATGCTGCAGATCCGCGCGCGGCTCGATGCCGGGGCCTTCGTCGGCCTCCTCGGCGATCGCACCTTCGGTCCAGAACGCTACGAGCCGGTCGAGTTCCTGGGCGCCACCGCCTGGTTTCCGACCAGCGCGATGCGCGCGGCGGCGATGCTGCAGCGCTCGGTGATCTTCATGGCCGGGCTGTACCGGGGCGGCAACCGCTACCACGTGATTTTCGAGGAGCTCGCGGATTTCACCGCAGTCACCAGCGGCCAGCGCGAGCAGGCCGTGCGCACCGCGATCGAACGATTCGCGGCGGTGCTCGAACGGCTATGCCGCACTGACCCCTACAACTGGTTCAACTTCTTCGACTTCTGGCGCCAGCCCGAGTCGTCGTCGCCGGGAGCGCGTCCCTGACGCCTGCCCGCGTGCTCGCTCGGCTTACAAGATCTCGGCGATCTGCACCGCGTTGAGGGCGGCGCCCTTCAGCAGCTGATCCCCGGCTACGAACAGCGCGATCGAACGCCCGTCGGGATCGGAGAGGTCCTGGCGGATGCGCCCGACCAGGATCGCATCCCCTCCCGAGGCGTCGCGAGGCATCGGGAAGTAGTTGCGCTCGCGGTCATCGACGAGCTTCACGCCCGGCGCGCCGGCGATGATGCCGCGCGCCTCCTCCGCCGAGATCGGCCGCTGGCACTCGAAGGTGATCGCCACAGAGTGCGCGCGCAGCACCGGCACCCGGATGCAGGTCGCCGAGATGCGCAGCTCCGGGTCGCCGAAGATCTTGCGCGCTTCCTCCCTGACCTTGATCTCCTCCTCGTTGTAACCGGTCGCCGGATCGATGCGCGCGTTGTGGCTGAAGACGTTGAAGGCATAGGGGTGCGGCAGCACCCGCTGCTGGTAGGCGCGCCCCTCGATATAGGCGCGCGTCGACTCGCGCAGCTCCTCCATGGCCGCAGCCCCCGCGCCCGAGGCCGACTGATAGCTCGCAATCAGCAGCCGCACGATCCGGTTCGCCTGGTGGACCGGCCACAACGGCGTGATGGAGATGATGGCGGTGCAGTTGGGGTTGGCGATGATGCCGCGGTGCTCGCGGAGCGCGCGCGGGTTGATCTCCGGCACGACCAGCGGCACCGCAGGGTCCATGCGGAACGCCGAGGAGTTGTCGATGACGACCGCGCCGGCGCGCACCGCGATCGGCGCAAACTTTTTTGAGATCGAGCTGCCGGCGGAGAACAGCGCGAGGTCGACGCCCTCGAAGCTCGCCTCGGTGAGCTCGCGCACCGGGAACGGCTCGCCGCGGAACTCGAGCCTCTTGCCCGCAGAGCGGGCCGAGGCCAGGAGGCGCAGCTCGCTCAGCGGGAACCGCCGCCGCTCGAGGCAGCCGATCATCTCCACGCCCACGGCGCCGGTGGCCCCGACGATTGCCACGACCGGCGGCCTGGCTCGACCCTGAGAACCCATCATCGACTCCCCGTCAATCCCGTCTCGCTTCCGTCCATCGTTCCTACCTGAGCGGCGGCGCCCTGTAAAGCCCGTATGTCATAACACCGGTGGATGCGAGGATTGCGCGCGAAATCCTCCGGTAGCGTGGCCGAGGAGACGTCGACGACCGAATAGCGCTCGCCGAGATCCGCGGCGAGCCTGAAGCGCTGTGCGTTGGTCGAGAACACCAGCAGCCCTCCGGGAGCGAGCAGCCGGGCGCTCGCGTCGATCAGCTGCGGGTGATCGCGCGCGATATCCAGCACTCCTTCCATGCGCCTGGAGTTCGAGAAGGTCGGCGGGTCGAGGAATATGAGATCGAAGCGCGCCGCCCGCTCCGCCGCCGCAGCCAGCCACTCGCGGCAGTCCGCCTGCACGAAGCCGTGAGAGGGACCGGCAAGGCCATTCAGGGAGAGGCTCCGCTGCGCCCACTCGAGATAGGTACGCGAGAGGTCCACGGAGAGGCTGGCACTCGCCCCACCCGCCGCCGCGTACACCGTGGCGGAGCCGGTGTAGGCGAACAGGTTGAGGAAAGTCTTGCCCCTGGCCGCCTCGCGCAGCCGCGCGCGGGTGAGGCGGTGATCGAGGAACAGCCCGGTATCGAGGTAGTCGTCGAAGTTGACCCGGAACTTGAGGCCCGCCTCGGCTACGACGTGAAAGCTCTCCTGTTCGCCGAGCTTGTCGTACTGCTCGCCGCGCGGCGTGCGGCGCCGGGTGCGCACCCGGATACGCTCGGTCGGAACCCCCGTCACCCCGGGCAGGCTCGCGAGCACCTCGCCGCGGCGGCGCTGCACCGCTTCACGCTCGATCTCGGCGGGAGCCGCGTACTCCTGCACGCACAGCCAATCCTCCTCGCTGCCCACCGTCCGGTAGAGGTCGATGGCGAAAGCGTACTCGGGCATGTCCGCGTCGTAGAGCCGGTAGCAGGAGACTCCGGCGCGCCCGGCCCAGGCGCGCAGCCGCTTCAGATTCTTGGTGAGCCGGTTGGCGAACATGCGCGCGCCCGAAGTGTCCTTGAGATGCGCCACTCCCTTCCCCAGCGTGCCCGGCTCGCGCTCGCTGTCCGGCCCCACCTCGATTCGCAGCAGCCGGCACTCGATCGAGCCGTTCCAGAGCGTGTGAGTGCGGTAGGCCCGCAGCCCGAGCTCCATGCCGAGCTCCGGCGCGCCCGTCAGCACCGCGGCGCTCCATCCGGCAAAGCGCGCCCGCAGCACGGCACCGAGCTCGCGATGCACGGCACGCGCGCCTTCGCGGTCCTCGAGCCTCACACCATAAGGCGGGTTGGTCACGAGCAGCCCCGGGCGATCGGGACTGCCGCCCTCGAGCGGCGCGGCATCAGCGAGCGCGCCCACCTCGAGCTGCACGCGCCCGGCAACGCCGGCGCGGGCGGCGTTCTCGTGCGCCGTACGGATGGCGTGGCCGTCGCGGTCCCGGCCGCGCACCGTGGCGGAGCTCGTCTCGCCCGCGCGGGCCCGAGCGAGCGCCTCGGCCCGCAGACGCTCCCAGAGCGGCACATCGTGGCCGCGCCAGCCGAGAAAGCCGAAGTACTCGCGCGTCAGGCCCGGCGCTCGATCACCCGCAATGAGCGCAGCCTCGATGCAGAGCGTGCCCGAGCCGCACAGGGGATCGAGAAATTCCGCGCCCTGGGCGGCGAGCGTCTCCCACCCGCTGCGCAGCAGTACGCCCGCGGCGACGTTCTCCTTGAGCGGCGCCTCACCCGCAGCGCCGCGGTAGCCGCGGCGGTGCAGGCTCTCGCCCGCGAGATCGATGGCGACCGTGACGTGCGTGCCGTGCGCATGGGCGTGGACGCGGACGTCGGGCCGCTCGAGGGCGATATCGGGGCGCGATCCGGTCGCCTCGCGCAGCGCATCGACGATCCCGTCCTTGAGCTTGAGCGCCCCGAAGTGCGTGTGGGTGATCGCCGGGTGCCGGCCGCTGAAGTTGCACGCGAGCGTGGCGCCGGGCCCGAGCTGCGCCGTCCAATCCAGGCGGCGCACCGCGGCGTGAAATCCTTCAGCGTCGCGCGCCTCGAACGAGGCGAGCTCGAGAAACACGCGGTTCGCCGTCCGTGACCAGAGGCAGGCGCGGTAGGCGCTCTCGAGCGTGCCGGTGAAGGCGACGCCGGTCGAGCGCTCGCGCAGCTCAGACGCGCCGCAAGCCTTCAGCTCGCGTGCGAGCAGATCCGACAGTCCGCGCGGAGCGCTCGCGAGAAACTTCAGCTGAGGTCGATCCACGTCGCCTTGAGCTCGGTGTACTTCTCGAGCGCGTGCAGCGACTTGTCGCGCCCGAGGCCCGACTGCTTGTAGCCGCCGAACGGCACCGTGAGGTCGTCGGCGTCGTAGCAGTTGACGTATACGGTGCCGGCGCGCAGCGCGCGCGCCACGCGATGCGCGGTGGTGATGTCGCGGGTCCACACCGCGGCGGCGAGGCCGTAGATCACGTCGTTGGCGATCGCGACCGCCTCCTCCACCGTCTTGAAGGTGATCGCCGACAGCACCGGCCCGAAGATCTCCTCGCGTGCGATTGCCATGCGCGGCTGGACACCCTCGAACACCGTCGGCTCGATGAAGTAGCCGCCGCTCTCCTCGCGCACGCGCCGCCCGCCGAAGCGCACCTGGGCGCCGTCGCGCCTGCCCGAGTCGATGTAGCCGAGCACGCGTTTCATCTGCGTCTCATCGACGATGGCGCCGAGACGCGTCGCGGGGTCGAGCGGATCGCCCGGCTGGAGCTTGCGGCTCACGGCCTGCACCTTCTCGAGCACCGCGTCGCGGATGCTCTCGTGCACCAGCAGGCGCGAGCCCGCCGAGCACATCTCACCCTGGTTGAAGAAGATCGCGAACGCGGCCGCCTTGGCGGCCCGGTCGATGTCCGGGTAGTCGGCCATCACGATGTTGGGAGACTTGCCGCCGCATTCGAGCGACACGCGCTTGAGGTTCGACTGGCCGGCGTACTGCATCACCTGCTTGCCCGTGGCGGTCGAGCCCGTAAAGGCGATGCAGTCGACGTCCATGTGCAGCGCGAGTGCCTTGCCGGCGGTGGGCCCGAGCCCGGGCACGACGTTGAACACGCCGGGCGGCACGCCCGCTTCCACAGCCAGCTCCGCGACCTTGAGCGCCGTGAGGGGCGACTTCTCCGAGGGCTTGAGCACCAGCGAGTTGCCGGTGGCGAGCACCGGCGCGAACTTCCACGCCGCCATGAGCAGCGGAAAGTTCCACGGGACGATCGCGCCGACGACCCCGACGGGCTCGCGCGTGACGAGCGCGAGCGCATCGGGCCCCGTGGGCGCCACCTCGTCGTACACCTTGTCTATGGCCTCGGCATACCAGCGCAGGCAGCGCACCGCGCCCGGGATGTCGACCTTCACGCTGTCGTTGATCGGCTTACCCATGTCGAGCGTCTCGAGGAGCGCGAGCTCATCGCCGCGCTTCTCGATCAGATCGGCGAAGCGCAGCAGGATCTGCTTGCGCTCCGCGGGTGCGCGCTGCGCCCAGCTGCCGGCGCTGAAGGCCGTGCGGGCCGCCTTCACCGCGCGGTCGATGTCCTCGGCGTCGCCGGATGCGACGCGCGCGAGGAGCTTGCCGGTCGCGGGATTGATCGAATCGAAGGTCGCGCCCGAGGCGGCATCGGTATAACGCCCGTCGATGAAAGCCTGGGTGCGGAAGGAGAGCGTGCGGGCGCGCTCTTGCCAGGAGACCGTTGCGGATTGGGCGTTCATGGACGCTGGGAGTCCTTCAGAGGGTCGGCGGAGTGGAGGCGCTGATGATCTCACAGGCCTCGCGTCCGACATTGCGGAAACGATGGGGCAATTGACTCGCGAAATAATAAGCCTCTCCGGGTCCGAGCACGCGCGTCGCCCCCCCGACGGTGAGCTCGATGCGCCCGCGGATCACGACGCCGGCCTCTTCGCCGCGGTGCGGCTGCATGTCCTCACCGGTGGCGGCCCCCGCCGCGTAACGCTCGTGCAGCAGCGTCAGCTGACGGCCGGGGCGCTGAGCGGCGACGAGGCGCAGCGAGACCTCGGGGTTGCCGAGCTCGACCAGGTCCTCGGCGCCGAAGAAGGCCTGCGGCGCAGCCGAGAGATCGAGTGCGAAGAACTCGGCCAGCGACATCGGCACGCCGTCGAGCACCTTCTTCAGCGAGCTGACCGACGGGCTCACCCGGTTCTGCTCTATGAGAGAGATGAGTCCGTTGGTGACTCCCGCGCGGCGCGCGAGCTCGCGCTGGGATAACCCGAAGCTGGTGCGGAGGCTCCGCAGGCGCGCGCCGACGTCGATACT